>Ga0182004_10000033_pt1 | contig 45592 bp, 39 predicted proteins | sample Sormic07211540_1_FD_120479 | JGI IMG/M metagenome (GOLD analysis project Ga0182004, IMG submission 120479) | Endophyte microbial communities from Sorghum bicolor roots, Mead, Nebraska, USA - 072115-40_1 MetaG | ecosystem: Host-associated > Plants > Roots > Unclassified | place: USA: Nebraska...
AAAAAAAAAAAAAAGGGGAAGGGCGCCCCCACCAGGGGTGGGGGGGAAAAAAACGAACACCCCCCCCCCCCCCCCCCCCCAGCAGCACAACTCATAAATATGGTCGCTACAATAGAACCATGGTACATTAAGTAAGATGCAGACTATGATCACCTGAAGGTAACTTCATATCAACCAAGCTTTTGTCAGATGGAAACACCACTATTGTTATTGGGCAGGATAAAGTAAATATAATGTTCAATACTTGTCAAGCATCATCTATCTTTAGTTTAACTGGGTGATGTATCTGATTACACTTATCAGCAGAACAAAAAATAAATACCCTGTTCAATTCGAAATTCAAGGAAACCATGTATTAGTGATTTGTTTTTCTAATTGAACAGGGTACTTATTTGATTATTCAGATCATAAGTGTAATCCAATACATTACCCAGCAAAACTAGTAAAGATGATGGTGCGTGACAAATATAAAGAAGAACAGTATATTTGCTTTATATCCTGCCCAATGCAAACCTGTTGCCTCAGGTGATTGCAGTCTCCATCTTGCATATCGATCTGCTGGTGGCTACGACTTACCAATGCAATGTGTGTACATGGAATTGCTGCCTGCAGGTTGCCGACTGCACTGCAGATATATACACACATACATGCCTGCGGCAGGTGAGATTGTGATGGGGACTGCATCCACAATGCAAGCAGCAGATGCACACGCATAGGACGTGTTCTTGTATTATTGTAACTGCCGGGCGCCGTATGTGCAGTGCAGTGCTCTGGGCCCCAACACAATTATGCAGTAGATTGTATGTAGGAGTAGGTTATTAGTTCTAGTAGGAATCATGACAAGCTGCTTTAGTAAATAGCTGGAAGCCTGGAGCCAAAAGAGCAAAACACAACTTGCCAGAGTCAAATAACCATCACAGTGCTACTGGATATTCATCAATCGAGTGTCGTTCTACAGAAGTTCAGTACCAACTCTGTCACATCCGGTGTTGCTGCATCATCGACCCAGTCAACACAAACAGCTCAATGTTTTACAGTTCTCCGAGATTCAGAAACAAACAGGAGGAAGACCTCCATCATGTCTACTGCTGTCAGTTCAGGCTAAGCAAGAGCCTTCTAAGTACTAATTAATTAAGTTTTTGCCTAATATCAATTTCCTGCTCACTTGGTTGTCAGAAGTTACAATATCTCGCCATGTCAATACTGTTGTAGGCAGTTACAGTCAGAGAACAATCGCTGAGCAGTAGCATCTCTTGCCAATCGACTTCAACCCCGTAGTCACCCAACCACACCCTTCCTTGTAGCGTTCCACCTGACAAATCACCATCACAACAATGCTTAACTGTTAGCCACGACGCGTAATATGCACTAGCCACTGACATGACAACAAAATGGTATATGTAGTAGGAACAGAAAAGCAAAATAATAAAAATAAGTGCTCAAGGACCCAAGAATATGTACTCATCTCAAATGCAGTACACTTTCATGCGGAGACTGGTATGATAACAAACAATATATGCAGTTGATGTAGCCTGGCAGCTAAATGCAAGATTGTGGATGTATGATTTTTGGTTCCAGCTCGATTGAATTATTAATAGCCAAATGGACACAATAAGAAATTTTTCATTTGGCGTTGCTACTTACCACATCCAAGATTGTATCTGCTTCACCTTTGACCCCACCAAAGGTGAATATTGAGCCACCGAGCACAGCCGAAGAATGGTATCCTCTGGTGTAGTTCATGGGTTCCACCATCATCCATGACGGCATCCTTGGCTCATACACCTCAACAGTAGCCACCATTGCTTTAGCCCCAGTGTCGTATCCACCAATTGAGAATCTGGAAGAAAATACAAAGGTAAATTACATCAACAAAGGATAGCATACACCTGATGCCCCCCCTCCCCCTCCCATTTGTTGGGCACGCGTTATGTATAGCATATTTTTCAGAACTCAGAAGGAACATCCTACATATGTTCAGTTCATTGTTTCAACATAAAAAGAAAGAGTTACATGACTTACATCTTCTCATCAAGCACTGTAAGCGTATGACAGCCCCTTCCTGCACTCATCTTTGGCAGCATTTTCCAGTTAGGCTCCCGAGGATCAAGTCTTTCAGCAGAGCTGCCAATACACATCAGAAAGTTAGCAGAATAGTTTTCTTGTTGTTCCTCTCACTTCAAATACCACTGCCATTATAGTAATAGAGAATAGGCTAATGAACATTATGAAATAATTCACTTTATTTAGATTTGCACTAAACCATAGGCCACCGCACGAGGTTTAACTAACTGTTTTGAGATGTTTGGAGGTTTTATGAGCTGTTGTATTTCCACCAGATCAAAACTAAACCATTATCAAGTACTAAGTACAGGCAGGAAAAGTGTAGCACCTCAGATATTCAACACCATTGAAGCCACCAACAGCATAAATCACACCATTTAGTGCTACACCAGCTAGAGCAAAGCGCTGAAGAACAGTGTGACAAAGTCAGTCAAGCTAAAGAGTTTATCATATTATGTGGAGATTTGTGTCAGAAGCAAATATTTTCCCAAAAAGGACAGTAAATGGTTATTATTCCCCAAGTTGTTTCTGTCTTAGGCAAATTTATGCATGTACTACTAAGTCTAAGTGCTTCAGTAATGTATGAGAAGAAAAGCTTTCACATTCTAGAACAAATGAATGGTAGAAACTGATACCTTTTCCAGCATAGGTTGATTTTTTATCCACTTTCCATGAGTAGGATCAAACATCTCAACATCAGAGAAACACTCAGTTCCATCTCCACCACCAAATGCATAGATTCTCCCATTGACACTAACCCCAGCAAGGCTCCCCTTGTCACGAGTCAACGATGGGCATGTGGACCAATCATCACGGCTTCGGTCATAACATTCAACTATATCCAAAAGAAAAATGCAGAATCAGGACAGAGATTGAAATACGAGAGCTCGAGAGGAAACTAAACTTAGAAGCCAAGCAGTAACCTGTATCAAACCAGCAAGCACCATCACCACCACCAAGAACAAATATCTTGCCCTCTAGTGCAACAGTTGAGGTATATGACTTGCCAACAGCCATTGGTTTGAGGGGTGTTACTACGTCCAATGAAGGGGAAAAGGAGTCTAGTGATGGCACAAATGAGAAGCCATCAAAACCACCAACTAGATAAATGACATCTTCTGAACCCAAACATTGTTCTACAAACTGGTTAAGCGAATCGTCTAGGGTCAAAGGATCTATTTTAGAATTCAATGTCTTAACTGTTCCCTTTAGTTCAACAATTCTTTTCAGTAACCTCTCATTCACCCCCTGTAAATGTTTGACTTCTTTGTTGGACCAAGCCTGCATTTTGAACATAAATTAGATTTAACCACCAAAACTTTTTTGCCAGAAAATGAGATGTTTTTCCTATACTTTGGGCTTGCATCCTTTTTCTCTACTTCCATAGTGAAAGAGTGAGGTTGAATAATCGATCATAGAGGATCCTAGTTGAAAGATTGATTAGAAACTAAGCAGATGCGAGACTGAATTTAGAAGCATAATGGAAAAAATCTTTTCATTTCATCCTGCCTTGCTTCTTCCATTTCTTTAGGTAGCCGTGAACCAAAAACACTACAAGCATCTTATGGATTCTCCCTGTTAGTGCCACATAACAAATTTAGCCATTCTAGAGTGCAAAATTTAGCTATTCTAATCCTACACACATGCAGTCTAGTATCAGTATAATAATATACAAAAAAAAATACTCAACATAATGTCGCTTGCTTTATTCTCTTGGTTCCTACATTGTCATGCTAAGTTATCAACACATCTATTCAAAGTGCAATTTCTGGTTTATTTTTTTGCATATAACATTTCCATAAATTTAAGATTGAATGATACAGTATAACAGATGCAAGGCTTCTCATGAGGTTATAGCATAAAGAAGAGACCTGCTTCTTCTCCATCACCTCTATTCGTCCAGATAACTCTTTAACTACATCAATCATCTGCAAACAAAATTAGTGTGAGAAATTTTGCAATAGATAGACAAGAACTAAGCATGTTAGCTAGACTGAATGAACTGAAGCATGAAACAAGGATGATAAGATGGAATGCAGATATCAGTTGAGTTCAAAGTTACAACCTTGGCTTCTGTGCATGATTCAGAGTCCAATAACTGCACCAGCAAATTCGAATGCCCCAAGGACAGCTTATCAACTTCAGAATCTAAGGTTTCTGGCAAATTAGAGCTCCCATCCAGAATTGCAAATTTGACCTCTTGGGCATACTTGCAGCTATATGGATCATTATCTTCAGTTTCAGTAGTATTGGCATAAAGATCAGAGTGCCACTGCTGACCAGGAAAAGCCATGCGCCCTTGTAACACCTGATCAAAGCTCAGCATTTTCCCCTGCGTATCAGGGTACTGTTGTTGTTGCACTGGAACCACCCTATCTGATAGTGCATAGTCCTCCCTCTCTGGTGATGTGTATTGACAATCAAGTTCATCGAAACCACCAGAAGATTCATTACCTGAGCTTGCATGTTCCACATCCAAATCTCTTGTCCCAACTTCCTCAAATTTATTCTTCTTCACTATGTCAGCATATGACTTTACAACCTTTTCTGATTTGAGGTTATTGTTCCCCTCACGCTCTGTTGCCCATCCAGGTGACAGCACTAATTCTCTCCAATGATCATCAGCTGGTGCTGCGGCAGGGGGCATCCAGAAATTGTTGGGGGGAGAAGGAGTAAACATATCCATCAAAACACGTGTTTGAGCATGATCCAATTCAAACTTGAAAAAATGGAGCTTCTGGCCAGGGACACCGGGTGTGTTCTGATAGTAATTGGCTATAATAGCATTTCTGAACTGATCCTCTGCTAGCGGGAAACACCACAGCCTTACCCGCATTGCAACCTATAAACAAATAAAAGGGCATGAATATAGAAGCCATTTTACTGAGAGTGAAAAAGAAGATGACATTCAAAGTAAACACCAGGGATTGTACCTGGGCAGGATAGTTTGTTTTGCTCTTGCTATCATGTGACCATGCATTTGATTCAGGACAGAACTTGCCATTCCCTGCAGCTTCGTAAATACCATACAATCTGCGATCATCATAGTTGAAGAGGAAGAGAGATAGTCCTTCCTTAATGTTTCGTACGTATGAAATATGTGATTTTGGCAAGCCTGAAACATGACAGAAATGGTAACTAAGTCAGTGGGTCACTCAACAAGTTGATATGCTTTGGGAGGCATGGAATGATATACCCCTCACAGGGAAATAAAACAAATGCATTAAAGGGGTAGTTCAGTTTTGAATACAAAGCTTAGAGAAGAGTTGTGATCAAGAGAAAAAAAAAAGCATACCAAAAAGTTGCCGTGAGTGACACTCTTGAATGGTATTGTTTGTGCAACCAAATATCACAGCTCCAAGGTCTTGTGGTTGGAGGTTTCTTGTGGGAATGGACAGGTTTGTCGGCCTGGTATTTTTTACAACCTGGCTCCACGAGGATTTGCTCGTCACCATTGTACTGATACTAGCAAGAGGAGAAACAAAAGGAAAGGAATAAATATACTGCACTGTCCAGTTGTTGATGCATGGGGCAAGAAAAGGTAATGTTCTTTAGGAATCACAGGTACTTATTTTCTAAGCATGAAAGCAAAGATCAAATGACTGATAGTAATGCCAATACTGAAATACACATAATACAATTTGGTATTATCATATCATTTGACTCAGCTTATTGTACAGTAAAGTTCAAGAAAACTCTCACTTGCAGCACAGTATATTTTCAGACTTGTTTTCTCTGATTCATCAGAACAGAAAAGAAGGCAACATAATTAGGTACATCTACATATCAAAGTGAACAGATAACCCTTACTGAGACTTTCCTTTTCATACATCATGGTGCACAAATGATTTGGGAGTGGCCCATTTTGCAATATTCTAATGATGGTAATAATGCAAACTGAATTTCAATGATGAGTACTGAGTAGTATGGAGCTACATTACAAGGTCAGAGTCTCAGTTAAGCTTGGTAACAAACTTCAACAGATGCGACTGCCCCTGGTGCCTGAGTGTTAATATGTACTAGCACATGGAGACGAAGCTCCAGTCACTGAACTCGTAGATGGAATGGAGTACCAAAATGATGTGCAGACATTTTTGATTCAATCAATAATGTCTCAGTACAATGCCCAGTCCTCCCACACAAAAGAAATTGTAGTGGGGCCACAGGGCAAAATTAATGAAGGAACTGAGCAAGTTGTACATGAAGGCACCAGTAATTGGGTAAAGGTGACACATGCGAAATCAATGAAGTGGTCACTTGATGTTCATTCTAGAAGCAACAACAGTTACTCACAGGTCAGGGGGTGAAAGGAAAATCCCCCTAGCCCACAAAACTCTGTTCTTTTGAGCAAAAACAAAACCCTGGCCTGTTCACGAAACTTTCAGAATCAATGTCCTTGCCCTGCATAGATGGATGAAGGCTACATTGCATTATCGGCTAGGAGCAGGAGCGAAGCGAAGGGAAAGGGAAGTTCCGCTTCGGTTGGGGTTTCGTGGTACGGTCCGTACCTTGGAATCGCTTTGCTTTGCTTGGAGTGGAGCCGTGGAGGAGTGCCAACTGCCAAGCCCCACTGCCGCACTGTTCCAAGAAGGAAGAGGACGGAAGGCGGCGATCGCTCTCCACTCTCGCTGCAGCGAAACCCTCGCCCACACCACACCGATCGAAGTGGTTCTTGCTCGCGCTCACACGCCGGCGACGGAGCGTGGATGGAGTGAACTGCTCTGCCTCTCTGGCCTGGCCTCTGATGAGAAGGGAAGGGAAGGGAGCAGTGATGGCTGATTGATGAGGAGGAAAGGTAAAAAGGCAGTGGTGGGTAGAAAAAGCAAATGCTGTTTTTACTGCTCCGACTCCTCCTCGCCGTGTTATGCGTGTGTCAGTGTCCTTTCTACACCATGTACGTACCTCCGTATGTGTACACGTACAGGAAAGCAACCGACCAGTAGAGGAGGAGGCCTGGCCCACTCGACAGAGGCACAGACACATTGTAGGTGTAGTTTCCTGATTGTTTTTTTTTTTTGGCCAAAAAAAAGTAGAATGCCCAGTCCTCAAAAAAAGCAATGGTGATGGATGAGAATGAAATGAAGCAATGTGCGTGTGAGAAGGAACGATGGCCCACATGTCAGAGGCACGCATGCAATGTACTTTCCGTTAGAGGCACGATTAGGAGGGAAGGAAGCAGTTTCCCGTTACGGGAAACGGGGGCCGTTCTGCCATCCTTTCACGGGCCACTTCTGGCTAGTATTTGGGTATGGCCCGGCGTCGGCCCAACTAAGCCCATTCCCTCGGACCGTACACTTCAGTTCAGTAACGGCGTCTGGCTGTCTTTGCTTTGCGCTGGCCCAACTGAATTCTACCCGACCCCATGCTTCTCCGCACCCAAAAAAAAAAAACCCTCATGTCCACTCTGTACTCTCCATGAAGTTTCCCAAATCCATCTCAGAGTCCGTTTGCTTGTTAGAAAAGTCATGACTGAAAACACTATTCGTTAATTTGTTGTGAGACTAATTAGACTCTCAATTTTATAATTTCGAAAATATACAATGAACGTCTGTACCTAAAAAATCACAACCTCACCATCTACTTCTTCCATTCCCACTGACAGCACTGTAGTGCTGATTTGTTGTGAGACAGATTAGGCTCTCAATTTCATAATTTTGAAAATATACAATGTACATCTGTACCTAAAAAATCACAACCTCACCATCTACTCTTCCATTCCCACTTACAGCACTGTAGCACTACGCATTCTCGACGTTAAGCCGTTGTACAGTAATCTATCTAGTAGTTTCTTTTTCTGAACATTGATGTGATCGACCATTGTCTGTCGGTAAGCACGTGGTTTTCATCCTGCCTCACAACTTATCACCAGTACTCAATGTGCAACCTGAAAACAACTCAGTTTCTACAAAATTCAGTTCCAGATAGGATTGATCCAGGCAATGATCTGCACTGCGTGTACATAGGATTCTAAAGTGGGATTTAGAGATGAAATTCCATCAAAGAAATTTGGCATAGGATTAGCATTTAACTCACACTTAGGGGATTGTAAGCTTCATACAACTTTGTTATGACGTTCAAGTGTACTGTACTGAGTCAAGTCATGTTAGTTATTGGGTAGTATACTATTTAAGCTGAAATCAAAGAAAGAATTCCCTCAAAAAAAAAAGAAATCAAAGAAAGAATGCTACCGAAATGAGAGGACTAAGGTCTTGTTTAGTTCTCACCTAAAAACTTTTTACCGTATCACATGTTTTCACCCAAAAGCTTGTTAAGATGCCTGATAGTCTGATTTTATAGATAGAGATCAAATTTAAGGAGAAAAAATGATAATAATTTAGGGAGCTAAAATCAATCGGGCCCTTATCCGATTCCGACCCAACATGTTGGAGGGGAAGGCCCGCCCAACGATATATTGGCAGGAGTAGTAGGACTCTTTCGTTCCCCTCTGCCTCTCTCTCTTTTTTTTTTTTGCCCCCCTGCGATGACGACGACGACGACGACGAGGAAGAGGAGGCGGCGCGGCGCTGGTTCGGCCTCGGCGGGGCTGCGCCTCCGCCGCCTCATCGCCTTCCTCAGCCGGAACCGCCTCTACCGCACTGCCCACACGTACGCATTCACCTCTTCAGTTTCCCTGCTCCGATTCCCCCCGACCCACCTCTTTCTCTTTCTCTTTCTGACGGACCAGTTGATGGATGCAATCTGTTAAACAAACACGAATATAATGCAATCGGATCGGGATCGCAATCGCAGCGTGGAGCGGAAGACGTGCGTCTTGTTCGACGCGGAGCACCTCCGGCGGATGATGCTCCGCGACCGCTGGTCCGCCGCCTCGGCCTACGCCCTCAGCTTCGTCGATTACAGAGACTGCAGCCGCGGGGCCGACGAGCTCAACTACCGCCTCCTGGCCCTCCGCGTCCTCAAGGCCTTCGCAGCTGGCCAGGCCCGCTCCGTCGACTATCTCTTCCGCCGCATATACGCTTGCCTCCGGTTCAGACCAGACCGCGACCGCCGCATCGCCATAGGGAGGCTCCTGCTCGCCCTGCGCTCCGACGACACCAAGTGCATGCGCGCCTCTCTACTGCATTGCATTGCATTGCATTCCGATCGAGATCGAGCACTGCAAATATCCTGACCGTGGCTTTGGTTTCTTCTAGGTCCTCCAGGCTTTATGGGCTCTTCAAGCCCAGGGCAATGCAGGGAATTATGGACTTGGTTGCCAAGTGCCCAGAGCTCAATGCCAAGATACGGTTACCCCGCTATATGTCTCTTGTTCATACTAAGTATGCATCACACATTCTCATATATATAGTCTTTCCATCTCATCCAATGGCCACACAAGCCGCTCAATCTAGTCGTCCAATTGAGTGAGAAATTTTTGTATTCTCAGATCATGGCTAAGTGTCAAGAATAAATCTACCAGTCTTCCGGCACGAATCCTCGCCCGTTCCTTTCTGCCAAAAAGGTATTTTATTTTACCTAGTAGGCTTTCTTTGCCTGTAGTGTTTCCCTACTGCCACTCACACGCTTCTTACTTGTTCAGGCCTCCTCAGATTAATGACAAGAAGGTTAGTCACAAGACGAATTGTTCAGGTACTACGGTGTGCCTGCATCTCCCCTTGAGCATCTGTGTCCGTGCATGCATGTGCGGTGTAGCCCTGTAGGTGTTATTACATACATTTGGCCTGCATTGGCAATAACTCTCCTGTGAACATCATGATTCTTGTGCCTTGGTATAATTGTCGTATATTTGATTATGACATAAGTTTTACACCTCTAACAAAGCCCAGCATCTTCCCTATGCTAAAAGTTATAGTTTCACATCCAGTGTACTGCTAAACATCTGGTTATTACATATTCTGGTTCAGTGATATGTACCACATTTATTTTTTTCGAAAACCTATATGTATCACATTTAATTTTCCACTAGTTGTACATTTGACATTTGCATTTTTTTTTCCATTCAGTGATATGGGCATGCTGGTTTATATATTAAATAATGGGCTAATCACTTAAACTCAGACCAATTATAGGCCCAGCATCAGTTCCATATCATTTTCTATAAATGAAGCAGTTTTCTATTTTCTTACAATGTATAGAAAGGCACGAGGTACTTAGCTTGATGGCCTCCTTCAATCTCTCATGCTTAATCAATGACTCAAGCGGTTGATTGCTACTTTGTTTTCGTTTTCTTTACTCATCTACCTTGTATAAGATGAACTTTGCTTCATATAAACTTAGATGCTCAAGCAAGGACATCCCTTTCAGCCATTTTGTTGCAGAAATTAACTTGATGTAACACATTCTATGTTTCTTGTTTGATTCCTCCCATGGTCTTATCTCTATGATACTTTAGCATAGATCTCATATTATTTCTATCATTCTTTACTTACCTTTCACAACTATGCTAGCTTTGATTTTATTAAAAAAATTGTTGCCCTGATGCCTCACCTTTTGGCTTGCTCTTTTTTCTATCTCATCTTTTCACTTGGACTTATGATGCATATACAATACAACATAACCTTTTCTCTGTACTTGTGTGATACCAAATTTTCTCTTGGTTTCATCGTTATGTGCATACACACTTGCACAGTTCTGCTACTTTAAAAGTAGCACCACCTTTCACTTGAAACTCCTATACCCTGCAGATGCTCCAAGTACTGCAGCCTTTGAGGGTATTCTGTCTAGTTCACCAACACCAGCTAAAATGTTTCCAGTTCGATCCACTAATAACACAGGTATGAGCACTGGTTTAATGCTAATTATATTGTGTGTCACGGTCCTACCTGACAAGGCCCTCGCTTCTTCAGCTACCCAGGCAACAACCCAAGGAGAGGAAACTGAAATCACCAAGGCGCCAGCGGCTGCTGCCTCGAATCTAGTTGCTGAGCTTCACGTCCCACGTCAGCGTCGGCCCAACCCACAATACATCGGCCCAGAGTGGATTGTGTGAGTGCCAGGTGCCTCTGGCGGCAACAGCTATGTATAAGAGGTGGCAGCAGATGGTGGCAAGTTGAACTTGATGTAACAGATTTTGTAAACTATTATCGCACTAGATGACTAGTAGCACCATTACATACTCTATACTCTAGCAGCTATGATTCACTAAAATGTTTGTAAACTACATGGCTATTTGAGAGCCAATCATGATTAATATATCTATCGGGTGGGGGATTCTCTCCCCTCCGGTCAACTTATCAAAAAAAAAAAAACAGAGAGAAGTGTCCATGTGCATGTCGACCCCTGAAATACCCTAATGTTCTTGCTGCCTTTTCGAGGGATGCCATTATCTTGGCTGTCATATATGGTCTGGTATGATGATACTAAGACATGATGCACATTGTCCTGGAAGTTGTATAAGTTCTGAGCAAGCTTTATAATAATGTAAGAAGGGGTACCAAAGAGGCCACATACATCTTGTCCTGGATGTAGGTCTGAATATAATCAAGGATGTCCAAAAACAATTGTTTGAATTATTAAAATTTCTATTAGACCAATGGATGAATGTATGAGCAAATATTCCCTCCTTTAGTAATATAGCAAGGATGGTTCACTCAACCTCGTTTGGAATTATTGGTTTGGTTGCAAAAAATTTAGACCAGCTATCTGATTTCATTCTGCTTTCTGCTGTTCTACAGATAAAGGATACATGTGTGCTTGTACGTTCAAGGCCCAGCCTGGGAGGATCTTGACAGCTACTTAATTTTACCGCACGCTGTACACAAATTAAGGAACAACTAAAGACTCTGATCACACATTTAAGGGAAAACTGAAGAGTACTCTTATTCATACACAGTACAGTCACAATGTCTGCCTGTGAAACAGACGAAAACCGATAAGATCCGAGTATGTACCATCGCGCACAGTGCAACTAGATTAGGCGTACTAACAACACTCCACTCACATTGTTTCACACTTCACAGTGTACATCACCGATCCGATCGAGTATTCTACCATCACGTACAGTGGCAACTAGATTAGGCGTACAGCACTCCGCTCACATTGTTTCACATCTCTGCAGATATAGCTATCACACAGTTTATAATAATCAAAACTTTCATTTTCTATGTTAATTTTCATTGTCTGTGTTGATGCATTTGTGACTAAATCTTACCGGAATGTAGGAAAGTATATCTTCAAGTAGTCATTGACAGACTGGCGTGTTTTGTCCTTGTCATTGAAGCGACATTTTCTACTATGATAAGCAAACAATTAGATCATCCCATATTCTGTCCCTTTAATAACGAACTTATAAATTAACTATTCATTATATTCCAAGTGTGATTAGTTTCAGTATGTACCTTGGCAGCTGCTCACCCCGAACCATCACCTTTATTTCGGCTAGTAGTTTGTCAACGAACTCGATCCCGGTGCTAGAATCATCAGGGTAGATCGCACGGATATTTTGTCACGGTAGTATGCATCAGCACGAATGGCATTACCCATTCCCCTCAGATCAAATAAAGCTTGGCCTCGAAGCAGGACTACTAGCTCAGGGTGTGTTCTCCTGATATCTAGAGGGTGTGGATCATTGCCCACAGCAGTAGCAGCAGCTTTTCCATCTAGTACCATCTGTGTCAAGATGTCTAGCACACGGTTCCATTCCCCTTGGCGAAGGCAGGCTTGCAAGTCATTTGGTCCAAGCTGATTCTCATTCTGCTCCACCGGCACTTGAGCTCTGTAGAAATGAAACCAGAATCTCTCAAGTAATTTCATTCACCGGCCTCTCACACTGCTTTATTGGAAAAATAAAGTCTAGAACAAGAAAGACACTCCATGTTATCTTAAATAAACAACAGAAAAGGGGAATGCTCACGCTGCAGCAATAGGCTCCGCTTCAATAACTCTTTGAAGAAAAGGTGAGTCCTCAGGTACTGATAACAACCTGTACATAGAGTTTAGACTCAGTTTCATCCATACGTAGGCTTGCTTATAACATGCATGTAAGCCTAAATGCAACTTACGCCTCAAAGTTGTCGAGATCATCGTTTTCACCATCATAAGCTTCAATGCGTCTTTCAACAGGGAGTATCATCCTACAATAAAAATAGGTGCATGTATATATTCAAAACATTTGTGAACTAAGATGCACTTAATTGTACTACAACAATAAATGAACCTTAAACACAAGATTTGGAATTTACATTTTCTATTGCAGTAATAAAACTTTCAAAATGAAGTCCAACACTCCACTGGTCTCAAAAGGAAATAACTGAACTCCATAATTATTCCAGCAGCATATAGTTTCAAAGAATTCCGGTAATCTGCGCTTATTCTTCCAGTTCCATAAAAACCATAGTTTCAAAGAATTCCAGTAATCTATTCTTATTCTTCCAGTTCCATAAAAACCATAGTTTCAAAGAATTCCAATAATCTGTTCTTATTCTTCCAGTTCCATAAAAACCATAGTTCCAAAGAATTCCAGTAATCTGTTCTTATTCTTCCAGTTCCATAAAAACCATAGTTCCAAAGAATTCCAGTAATCTGTTCTTATTCTTCCAGTTCCATAAAAACCATAGTTCCAAAGAACTCTAGTAATCTGTGCTTATTCTTGAACGAAATCCATACCCCCTATCTCTTCAGTCCCATAACCTAGCTAGCACATTCAGGTAGCAGACTTCCGATTAATTAGCACACTCAGCTAGCAGACTTCCGATAATAATCCAAATTTCTCCAACAAGAGGACATATCCAAGAGAGCCGATCAATTCGTTGGTGACTTGTGATTTCAACAAACCCGGAATGCAACCTCATGCCAAACAAACGACGACCAATAATCAAGCAATTAGTAGAGAGAAAAAGTAGAAGCAAACACTGCAATTGCCGCCTGATGAGGATGGCGGCCGGGCACGTCTGCTGCTCCGCCCCCAACTCCGACTCCGCTGCGGCTCATGGAATAGAAGACATCCGTCCGCCCCTCAATCCATGAACAACAATTGATTACCAGCACACAAAAATTTTTGGTAGAGACAAGTAGAAGCCTACGGCGCGTCGCTTATCGCCGCGTGAGCGGGATCGCGATGATGGGAAGCGCCTCCGTCTCCCCCTCCCCCTCCGTGTGCACCCCGGTCACCGCCCCCGCTCCCGCTCGTGGAAGACATCGGGCCCAGCGCCGACCACGCCGCCTCCACCCCAGCCCCCGTCACCGCCCCTGCTCCCGCTCGTGGAAGACATCGAGCCCTGCGCGGGAGGGAGGGGGGGATGCGGAGCGGAATCCTCTCTCTCGGTTTGGGAGCGGAGAAAGAATCGGCGGAGGGAGGGAGGGAGCCGAGGGCTTGTTTAGTTCACCCCGAAATACAAAAAATTTTACATCAAATCTTACGACACATGCATGATGCATTAAATATAGACAAAAACAAAAACTAATCACACAATTTGACTGTAAATCACGAAACGAATTTTTTAACTCTAGTTAGTCTATGATTGGACAATATTTACCACAAACAAACGAAAGTGCTACAGTACAAGGCCCGAGTTTGTTTGGGCAAAGCAGAGGAAACGCCGAACCGACCCCCACGTTGGGCCGGCCCGGCCTATTTTCTTACCCCTCCTGGGCTCGAATGTCTGCTCTCCTTTACAATGGGGGTGGGGGACTGACCAAAGTGCTACACGAAAAATTATAAGTGCAACCTTTTGTACCTACCTACCTCCATAGTAAATTCTCGACGAAAAATTAAATTATTATATACATAGCATATAATAATCTTTTTGGAGTTTTAAATCTATATTTTTGACCAAAGTGCTACATGAAAGTCTATTTTTCATCTCTAAACTTTAAAATTAGGCAAAAAACATCCCTCTACTTTTTTAACTGTGCACATTACATCCTTGACCAAGTTTTGAAAGCGGTATTGTCCTTCTCTTTTTATTTATTTCGGCTGATTTTTTTTTGAAAAAATCATAGTAAATCACATAAAAATCACAACATAGAAAAATTAATTTTATTGGATTTCAGATGAGTAGATCTACACATAAAATATATAAAGTGGTATGCTTTAGTACAAAGTTTTTGCTGCAGCTTTAGATCTATATTTTTTCTATAATTAATTAGAATAACTATAGCTACAGTTTCTATGGTACAATTATGATAAAATTTGTATGGTGGGCTAATTATTCTATGCTTGAGTTGTAGTAAAAGTTTTTCATACTCACTGGATCATGTATTACTTAGTTATAGATTTATTTAGGCTTATTCTTGTTATATTTTAATAATTCTATAACTAAGTAACTATATGTGATGTCATGAGTACTAAATTTTTATCACTATTTAAACATACAATAATTATTCCAACATAAAAAGATTCACCACAATTGGACCATAGAAACTATAACTATGAATTATCAAAACTAATTATAAGAAAATATAGATCTAAAGCTACAACAAAAACTTTATAGTAAAGCATATTATATTATATAAGTTCACTGTATAGATCTACTTATCTAGAGTCCAAGAAAATCAGATTTTCTATTTTATGAATTTTATGTGAGTTAATATGAATTTTCAAAAATTTAGCCAAAATAAATAAAAAATAAAAAGATAAAACTGCCTTCGAAACCGCTTACAACCATGTCAGGGACGTAATATGTATTGTTTTAAAAGTTGAGAGATGTATCTTGCATAATTTAAAGTTTAACAATGAAAAACAGACTTTTATGAAAGTTTTTTTTTTGAAGGGGACTTTTTCGTTTTCGCACATACCAAACGGGCCTTATCCAATCCGATTCGGACCCAACATGACCGAGGGGAAAGGCCCAATAAAATATTGGCAGGAGGCCTAATAAACCCACGACCACGAGGCCACGAGTCTTCTCATCTCCTTTTCCTTTTCTTTTTCCCACTGTGATTTGTTTCGATGACGACGACGATGACGACGAGGAGGGCCGGCGATCGTTCGGCCTTGGCGAGGCTGCGGCTCCGCCGCCTCATCCCTTTGCTCAGGCGCCACCGCCTCTACCGCGCCGCCCACGTGTACGCCGCCTCACCCATCATCATCTCTTTCAATTTCTCTCCTCCCCCGCCCCAATCCCTCTTCCTGATGGATCGATCCATCAGTTGATGCGATTTGGTTACCCCCACCAATGGCAATGGCAATCGCAGCTCGAAGCGGAAGACGAGCGTCTTCTTCGACGCGGCGCGGCTCCGGCGGATGATGCTCCGCGACCGCTGGGCCGCCGCCTCCGCCTACGCCCTCAGCTTCGTCGACGATTACCGCCACTGCAGCCACGAGGCCGACGAGCTCAACTACCGCATCCTTGTCCTCCGCGTGCTCGCCGCCTTGGCAGCTGGCCAGGCCCGCTCCGTCGAGCCCCTCTTCCGCCGCATCTACGCTTGCATCCACTTCTTCCCAGAGTACGACCGCATATGCGAGCTCCTACTCGCCATGCGCTCCGACGACACCAAGTGCGCGCCTCTACACTACTCGCATTGCGTTGTTGTTTGCCTTTCGATTTCGAGAACTGCAAATATGCATCAATTGCTGAACCTGTATGTGACCCTGACCCTGACCCTGACCGTGACGTTGGTTTGCAGGTCCTCCAGGCTATATGGGCGCTTCAAGCCCAGGGCAGTGCAGGGCATTATGGACTTGGTGGCCAAGTGCCCAGAGCTCAACAAAGCCAGTACACGGTCACCACGCTGCTTGTCTCTTGGTCATACTGAGTATGCATCTCATTCTGATAGTATATATATCTTTTTTAGATAAGGTTCTGATAGTATATATATTTCAAAGTTTCAGGTTGTTAAAGCCTGTTCCTATCCAATGCCCACACACACCAACCGCTCGATCTAGTTATCTATATAATTGTCCAATTGAGTGAGAAATATGTATCTTGCTGCAGGTCATGGCGAAGTATCAGTCATCACAAGAATAACGGTAGCAGTCTTCCGGCACATAGCCTCGCACTTTCCTTTCTAACAAAAAGGTATTTATTAACTTAAAAAGAACTAGGCGCTTTCTTTGCCTGTTTTGCATCCTGCCACTCAGGCACTCACATGCGTCTTACTTTGTTCAGGCCGCCTCAGATCAGTCACAGGATGAATTCTTCAGGTTTGCCTGCATTGCATGCAGTGGAAATAACTGTCTTGTGAACATCATCCATTATTTAAGCAAAATGCATGATTCTTGTGCCTTGGTATAATTGTTGCATATTTAATGGCATGTGTTACTTACACCTCTAACAAAGCACAGCACCTTCCCTGTGGTACTGTTATAGTTTGACATCCATCGTGCTACTAAACATTTGGGTACATATTCTGATTCAGTGATATGAATCACATTTGTTGCTAGTTGTACATTTGACATTTCCATTTGGTTTTCCATGCTATATATGTGCATGCCGGTTTATATATATTAAATAATGGACTAATCACTTAAACCCAAGACCAATTATAGGCCCAATACAGCATCATATTATTTTGGAAATGAAGATATGGCTTTCTATTTCTTACAATGCATAGCAAGGCACGAGGTACATAGCTCGGTGGCCTCCTTCTCCTTCAATCTCCCATGCTTAATCAATAACTCAAGCAGTTGATTGCTACTTTTTTTTTGTTTTCTTTACTCACCTATCTTGTATGATGAACAACTTCATAGTGATGTGGATCATGTGTGCCTAGGTGAAATTTAGGTGATGCAAAACTTAGATGCTCAAGCAAGGACATACCTATTATATTGCAAAAACTAACTTGATGCCACACATTCTATGTTTCTTGTTTGATTCCACATGATCTTATCTCTATGATACTTTAGCATAGATCTCATATTATTTTTATTATTCTTTACTTGTCTTTCACAGGTATTGCTTTCTTTAATTTTATTAAACATTGGTTGTCCTAATGACCTCACCTCATGTCTTGCTCTTATTTTTTTTCTGTCGCATATTTTCACTTGGAATGTGATGCATATATACAATACAACAGAACATAATCTTTTTTGTGCTTGTGTGATACCAAATTTTCTCTTGGCATCATTGTTATAGTATATGCATACACACCTGCACAATTCGTGTACTTTGTAAGTACCACCTTTCACTTGAATCTCCTATGCCCTGCAGATGCTCCAAGTACAGCCTTTGTGGGTATGCTGTCTACTTCACCAACACCAGCTAAAATGCTTCCAGTTTCATCCACTAATGAAACAGGAGGTATGAATACTTGTCTTAATGTTTATTGTGTGTTACGGTCCTACCTGACATTGTGTCTTCAGCTACCCAGGAAGCAACCCAAAGAGAGGAAGCTGAAATCACCAAGGCGCCAGCGGCTGCCTCGAATCTTGTTGCTGGGCTTCGCGTCCCACGTCAGCGTCGGCCCAACCCACAATACATCGGCCCAGAGTGGATTGCGTGAGTGTCAGGTGCCTCGGGCCACAAGCCGGCAACAGCTCTGAGCTCTGTATAAGAGGCGTTTGTGTTTGGCTTGGCGAGGAACTGGACTTATGAACCTACTGCACGACAGTTGAACTTGATGTAAAGCAATTTGCAAACTATTATCGCAGTAGATGACTAGTCGACCCCTGAAATAGCCTAATGCACGACCCCTGAACTTGATGACATAGTCTATGCAAAGAAAAGTGTCCATGTGCATGTCGACCCCTGAAATAGCCTATTGTTTAGTTGCCAACAAATTTTGCAAAATTTTTCAGATTCCTCGTCACATCGAATCTTTAGACACATGCATAGAGTATTAAATATAGACGAAAATAAAAACTAATTGCACAGTTTGGTCGAAATTGACGAGACGAATCTTTTGAGCCTAGTTAGTCCATGATTGGACAATATTTGTCAAATATAAACGAAAGTGCTACAGTGTCGATTTTTCAAAATTTTTAGAACTAAACAAGGCCTAATGTTGACCTATGATTATAAGTTAAATGCTGTCATATATGGTCTGGTTCTGGCATTAAACACAAAGGCATGATGCACCTTGTCTCGGAAGTTGTAGAAGTTCTGAGCAAGCTTTGGCCTTGTTTAGTTCATCCAAAAAACAAAAAGTTTTCAAGATTCCCCGTCACATCGAATCTTGCGGCACATGCATGAAGCATTAAATATAGACGAAAGCAAAAACTAATTACACAGTTTAGCTGGAGATCACGAGACGAATCTTTTGATCCTAGTTAGTCCATAATTGGATAATATTTGTCACAAACAAACGAAAGTGATACAGTACCGAAATCCGAAATCTTTTCGGAACTAAACAAAGCCTTTGTAATAATTTAAGAAAGAGTACAACAGAGGCCACATACAGCTGAAGGGTTTGCTGAGTAAGACATGTGTCGGCGTGTGCAGGCATGTCGTGGTCTTCCACAACAGTGGCGGCTTCAGCGCCACTGCAACCATCTCGCGGTGGTTGTGCCCTGATCCACACGACGACGGCTGCGGCAGCAGTGCCTAGATCCTCTCAATGGCGGCGGCGACACCCTAATAAGCACTTTGGCAGGCGCGACCGCATCTAATGTTCTCCTCAATTCTTTCTCTGATTTCCTCTTCGATTGATTTGTGTATGGATGGAGAAGGAATCGATTTTTGTTGATTTTTGGCGATTGTGTGGTTGGAGTTTATTGGTTTGATTTTATAAGTTGTTTTCTTTCTAGAGTTAGTCTGATTTATGTTTGGATTTGGATCCATGTGGTGGTTTTGATTCAGTCTTGGTTAGAGATGAATGTGGAGGCGAGATGATAATTTGGGTAAACATTTTGCCTCTTTAATATTAGCTGTTGATAATGGACTATACACAACAAATTGCTCAAGATTTCAGCTTTCGTTTAATTTGATTAGTGGGACTCAACCAAGTTGTAATAAAATAGATTTTGTTTCTAATCAAAATTATGGCAAAAACTTGATGGTGAAAACCTCTATTTCTTAAAAAATGACACGGCTCAAAGACCCATAATTATTATATTTATCATTTATTATGATATTTATATTTATAAAAAAAATATTAGTACTTAGAAAGGAAAGTGATGTACGTGGAGGGCAAAAACCGAAATGGACGCCAACACCATCATCTATCCATGGTCCATGTACGGCCAGGCCATCGTTGTTTGCCGACGAAGACTCATCTATTCACAGTTAAGGAACAACAAAGACTCTGATCCATACACCCGATCCGATCGAGTAATGTACCATCGCGTACAGAGGCAACTAGTTAAGGAACAACTAAAGACTCTGATCCATACAACTGATCCGATCGAGTAATATACCATCGCGTATAGAGGCAACTAGTTAAGGAACAACTAAAGACTCTGATCTATACAACTGATCCGATCGAGTAATATACCATCGCGTACAGAGGCAACTATATTAGGCGTACAGCACTCTACTCATAATGTTTCACCGTGTTCATCATCAAGATGTAGAAACACCGAGTTTCATGGTCCCTGTGCGCCAACTGAAGAGGAGGATGCTACTCCACTCATAACGTTTCACTGTGTTCATCATCAAGATGTAGAAACACCTGAGGTTCATGGTCCCTGTGTGCCATCCTGAAGAGGAGGATGCTCTGTTGTTGCTGCCTCTCTTCTTGGGAGAACATCACGAATCTTTTTCCGTATGTACTCAGTGGAAGCAGGACATCGCGCCTGTCTCCCTTCAGGGTCATTTAGCTGATGATAGTAGAGCTTTTTCTCGCTGTATTTCTTCTTCTTGAAATCATGGCAGGCAAGGCAACGCACCTCGTTACCCCGTCTCTCGCCGAAGAGTCCTATAGGTACAACTCCATCTTCTATCTCTACATTTCTGCATGCATCAGCATCCAATAAATATAGCTATCATCACATAGTTCAACTAAATAAAATTGCTGATGCATTTGTGACTAAGTCTTACCGGAATGTAGGAAAATAAATTTTCAGGTAATCATTAACAGATCGGCGTGTTTTCTTGTCATTGAAGCAACATTTTCTATTATGAGAAGAAAACAGTTAGACATTCAAAGTGTAAATCAACTATGAGCTTGTAAATCAATTATGCATTCAAAGTGTAATTAGTTTCAGTATATACCTCGGCGGTGCCTCACTCTGAACCATCGCATGTATTTCAGCCAACAGCTTGTCCGCGAACTCGATGCCGGTACTGGAATCATGAGGATAATCAGCACGGATATAGTTGCGGTGATAAGCACCAGCTCGGATCGCATCACCCATTTTCCTCATATCAAATAATGCTTGCCCCCGAAGCAACAACACAAGCTCGGGGTGTGCCCTCCTGATATCCAGCGGGTTTGCCTCAGCATTCACGGCGTTACCGGCAGCAGCTCCGTTCCGCACCATGTGAGTCAAGATATCAAGTGCACGGTTCCATTCTCGTTGACGAAGGCAGGCTTGCAAATCATCGGGTCCGAGCTGATTGTCATATTGCTCCACCTGCACTATCTCTCTGCAGCAACGAAACTAGAATATATCAAATCACTTCATTCATCAACCACTCACACTGCTTTATTAGCAAACTGATGCTTAAAACAATATAATAACTCCATCTTATAAACACTAAAACAGAAGAACGCTCACGCTCCAGTAGTAAGCTCGTTTTTTAGAACACTGTCCATAGAAGGTGGCGCTTGCAGTACTGATGTCAATCTGTACATATACATACATAAGTTGTTCTGCCCTACCCAGTAAGATGGAATGCTCTACACATGTAAGATTAAGTGTTACTTACGCCTCTAACGTATCCAGTTCTTCATTTTCACCATCATAAGCTTCAACACGTCCTTCCACAAAAATTATCGGCCTACAATAATAGTATAGGTGTGTGAATGCAGAGCATCTGTAAATCAAGATGCAGTAAACATTAAATACAAGATGTAATTATATCCAATTGCATGGTTAAACTGCCATATGCCTAATGGGGGCTGAGGGCCCATCTGCCCAGGCGCCAAGGGCAGCAGCAGCGCCACCACTAACGGCAGCAGCAGCGCCGCCTAGGGGGAAGGCGCGCACAGCAAGGGCGGCCTCCTTTCGCTCCACTATCCATGCTAGGACGATCTCAATCAAGGAAAGAGAATAGGAAATAGGATCGGTTGAGGTAAGATAGGTTGGGAGGAGTCCATATCTATAAGGATTTCACTCATGACATTACTTAGGATATAAGTCTACTCCGGACTATAAATAGAGAGGCTATGTAATCATTGAGATTAAAAAAGAACAGCCTCAGACTTATCCTTCCCCTTCCCTCTCCCTCTCTCCCTGCGCCAACTCCCTCTACCTCTCTTCCTAGCGCCGCTGCCCCCTCCCTGTGCCGCCACCCCCAACCCCCTAAACCCTAGCCGCCAAGCCCACAAGTACCCCCTCCAACAAGGCTCTTACACCTGGTATCTGAAGACCAGACGATCCATGACTTCCACCACCACCACCACCATACGATAGCTCTTCCAGAATCTCTTCGACATCCTAAACAAGATCGCCGCTGCACCAAGATTCTTGTAACACTTGGTTACTTTCCCTCTTAATGAAAAGCGGGCTAAACACCCGCTCTAGAAAAAACATGAGCATGCGACTCCACACCATCAAGCAAGCACATGGCCATGGAGACGCCGCCATGGCCGACATCCAAACCAGATTGGATCGGAAGGACGCCATCAACAACCTTGAAGCAGAGACCAGACAAGTCATGATCACCGTCGCAAATCCTTCCTCACAAACAAGATGGAGGAGACTCACTACTCCAACACCCCAGAGATCGTTAGAGAGGTGTCGTAGCCACCACCGTTGTCGTGCCCCCACCACTTGGTCAGCACCCAGCCAGTCCAGCAGTTGCCCAGCCAGCCACGGCTGGCCACCGACCTCTACAGATGACCAGCCGATCTCCTCGGTAACAACAGCACGACCAACACTCTAGTAACCCATCATGGCTTAGCTCATAACTCCCACATACGATGGCTTGACAGATCCACACTCGTGGCTCTCCAAGATGCAACAACTCTCTGAGTTGTACCACCTACTGGAGACCCAATAAATCTGGTATGCAACTTTTCATCTAATAGGAGCAGTGTACCGATGGTTCATCCGATCAAAGAAGGATGCATCTATGACCGAATGGGCGCTCTTCATCCGAAGTCTCCTCCATGACTTTGGCCCGCCGATCTCCCACGACACAACAGGCGACCTCGCTCCGCCTAAGCATACCGTCACCGTCGACAACTACGTCAACAACTTCACCCCATACGTCCTACGCGTTGGCATCGACAACGAGCTCCACCAAGTCCGCCCGTCTGCCTCTTCACTGCCGGCCTACAAGCTCCACTGTAGACAGTGGTGGCACGCCATCACCCACGTCAGATGGAAACAACCATCCACCTCGCATGTACATAGGAGCACCTCCTGCCTACCACGATGCAGAGCGGACCATCCTCGACATCAACACTGACTCCGATCACACACACCAGGACAAGACGTTGATGTCTCTGACTATGACGCCGACCAGGAATCATCACTCTGTCTCTCTGCATCGGCTCCAACACCCACCAACACTTTAGCTAAAGCGCTTCCCCACGACATTGACTACAACACCAGTGCAGCAATGCTCCCCAATGCACTAGAGAGAGAGAGAGAGAGGCGACAACAGCCCCAACAGCAACAAGGGCACTCATGGTTTGGCTACAACTCAACAGTTGTGATTTACGCCTGCCAAATGGAGCACAACTCGCCTCAAGCAGCAGACATGGCAGCCCATCCACAAGCGTCATTCCTGGCCAACTCGCCGCCCGTGACAGCCCTGTCATCTCCGAATACCCTAGTGATAGCACTTGCCACTCTCCTCTTGGCCGCCACGGACGAACACAAACTTCAGATCATCTTTGCCACCATTGAAGTCCAAGCAGCAACATCAGCTTGGTCCCTACAACACAGCATTGTCCGCTACAACCCGGTAACGTCACCCCTACTACATGACCTGCTTGAGTCACTCAGAACTACATCACACATCTCCTAGCCATCGGTCTCCATACAACAATATCTCCACCGACAACACAAGTGTTCCCCTCAAGCACCCTACTACTCAAAGAATGGCCATAATGCATCCTACCATCAGCAATGATCGTCTTCTTTGACAACAATGGCCAACAATTCCTTTCTATCGACAACATCTACACCAGTAGGCAACATGCCGATGGGCACCCGCTAGTCTCACCAGCCAATTATGACATAGGCAACTCCTCTTCGGCAAGTTACAACACTTCACTACAGCACCACCATCCATCATGTCAACAACATTATGCAGGCACATACGGGAGCAAGTTGATGCCGGCCAGGTACACTCGTTTCCACAACCTCCTCAGGTCATGCAAACGCTACACTTTCCACAAACACTTCCAGGTGCCGCCATCTATGTAACATGTTGTATCCACAAACCTGGAGGGTTCGGAAACCAACAACTACTACAACAATGGCTACTTCGACTCCAGTAGCTACTACTTCTAGTTCTCTGACTTCCACATCCACACAAACCACCTAATGGGGTCAAGGGCCCATCTAGCCCAGGCGCCAAGGGCAGCAGCAGCGCCGCCTAGGGGGAAGGCGCTCACAGCAAGGGCGGCCTCGTGCCACTCCACTATCCATACTAGGAGGATCTCCAATAGAGGAAAGAGAATAGGAATATGATCGCTTGATATTAGATAGGTTGGGAGGAGCCCATATCTATAAAGACTTCACTCATTAGATTACTTATAGGATACAAGTCTACTCCGTCCTGTAGATAAAGAGGCTATGTAATCATTGAGATTTAAAAAAAAGGGCCTTGGCTTATCCTTCCCCTTCCCTCTCCCTCTCTCTCTCCCTATGCCAACTCCCTCTCCCTCTCTTCCTAGGCTGCCACCCCCTCCTTGTGCCGCCACCCCCAGCAACCTAAACCCTAGCCAGCAAGCCCCCAAGGGCCCCTCTCCAACTGGACTCTAACATGAACTAATATGCAATTAAGTACAGTCTTTTTTATCAATATCCAGTAAATAATTAAAGCACAAGGATGTGATAAAACATATCATAGTTACAAAAACAATACTTACATTTTCTATTGTAGTAATGAACATGTTTCGAAATGAAGTCCAATACTCCATGAGTCTCAAAAGTAAATAACTGATCCATTGTTTCAAAAGAACTCCAACAATTCGCAGTTATATTTGAATAAAATCCATAACATCAAATAATTCCGAATTCGTGCTCATTCTCCAAGAAAATCCATATCCATGTCAGCCGATCATTTCTTTTGTGACTTCAATTTGAAACAATCCAGAATTCAATCTCATGCCAAACAAACAATAACCAGAAATGGAGCAATTAATAGAGAAAAAATTAGAATCAAACTCTGTAGTTGCCCGCTGATGAGGATGGGGACTGGGGACGTCTCCGCCTCCGCCTCCGCCTCCTCTGCAGCTCATGCAACGGAAGAAATCCACCCTCAATCCATTAAACGACGAGTACAGAAAATTTTTGTAGGGAGTATAAATTCGTACGGCGCGTCGGTAGCGGGATCGCGATGACCGGAAGCGTCTCCGCCTCCCCCTTCGTCTCCACCTCCGCCTCCTCTGTGGTTCATGCAACGGAAGAAATCCGCCTTCAATCCATTGAACGACAAGTACGGAAAATTTTGGTGGGGAGTACAGAAAATTCGTACGGCGCGTCGCTAGCGGGATCGCGACGACCGGAAGCGGCGGCTCCGCCTCCGCCTCCGCCCCCGCCCCCGCCCCCGCCCCCGCTCCCGCTCGTGGAAGACATGCCCTGTGCCGAACACGCGCACAGCAGAGATGGGAGGGATGGGAGCGGAACCCTCTCCGATTCGCTTGCTGCCCGGGAACGGAGAAGAATTGGCTGAGGGAGGGAGAAGGAGGGAGTTTGTTGGGCAAGCATTTCGGTCTGCCTGGCTGTCGTAGCACAAGCAGAGGGAAACGCCGAATCAACCCCACGCTGCCCCTGCTACAATGCGGCCCGGCCCATTTTCTTACCCCTCCTGGGCTCGAATTCCTGCTCTTCGTGCTTTGATCGAGTACATACGTTCCCAATTCCTAACCAATCACACAAAGCCCTCCAAAAAACAAAATTCCAAACGAAAAATTATAAGTGAGATCTTTTGTACCTCCATACATTAAATTGTAAATTTGGTCCATAATAATACTAAATAATTCATTGACATTTTGATCAAAGTTTAGAAACTTTCACCATCAATAGCTTTTCAAGATATTTTATTTATTTAAAATAATAAAATTATAGTTGCAAACTTATCTTGAAAAAAACTTTATAATCCAATGCATTTGTTACATGTAATAATTACACCTCAATATAAAGATGTGGACACCCAAAGATCTGATGGAGATCTCCCTCCCCGCACCCTACCTTCCGGCTACCCTGGGCTGCTGGCCGGGCTCCCCTGCCTGCTGCAAATACGGTAAACCCAAGCAGCTAATGCAGGGAGTAAAGTGAGGTTAGCAAGTCAGTATGTGTACATAGTATAGAGGACTGGCTCCGCCACTGGTCATTGGTGATGAGAGCACACCTTTATTTGCTCGATGTCCTTGAGGAGGCTAAGTATGAGGCCCACCCTCATGGCCAGACCTGCTATTGTGCCCCAATATTCCTAGGCATACCCAACATTTGTGGAGAAAAAAAATACTCCCTCCATCTCAAATTGTAAGTCATTTCAAGAATCTTGGAGAGTCAAAGTATTTTCACGTTTGACTAAAATTATAGAGTGAAATACTAAAATTTGTAACGTAAAGTGAGTATACTATGAAAATATAATTAAAGAAGAATCTAATGATATTTAGTTGGTATCATAATAATTATTATTTTATCATAAAAAATATTATTTTATCATAAAAATTTGGTCAAATTTTGAAAAGTTTAACTCTCCAAAATTCTTGGAATGACTTACAATTTGGAATGGAGGGAGTAGTAGTTAATAGGTATATACACATGTATGGCTAGGGGTAGAAGAGTCATTTCGTGTATAAGCTAGCATCGTTAAATCATCAAACTAATGGAAGGGCCAAGAAACTAAACAAAAATCATTTTAAGGCCAAATAGGCAAGTTCAAAAGGAAAAGGGCTAAAAAAGCTAAGCAGCTTTCTTTAGGGCCGAGAAACTAATTTTCTTTAAAAATAATTTGTCCTAGATAAAGCTTGGCGTTTTTTAATAATCTATAAAGTTTGGCGTTGAGAGAGAGAAAGTATAAATAACAGTGATAAATCTTACTACAGAGTATTCCTCCTTGAACTTTTTTTTGATAATATATTCTTCCTTTTTTTTATAACAAAAATAGTGATCCATCGCCTACTAACCACTAACCAGACGGCCTGGCCCAATATCCAGCGATCCGTTACACGCGCGTGGGAATCCAACGGAGTTGCCCAGTTCTCCTTGTCCACCGGCCGCCGCACTTGCTCGACCGCCGCTGCCTGTCTCGGTTGGTGACCGGAGAAAGATGGATGAGGAGAAGGAGAATGTCGGGCGCGCGCATGCGCCGCATGGCCACGCGCTGACGCGCATGGCGTCCGTGCTCGCCAGCTCTGACAACCGCGCCCAGGTAACGAGGGGATTGGACTGACGGCTCCTGCTTCCTCCTTCTTCCTCCTAGCCCAAGCTGTTTTCCTACAGTTTATCAACGAGGATGTCAATTCCCTTTCCTCTCCGAGTATTGACTGTGTTGAAGTTGAAATTGTAGTTCTCGAGATATTTTGTCTGCTCAAATGTTGAGGTCAATGTACTCTCCAATTTTATCCAAGGAGTATAACACAACCATTTCAAGTATTGGCCTTATTTTTTTTTATAAGAAAGGATTGGGCTCATTGACAAGTAGTTTTGGTAATACTAACTACATGCTCTAGAAAATATGTTAGGAAAATATTTCTATCCTGGGTTTGCACTGCCTATTGTGTGCCATGTGTGTTGTGATGCCTGTGCCTTTCTCATGACTTCTTACCAAAGGATTTGACTTGAGTTTGTTAACTGAGCTTTCATTTAAATTGGAACCATTTCGTGCTTATATAGTCGGTGATCAATCTCTGTGTCTGAAATTATTCTATTTTATAGTTCTCCTGCCCCATTATGAATTCCTCCATATCTGTAATGCTATGCAGGCTGCATTAGCTCGCCTTGAAGCTCTGGAGAGCGATAATGCTGGGTTGAGGTGGTAGACTGGTAGATCATAATAATGATGAGTATGGATCCACGGATGAGGAAGACCCTGGTCAGGTTCTTTCTCATTTATTATCCTCATAGTAATGTCATGATGTGAAAAAGGATAAGGTGGATACAGTATGTACAAACTCAATAACAAAAAAGTTACTCTTAGCAAACAACAAACACTGAAACACATATTTCTTATATATGACATTTGATATTGCTTCTAGTATCATTTTGCGGAATAAGAAACATTCTTTATTTCTTGCCATAGCAAAGGCCGATTCAAAAATAAGATTAAACTATCCTTGAAAGAAATATTTTAAGCTTGTGCTCGCTTCTAACACATTTGGCATGAACAATAATGTAAATTATTCGTAAGGTGTGGGGGTATAAACCCCTATACCCTTAGGGCTAGACTTGAGCCAGGAGATTTGGCCATTACGAGACAACTCAAGGCTTGATCCATCTACCTGGAGTTTCACGCAAGGAAACAAGACGTGGAGATCAAGCAAGATCCTGGTCGGTTGGAATAGGAATTGATGTTTTATTATCTATGGCAATTGTAACCGACTAGGATTAGTTTCTAGATTTGTAACACTACCCTCTGGACTATATAAAGAGAGGCAAGGGACCCCCTTAGATCAATTCAACACATCTCAGATCAATACAATCAGACGCAGGACATAGGTATTACGCCCACACGACGGCCGAACCTGGATAAAAGCCTTGTCTGAGTCTTGCATCACCATCGAGTTCGTAGCTTGCGCACCTGTCTGCCAATAAACTACTACCGTGGGTATACCCTAAGGTAGACTGCCAACTAGCTTTCGTCGACATAAGGTGATTGTATTATTAGCATTTGGAGTTCCCCTAAAGTCAGTAATTTATATATCTTTGAACTCCACATGCTAGAGCTTGTAAACTGCAAAGGTTCCTGGGTTTACAATTTCTTTAAAGCTGCCTTTGTGTTATATACTTATATAGGCTTTTCGGGTTGTGGATTTGTGGATGTCCATTCAACTCAAGTGCTGTACCACTGATAACTTTAGTTCAATGATGTAGCTCATTTTTTAGTTTCTGCTTTCCTTTGTACAGTTCTCATGCAAAAAAGGCAGTCCAAGATTGTGAAACGCAAGACAAGTCAAGGGAAAGCTTTGGAGAAGAGGGCAGCAAGATCATTCATGGATGTATTACAAGAAGTAAGCAGCCTTGAGCTATAAGTTTCTTTCTTGTCATGTTTATATTGTCAGTACGGTACTGAAAAGATTTTCACTCTGGAACTGTGACAGACAAATCTGGAATCCCTGCCTCCTCATATCCCAACATACTTGAGAGCTGCTGTGGATCCACCCAGCACTTCATCTCGATGGCACTACTGCTCGGTTTGTTGTAGCTCTGCAAACTACACATGTGTGAGTGTGGAACAAGGTTCTGTTCTTGCCGCTGCCAAGTCATACGCAATGATACGCACTGCCTGAAATTTGTGGCTTGATCAACTGGATATACAAGCTACATTTGATGTATGTCCATTGTCTACTCTCTAACGATTGCTAACCTGTGGTTTTATCAGTAGAATATGATTGTTGTGTATGTTTTATACTTTGTAGGATGGAGTAGCTAAGTGGCAGGAAACTGTTTTTCTTAGGTATATACTGCAGTTGAAATTGCTAGGTAGATCTCTTGTAGGCTAGCCATTTTTTTGTCAGAAATGTTATGTGAGTAGCTGCATTTACGCTGTGGTTGGTTCCACTTTCTTGTGCACCCTGTAATGCTTTGCTGTTAATTTGAGAATGCAGAACTTTTACTGCAAGTAGGTTTCTGTTTCAGTTTACATAACAATGGAAATTCCTCTGTATGAGGCAAGGAAGTCTCATCATACATATTATACTTTGAAGAATCAGGATACACCTTATGTCTCTGTTCACTGTTATTATCTGTTACTCAAAACTTCAATGACTGGCAGTGCATCTAATAACAAGACAATATTTGTTATTCTCTAACAAGTATGTCGAGTAACTCAGTTGTCAACACCAAATGATGTGGGACCTGCTACTTTTGTAGAACGAGAATAATCCATCTTTATCTTGTTCAGTGTCACAACCACATCACTCATTGTCACCCTTTCGTCAGGTATGTCACACAAGCATAGTAGACCCAGTTCAAACAGTGACTCAAGGAAGTTATCCGTGCAACTAATTGAAGGGTCTTTAAGTAAACATTCATCCACAACATCGATAAGTTTTCTTGGAAATGCTTGATTGACCCACATCTTGAGGCTTAGTTGTCCACCAAACATTGGATCCGTTGGCTTCTTTCCTGTAAGTATTTCAAGAAGCATGATCCCATAGCTGAATACGTCACTCTTTCTTGATGCTTTTCCACTGGATCCATACTCTAGTAAAAAATATTTACAAGCAGAAGTATTAATTACAACAATACATGTATTAGCATGATAAAGAACAAGACTAGTGTGACTGGGGGTACCTGGTGCCATATACCCTATTGTTCCTGGCATGCTCACAGAAACTGCAGAGTTGTCATCACCAAATAATAGCTTTGCAAGGCCAAAGTCTGCCACATGTGCGGTCATGTTTTCATCGAAGAGAACATTGCTTGGCTTTAAGTCACAGTGCAGGACTACCTCACAATGCTGATAATGCAGATACTCCATTGCTTTTGACACATCCAGCAGAATTTCCAACCTCTCCAGGATTCCTAAACATGGCCTATTTTCACTGTGCAAACATGTTTCCAAGCTACCATTAGGCATGTACTGCAGAACCAATGCTTTGAAGTCCAGGTTTGAACAGGTGTTTAGTATCCTTATCAAATTACGGTGTCGTGCCATGCGCAGCACACGACACTCTGCTTCAAAGGTTCTAGTGGCTTGTTCCAGCTGCATGTTTAAAACTTTAATTGCAACCACCATGCCATCGATCAGTTGTCCCTTGTAAACTTTCCCAAAACTTCCAGCACCTAGCAGGTTGGTTTCACTGAAATTCTCAGTGGCCCGAACAATTTCATGGTATGATACTAACCTATAGCTGGTCATGTCAACTATTCCAGCAGAAACCACCATCTCTTGCTTCTTCATTTTCTTCCTGATTAACACATATAGGCAGGAAACTAGAGCTCCAACTAATATGGTGCTAGCAAGGATTGATGATATTAGGATTCGTCGTCCATTATTACTTGAGTGATAGTTACTTTGGCATGGCAGAAATCCTAAACGGGAGACACCACAAAGAGCTGAGTTCCCTATCAAAGACTGAAGGGTGATGTTTGCAAAGACACCTCCTTCTGGTATCTGACCATGTAGCTCGTTGAAGGACAGATTCAAGATGGCGAGTTCTGTCAATTTGGCCAAGTACCCTGGGATTGTACCAGATAGATCATTGTATGATAGGTCCAGTGATTTCAAGCTCCTAAGGTTGCCATAAGAGTCTGGAACTGAATCGTTGAATGAGTTGTGTGACAGGTTTAAGTTGGTTAGTGTTTGCAGTTGTCCAAAGGAACCAGGAAGGCTACCAACGAAGATGTTGCTAGAGAGATCAATGATGGAAATTTGTTTCAAGGAACCTATTTGAACTGGCAATGCACCATTCAGTGAATTCTGATACAGGTCAAGTTGCACGAGACTATCAAGGTGGAATAAGCTTGCTGGTATAGTTGATGATAGCCGGTTTTGAGATAGATCTAAGTATATTAACTCGGAGAGGTTACCTATCTGATCTGGTATGGAGCCAGACAGTTGATTGTCATGGAGGACAAGTTGTTCTAAGCTCCCTAGCACACAAAGCTGTTCCGGGATGGGTCCAGACAAGCGGTTGCCATAGAGGTACATATTAAGGAGCTTGTTCATCATCATGATTGATTTTGGAATTGAGCTACTCAGATGGTTTTCTGATAAGTCTATCCAATTCAGACTGCTTAGATTTGACATGGTGGCAGGAAGTTCACCAGTTAGATTGTTTCTATCTGCAAAGAAAAATGACAATTGTCTGGAGAGATTTCCAATATAGTCAGGGATTCTTCCAGTGAAATGATTTAACCCAACATCAAGGTGTAGGAGTTGTCTACAATTCGAAAGGCTAGCCAGGAAGTTTAGATTCCCTTCAAGATAGTTATCATAAAGAACAACAGACACAAGGCTCCCCGTGCTACCAAGTGTTATTGGTAGAAAACCACTCAAGCGATTTGCACCCAACTGTATATAAGATAACTCAGACAAGTTACTAGCAAATGACGGGAATGGTCCAGTCAATTTATTATGAGAGAGCGCCAATACCGTGAGCTGACTTAGTTGCCCAAATTCAGGTGGAATCTCTCCTGTTAAATTGCCAAATGACAGATCTAGAATGACGAGATTGGTAAGATTGCTCAGAACAGGTGGGATTGGGCCATTGAGGTTATTGCCACTTAACTCTATATCTGCGAGCTCTGGCAGGTTAGCCAACCAAGTAGGCACTGGGCCGTCAAAGGAATTATCTGCCAAAGAAAGTACTTGGAGGTATTGGCATTCAGAGAGCCCTTGTGGAAGCTTACCAGTGAAACTGTTCGACTGGAGGGCGATAATTTGAAGCATGGGGAGGCTAAAGCTTTTGTTGCCAGGGATAGGACCTTCCAAATTGTAGTTTCCCCCAAGATACAGCAGCTGAAGTGTAGACATATTGAAGATGGCTTGGGGCACCGTACCTAAGAGTTGGTTGGCCTGCAAGCCAAGAGCTTGGAGCATGGGCAGGGATCCAATACTGTGTGGTATCGTCCCAGACAAGCTATTGTTGTCAAGGTTGAGGTATGACAGCAACGGTGTGCTGTTGAATAAGCTTTCTGGTATTGAACCACTCAAGAAATTCTTTTGAAAGTTCATGTACCTAAGGTTGTGCAAACCGTGCAGCTCTTCCGGGATCGTCCCTGAGATGCTGTTGTTATATAGCTCAAGAATCTGGAGGCTTGTGAGGTTCCCCATGGCAGAGGGAAGGGTTGACAGAGTGTTGTAGCTAAGGTCTAGAGACCTAAGCCGATGTAGCCTCCCAATATCAGATGGAATGGAGCCTGTAAGGCCAGTGTTGGTTAGGTTGACGACAGCCAGGAAAGAGAGGTTACCGAGGTGTGGAGTGACCTCGCCTTGGAGAGGTATCTCTGGCAGCTCTAGGGCGACGACGCGTTGCCAGTGGCGGTGGCTGCAGGAGACGCCAAGCCATTGGCAGAAGGAGGTTTTGGTTGTCCAGTTGGTGCCAAGGATGTCGAGTGGATCTGAGAGCTGGGTCTTGAAAGCAAGTAGAGCGGAGAGATCGGTGGCACTGCCAGTATCATTGGCAGAGAAAGCTGAAACTACGATAGACGCTTGCTGAAGATGGAATATTGAGAGTGCTGTGATGAGAATGCATGGGATCGAAAGGAGCGCCATTTACTGGATGCTACACCAGCAGGTGTGTGGGCGGAGTTATCAAATGAAGTGATACAAATGCCAAAGCATATATAGGACTAAGGGTATATGCATATAAAATATCTCCTTCGTTGTCATTTGCAGTGACAGGGTAAGTGCTGCCAAATTTGCTGCACGCAATGACCGGGTAAAAGCTTTGTTGCAACTCGCAACACTTGTCATTAGGAGACAAGAAAAAGACTACACGTCTTGGGGTGTTCTCCTGAGTCCTCACACAAGTGCTCGTTCAACGAAGAGTATTCTTCACTCTTGAGCCCTGCACGAACGTCAGGGCTGTTGTGAAATCAAAGTCAACATTCAATATGAACATGAGACTTTGATGGTGGCCAATTTATGAGAGGGAGGTTTCTAGGAAATTGCTTGGAAGACTATGAATAGAATCAGCCTCTCATCCTCTATTAAAGGATCCGATGATGGTGAACGGAAGTTAAGTTAAAGCTGAAATTACTGTTGGTTGATTTATTGTGAGAGAAAAACAGTGCTAGCTAGGAGGTTACACGAGTCATCGAGCTAAGATAAGAAAGTTAAGAAACCAGTTCCACAGCACACGAGCACTGACTACCTGGCCGTCATCCTGAAGATGTGCGCGAGAGACGAACCAACCGCCGCCGTCCGAAGACGCGCGCGCGACACGGGCTCGGCACGGCAGGCGGCCCTGGCGCACGTGCAGGTGCTGGCGCGCGGCCCCAGGCCAGACGCAGGCACGAGGCCACCGCCGGCGCAGCCTCAGCGTGGCCCAGCACAGCCTCGACACACGGCGTGGCCCCGAGTACGCAGCCGCAGGCGCCTAGCAACGTGGCCGACTCCGGTCCCGACGCGGCCGGCTGGCGCAGGCCCCTGGCGCCGGAGCACGGCCGGCCCCAGCGCGGCTGCCGGCGCGCCAAACCGCGGGCATGGGTGCCACCGTGCTGGCCCTGCAGGCCACGGGCGAGCAGGCGCCCTGCAGCCCCGCCACCGCTGCTCCCGGCCACGGCTGCTTGCCAAGCGCGGGAGCGGGCACCCCTGGCTGCCGACGAGAGCAGCAGGAGCTGTGCGGCCGCCGTGAAGGCCATGGCTAGCATCCTCTTTTTCTTCCTTTCCTCCTATGCGTTTGTACATAAATGAACACGAGAGGAAGAAAGAGGGTGCCCGAGTTAATACGCTAGTCTGTTTCCACCTCAGAGTTTAAAATAGCGGAGCTATTGAAAATAGCGGCAACTTTTTTCAGGAGCTATGTAGCTATAGCGGCGCTATGACAGATAGTTTTTTTTATAAAAAATACATAAAAAATACAAGGAATTGATGAAAAATATATGGTAAATATAAATTTGATATATAAAAATATGTTTTCATAAATCTAGGTAACATTACAAAATACCAACATAACATTACAACATGGTTCATAAAAGCTTTATTGTCCAAAATACTAAATTAGTAGTAAAGAATAAATAATAATCTAGTCTAAGATGTAGTTTTGAGAGTCAAACTGAGAATATTTATCATAGCGGCGCTATAGCGCATAATAGCGATGAAATTTGTTGTAACAAATGCATTAGCGGCGCTATAGCGTGAAATAGCGGTGAAAGTTGTGATAGCCGAAAAAATACAAATAGCTTAGCGACAAGCCTGTCCTGCACCTTTAACGCCGCTATAGCGGCGCTATATCCTGCTATTTTTTTCTTTGTTCCATCTGCATCCTTATTTAGTTTTTTAAGATGGTATAGATTTTTGTCTCCGCCGAGAATTAAACGGGACGAAAGTTGTCCCTGTCGGGGTCCACGGAGACGGGATGGTATGCATGCCTCCGTCCTCGCTTCCAGCGGGGATCCGACCCTGAAGGCTCATATACTTGCAAGGTATAATAATTGTGATATATAAGCAAAGTTAAAACTCTAATCCTTCACTTTCTCAGTCTCAAATGTGAATTTTTATAGAAAAGATTTGTTTATATACCATTAATATGAATTCGTAAATATGTAAATAGTTGACATCACATAAACTAATATGAACTAACGTGGATACGGGGAACTCTACGGGAATTATTCCCCGCACAGGGACGGAGATGGGGAGAAAATCTCACCCGTAACATTTCACGGGGACTCTGTGATAGAGTCTTACATTGTGAGTGTCCTAAGGGCACTCACAATACAAGACTCTATCACAGAGTTTAAGATAATTAATTATATATTATTTATGATATTTTGCTGATGTGGAAACATATTTATTGAAGAAACATGTAGAAAAAATACTTCAAGTCTTATTTAAACTCTAAATCCACATTGTTTAAAGTAATAAATAACTTTAGACTCTATGATAGAGTCTGCATTGTGAGTGCCCTGAGGACCGGACATTCAATGTGGCGGCATCAAGGTTTCTTGCTCATCGGAATGTAATGGATCCGGCCGCTGGTGACCCGGTGTGATGAATAATATTCATAGGACTGGCTTTTAAATAGTATATATATATATATATATATATATGATCGTGAAGATTACACATAGCCGTAATCTTGAAGATTACGCGTAACCGACATTCACTAGTTATTGGTCGGACATTGTGAAAATAGGACAATCCTGAAGCTGGTAATGATGAGCGCACAATACTTGATAAAGCAGAGGCATTGCATTTTTTTCAGTACCGTTTACACTCAGACCTGAAGTCTGAATATATGAATGAGGACGCTCCACTGGTTTTTATGGCAATCCCTGAAGGACCGCTTCAACCAGCAGAAGTCGATTGTGTTCTCTAAAACACATTATGACTGGATCGCCTTACATTTTGAAGACTGTACGTCCGTAATAGTGTACGACTCTGCTTTACACAAAATTGTTTGAGGAGTAGAATATACCTGGTTTTATAGGTGAGAGAGTGAAGTAGACAATCATCAATAATTAAGACTTGAGAGGGTGGAGTTGACTTTTTTTCTTTTTTGACCTAGCGACTTATGAGGATTAATGTCTAGCCTTCATATATAGGGACCTTATATGATCATGTATGTATTGCAACAGGATATAGCTTGTTGTTGATTTGCGACTTGGAGCTTCATGCGTTACAATTTATCATAGAATTTGAATTTATATTATGCCTGGACGTGTGGTTCTCTAACTCATATAGACACCTGAGATGCAAAGATTTATCCAACGATCTGTCGTGCATTTCAATTACTCTTAGGATTGGATTGTACACTATGCCTTTTAGTTGTTGCATTTTTTTGTCTAGATGTTAATTTAAAACTCTAGTGTTTTATTATATCTTTTGTTCAAAATTTTACTTCTATGTTTATGAAAAATATTCTAGTCTACAACATAAATATTCCAAGGCCTTGTTTAGTTCCCAAAAAATTTTGCAAAATTTTTTAGATTTCCCGTCGCATCGAATCTTTAGACACATGCATGGAATATTCAATATAGATGAAAATAAAAACTAGCGTCGCATCGAATCTTTAGACACATGCATGGAATATTCAATATAGATGAAAATAAAAACTAATTGCACAATTTGGTTGGAATTGACGAGACAAATCTTTTGAGCCTAGTTAGTCTGTGATCGGACGATATTTGTCAAATACAAACGAAAGTTGCTACAGTGCCGATTTCCCAAAATTTTTTAGAACTAAACAAGGCCCAAATGAATTTGAAACCTACCACCGAGGAGAAACCAACACTAAGCAAGAGCACATCCTAGATGACTATCACCAACTGGCATCTCTGCAGGCTGCATCTCTACTCTAGCTTCAACCTCGGCTCCTGGTTGTCCCCATAGTGGTTCTGTAATTCGGTGATTGATCAGTTTTTTTTTTCTTATTTTTTATGGTTGGTGTGGAGATGAAACCACGCGGGAGGAAACGAAGCTAGAGCTAGCTCTAGTTCAAATAGTAGCACCACGAGTGCACTTGCAACTCCAACTCCTCTAAGCAAGAAACGTTAGAAACAAGGTAGTATTACCATTAAAGAAGCCATTATAAATTTATGGTTTGATTACTTGGTAGTCAATTATATTCTAGTTACATATCTTGTTAAATTATAAAATGTTTTACTTCTCAGAAAAATAAGATGTATATTCATTTTGAGACGGAGAGAAATTGGGATTAGAGAGTTTTTTTTTGTTTTTTTTAAAGGGAGAGTGTGTTTTATTGACTTGCCTTGCCTGGTAACCGGACGGCCTGGCCCAATATAGAGCAATCCGTTAGATACACATGGGAAGCCCACGGAGTAGCCATCCCCACTTCTCCCTGTCCCTCCCCACCGGCCACCCGGACGCCGCACTTGGTCCACCGCCGGCGCCCGCGCCGCCCGCGCTCTACGTCTCCACTCTCCACACCTGCCTGTCTCCCTCATCCAGCGCAAGCCCGAGGCGCCCGCCGCTGCCTGCCGCTATTGGGGCGACCGGAGATGGATGGGGAGGAGGAGAATGTCGGGCCGTTCCGCCGGACCAGCGCCCGCACGCGCCGTATGGCCTCACGCATGGCGTCTGCGCTCGCCAGCTCGGACAACCGTGCCCAGGTAACCAAGCGATCCGACTGACTGCTCCTGCGTTCACCCCCATATTCCAAGCTGTTTCCCCACAGTTTATCAATGAGGATGTCAATCCCCTTTCTCTCCGAATATCCACTGTGTTCAAGTTAGAATTGCAGTTGCAGATCTCTCTCTATATTTTTTCTCCTCATTTGTTGGGGTCAGAATACTCTCCAATTTTATCTACGAGTATACAGGAACCGTTTCAAGTTTTTCTTTTCTACAAGAAGGATTGACCTCAGCGACAAGTAGTTTTGGTAATTAATACTAAGTATATGCTCTAGAAAGTATTTTAGAAAAGATTTCCATCCTGGGTCTGCACTACTTATTATATGCTCTTTAGCATTTCTCATGACTTCTTATATATAGTCGCTGATGATCAGTTATTGTGTCTGAAACTATTCTATTTTATGTTCTGCTGCCCCATTATGAATACCTCCATATTTGTAATGCCATGCAGGCTGCTTTAGCTCGCCTTGAAGCTCTTGAGAGTGACAATGCCGGTGTTGAGGTGGTAGATCTTAATGATGATGAGTATGGATCCACGGACGAGGAAGACCCTGGTCAGTTTCTTTCTCATTTATCTTCATACTAGTAATGCCATGATGTGAGAAAGGATAAGGTAGATACAGTATTAGAAACTCAATGACAAAATGTTACTCTTTGCAAACAACAAATATTGAACACATATACCTTGTATACCTTGCCCACATTTTGACATTGCTTGTAGTATCAATTTTGAAAAGAAAAACTTTTATTTCTTGCCTTTGCAAAGGATTCAATAAATAGTAAGAGTACAACTATCCTTGAAAGGCAATGGTTGTAAGATACTTCCGTTTCTTGCATGAATAATACCACAAATTATTCATAAGGTGATTGTGTTGTTACCATCTGGAATGCTCCTAAAGTCAGTCATTTAGATATCTTTGAATCTTTGAGGTCCACATGCTACAGCTTGTCAACCATGTTTTTAGCATCTGGAATGCCCCTAATTCAGTAATTTATGTATCTTTGAACTCCACATGCTACAACTTGTAAAATGCAAAGGTTCCTATTTCTGTAAATGCTGCTTTTGTGTTATATACTTATATAGGCTTATTGGGTTGTCGATCTATGGATGTCCCCATTCAACTCAAATGCTCTACCCACTAATAACTTAAGTTTGATGATGGATGCCATCTTTTGTTTTCTTCTTTCCTTTCTACAGTTCTCATGCAAAAGAAGCAGTCCAAGATTATGAAACGCAAGACAAGGCAAGGGAAAGCTTTGGAGAAGAGGGCAGCAAGATCATTCATGGATGTCTTACAAGAAGTAAGCAACATTGAGCTATAAGTTTGTTTCTCGCCATGTTTATTTCATTAGTAGGTTCGTTGCCTCCTTGGAAGATTTTTACTCTGCAACTGTGACAGGCAAATCTGGAATCCCTGCCTCCTCATGTCCCAACATATTTGAGGGCTGCTGTGGGTCCACCGAGCACTTCATCTCGACGGCACTACTGCTCAGTCTGTGGTAGTTCTGCAAACTACACGTGCGTGAGGTGTGGAACCCGGTTTTGTTCTTGCCGCTGTCAAGTCATACACAATGATACGCGCTGCCTGAAATTTGTGGCTTGACCAACTGGATATACAAGCTACACTTCGATGTATGTCCACTCCCTAACAATTTCTCATCTGTGGTTTGATCAGTAGGATATGCTTGCTGTGTATGTTTTGTACTCTGTATGATGGGGTAGGTAGTGGTAGGAAACTGGTTTTGTTTGCTATGTGCAGCAGTTGAAATTACTAGGCTGTAGTGTGTAAGCCAACCACTATATATTGAGAAAATGTTATGCGAGTACGTAGCTGTGTTTTGCTTAGCTTTGCCTGATTTTCCATAATTTTCTATTGTTGTACTCGACTCATAATATTTGTAATCACCACCGCCTTAGTTTCACTCTTGGCAATCATTTCCCAGATTTTTATGCCTCCAGCGAACGTGTGCCAATAAAGTGCCTTTTGTTACAAGGATATGCTTGTTCTGTATGTCCTAATGTGTAGGTGTGGGTAGGTGAGGTAAGTGATAGAAAACCATTTTCTCGGCACTGCACTGTAGTTGCAGGTGCCTGGTAGATCTCTTGTAAGCCGACCATTTTGTTTTTCCAGAAATGATATGCGAGTACCTGCAGTTATGCAGTAGAGCTGAAAGCCTGAAAGTAGCTCTTTGTTTCAGTATATCTGAATTGTAATTTGACATTGTTTCTTGGTGAATCAAATGTGAGCTACTGTACTCTGTTGCAAAAGGTAGAGCCGTAGAGAAATGGTTTCTTGCAAAAGTAGATGTGAATGGGCATGTAACTACCCCAATTAATTAGCATAAGGTAGAGAAATGCAAAAGACATTACTACAAATGGTATGCTAATACTTGTACCCATGTAGCGGAGTGTTACATATGATCCAAATAAATATGATATTTAATTTTTTTTGTACTATAAATTTCCTTTTGATTCTACTTCAAACATGAGCACATCTAATAGAATCAAAAGGTAATTTGCTAAATCAAATATGTACAACTAGACTGCAAAAAAAAAAAAAAATGAAGCAAGCAAGAAATTCGACCAAAATTATAACATTCTGACAGGAAAAACATACACACGTTTACAATATTCTGTAGCCTTCTTGTTCTGTACGTAGCTTAGTACCATTAATATTATATTGTAGCTGAATAATCTCAAAAGAAACATTTTCATAGTAAGTCAATGACATCATGGGATTTGCTACATGCTCCAAACTGAAACTCCACTGAAGAGCAGCATATTACATAAGCCGTTGTGCAGTACCAACACTAAGCAAGAACACATTATTGTAGATGGTTATCACCCACTAGCACAGCAGTGTCACCTTCCTTTTGAAAGATCGGTTATAACAGTTGCTGAACATGACATGGCATGCTGATTGTGCATTTCATCCTGGACGGAACCAATGTTCAGCAAACCATTGAGCTCCAAGTCTGATGGGAGATGTGCATCCCTTTGCAGGTACTGCATGACAAGGCGCATGCAAGGCCTCACATTTGGTGACGGGTGTGAACAGAGCAAGCCAAGCTTCAGGACTAGCTCTATCTCTGCCTCCACGTAATCGTCTAGTCTTGGATCGACGGCATGGGTAATTAAACCACTTTTCCATGCCTCAAGCACCCAGTCTCCCAGTGCAAGGGGCTCCCCATGGTTATTCACCCAGATTGGTCGTTTTCCACAAGTGACCTCCATCATCAGCACACCGAGAGCAAATACATCAGTTGCTTTGGTTGCCTTACCAAGCCGGGCCAGCTCAGGAGCAATGTAACCCCATGTGCCTGCCACACGTGTGGTGTGAGCGTCAGCTCCATGATCATGTGACCGTGCGAGGCCAAAATCACCTAGCCTTGCATTCATCTCACTGTCAAGGAGGACATTGCTGGTTTTGATGTCTCGGTGGATGACGACCTGCTCCCAATCCTCATGGAGGTAGAAGAGACCAGATGCTATACCTTTGATGATGTGGAACCTTTGAGCCCAACATAGATTGGTGGTGTTGTGATCTTCAGTGTGCAAGTAGCAATCAAGGCTTCCATTAGGCATGTAGTCATAGACCAAAAGGAGTTGTTGCTTATGGCGACAGTACCCAATCAGCTGCACAAGATTGCGGTGGCGCAGATGACCAAGGATGACGATCTCAGCCATGAACTCCTTCATTCCTTGCTTTGAATCTGGCGACACCCGCTTAATAGCAACTGTCTGTTTGGAGACAGGCAGCACTCCTTTGTAGACACCCCCAAAGCCTCCTTTGCCAAGAAGCATCTTATCCTTAAATCCATTGGTGGCAGCCAACAGATCTTTGTATGTGAAAGACGGAGGCCCATACTCTCTCTGCCATTCTAGTTCAGTTTTCCTTGCTTGCAATTGCCTCTTCATGTAGACCTTAGCAAGAGCAGCAGAAACAAGTATGGAAATTGCAACAATTGGTAAGAGAACTATGCATAGTGTTGCCTTGAAGCTGCTGTGTGGGCGAGCATGGACTTGCTGCGCGAGTTCTTGGATAGCCTTGAGAGATAAGGCGGAGTAGTTGAGTGGTGCAGCGTCTCCATTGAGCTTGAAGCTCCAGCCAAGAATGTAATGCTTGCAGTTAAGTGTGCCAGTGGATGAGGAAAACCCAGCATACACTGTTGTGGTTGGCAAAACCGAGGAAAGATTGTATGCAATCGAGAGGAGTGGCCTGCTGGGTTTGGTGAACAAGAAGTAAGGCGCTATTGTGACATTTAGCATGATGTGCTTGCTATCGTAGTCCACCCACACCTGCATTGGCTCTGTACTGAAGAGGGTCAAATTATGAAACTCCCCATCAGAGGCGTAGTAACCTGCACTCGCTGAGGCAACGGAGTTCAGGGAGTTGACATCAATCCCGATGTGGTTGTTGTTGATGTCTTCGAACTCCATGTTGAGTATGGTATCGAGTTCGATAGCAAGAAGATGGTTTGAAAAGTTGCCATAATTCCATTCACTTAGAAGACCCAAGAACTGGCCAGGCAAGGCACTAAACAACTCCTTGGTGGAAGAAAGCACAAAGGCAAGACCATGACTACTCAAGTCTTGGTACTGCGGGATGATGGCGAAGACAAATGTTGTGGAGAAGGACGGAACGGAGGAGCTAGTTGGGACGCCGGCACTTGTGAAATTGAGAGGGTAAGTGTAGAAAGCATGACCTTGCGACTGGTTCTGCCCACTGGTTAGCCTCAGAAGACCATCAGAGACTGAGGCTTCACCATCCATGGTTAGGTCATTACCGAAGAAACCATCGAAGGTGAACTCACCATGACCAACAGAGGCGCCAGTGGAAGAGGCAGACAGCAGCAGCAGGAGCAGTGGGATGAGGAGATGCTGCAGGTGCAGCAAGCAAGGGCGATGCATATTAGCTAGAGAGGCGAGGCAAACCAAAGCTGCTTCGTTCTCTTGTCCACAATATCGATGGAGAGTGTCTGGAAGCAAGTAAAGCTTGACCTGGTGAGCATAATAGCTATAAACTAAAGCAAGGATGATGATGGAAAGCTAATACTGTATGTCGTATCTACAATAATCCACACAATTGAATTATGTAGGGGGCCGGCCGGAGACTGGCGCCTGGTCAAGCTTTCTTTACTTGACTGCAGCTCTGACTGGTTACCCAACTTTGCTAGACTGGTGCCCGGTCAAGCTTTCTTTACTTCGATAGCAAGAAGATGATTTGAAAAGTTGCCATAATTTGAAAAGTTGTCAATCCCTATGTGGTTGTCGTCAATGTCATCGAACTCATTGTTCATTATGGTACCAAGCTCGATAGCAAGGAGATGATTTGTTGCGTTGCCATAATTTGTGGAATTGACAAGGCCAAGATACTGGGAAAGGAAGGCGTCAGAGAAGTCTTTGGTGGAACGAAGCACAAATGCAAGACCCTGGCCACTCAAGTTAGTGTAAGGCCTCATGATGGAGAAGATAAATGTTGTGGAGAAAGATGCCAGTGAGGAGCCATTTGAAACATCTGTGAAATTGAGAGGGTAGGGGTAGAAACCGTGACCTTTAAGTTAGGGAAACCAGCTGGTTAGGCTTAAGAGGCCGTCGAAGACAGTTGCTGAACCATCAACGGTCAGGTTGCTATCAGAGAAACCATCGTAGATGAACTCGCCGTGATCAACAGTGGCAGCGTCTCCAGTGTCAGCAGAGACAGATAGGAGGACAAGCACGGGGATGAGGAGGTGCAGAAACTGAACGAAGCAGGGAAGATGCATGCCCGGTGCTAGACGAGGCAAGGCTCTGCTGTTTCTTGCTCTTGCATGATATAGATAGATGGACTGATGGAGATTTATCGAATCACTTGCTTGGGAACAATGAGACGTAGGGAGGTGGAGGAGACCTGCAACCGGGTCAAGCTGTACTCAGTTTATATATTTTTATTCCAACACATTCTAGATGATTGCTACGGTTGCCGAACTTTGCTGGAACTTGCCCGAAACATGAATATATATGTAGTCCCTGTACAAGTAGACCAAACGATGTTTCCGCGCAGTTAAAACGAAACGCGTATCGTGTGCAGGCCGGCACCACTGTACACCAACGCCACATGCTTGTTTTTCAATATCAGAACCGATGCTTGTCGCAATAATACCAGTATTGGTTATAGTGACTTTGTTTCACGTCTCTCAGGTTGGACCAGTTTGGATTAGCTAGAGCTAACTAATTGGACAAAAAAATTTGTCCAAACTAGTTGGCTAACAACTAATTAAAGACTCTAGCTAAAAAAATTAGCCCACCTATAAGCCTTATTGTTTGGATGGGCTAGGGCCAGTTGTTAGTTAATTAAAAATTAGCTGACAATTAGCTCTTAGTATACAAAACAGGCTCTTAATACGCATTGCAAACAAATATGCTATAGAAATCTATTAGGCAGACTTTACATTTGTTAAAAAACAGCTTTTATTTTGTGATACATAATAATCTACCAAATTTGGTGGCTAGACCTTTCAATTTTTGTGAGAAGTTGTATGATTTTTTTTGTACCGACACATAAGGGATTCGTGCAGTGACGAATCCAGAAAAATATTTAAGGGGGGCTTCTGCTACCTTAAGACAACTTTAGCCTCTTCTTAAAGTGCATCAATGATAAAAATTTGTAGGAGGGGTTAAGGGGGGGCTACGTGGGTTCTATGGCCTTAGGGGGGGTTGGTGCCCCACCAGCCCCACCGCTGGCTCCGTCGCTGGATTCGTGTCATCTTTTAGTGTGAAAACTTGTCCTGTAATAATAATAGTACTACTCTAAAAAAATAGTAATAGTACTAGAACCTATAGTCTCTGATTATTTGGTTAACCTGACCTGCTCATTAGGATACTATATCTTGTTGTTGAGTTTATTCATATCCCTCTATGTTGTTGCTTCTGCGTTGGTCTGGTTTTAAGGGGAGATGCTGCTGAAATTGTTGTTGCTCACTCTAGTTTCTATTTCTTGTGGTGGCATAGAGGTTTTGGGGTGTTACAGTGCAGATGCTCTGCTTCTCCACCAGCAGAGGATACCTACATGCCAGGTTTATTCAGGTTTTGGTATTCTTTTTTTGTTTGTAACTCTGTTTTCTACGTGCTACACTCTACTTGGATGTGGAATGTCGTTTGTTTCCCTTTTTTATGCGGCTCCATATCAAGGCGGTTTGGTGTTGTGGCGAATGAGTTTGGTTTTGGCGCCTCCTTATATATAACTAGGTGAATTCCCCGCGCGTTGCTGCGGGATTTTCTTAAAAATAAACCATTATATACATAACATTACTATATGATATTCAATCTATTATGTATATATGTACGTATGAATTTGATTTGCATGTATTTTATTATATTAGATCTAGTAAAAGATAATAGAACAAAAACTAATATTTGGTTACATTATAGAGGAATTAATTGGTGATGAAACAAATAGTGTAGTACATGACTTGTATGTTAATAGATTAAAGATTTAA
>Ga0182004_10000034_pt1 | contig 45292 bp, 35 predicted proteins | sample Sormic07211540_1_FD_120479 | JGI IMG/M metagenome (GOLD analysis project Ga0182004, IMG submission 120479) | Endophyte microbial communities from Sorghum bicolor roots, Mead, Nebraska, USA - 072115-40_1 MetaG | ecosystem: Host-associated > Plants > Roots > Unclassified | place: USA: Nebraska...
ACTAAACTGTGTAATTAGTTTTTGCTTTCGTCTATATTCAATGGTTCATGCATGTGCCGCAAGATTCGATGTGACGGGGAATCTTGAAAACTTTTTGCTTTTTGGGGTGAACTAAACAAGGCCAAAGAAGAAAAGGTCCAACTATTGCCTCTCTTTCTTGCTGGCCACAGCTTCGTCAAAGACACGCGGAAAAAGAGAGAAGAGAAAGGGGGAGGCGATTCGACCTAGGCCCGGTTCCGATTTGCGCGTCCAGATTTACCAGGTTCGCCGATTCCTGCCCTGATCTTTCCTTTCCTCTAGGTTCTATTTCCTCCCCATCGGTAGCCGCCGGGTGAGGTTGCGTGTCTATTGGGATCTCGGGAGGGTATTTCTGGGGAACGGCGGCTGGGGATTTTTGTGTTTTTGTAAATGGATACGCGCGATTCAAATATCATGGGGGAATCTTTGGATTCATGGCGAATTCTAGCAGTTTGGTTTGGTCTTTCTGCGTTTAGCACGAGGCTTCTACGAATTTAGTGCAGTAGGATTAGTAATTGCTGTGAGGGGAGTTATCTTCTTGCAAGTTCTACAAGTCAGAATTGTGGTTTGAACCTGGGATGTTGCAGCTTATCTGAGAACCATCATGATTAAATACTGACCCGTGACCAACAAGCTGTGTTGAGGTTAGCTGCAGCGGAGGCAAGCAAATTTTTTGGCAATGGTCATTGTAACGAGTAGTCTTGTTTCTCCTAAGTGCTACCTTGGTGTACTTAGCCCATGCCTAGTTCTATCGTGCTTAATGCCAAGGGTAGGTGTGCTGGAAAAAAAATACTATTCTTGCAGGTTCATGATGTATCATTTGCTCTAGTCGAACAAAATTCTTCTACATATGCAAATCCTTTTCCATTAAGCTTGTTGTACTCAATAATGGCATTGATAGACAGAAATGCCTAGAAACTGTCTGTTGATAACTTGCTCGTAAGAGCTCCCTGCCTTTTCAACCACAGGTCTGGTGGTGCTTTACATGGATATGAAAGGGCTCTGCATGATACTAGTTTATTACAATGAAATTCTATGATAATGGGTTACAATGTTGTTGTTTATGCTATTATGCTTATCCAAATTCTGCTCACATGACATGTTCTGTCATTTTGAATTAAGCAGCAATGGCATCATCTTCGGACCCATGGATGAAGGAGTACAATGAAGCATCCAGACTTGCTGATGACATCAGTTCCATGATTGCCGATAGAGGGTCTCTTCCACAATCAGGCCCAGAAATTATGCGGCATACTTCAGCCATCCGGAGAAAAATAACTATTCTTGGGACTAGACTGGATAGCTTGGAGTCATTGCTTGGTAGAATTCCTCCAAAGTCAATGTATGTCCTGGTGCAACTACTTTTTGTAATTCTGTGATACTGATGATTGGTTGAGTGCTTGCAATGACACCATATTTGTTTTTCTCAAGTCTGATACTTAGCAATGAAACATACAGCTATTGAATCTTGGAGAACTTATTTAGACCAATGATCTGTTCTGTCAATTCCATATTCAACGTGTCCTTATAATCAAAATTGAGCAATATTGCATGCGGCCATAAATGAAGGATTGTGGTGTTAACAATGGCTGATACTAGATCTAGGGATGCAAAGTGGTATTCGAATGATTGAGCACTGGACTATGCCATGAATAAGTGAATCAATAAAGATAAACTCCTTAGGTGATGAAATGTAATGTTATGAAGCTGGCTATGTCAGGCACTGTACTAAAAATTGAGTTTTTTGGCTTATGTGCTGTGCATAATTTTACATTGTTCCAGAATAGATCATCCAATGGTTTGTTTTCTTGTAGAGTCTAGACCCCAGGTGGCCTAACCCAAATATTGGTCATGGCCAAAGTTAGGATAATACCAAATTTGTGTTATAAATACAGTGTTCGGTTTGTAAGTTGTAACCAAGCCAAAATTGGACTTGGTTGCAACCATGGAAAAAATTTCTAAAACAGTGATTGTCATGTGGGGCCCACATGTCAGTGATTTTTAAAATTTTGAAATATATCCATCATGGGTCTTTGTGTAGGTTAAATCACAAGTACGTTAATGGTATAAATGGATCACATACTGGGTCCAAAGATTGTTACAAAATGTGTGGCACTTGGACCGCTCTCCAGCTGATGCGTCAGCATTGCATCCCAGCCAGATTGCATGGGCAGGGCCAAAACTTGGATGCCTGCTGGGCACTGATCCAAACAAGTTATTACATGAAAAGAGTGTTAACTTATTGGTTATACTAGTAAATGGTTTCCTGCTTACAAATGAAAACATGATTCCTTGTTCTGCTGATTACTAGGATGGTGTGGACATCATTTCTCTAGATACATGTTTTGTATGTATAAGTTTAGAGAAAATTCATTATGAGAAGGATTTGCGTGTCAATGGAAAGATATGATTCCTTGACAAAGAACTTCATAGTTTGATGTCCAGACATTTACTCTTTTTTTCGTGCTATCAAACATTTTTTGCTTGAAATTGATTTATTTTGACTTGTGCAGCACTGACAAGGAGATGCATAAGCGCCAAGACATGCTTTCTAGTTTGAAGTCTAAAGCAAAGCAGATGGCAACAAGTTTCAACATGTCAAACTTTGCTAACAGGTCTGTCGTGCTAGCAATGATCTCTATAGGAACTCTTCCTTCCTAAATCTTGATCTATTTTTGAAACACATTAATTTACTGTATTCAAGTTTTCAGGTAAGTATTATTATGATTCTTTGTTAGAACTAGTATGTGAATATGTACCCTTTTTTTTTCTTTTCCAATTTAGGGAGGATCTGCTTGGTCAGAGTAAAAAGGCAGATGACATGAGCAGAGTTGCCGGGTTAGATAACCAAGGAATTGTTGGCCTTCAGAGGCAAATTATGAAAGGTATTGGTTTATTGTGGTTTGTTCAGTAGTGTTTGCTTGATGGACCTTACTAAAAGGGTGCAATAAACTGTTTGCATGGGATAATGTAGCACTGTTTCTTCACGCCATTTGCATTTCATATTTGGTTGGTAGAGATCTAGGTTTCTTGGAAATGACAGTTGTGGGAGCAAGGACCATTTCATGGTGCTTTATTTATTTGAGTTGTGTATCAACATTTTGCAGAGCAAGATGAGGGTCTTGAGAAGCTGGAAGAGACAGTGCTGAGCACAAAGCATATTGCGTTAGCAGTCAATGAAGAACTTACCCTGCACACAAGATTGATAGTTAGTGCCCCCTAACAAAAAACAGTTGTATTTGTGCCTTTTGCACTCGATGATAACTTCTTTATCTTTGTTTTGCAGGATGACCTTGAAGATCATGTTGATATTACAAATTCACGTCTTCAGGTTAGCAATTAGTATCAGTATTTAAAACGCTGCTATAGCTTAAACTACTACTACGTAGAATTGATTAACTGCTATTCCTCCCATTCGAAATTGTAAAGTTCTGAATACACTATGTGACTATGTCTAGATACATAGCAAAAGCTATTACTTAGAAAACCCAGAATGACTTACATTTTGTAAGTGGGAGTACTATGTAGAAATTTTTACTGCCACATGCTATTCAAACTTCTCAAGTTTGCAATGGAACACTGATACATAATTCTCTTTTGTTCAGCGTGTGCAAAAGAGGCTTGCAATTCTGAACAAGCGCACCAAAGGTGGCTGCTCATGCATGTGCCTGCTTCTATCTGTCGTTGCCATCGTGATTCTTGCGGTCATTGTTTGGCTTCTCGTCAAGTATCTGTAAAGAAAAGAAAGAAGCAGTCGGCCACCCTGCAGACCTCTCTCGAAATGCCCCTCGTGTTACCAGCGGCCTTTGCTTGAAAAGTCCCTTCTGTGCTACTCCACTGAAACGTGCAGCCCTTTAAAAATAATATATATACGGTGGTTTCATCTCCCCTTTGTGAGTGAAATGTGCAGCCCTTTAAAAGTAATATATATACAGTGGTTTCATCTTCCCTTTCGTGAGTGGAATGGTTATGTACATCGAATTTGGCAGACATGTGTATGGCGTTTGTCAGTTTGCAGTGACAAGTGTGGATTTATTCTGTGCTATAAGCACTCTATCTCTCAGCTACCGTTCTTGTGCATCGAGTAAATTCAGTTAAAAGTTATCTGTTGTGTGTGTTCTCATGGAACTTAATCAAAAGAAAACTTGCGATTTCAGATAGCCTGGGTGCAACTGCCATTTCCAGGACATGTTATAAGGTAATTTAATTTAAATGTCCTCTTAGATTTGTACACTCGTTCGATGCTTTTGGAATAGTCACCCATTTGCGTCCCGTGTATTACATTGTTTGCTTTCTTTTGTTTGGGACTGCATCTTTCATTCTATTTTCAAGTTAGTTTTTACCCTCACTTTTAATTATCCTTGTGTTTCCAGGACTATTTTGTAGGTTTGTTCGAAATTATTGGCTGAAGCAAGGTTAAAGTGTTGATCTGTGAATCGATAGGGATTATAGTGTGCTATCTTCCGGGATCAGGTTGCAGCATATAACGATGATTGCATCCATGGATAATCTTCAGTAAAATAATTTACATCGCGATGACAAGGGTTACAATGAGATTGTTACACATTACGATTGTTTGGGCTGAACCAATCATCAATGTGTGTTCTTCCTTTTTAATACAAAAAAAAAGTGCCAACGAATAATAAGAATCATGGGAACACTCCCATACACATTGTTCTTATTATTATAGGAATTTCTTGAAGATGGTGGACCTAAGTCACTTCATGTAGACATGTAGTCATCTTCTATATAATGCATTTTTCTTGACACCGTTCATGAATAATAACTTGAAAATTTCGTTGGAGAACTTCATGAGCTCATTATTTCCTGTTGACAGAAGATTTTGTGGTTGTACAAGATGGTGATGTCCTTTTTTGTCATTCTGGTCACTTCATTAGTCGGGGATCTCCTGATCCAGTGGCTGCTGAGTTTGATGGGCAGCGAACATGAACAATGATACTTTACTGTGAGTTCAGATGCAAATACAAGCATCCTAGTTAATATTGCCTAAATCTAACGATAACCATCAAAAGTCAAAGAGAGCCAGGCGTTATACCTCTCTCTCTCTATATGGCTCAAACAAATCAGTTACAGCTAGACTAAGATGAGCATGTGCATCACCACCTTGAAGCAAGTGAAGTATACACAATGTACACTAGCCCTAAGACTTGGCGCCACCTAGTGCCTCGTTACACCATTCCTAAGCAAGCTTAATACTCTTTCCAGAACCGAAGCAACCGAAAAGGAAACCCCAGTTTCTTCAAGCTGCTGCCACAGCATTTGCCCCATTCTGCAGTAAACAGCATCACAGGATCCTGCAAAGGGTGACCATAAGAGGGTGCATACACAGAGGAGATGGGAGCAAGCAAGCATAGATCAAGAAACCACACAATGGGCAGCAGCAAGAGAGTGCCCCCGTACCTTCTGCTGGTGTTGCTGGCCATCGGAGCCGCCGCGGTGAGCGTCGGCATCCTGCACAAGATGAGGGAGCGCCGTGTCCTTACCGTCCTCCTCCAGGAACGCGACCAGCAGCTCATCTCCTTCCAAGTACTCCTCGAGGTATTGGATATGCATGATTAGTTTGCATGCATCACCAATTGTGCTTCTAATAGATAGCTGTAGCTTGCCTGAATGTCTGTTTCTTTGTGCGTGCACTTTTTGACCGACTGTGTCAGTAGTGTCAGTAGATAATGGATACCCTGCTTTTGTCACCTGGAGTCCTGGACTATCAACTAATTAAGTACTCTTAATCAATAGGCTATCAGTTGAATTTATTCAACGATTTACAAGCTGTAACTGAAATTGATGCTTACAGTATCCATCTGAAGTTCTGAAGAAAGTACCGTTGGCTGATTTGTTATGAGAGAAAAACATAGTTGAATGGCTAGCAAATTTGGCTGATAAACTCAAGCGAATAAGACTTCACCTGTGCTGAAGACATGCAGGACACTAATAAACCACTCTGTCTGTACAACACTACCCAAAAAAGAACTTTATGTCCCCCGAATACATGACAGAATATAGTGCCCTCTAACTAACAATTCAGCACATTGTAGATAAATTTTGGCCCTTATACGGAGATTTCTTAATCGAAACAAGGGTCTCAGACTACAAGTATTCAATTAACTTCAAACACCTTCAAGTCTCTGGATTATATAGGGCCATTAAATTAAGCATAGTGCACTAAACTGAGCGCAAAAATATGAGTTAATGGAATACCACAACATCAGCTCTCTTTGAAACGTTTCATCATCAAATAGATTCAAAATGCATTGGTACATAATACTTCAAAAGTCGAGATCCATCAATTGAATATAGAGAATTGCCTGTATGCTTAGATCAGGGAATTCTTGTTACCACTGGTAAGTAAAATATAAGAAACAGTACAATATCATGCAAAGTATGATTCTATTTGCATTCGGTATTGTCATGACAAAACCATCATATTGCCAATTTAGAGTGTATGTAAGCACAAATTTTGCAGGCGTTTTAATGGAAACATGACGATTTACAGAGGAGCAGTAGAAAAACTCCCACGTTGAAAGATGGATACAACAAAACTACAGCGTTGCACATGCAAAATCTTTCTAAACCCAAACCATGAAGATAGTGTCAAACCTAGAATCTGCCTTCATAAGTTAGTCCATATAAATCACCCCAGGGAGGACTTCAACATTGACACTATTTGCAGATATACATTTATCTGGGGGCATCACATCACAGGTTAGTTTTAAAATGCAGGTAGCCAACTAAGTCGCTAGTATATTCAATTGAACATTCTCTTATTCTGCAAGTAAATACTGAGAATATTCTACCAGTAAGTACGGTCCACTTGTTGATGTAAACTGCAATAGCTGTAGCACTTTAGAGCATTCTATCTGCCTTTTCTGTTAGTTGTTCTATGAATTATCTATCCAGCCTGTTATTCAAGAACACCTCATCAACCAAACATTACTGTCTTGTTTTTGGCAGAAAGAAAAAGAAATTAATAAAGAGATGAGGAGGAAAGTTGACGAACTGGAAGCCAAAACATCTGTCCTGAGTATTGAGAGGGCAGAATTGAAAAACAAGCTCATGGATTCAGAAACTACCACCACATATCTTACCAACACCCAGAAAGAATTGGAAGCAGCTCTTGTGGAGAAAGAGAGCCATATCAACCAAATGAAAGAGAATGCAGCTGCTTCAAACCCAGATCAGACGACAACTATAAAGGAACTCCTGCAGCAGAAAGAAGCTGAGCCTGAGCTTGACAAATCCGAAAATTCCAGCGATTCCATTCCTGCTACAGCAGAAGATAATTCCAACAGTACTGCTATATCAGAGAGCAGCCACAATGATGAGAGCATTGTAGTGGGAGCAAACACCGAAAATGCAACTTCTGAAACTGTGGTACTTGACAAATCTGAAAACTCCAGTGATTCCATGTCTGCTCCAGCACAAGAAAATTCAAGCAACACTAATCCATCAGATAGCAACCACCAAGATGAGGGCATTGTAGTGGAAGCAAAAAACGTTAATGCAACTTCTGACCTTGTGGTACTTGACAAATCTGAAAACACCAATAGTTCTGTACCTGTTACAGCAGAAGAACAAAATTCCTACGACACCACTGCATGGGAGAGCAACCAACAAGATAACAGTTCCTCACAAGAACAGTTCTTAAAGTTAACAACCAACATAGAAGATGACCAGCTTCAAGAGAACAAAGGTGATGCCAATGAGCAATCAGATGATGCTCCAGAGGGAAGCCATTCAGATAAATCTGAGCTTCAGCAGGGGAACGAGGAAGTCAGCAAAGAAGAATCAGATGGCACAAGACAGGTGGAGGACCCTCAAGGTGAGGCCAGCAACCACAGCAGAGAAAGTAAAGTGCTGGAGAAGGAAAATGAGAAAGAAATAAATCCTGAGGGCACGAGCTCAGAAGACAGCTTGAGTGAAGCCAACCAAAACAAAACGCAAGCAGTGGAACCTATTCTAGTCCCCACAGATGTAAACCCCAGCACATCCACAAATAATGAGGAAAGAAGAGAAACAAACAAGAGACATAGAAGGAGAAGGTCCAGATCTAGAAGGAATAGGAAGGGCACTGTTGAGGTAGATGCCTCAGCAAACCCATGAACTTTGGATTGGAAATGGCATACTCCGAAGAGAAGTAGAGAAGAAAGAGAATAACATATATGCAACTGCATTTGTCATTTTGTAGCTGAAGGCAGCATAAGTAACAGTTATTATCATATTATAAATGGATTCCTTTTGTGGACTTGATTATGTAATGTATTTACACTTTATTTCCTGTACACACTTGCCTGTGTTGTAGCTCATCTGAAGTTCAACCACATGAGATGAAGTCATACATATAGTCTCTCCACATAAATGGATGCACAGACTTCTCTCATATTAAATATAGTATTGATGAACTTTTTCCCACAAGGTATGTATTTGCAAATAAGCTTTACCGTCCTCACACAAGATGTGAAAACATTGAACAGAAAGAAAGAAAAAACAAAATTCAGGTAGTGCTGCAAATGAGATATGTGACTTTACTTCTCAACATGTATAAATAAATAAACAGAAAAAGGCTTAGCTGTTGTAAGTCTTTAACATCCAATAAATATGGATATGTAACTCAAAACTTGTTGTAACACCTCAATAATTTAAAATCAATTCTACATCATCTCCATTCTGTGGTTCTGTTTCACCCAAAAAATAAAAAATGGAAAAATTACATTGATGGTCGCAAGTTATGAATGTATGTAGTGGATGTACTTCAAGTAGCAGCCTACTGCATCGCAGTCTTAGCTCATGTGCTGTTTACCTGTGGCTGGAGATATGTAACTGCTCTGCTTCATCAACTACATGTGCTACAGACAGCCACTGATGTTTTGTCAGAGATTGTAACTTGAGAGCGAAGCCAGTTGATTTAACTACAATGTTTACGTGTGGCAGTTGGAGCATGCGCTTAGGACATATCTACCACAGAGCTTACAAAAATTTCTAATGTGATACACAACAATCAACGCATGAAGCACTGCTGAATCAAAGGATGTGAATAGTCCACATAGCTATCCCAAAAGCTCTTGTACTTCTCCATTCCAATTTTGAGCCATGGCTTCATATTTCCATTGTAGTGCAGTACTGCACCTTCCTTGATAGTAGCAGGATCCACAGTTGTGTAGCCAAGTCCCAAAACATGCCATTTGGGATCCAATGCTTCAACCAAGCCATAGAAAGCAAGAAGCCCAGGTGGTAAAGACCCAAGCTTCCATAGGGTATGATCAGAATTGCGCTCCTGCCAATAATGATATATGCCTGTCACATTCTTGTTCCTCCATTCGACCAGATCAAGCACATTCATACCAAATGCCCAGCCACAAGCATCAGGGTCAAAATGAGCACGGATTAGAGGGTGGGAATGATTAAGATACTTATGAAATCTGTGGAATGTCTCCATGCAAGTCTCTACAGCACCCATCACATTACCATTGAGGTTGATAGTAAACAATTCTGACAGGTCCTTCTGAACAACGATATCATCATCAAGAAATACCACCTTCTGCAATTCAGGATATATTTCCGGAATGTAGAACCTCAAGTGGTTAAGCATTGATAAGTACTTTGGGTTCCTGAATTTAATTGGTGTTCCACGATTACCACTGCCAGAGAAGTAGAACTTCTGGGTAGCAGCGTTCTGTAGCTGTTTAAGAACGGGAACATATGATGCATTGAGCCAGGTGAAGTCCTCCACCTTTTGTATGTCCACAGTGACTCCTCTGTAGTCATTCATGGCAAACCACGCCTTCATCGGAGCATAGTTCAAGTCATCAGTCACTAGGTGAAAAACAACCTTGTCAGGGTGCCTCGAGTTTATAGCCGTAGAATTGACAACAACTGAAACAGCAAGGATGTTGTCTGAGAAGACACAGAAATGATAGAGGCTGTTATCCCTTAGATTGCTCTGCACTGATGGGCTCCTGTCTGAAAACTTTCTCTGAAGCTCAGGACTCTTGAACCATTCCATGGTTAATCGGACACCAAGGCAATAAAGTCCCTTTGGGAGCTCCTCAGCTGCAATCTGGCCATATTTTGTGCTCTTGTCTGCCTCAGCTTTCGACTTCTCCTCTAGGGACTGAATCTGGCCTTTCAACTTCATGATTGTGATACCACTGTCATACCGAAGCTGCTGCGCCTGGAAGAGCAGCACCGACATATCCCTGATCGCCTTCTCTGCTTCCTGCTCCATCACCGTGCCCCCATGGGCTGCAGCGTGCGCAAGGATGCTCTGCGCCCGCCGTACCTGGGCACTAAGCTCCGCCACGAACTGCAGGTTGTTTGCCTCCTTGGCAACGATGACATAAGTTTTGGCTAGATAAATCTGGTCCATGAGCTGCCTCGAGAACGAGCGGGCGCTCAGCATTTCGTCAGTCATGTTGAGCGCATCCGTGATGCCCTCCAGGTAAGATCTCTGCAAGCAAGAGGAGAGGTTTGAAGAAACATTCAAATACTACTCGCTAGCACTCATTATCATCTTCCCACAAAAGCTAGCACTATACACAGCTTAAGCAGATTCAGCAGGTGCAATGGCTACTGACTAAAATTGGCATGCTGGTAGTCAAACGGCGCGATAACGAAACGATCCCTCGAAATGCGAAAAATGCGACGTGGTTACCTGACGGAGGAGAGGTGCGGAGGTGGTCTCGGATCCGGAGGACGCGGCGGAGGTGGACGGCGAGGCGCCGGGGTCGGGGGAGCCGAGGAGGACGGCGAGGAGGAGGACGCACGCGAGTGCGAGGAGGAGGGAGAGCGCGAGGCGCACCCACCACGGCCGCTGCTGCCACCGGCGCTTGAACGACGGCCGCCGCTGGTCCAGGAACGGCCGCCGCCTCATCGGGCCGCCCGCGCGCCTCGCTGCTCTCGCCGGCAGGGCCCGGGCGGGAGGCGCCGCGCCGCGCCGGGATCTGGGACGCGTTAACCGCCGCGCCCGCTCGCGGGCTGCTGGAGATCCTCTCGCCCGTTCCCTTCCTCCCGCGCCTTCAGATCTCGGACTCCCGCGCCGGCAACGTCGTGTGCTCGTGCTCTTGGACCGACGTGCCTTGCTTGACTGCGCTGCGACTTGTTGATCTGCCTGCCTCAGACACCGTTTTCAGATCCTATCGGACAAAGTTACCGCTTCGTCGATGCTTTCTCACAGTTTCTCTTCACCGCTCGGACAAAGATATAGTGTTGTAAGAATGGCCCCATTGACAATGTCTTCCCCTAGTTTCATTTGAATCATTTCATTGCAAAATGCTATTCACGCGAATTTTACCAACTTCTTATATACACCTTTGCTTTTGACTGAGAGTTTTATAACCTGTTTGGCAAAGCTCCTCAATAATTTAAAAAAAAACAAAGCCTCCAAAATAACTCGGGCTCCTCTAAAGAGCATCTCAGGAGGAGCCATCAAACACCGCACGAGGACCTATTTGAATAACGTGGTTTTTGAAAATAGTAATAGTATCATAAAACAGCAAAATAGTAGTAGTATCATAAAAACAGCACCGCACTAACTTAAGCATCTAGTATTACTATTTGTTCGCTGGTCTAAAAAATCATAACTAGGCATATTATTACTATCTGTTCGTTGGTCTGAAAAATCATAACTAAAAATATTGTTCACTGATTTATTATAAGAGAAAAACACTGCTGATTGGCAGAAAAAAAATATAGCTTATAAGACAAAAGAATGAATTCTAACACCATTTGGATATACGACCATGGCTCACAAACCGTTTAAGGTGCCACTTAGTATGGGTGGCACCTTAAACGGTCGATGAGCCATGGTCGTACATGTGTTAGTATGCCTCGGGCTAGTCTCCATGAGGATTTTGTTTTGGTTTCATTTGTATTTAGTATTTAGTCAAAGCGGTGATTATATCTATAAACTCTTATAAAACAAAATCCCACTATCTACTTCTCTTCATCAGACTGGGGTCAAAAACTAAACAATGGGGTCAAACACATGCTGGTTCTCTATTTGAAAAAATAATTTGCAAATGAATTAAAGAGCTTTAAGTGAATACCGGGTCAGCTGACCACAATAGATGCACATAGATTCGCCCCTGCTTTTGATATGCGAGGTGTCCACCTCAGCAATCCACTATCAACCCCACTATCTATTTCTCTTAAAATGCAAAGCGTTCACCTCAGCAGTCCACTATTATTTGCCACTGTCAATTTCTTTTGACATGCAAAGTGTCCCCATCAGCAATCTATTACCATTTGCATTAAAGTTCACTAGCACAAGAATTATGATATTGACATCAGCGAGACACGTCATCCACTATGAATATAATTTCAATGATTATATTAATAAAAAAGTTATATATTTATATTCCTCCTTTATACCTGAGGCAACGCGCGAAAAATCCTCCTAGTTGTTAAAAAATGTACGACCTGTTGATCCCAACAACGTTGGTTTTCTCTGTGATCTAGGTTGGTAATCTAATTCCATCTTCTAAGAAAATCCATCATACTCATACTTGTGCATACCCATACTCATGATTTCACGTGATTTATATTGGCACAATCTACATCATACTCATACTCATGTTTTTTTTAGCAAATCATACTCATACTCATGTGAAATCTCTTTTTTTTTAAATTTACTCATGTGAAATCACCAAAGAGGCCCAGATCCATAAGAAAAATTCCCATATCAAGACGCACCGACTCAAGCAGACAAGGCCGGGCCAAGTAAAAGCCGAATTCTACACGTGGGCCTGTTTCACGGCCCAACGCCTCGCTGTCGTTCCCCTCCGTGCCGACGAGTCGACGAGGCAATAAAGCAGGAGATGAACCACCGCGCAGCAATTCCTCCGTCTGTCCCCTCGCAAACCCAATGGCGTCGCGGTCGCGCGATGACGATTCCGCGCATCCACCGCCGAAGCGGCCCCGGCGCGATGCCGAAGCGGAGGCGGACGCCGCGGAGCCATCGCCGCGCGTGGTGCTCAACCCGGCAGACTGCGATCTCGGTACGCACTCACGCACTCGACAACCCCCCACGTCTTCTCTGCGCTTCCGTTTCCGTTACGCGCGTCTCTAATCGTGTTCTCGCCGCGGCGTCCGTCCAGACTTCGATGTCGACGGTGGCGGTCTCCGGGGGAGCGCGCTGCACGAGGGCGGGTTCGCCTACTGCTGGTCCGGCGCGCGCGCGACGGTTGGCGCCAGGGGCGGCGGGCGGTACTGCTTCGGGTGCAGAATCGTCGCCGAGCAGCCGGTGGAGATGGACCTCACGACCCCCGAGGAGCGCCACCTCTGCCGCATTGGGGTCTCGAGAGGGGATGATCCCGTAGGGGTGCTCGGGGAGTCCCAGCACAGCTTCGGGTTTGGGGGCACGGGGAAGTTCTCCCACCAGCGCAGGTTCGTCAACTACGGCGTCAAGTTCGGGGTCGGGGACACGGTCGTCTGCGCCGTGGACCTCGATTCCAAGCCCATGGCGTCGATCGGGTTCGCGAGGAACGGTGAATGGCTTGGTATCGTGAGGCATTTTGATGCGAGTGAGAAAGGGCTTGGTCTGGTTGATGCTCCTCTGAGGCCGATGCAGTGGGGATCCGCACTCTTTCCCCATGTCCTGCTGAAGAATGTTGTCGTAGAGATGCAGTTCAGCAGAGAGGATGGGCTGCTGCCGGTTGATGGTTATGAACCCTGGGCCTCGGCTGTTACTCATGGGAATTCAGTATTTGGCCCCTCGTTTGAGCAAAATAAATGTGAGGTCATGATGATGGTTGGTCTTCCGGCCTCAGGCAAGTCAACATGGGCAGAGAAGTGGGTCAAGGAGCATCAGGAGAAACGTTTTATCCTTCTGGGAACTAACCTTGCATTGGAGCAAATGAAGGTTGGTTTTCCTTCTGGTGGCAATAGTATGGTGTTCTTTTAAACGTGCTGCCTTTTCAATATATGACAGCCTTGATCATTGCAGGTGCCAGGATTGTTGCGTAAGAATAACTATGGTGAGCGCTTTGATCGACTGATGGATTGTGCTACATGGATTTTCAACAAATTGCTGACTAGGGCTGCAAACACCCCTCGCAACTTCATTATTGATCAAACAAATGTTTACAAGAATGCTCGTATCCGCAAGCTGAGGTCATTTGCTAACTACCGCAAGGTAAGCTGCAAAAGAGAAAAAGAAATGCTAGGTTTTCTGTATGGTAGCACTGGATTGGTTCATAAGGTGTCTAATGTCACATACTCCCTGATTCAACAGACTGCTGTGGTCGTGTTCCCAACTCCAAGTGAACTGAAATCCAGGGCAGCAAAGCGATTTGATGAGATGGGAAAGGAAGTACCAGCTGAAGCAGTTAATGAAATGATAGGTACCTGGACATACGCACATTATTATTTTATTATTACTCTCAAGTAACATGTTTGCTGTCCAACTTTTTTCAGTATTTCTACATCCATTACTTACCAGTTACCTTAAATTACCTTTTTCAGCCAATTTTGTCCTACCACTGTCAAAGGACATGCCTAATTCGAAGGAGCCTTTTGACAAGGTATACACAAATTTTGATATAATTGTACAGCATCTTCTGACTACCCCCGAATGATTACTTAGCTCACTGAGCTTTAAAAACAATTTTCAGGTAATCTTCACAGAGCTTTCTAGGGATGAGGCTCAGAGAACCCTAGATGAAATGCAGCGTGTGTTGCCAAGAATTGTGACCCCAAGCTATGGAAATTCCAGCAACCAAAATCATGTAATGTGCCTTTATTGTTATTTTTGAAATAGTACCTTCTATGTTTTGTGTCATCATGGATCAGATTAGTTTCAATATGCAAAGCTATACAGCAATGTTCTGATGTCCGGATGCTTACAGGCTAGTTCAACATATTCTGGGACTGCTGCTTCACTTGATCCTAGTGCAAGGTCATCAATGCCAGGCTTTTACCCACCAGTGGCCAATTCATATGGAGTTGATACCCTACCTAGCAGTGCTGCTACTTTCAGCACAGGTGTGTATACTGCAGGCAACACAACACATGGACAGGCATCACGCAATGGTCGAAGTTTCCAGAGTCCAACAGGAAACCAACATGAAATCCGTTCAGGCTATCCAAGTGCTCCAAACCAATATCAGATGCCCTCAAGCTACCTGAGTAACCCAAACCAATACGAAGTCCGTGCAAGCTACGAAAGTACATCACTTCCTGGATATGGACAGAGTACATATGGTTCCCATAGGAACCCAAGCCCATACAACCCTAATCCTTACAATACCGAGATGCACCAAAGTAGTCAGGCTCCCATGAGTAGCAGGAATCTCTACCAGGCACCTGGGCCAGCAGAAGCCTATAGAGCACCTGGCTATGCAGCTGCAAATCTGATTGGGAGGCCACATCAGGTGTCATCACCATCAACTCTTCCAGCACATGGCCCACAACCAGCTGCTCAGTGGGTGCCAAATCAAGATAGTTCTTACTCATGGAGTTATGACAGTTACAGGCCGCCGTACTATGGACAACAGTCTCATGGTAAGTGATCGTCTTGCAGTCTATTTAGTCCACTTTGTACATTTTACCAATCATTATTGAAAGCCATGTGCATTTTCCATAAAAACCAATAGTTACCATTCCTTTAGCACATTAGTTGTCATCTTCGTAGGCTAATCTGTTTTAGCTTACTTGTTATTCACTATTCAGGTTGCATGTCACTTGGTTTTGCCTGAATTTAACAATCATTAATGCACCCTTATCTGATCGTGCTTTCAGTACTATCCTGTTGAATATGGAAGTAATATTCTGCTAACGCACGTTTTCTTCAACTGATGGCAGATGTGCACCGAACGCCAAATGCTGCTTTGGCGCCACCTCCGAGCCATCCTCACGGTTCTGCACCAAACAACATGAATCAATGGCGGAGCCCTTGGTAGAACTAGCTTTGCTGGCAGCTAGTTTGTTTTCTATAGATAACACGAGATACATATAAATCACAGGGTTCTGGTTCTAGGGAACCGTTGTGCCTCTATTATGTACAGTACAAAGCAACGCCTTTAGCAGCACGTTTGTGGATTATCTTGTTCAAAAGTTTTCATTTTGGCGGATATCATTTTGCTCTGAATTCTAACAGAGGAAGGTTGATTCATGAATAGTTCTCTCGTAATATTCCGGGGCTTCATGATAAGATACGCAAACCTGGGTTGTGCAATTCAGCTTTGACGAACACCATGCTTTCTCAAAATTCATTTGAAATGCAGAATCTGTACAATGCAACCGCTGGAATTTGGCAGCTACAAGTATGTATAAATCCATTATACTTAGGCGTAACTGTTGTCGACACCTGGTTTGTGCAATTCATCTTTGACGAACACCATGATTTATCAGAATTCATTTGACATGCATAATATGTACAATGCAACCGCTGGAATTTAGCAGCTACAAGATGTATAAATTCGTTACACTCGGGCGTGGACAAGATACAGTCAGTTCACGGCAAAACAAACTGTGTCAAACGTCCTGGTTGATGAAAACACCGGCTCTTCTAAGACACATACCTACCCTAAACCCTCATGAGCAAGAACTTTCTTAAGGGTCATCTCCTCCTGACAGCGCCATAGTTCCTTGTGACCTGCGAAAGACCAAAAACAAATCTTAATAAACAAACTCATTTGACACAATATGTTTGCTTTCAGATGTAGCGCAGCACAATGGCTACAATATGTGAACTAAGAACACTGAGGCGATATTCTCTGACCCGAGGAGGAGCTTTCTTTGGCGGCTCATCTTCTGAATCATCATCATCTTTGCTCATCATACTTTGGATAGAAGCAATATCTGTTTTCCGCCCCCTCTTTGCAGTGGAACCTCTACCTCTTCCTCTACCTCTAGGAGCTGCTCTTTTACGCCCAACTTGTTGCGCACTCTCTTCTTCCTGTGAGCATTTGAGAATAAAAAAAGATCATGAGATGATTGGGCAGGCATACAAGGTAGTCCAGTTTATTTTCATAGACCTGCACCAATAAAAATTGTGGAAATAGACATACTGAATTTTCAACAACTTCATTTGCATCTGCTTCTTCCTCTGAGGAGACATCCTCACTACGGATAACCGTAGTTGACCTGCAAATGTTGACTAGTAAATTAGCATTGAAGTTAGTTTTCCCAAAAGAAGAGCATTTTAGCTTCACTGAAGCCAGAAAGCAGGGCAGCAAAAATTCAGCAACTTCCATAAAGTGCATTTGAGTGCAAAATTAGGCTTGATGTGGCTATTCCAATTGGACATGGCTGCATACTTTTCTCCATGGCAACAAAGAACTCTATTGAAATTCAAAGTGTTCAAACTTCAAAGATGGAAAAATGATAAAGGTTTGAATTAACAACCTCGACTGGCTGAAAGTAAGAGTGGTCTGCTTCATTGAGCTGGTGCCTCTTCCCCTGCCTCTTTTGGAAGCACCACGTTTAGCAACATCAGCATTATCTTTGGAGGGTCTAGTAAATCCAGATGATTTTCGTCCAACATCAGTTGATTTTGCACCAAGAAGTGCATCCCTGGTGTCTTCGTCATCACTGAATGAGTTCAGGCTGCTTTGAGCTGCAAAAGATTTACCTCCAATGTCCTAGTTAAATGTCATAAGAGTTATTAGCTGTCCAGTATCCAGCCCGGTGGAAAAATACAAAATGCAGAGAGAGAGAGAGAGAGAGAGAGAGAGAGAGAGAGAGAGAGAGTATTAAGGCTCAAAGATAATAAAGCACCAAGTTCTGAGAGCTTGATGTGAAGCGTGTGCCATCCTTGGAGCGTAGGGACCTTTCCTTAACACGTTCCTAGAGGGTAGAAGATGTGGAATCGTTAACCTATTTGAGCCAGGACATTACTGTATGATTATAGTAGAAAAGTAGAGGGCTTTAATACCTGCATGCACTCGTTAACTTTGACTATTATGTCTTCTTCCTCAATTTTGGATTTATCTGCTTCAGAACTCAACTTATTCTGCAAAAAATATTTATCAAGCTTTGGGGTTTAGATGTTATGATTATTCTCTGGCATCATATGCCCAACTGCAGAGCTAAAGCTAACAATAGAAAATGGTGGGGAATCATACCCTGGTTTCTTCAAGGTTTCGCTGCAAACATGAATAAAATGCCATCTTGTCATCCTTGTTCACAAAATCATGCAATGCAATGTCCAAATCATCAACCGGAAGAATCTCCATTTTCTGAAACCAAAGGAAGGAATGTGTGCTGTTGTAAAGCTAAGCTTACATTTTAAGTGCACATAACGACTTCAGAGAGAAGGGATTGAAAATGAAATAATCCTTACAGCACATCATGTGCATATCCAGACCATGTGATACACTGAGAGGGCCTGATTACAGACTGGGAATTTTGCGATGCCTAGAAATGGAACTCTACCCAGACATCTTTATGGAATTAAATTAATATACCCAATGAATCAAATTGGTATGCTAAACTATGTAACTAACAGAGGAATATGGAGAAGATTATATCTTTGCTCAGTCCGCGCAGTTAGAAGCAGCTAGTAAGAATAGAACGGATAACAACATTTATTCCGTCCTCAAACATAGAGCAAATGGACACAGTATATGCAGTTCAAAAAGTACCAAGTTACTCTCTGCAACCAGAGCTTCGATTGTTTGTTGGTTTAGTTCCTCAGGACGAAGTTTCTCAGAATCATCAATGTGATCTACAAGATAGGCGTAGTTAAAAGACACACCATCTCATCATCATTAAGAAAATGAACGAGTTATTTGTAGCTTGCTCTCAATAAGTAAATATAAGATTTTGATTAAAAAAAAAGAAATACCTCCTGTAGTCTGGCGTTTCTTTGCTGATTTTGAGAAAATGAGAATATCTTGAGGGTTTGCGACCTTACAAAATTATCAAATAAGTTCATGCAAGTAAGCATTAAAGGAAGATTGAGGCAGCACGCTTCAGTAGTACCACGTACCTTTCCTACATACTTCTGACCAAAACGTTGTGGGTTTATTGTTGAAAACCCAGAGTAATCTACCTGCAAAACAAAATGAGCAATATCACCTGTTCTTTCTTTCTTGATGACTTTGCACCCAGACCCAGTCATATGCTGAGTTTTATTACCTTGATTCTAACTAACGGAAGTTTGGGCTCCGATCTGCTGGCAGTTGGTTGGCTACTCTTCTCAATCAGATTTCTTACCTGAAGCAATTCAGTAATACAACACCCATAAAAAGCCAGTTACAATTTTTTTTTACTGAAACTAACATTTAACAACAAAATCTTGCTAGACTAGAGAAATTAACAACAAACCATTCTTGAATGTTTCTCAAATAACATGGATGAAAACTCAGTAATAGAATGCAAAACACGAACTCACAATTTTATCCAAATGTTCAAGCACAGAGGCCTGATCATTTGGGTCCACATCTGCTTCATCTTTCAACACAACCTACAAATATCAATTGTGAGATTCACTAACTAATATACGAAGCATGAAATATGAAAGTGACATGCCTCAGCATACTCAAAAGGTCTGACAGATCTCAGAGGTATTTTGGTTGGCCTGTACTGATTTCCCTGTTTATGAAACATGTAAGGATTTGAAAATACACCAAGCACATTAACCATGATGAGAGTTTGTTTTTCTCGAACACACAGGAGAGCTGTGTATCATCATATTAAGAAGAAAGAATGAGAGTTGTCTTGAAAGAAAACCTTGATTTCTAACAAAAGAACATGCTTTGGTTTTGCTTCACCATCAATCAGGGATGTCGCAACTGAGGAGCCTGGTTGAGTGATGTGGAAGCCCATTCCAGGGACCTCCTGTAAATAGTATATATACAATGAGTGCATGGCTTTTTTTCCTTAAAAAACATACAGCAACAACTCAACAAAGCCTTTTAGTCCTCAATAACGTAGGAAAAAAATCTCAAGTTGTTACCTGAGGATCAATGAGGCATTCATGCTCATGGCCCCAAACAACAAAATCCAGAAAACGTGGTAAAAAATGCTCATTGATGGCACTTTTAGGGTTTGTCTTTATCCTGCAAGAGTTCAGTTGTAGATCGCTTTCATTAAACAAATGAAGGGCCAACAACAATTGAACAAGCTATTTTCCTTTGTTGTTTAATTTGCTATGTCCACCTGTTCTGATGAAGTACCAATATATTGAACCAGTCAGACACTGATTCCCCATCTTGAGTTCCAGGTCGCATCCACTGTACTGAATGAGGCGTCTGAAGTATTGCAATACAAAAAATATGACATCAATAGTAAGAGAAGCTGGCATGTAATGTTTGAATTATCTAAGCAGTTTCTTGTTCCAGTGTCACTAAATTATTTCAAAGTCGTCAAGAAAGAAGATGGAAAGGCACCTGAAACATTCTATTTAGTCGTTCATCTCTAATGTTGCCAAGACCATATAGTGCAACCGAAGTCATGCCCTGAAATGGAATAATAGGAAAGCAATGAATCAGCGCATAAAACATTAAGAAGATATTGCTTGTAGCTAAAGTGCTGCACCTTTTTTACGAGTACAGGATAAACTGCTATCTGACCAACACCAGAGCCACCAAGGTCCATCTTTCCAAAATAATTTACAAGATTGCAAGCCGAAAGAATATCAATGGCAGAGAGATTATCCTACAGTCAGAAACATATATTCATGAAAGGAAGCTGTCATTCATCATAAGCACAATTTCAGTATAATACACAATATTCAGATGGTAAGAAACAATGTCCATACCACTCCAGCAGGGTCATCGTGATTTCCATGGATGGTGAACACAGGCAGACCAACGTTGAAGTTAGGGTCCTCATAATTTACCTTACCAAATCTGAGAATGCAATAAGAAATTTTCATATGAAAATGAAACAAAACACAAACATATATTTCTACACATTTCAGAAGTCCTCAAATGGTATGTGAACAAATGAATTTCAGAAGTGAACAACATTGCTACAAGAGCTTCTAAGGTGTAGTTGCCTTTAATGTAGATTGATCACCAAAGTATGAAACCTGTTTGGGAAGTTGACTGTCTGATCACTGACAACCTGGAACTTTATTGGTTGATCATTTAGGCAGTAGCGCCGTAGAATCTCAATTGTTTTTACCAGGGTTGAGCGCGACGGCTTGTTCTCATGGAATAGATCACCGCCAAGAAGAATAAGATCTACCTGCAATGCATTCTCACAAATTAAACAACAAATGAGCTCACCAGAGCTGGGGAAAACAAGTGATGTCAATAGAAATATGACTCTTACAGACCTTGTTTTGATCCGCCAATGCACAAATCTCCTCAAATGCTTGAAAGGAATCAAACCTGCGTATCTCATCTCTCTCCATGTAGCCTAGATGGCAGTCAGTTGCTACAAGTATTCGCAGTGTATTGCTATCAACTTCCCCTCCCCTGCGACATCATTTGACAGTTAACATAGTAAGAACCCTGAACCCAGCATCAAACAACAGGCAACAATACTGATCACTTCATGCAGCTATTTAGTCCATTTCACGAAGTAAGCAATTTGAACAACCCCAAGACAGCTGTAATCCTCTGCATAACCAGAAGCCAAGGTCTACTGATGTAATGAACAAGATAACTCACCTAGGTTGTGCTGATTCAGACATTGGACCCCAAACTCAACGTGTTGGCCAAATCAATCCGTTGCTGTAAAATCTAAAACTGCAAAACCAACCATTTTGCAAGTTAAAATAACAAGGCCGGAACCACTGAAGAACCCGATAAAGTTTTCCAAAACAAAACGAAGTTACTGGTAGTCATAATACATGTATATACAACTTCGATTAAATCAGTTCCCAATACAAATAGTCCCAAATAGCTAAAGTTAGGGTTTGGGCGCTCGGTTTCGCACAGAAGCAAGGGAAGAGAAGGGGCGAGCATACCTGGCAGGTGCAGCAAGGGAAGGGTTTAGGGTTTAGGGCGGAAGAGGCCGGGGGTCCCCCAGTCGTCGCCACGAGAGAGGACACGGGTGAACGGGAGAAGACGACGCAGGGGTGAACTGGGTCAAGGTCCTGCGGAAATTTGACTGGGCTTGGAGCGGGCCTTTCAGGGCCCGATGCTGCTTTGGTGTACGTGCCGACAAACGGCTAGTGGGCCAGCCCATCCGCGCGGACTGGCTGCCGTCCGGCGGAAAGCAGAAGTGGGCTCAACAAAAAAATCTACGGCCCAAAAAAAAGGAAGCGGAGCTGCTTTTCTTCTCCGCGAGCTTTCCCCACCTCCACCTCCCCCTCCCCGTCCTCCCGAGCTGCGGCGGCCGCATCGATTGCTAGGGCGAAAACCCGCTCGACTCTCCCGGCGATTTCCGGCTCTCAGGGGGAGACAGGTGGATCCGCGGGAAGGATTCGGCTGCATCCTCCTCGTGTCGTGTTGAGATGGTAAGCGTCGACGCCCCTTTTCCGCGTGCGCGGAACACTCAACCTGTTTAGATTCCTCTAGTGGCGCGTGATGCGAGGTTGAGTGGTGCTGCTTGTTTCATGGTCAGGCTGGGCGCAAGGAGACCGCTCTCGACTTGGCGAAGTTCGTCGACAAGGGCGTCCAGGTGAAGCTCACCGGCGGCCGCCAAGGTTGATTTCACATCTCCCTTCCTCGTTCATTCCTCCTCCTGTAACTGTAACTATTAGGACAGTTTGGTGCTCCGAATTTGCACCTTCTCCTTGAGCAGGGTTTAGCTATTGGGTACTGTTAAGTGGAGCCCTACGATGGTCTCTATCCAGCTGGTGTATGAATCGGAGGGATAAATAAAATACCTTGTTCCTGCGCTTATTTGTGCGAACTTGTGCTGATGTATTGTCGTTTTAGATAAATTATTGAGTGAAATTCACAAAACCCACCACAAATCCCAGTGCTTGGTTATACCAAGAGTCATATAAGTTATTGTTGCCTGACGGTGCATTAGTGAACCACAAAACTTGGGATTAGTAGTACAGGCCAAAACCCTGGGTTTTGTGACACTTGGGTCGTAATCCTAGGTTTTGTGAATTTTACTCTCTGACTGAGTATGTGTTTGTGTGCTTGTCTTTATAGAAAACTAAAGGGATATAATCCTAGGTTTTTCGCTTGGGTCGTAATCCTAACTTGAGTTGTAATCCTAGGTTTTTCGCTTGTCTTATAAGCCGTACTTTTTCTGCTAGCCAACAGTGTTTTTCTCTCACAATAAATCAGCAAACAGTACTTTCAGCCATGACTTTTCAGACCAGCCTAAGAACATGTTGTCAACATTTTGTGTTCTACAATGTGGAATGTTCACTGCAGTCATTTACACAACTTCCATGGCTTGCAACTTTCTTTTATGTTGGAATCATTCATGTACCCATCTTAGGCATATTGTCCCTTGTGCTAATTGCTGAAGTTTGTGTAAGCTCCTTCAGTGATTTAAAGCCGTGGAACTTCTTGTAGTTTTTCTGGTTTTTGTTCTGTAATGCTGACCTGCCACCTTATTCATTCGTCCAGTTACAGGAACTCTAAAGGGATATGACCAGCTTCTCAACTTAGTGCTAGATGAAGCAGTTGAGTCTGAAAGAGGTATTTTCTGATTCCTTTGGTTCTATTGTGTGACACGGAGTTTGCTCATTGAACTTGGCTAGGGTTAAGACTTATGAAACAATTTAAAAAGCACATTTTGCCTCAATTATTTTGGCCAGTTAGCATTTGCAACCTAAATGTTTAATTAAATTTTGGCTGTGGGGATGAAATAATTGTTTACTAACGCTGAACTAAGTGTTAAAGACTGAAATCACTGAATGGAGAATGGACTATATATTTTGAAAATAACAGGCTCATAGTGCCTCATATCTGTCTTTCAAAGAAAAAAAAGTGCCTCATGTCTGAAGGTCATATGCTTCATGTGTAGATGCAACGATGTTAAATTTATTTTTATTGTGATGAATAGAATGATCCATAATCTTGTCATTTTCTTTTGTAGAGCAAGATGATCCATTGAAGCTATCAGGGAAAACCAGACAGCTTGGCCTCATTGTAAGTATTCCTTTCTGCCAATTGATTTAATCTCTGTACTCAGTCATTCCTATGTTATCTGAGTGATGCGCATGGAGAGCTGATTATGCTCCATGTAATGCTGATGTTGAAGTGTGTCATTGTATTCTCGCAAGCTTGTACTGAGTTTGTTAGCGATGAATGATTTTAATAATAATTACCGAGTAGGCTCAGGCATTACCAGAAGAAAAGTAAGAAACTAAATAATTGTCTGGTCGCTGATAAATAAATTACTTTTGGTATATGTGGATGTTCCTGTTTCATGGGCTTTATAACTGCAGATCTGAACATCATGCATCCCATTCTTGTTCTTGCAGGTGTGCAGAGGCACGGCAGTCATGCTGGTCTCACCGACCGATGGAACTGATGAGATCGCCAACCCTTTCCTTGCGGACGGAGCATAAGCTTGCACTTGGTCAATTATTTAGAACCGTGTTCTCAAAGCACCCTCGGAACAATATGTCCCAGTGAGGGGAAAAAAGAACTCCATTCTCGTGTATTAGTTGTACCGGTTGGTGATGAACGCTGTAATTTTCACTGTTGCGACTTAAAACATCGACCCTATGGTTGCTAACGTGCTGCTGCTGAGTACTTCCGTTTTCTTTCCTCTTTTTCTGATGCTACGAGTTCTGTTTTATTATGCGCAGTTGTGCTTTAGAACTGAGGGACAAATGGAGATCTCACGATCATATGCACGCACGCACGCTATGGTGACCGTTCGCTGCAAACTTTGGTGGTGAAACGGCAGCGCTCATCAGCAAATTGACACGTCTCACTTTTCTGCATTTATATTATAATTTTTGCTATCAACTCAAAAAAAAAAAGCTTATATCCTTTTTTATATAAAAAAATGTGTCCTAGTCCTCTACTGATTAGTTATATTAATTAATAATAGAATAAAAAAAGGTGCCCAAACAACAGAATTTAATGAAAAAAGACAAAAGAAAATATAAAGAAGATCACAATTAGTGCTCTAGCCATTCTTCTATAGGCGGAAAATATTTTTTCTTCACTCTATGGATAATCAAAGCAAACTTTTATATCCTTTATTATTGATAGAATAGAGGTTTTAGTTAAAAAAAATACTATCCAACAACTCCAAATATTGCTATCCTCTGTTTTGGATTCCTCGCCGTAGGGTTGACTCTCTAGAGTGTCTATATGAGATATAGAAAAAATATTGGAAGGTGAAAAGATATAGTGATTTTTATGTTATTCTAGTAACTCCCCAAATTCTGGTTTAGAGAGTGAGTTAAAAAAAACTCTTGGAGATGTTGTTAATTCAACGTTAAATCTATTATGCGCAAACATGTAACATAGCTCCAAAAGATGATTTAGAAATTTAGTTTAAATTTTTTTTTGAAGATGCTCTTGGTTACGTACAAACTTGTAATCATGCCACATGTAGTAGCTGCATGGAGACGTGTCAAACTCTCTTGTTTTTTTGCAATCAACTTTGAATGTTTAGTGTTTGTGTGTTAGCATACAAGTCATGTGCTCAAGAGTTTGGAACAACTCTAAAAGGCTTTTTATATCCTTTCGTATTAGTAAGAATGAAGAGTTTGTCAGAAAAAACTCCAACAGTTTCTTTAATTGGATCTTTAAATATTATCATCCTCCATTCTAAATTTTTTAAGGATAGAGAGAGAATGGCTTTCCAAGATACTCGTGAGATGGTTGTTGGACAGTGCAAAGATATAGAGGTTATGTAGTGCTAAGATACTCTAAGAGAGTTAGAACATTTGTTTTACAAAAACAAAACATCTTACCTTGGACCTAGAACATCGATTGTACTTATAAAAAATGTTCTATCTATTGAGATAGATGTTGGTTATTAAAAGATTATCTAAATATATCCATGTGAATCCTTGTTTTGGAAAAAATATAAGGAACATAATGGTGAAATCAAAAAATTATTTGGATTCTTGTTTTGAAAAAAAAAATAGACAAGTATAAACGTAGACGCTCAACACGCATACATACTCACACCTATAAACACACGTACGTAAAAACTACCTTTATGAGCACATCCGAAAGACTCCATGAGCACCTTTGAAGGACTATGCCATATCTCAACATTGGCAAAAGTCCACACGTACGTAAACGTACCCTATGAGCATCTTTGAAAGACTATGTTGGTACATTTTGAGATTGACAAAGTCTCAAAAAAAAATGCAAGCACCCGTATCAAGTTGATGACTTGAATCCGGGTGAACAGATGCCACCACAAGGAATCCTCAACTGAACTAGGCTCAATTTGTAATTTTATTTGGATTCTTAGTTTAGCAACTATAGTTTTTTTGAAACTCGAAAAATATTTGGTGAATTTTTGTAAGCACAGTGCATGCTATATCTTTTAGCAGGGCAGCATGGGCCGAAGCGTTTCCCTCGAGCCGAAAAAAAAAAATCTCACACGGTTGGATGCGCGAGCTCCACCGTGGCGGCTCAATGCCACCTTAGTCAGCGCATAGTCTCTCTGCCACGTCCGCATCATGGTGCCTTTCTATGTCTTGATCCAACATTTCTCAGCAAAAAAGCACATGGGATTATTGATCAATTCACCATCCTCTTCATCCCGCCGGAGAACCAGCGAATCCACCGCGCGCATCGGAGAGCGCAGAAGTTAGAATAGGCAGAGGTCGAGATGGTGTGCATCCGGCAGGCGACCATTGACGACCTGCTGGCGATGCAGTCGTGCAACCTGATGTGCCTGCCGGAGAACTACCAGATGAACTGCTACCTCTACCACATGCTGTCGTGCCCGCAGCTCCTCTTCGTCGCCGAGGACTACGGCGGCCGCATGCCCGCATCGTCGGCTACGTGCTCGCCAAGATGGAGGAGGACCTCTCCCAGCCCTGCCACGGCCACATCACCTCCCTCGCGGTCCTCCGCTCCCACCGCAAGCTCGGGCTCGCCACCAAGCTCATGTCCGCAGCGCAGGCTGCCATGGAGCAGGTCTTTGACGCCGAGTATGTCTCTCTCCACGTCCGCCAATCCAACCGCGCCGCCGTCAACCTCTACACCTCCACTGTCGGGTACCAGATCCACGGCATCGAGGCCCAGTACTACGCCGACGGGGAGAACGCGTTCGGCATGCGCAAGCCTCTCCGGCAGCCGCAGCCGAAGAAGCACCACCATCACCACCACGCGGCCCCGGTGGGTGCTGCTCCCACGACGCACCTGCGGCGGCGACTGGTTCTTCTCCTCAGCCTTCTAGTTTGCCGGATAAGAAGGCTCACACTTGACGGAGAGTAAGCTTTTCATTGCGAGCTCTGGATGTTAATTACTCTCTCCATACCCAAACTACCTGAACGTTTAGAACTAAAAAGTAATTTATTAGGGATTATTTTTTATCTTTATCCCTATTAGATAGAATTGTGGATGCAACATAGACAATAAATTTTTTAGCTGGATTGACAAAGACAATGCGCGAGAGGCTGGATGGCCACGGTTCGAGCTCGTGTAGCCACATGTTTTTTCTTGGCGAGAGCCCACCACGGTTAATAATTAACCGTGGCGGGCATTGTAAGGTAACCGCCACGGTTAATACGTTGCTTATAATGTTTGTCACGGTTAATAGCTCATTAACCGTGGTGGTTATGTTAAAATGTCCGTCTCGGTTAATAGTTATAAACAAAAAATAATTTATAACTTTTTCATATAAATTCGGATGAAGACAAACTTTATATCAAAATTGTATCTCTTGTTGTGGTATTGCTTCTAAAATCTCTCACTAAATCAACTAGCACTGCAGTTGCTTGTCCTTAGCTTATTTAATATTCGATGATTATTGACTTATTGTTATGAAGAGTTGATTAGCATCAGCTTTCAAATCCCTTTGTTGTTTTGCCAAGTCTGTAATATTGATATGAAAATATTTTCCTAGGTAATGACGAATCGCCCTTTGAATTATATGTAGATGAGTCAAGTCCCTGAATTTCAGGGAGAACCTACTTGGAGTCCTACATTGGAATGAGATATACGGGCTTTACTGAGCTTTATGAACAAAACATTTAACAACATTATGTGTTTTTTTTTCATGGTGGGTATTGTTCTTGAATGAAATTGTCCATGTTTATTTTATTTGGCACAACATGGATGGAGAAATGTGCTTAAACTTTTCTTGCTTATGGTAATTGCCTAATGTGTGAGGTGTAGAAAGCTCCAAGTCCCTGCTTGCCAGGGAGAACCTAGTTGGAGTCCTACATTCAAATGAAATTTATGGGCGTTTTCTGAGGAGTTTTTTTTTGTGCACTGTAGTTTTGGTTTAAATATTTGCCTATGTTATGTTCAGCTCTTTATGTTTTATTTCTCTCTTTTAGTTCCATTTTTTTAAGTTTCATGAAAGCAAGGTGATTCTGTTTTTTGACATTCTTGATCTGCATTGTGCAATTTAAATATTGAAGCTGAAATTCAAATTTGGTACTTAACTAGCTTCTGAATATTGCAGACTCATATCTACAGAGAGGAGTCAACAAGCCCATTGGACTTTCTATAAGCATCTTAATTTCCTCTCCCCGGAAGATCAAAGATTGTAGTCAGTGGGAATGGCAAGCAAATATACTTGGCAATATCTTGACATTGGTATTGTGTTTGTAAAAACATGTGCTCCAAGCTGGTTCTCACAGTTCATTTGATTAGTGATTTTATACAGCAGAATATAATACAGGCCATGAATATTCACAATTGCAACTTCCTCTCGGATTGTCAGCAACAAGTGCACTTCTTAAACAGGGATGACCTCTCCAACCCTCCTGATTGGAGAAGCAAGCCTTATACTCAGGACTTCTCCAACAATGCTGCAGGAACATCTTCAACAATCACCAAAATCAACAGGCAAATTAACACTACAGCAGATACCCTAGCTAGACAGGCTTTTGCCTCCTCTACTTTAGAATTAGAGAGTCACCGCTCCTTCATGCACTGTGCCATTGATGTAAACATCTTTGCAACTTCTTGCTGTTAATAATATTAATATATTTGTTTCTCGTAAAAAAGGCTCATCCGTCCCACGAAGAACTAGTTCTGATCAAACATTCAAAGACAACACCCCATCGAGTTCCTCCATCGATATTGAATCGTGCGTTGGTCTACCGGGTGTTAAAATAATGCCCTGCTGATGGATATAGCTCTTCATCATCTTCACATGCTGCTTCGGTAGTAGTCCACCTTTTGGCGCTGCAAAAATTGTTTCAGATTCATCAACCTAATGATAATAAACTGCTCCAAGAAGAAACTGGTGCTAGAATTTGCCACTAGTAAGTGTACAAGCGTGTTATTATCTGTAAATCTTGTCTCTTAGATGAGTCCTTCCAGAAATTAGAGGAAGCCTTGAGAGGTGTAACTACATTTTCAGTTTAAAATTAGTGTGACGGCAGCTTTCTTAATAACTACTCAGAGTTACGACATGATTCAACGCAAACTCCGAGAGAGGGGCAGGCGTAACTTTATGCATTCATATTTTTATAATTTTTGCTCTCCGCTCAGAGCAACTCTAAAACCCTCTTTATATCTTTATTATTGATAAAAAAATAGAAAGATGTCATCCATTGGCTCCAAATATTGCTATCATTTATTCCAGATTTCTTGCTAGCCAAAGTGAAGAGTGGGATTGATTTTCTTGAGTGCATATAAGATATAGAAAAACTGTTAGAAGGTAAAAAGATATAAAGAATGATTTTTATTCCAATAACTCTCCAAATGATGATTTGTTTTCAAACTTTTAGAGATGCTCTCAGTTCGTATGCACAAATCTGTAATCGTGTCACATGCAGTCTCGAGAAACATGTTAATTGCGGTTCAACCTTTCTAATGTCTCGATCTGTTGTTTGTTGCACTCAAACTATTCGAATGTTTTTATATATACTTTTTTTTTTGTTCTTTAGGGAAGATTGGAGATGCTCCTGGCTTTCATGAAGTTGTTGCTTATAGGCCGGGCCCAACACGACTAAAGTTCGTAAGCAACAAATCATTCGGCCCACCAGGCCTATTTCGGCCCGTTTCCCCTCTAGGGTTAGGTCAAGAATTCTCCGAGCCTCCCTATATTAATAGAGGCCAGGCGGCCGCCGTCATCGGCATCACCATCACCGAGACCTATCGCCGGAGAGCCACCGAATCCACCGCATCGGAGAGAGTAGAGGTTAGCATTAGGCGGAGGTCAAGATGGTGTGCATCCGGCAGGCGACCATCGACGACCTGCTGGCGATGCAGGCGTGCAACCTGATGTGCCTGCCGGAGAACTACCAGATGAAGTACTACCTCTACCACATGCTGTCGTGGCCGCAGCTCCTCTTCGTCGCCGAGGACTACGGCGGCCGCATCGTGGGCTACGTGCTCGCCAAGATGGAGGAGGACCCCTCCGAGCCCTGCCACGGCCACATCACCTCCCTGGCGGTCCTCCGCTCTCACCGCAAGCTCGGTCTCGCCACCAAGCTCATGTCCGCCGCGCAGGCCGCCATGGACCAGGTCTTCGGTGCCGAGTACGTCTCCCTCCACGTCCGCCGATCCAACCGCGCCGCCTTCAACCTCTACACCTCCACCCTCGGGTACCAGATCCACGACATCGAGGCCAAGTACTACGCCGATGGGGAGGACGCGTACGATATGCGCAAGCCTCTCCGGCAGCCGCAGCCGAAGAAGCATCACCATCACCACCACCACCACCACGGCCCCGGTGGGTGCTGCTCGCACGACGCACCTGCGGCGGCAACTGGTTCTCAGTCTTCTAGTTCGCCGGATAAGAAGGCTAACACTTGACGGAGGGTAAGCTTTTCCTTGCAAGCTCTTGATGTTACGTTCTCTACTAATATATTGCTTGCCATCGCCTTGTAGTTCGTTGTGATTAGGCTGTGATTTTCGTTGAGAGATATATTTTTTTGTTTCGTTGTATGTCAATGTGCCTCTCCTCACCTTTGGTTTCTTGAGATTGTTGACTCTCAAGGTAGCCCAGTCATGGAGGCACATATCAATTATTGGTGAGTTTAACGTGGAAGCTTACTGTTTCTTTGTGGTATTGCTTCTAAAATCTCTCACTAAATCAACAAACTGTGGTTGCTTGTCCTCAACTTGTTTAATATTCGATGATTATTGTTATGATAAGTTTATTAGCATCACCTTTCAATTTCCTTTGTTGTATTGACAAGTCTGTTTTCTTGGTATGAAAAATCTTTTACTAGGCAATGATGAATTGCCCTTTGAATTAGATGTAGATCACTCCAAGTCTCTGATTTTCAGGGAGAACCTACTTGGGGTCCTACATTGGAATGAGATATACGGGCTTTACTGAGCATTATGAACAAAACATTTTAATACCATTTGAACATTGTATATCCGTTTTTTTGGGTTTCCTGGTGGGTATTGTTCTTGAATGAAATTGTCAATATTTATTTTATTTGGCAGAACATAGATGGAGAAATGTGCTTACAATGTTCTTGCTGATGATGATTTGCCTAATGTGTGAGGTGTAGACAGCTCCAAGTCCCTGCGTGCCAGGGAGAACCTACTTGGAGTCCTACATTCAAATGAAAATTTATGGGCATTTTCTGAGGTGTTTTTTTGGTGCACTGTGGTTTTGGTTAAAATATTTGGTATGTTCAGCTCTTACTTGTCTTTCACTGTTATATCTGAAGCTTATTATGAACCAAATGTGTTCAATTTTCACCTTCACAGTAACCTATGATGAGTTGCCCAACATGTGAGGTGTAGGTAACTCCAAGCCCTGATTCAGGGAGAACCTACTTGGGGTCCTACATTCAAATGAGATACATGGGCATGAACTGAGGTTCATAAATAAGGCCTAATGTATTATCATAGTTTGATGCATGCATTAGTCTGCGTGAGATGTACTTTGATGACAGATTGGTTCTTCAGCTGTATGTTATTGCTCATGTAGATTATCCATTGGTTAGATGTTTATGCCCTCTCTTCTGGTGAATGTTTTATCAGCAAAATAAATTACTTTGTGATACTGCCAGTGATGATTAGTCTGCAAAATGGATGTCCTGTGGACTCAAGTCCCTGTTTCAGGGAGAACCTACTTGAGGAAACATGGTACATAATATGACATCATTTGATAAAACTGAGGCGTTACAGGAGAACCTTATTTGTTTCTCAGTTTTTGCTTCGTGCTCTTTCCTTTTATTCTGAAAGTTGAGCTTAACCATAAAGCTTGGTTGAGGTCATATCAGAATCCAAGCAATCATTCTTTCAGTGATGTTTCTGTCTGCAAAATGGATGTGCTATGTATCCAAGTCCCTGCTTCAGGGAGAACCTACTTGGAGAAACAGCATCTAAGATGACATGATTTCAGAGACTGAGATAATAATGCTGCATTATTGTTATGTTTTATTTATTTCTCTTTTAGTTCCATTTTTTAAGTTTCATGGAAGCATAGTAATTTTGTGTTTTGACATTTTTAAGTTTCATGGAAGCATAGTGATTTTGTGTTTTGACATTCTTTGATCTGCATTGTGCAATTTAAATATTAAAGCGGACATTCACTTTTGTGTGGTACTTAACTAGCTTCTGAATATTGCAGACTCATATCTACAGAGAGGAGTCGCCAAGCTCATTTGAATTTCTATAAGCATCTTTTCTCTCACCGGAAGATAAAAGATTGTAGCGTTCTTTTCCTAATAGGATGGAAAAGATCTGTACTGTGATTATTTGTGTACTTTCTTGGTCCATTCCTCAAATCGTCTGACCTAATCTTTGTAATCAGTGAGAATGGCAAGCAAATATACTTTGACATTGTATTGTCTGTAAAAACATGTGCTCCACCGTGGTTCTCACAGTTTATTTGATTAGTCATCCCTGACAATTTGGTCAGATTTTATACAGCAAGATATAATACAAGTTGGAACCTGAGATGCTGTTGTTTTATTATCGGATCTCTTACATAGTGCTGTTTTCAATTAGAACTCCAGTGTTGAGATATCTGTGTCATCAGTGCTATTTGGAACCTGTGATGCTGTTGTTTTATTATCGGATCTCTATTTCACTCACAATGCAAGACTCTATCACAGAGTCCAAGATAATTAATCACATATTATTTATGGTATTTTGCTGATGTGGCAGCATATTTATTGAAGAAAGGTAGAAAAAATAAGACTTTGTTCGAGGTAATAATCTATGAAAGAGTCTGCATTGTGTGTGCCCTTAGCATATTAGTCAATTAGAACTCCAGTGTTGAGATATCTGTGTCATCAGTGCTAATTGTTTTGATAAATAAACTCTTTTCCCGGAATAGTAAATACCTATTTTCACTTTTCTAGGTACGCTATGCTAATTGTTTTGAAAAATAAACACTTCCCTGAATAGTAAATACTTATGTTTTGCCTTATTTGGAACAGAGGGAATATAAGATTGTTAGCCATTCTCAAATGAACAGTAAATAGGATAATATTTCGGCCATTGCGATCAGTCCAACGATGACAGGAGTTACGTCCAACGTTCACGAAGACAGGAGTCGGTCGTTCTTTTGAGACGAAGATAGAGTTCCGATTAAACACCATCGAGTGAGAGAGTCTGTCTTGTGTGAATCGTGCGTTAGTGCTACCGGGTTAAAATAGTGGGTTAAAATAGTGCCCTGCGGACCGCAATCAGTAGTCCACCTTTCGGCCCTTCAAAAATTGTTTCAGATTCATCAACCTAATGATAATAAACTGCTCCAAGAACAATCTGGTGCTAGAATCTGCCACTACTGTACAAGTGTGTTATCTATAAATCTTGTCTTGGATCAGTCCTTCCAGCAATCAGAGGAAGCCTTAAGAGATGTAACTACATTATCAGTTTAAAAATTAAAACTAGTGCGAGTGTGACTTAACTACTCAAAGCTACCACATGATTCAACAGAACCTCTGAGAGGGGAGGCTTTTCTTCATAGCGATAGCCTGTGCTGAAAAAGTGATCCATGGGGGCTTTTCTTCACAGCGATAGCCTGTGCTGAAAAAGTGATCCATGAGTAGGGCAGGGCAATCGTTTTTTTCGTTGTGGAAAACCTTGGGTGCTGGAAAACTCAGAGGCCGAAGCTGGCAAATACCAAAAACCGACAAGTTCGGTGTTATGTTTCGTTTCAGTGTTTGGTGCGCACCGAACACAGAGAGTTGATTAGGACAGTAAATAATACTACAATAACCATTTCGGCAGTTGATGTTTCAATACTAACCAAGCCAACAAGGCAACAAATACATGAAGTTCAAAGGCCAGTAGCAGACTACAGACTAGCAGTGGTTCAAACTTCAATTATTACAAGCAAACACAGTGGCCACAAATTGATTAAATCAAAGATGAGTGCACCAACACTCCTTCCAGACAGCAACAACATTAAACTTTTGGCTTGTTTAAGACTCTGTTGTCTCCTTAGGAATAGTGAGGGCACCCAGTTCTACAATAAGTGAAATATGAAATGTAACATTAGTCATGAGTACATAGAAATGAATCACGAAGAACATAAAAGAACTAGATAGCTTTTAAATTAACAAGTACCTTCCTCAAGCTTGTACAATTCTTCTTCATTCTCTTCAACACTAACAACATTGGATCCACGAATCCAATCACTTGCACAAATCAGACGCTCAACCATTGTTGGTGTGAGTGAGCTCCTGAAATCATCAAGAACACGTCCACCTGTACTGAAGGCTGATTCAGAAGGTACAGTTGAGATAGGAATTGCTAAGAGATCACGGGCCATGCGAGACAGTATTGGAAACCTTCTAGCATTGCCCTTCCAATACTTAAGAATGTCAAACCCTTCAGTATCCTCTTCGTTGTCTTCTGAAAAGTACTTGTCAAGTTCAGATTTGGTAGTGGCATTTGCACCCCCACGTTTCCTCAATTTCTCAGCAATTATGGACTTGAACGACCTTCTGCTCTCTGGAGGTGGTTCTTGAGTCTCAGTGGGCCGTTGTGGTGCATTATCACTTGGAGCATACATATTTCTGTACTCTTCAAACAAAGCACGGAAAGAAGTGTTCACTGTTTCCCACAATTTTTCTCCTATCTCATCACCAAACAAGATCATCGTAGCCATCTTTATGTAAGTTGAAAGCTTGTACCTTGGATCAATTGCAACACAGAAATAAACAATGAAGTTCAGGTTCAGCAATTGATCCCCCTTATCTTTCTCTCCTCGCTTCTCTCTGTCTCCCAGCCTCTCTCCATATTTCTCCCCAAAGTACTTGTAGTACTTTACTAGCATTCTCTTACCCATTTCACTACATAACCTATCCTCACTGTCACACCACTCTTGCAGCAAAAGCAACAGATCAGCAATCTCATGAAAATAAGTGTCTGATGTTGGACAACTTGTGACTGAAACACGGAGAGTAAGTTCATAAAAATGTTCAAGAAATTCAGCCATCTTCCTAGCATTATCCCAATCTGATTTTTCAGGAACTCCTGGACCATCTTTCTCGTCATTTAAGTCTAGTTTATAGTATGGGTCTTCATCACTATACCTTTCGAAAGCATTTTCATACTTCTGTGCAGTGTTTAGCATTAGGTAAGTAGAGTCCCACCTAGTGCAAACATCTAGGGTCAGAAAGGCTTTGGTCTGTACCTTTGCTAATTCAGCACATTTCTTAAACCTTTACACTTTGAAACAAGCTATAGTGGCTGTTCTTCTAGAGGGTAAAGTAAATTGTGGGCATGCGATGGCCAAAAATTTTCTAAGGCCAGGACGTTCAGATAAGGCAAATGGTTGCTCATCTTCAATTATCATTTCAGCAAAACTGTTTCTAAGGTCATCAAGATCAAACTCCGAAGTAGATAGAGTACCAACACTACAATTTCCTTGACTAGGCTGCAGTTGGCTATTTCCATTTGTCTCTGTATCACAGTGACACAAGTTCCCACAGTACTTGCACTTGGCTCTTTCCTCCCCATTTGCAATTTTTACCTTGGTGAAGTGATCCCAAACATCTGAACTTGGAGCAATCGCTTTCCTTTTCTTGTTTTTCTGTTTCTCTTGCTGTTCACCTTCATCCTCCTCGCACTGCTGATCGCCCTCCTCGTCAACCTCTATCATTTCATTCACCTGATTTGCATCGGTTTCATCAGTGGCACTTAAGATCAAGCACAGGTATAGGTTGGTCTATTTGTGCAAGATAAGAAACCGAGAAAGGATAACTGAAGTCTGAACTTAAGAGAAGAAGAGTAGAAGACATACGTTGGTGGACTCCTCTGTAGCTGCCGACATTGTACTGGAAGGAGATCTTCACGTGGGTGGTTCTGAGCCTGCGCGGCCGCGCGCCGTCGCTGTTGGAGCCTGCGTGGTGCCCCGCGCCGTCGCCCCGCCGCCGTCGGAGCCCGATGCGCCGCGCCGTCGCCGTCGCCGTCGTTTCGCCCGCCGCCGCCGTCGCCGCCGCTGCGACCGATGCGGTGACTAGGGTTAGGGTGCCATGCGGCGCTGGTGCGGGAGTCGGGGGAGTGACGGCCTGACGGGGAATGCGGCGCTGGTGCCCTTGTGGGTTGGGCAAGTGATTCTCTGCGGTGTGCCTCACTGCCTCCATTTTGCATAGTTCGGGTACTTCGGTACTTCGGGTATATCGGTTCTGTGTGCTACGAAAACCGACGCCGAAGCCGATAACCGAAGTTATTAAGATCACCGGGGGCGGGGAAGAAGACACCCGCCTTGCTGCAGCTTCTCGTGTTGCCTTGCCGAAGCTCCTGGCGCCCCCACTTGCACCGTTCGGAGGAAAGGCGGAGGAGTGCTCGCGAAGGTGAGCGGAGCAGATGCGGTCCAAATTTCTCCGGCGGGCGGCGGCGGAGCAGATACGTCGCTCGGAGCGGGAAGAGAGAGAAATAAACGCGCGGGGAAAAATTAAAATATTGAATGACAAATGGAGCCCACATGTTAGAAGAGATATTGCCGATGGAATTTTATCATTCTATTGATTGGAGATGAGGCCTTTCAAAACCCTCAGAAAAAAGGTTTGTAGCTTCCCTAACAACTAGTTTTAGGTTGAGGTTTTCTCCTACTGCTGGAGATGCAGAAATCTAAAGGAATGTGGCCAACCCATGAGGCCATGAGTGAAACAGGACACATGCCTTCAACCTTTGAGTAAGAATATCGGCAACTCATTCAACTAGTGTTTCAAATTTCACTCTTCTTTTGATGCTGCCAGATCTTTCATACCCAAAGCCAACCTTACTATGCACCATGCCAGATCGGTATCTCCTGCTTTCCTCCTTATCGCACTGATCATCATTCAAACAGACTTTGAAATTTCACTCTTCTTTTGATGCTGCCAGATCTTTCATACCCAATGCCTATCTTACTATGCACCAGTTTAAATGCCAGATCAGTATTTCCTGCTTTCCTTAGCGCATTGATCATCATCGTTCGAACCCTCCCAGGTACCTCACGGCCCTTCTGCACAATGCCATCTGCCAATTTGCAGGCCTGCTTGAATCTGCCAGTCTTACACAACACATTGATCATATCCTCATGAGCCGTCTCAGGAATCACACCCATTGGAGCCAGTTCATCCAGTATCCTCCATGCACGGCTGAATTTACCAGAAAGGCAGAGTCCATTGGCGAGGACCCTGAAAGCTGCAGCTGTCGGGGTGATTCCCTTATCAATCATGCTGTCCCAGAACTTCAGTGCCTCCTCATTCTTGTGTTCCTTGAACAAACCATCAATGAGAATGGTATATGTGTACACTGTTTGATCACAACCATCATCTTCCATTCTCTCGTAGAAAGCACACGCGATGTCTGTTCGTCCTGCTTTGACTAATGCATCGATAAGAACATTATAGCAATACGAGTCAGGCACAAATCCTTTAGCAATCATCTCCTCGAAGAGCTCCTTTGCTTGGTCAACCATCCCAGTTTTTCCAAAGCCATCAATTAGGCTTGTATAGAAAATGGCATTTACTGCAACACCCTTCTCTACACAGCTCCTGAAGCACGAAAGTGCCTCCTCCATATTGCCAAATCGGCACAAGCAATTAACAATCACACCATATGTGACCGCATCAAGCTCAATTCCACTGGCTTTCATCCTCTCAAAGAGTGCCATTGCTTCTTTCTCCCTCCCCAATTTACCCATCGAGTCAATGAGCGCAGTGTACATGGCTGCATTAGCTGGGCAACCTCGCTTCAACATCCTCTCAAACACAGCCAGCGCCTCAAATGGTTTCCCATCCTTGCTGAGCGCGCCGATCACCAGCACATAGGCATGTTGAGGTATTTCCTTCCCCATTCCCCTCTCTTCCATCTCTTGGAACAGTGCTATGCATTGTGGAAACGTGCCCTCACTGTAATGACGCTGCATGAGAGTGAGGTATGTCACCTTGTCCGGCGCGAGCTCTGCCTGTTCCCTCAAATCCGCAAGCCGTGACATCCCATCCTGCGTCCTCCCCGCACGGCAGTACCCCTTGATGAGAATGTTGTAGGAAACCACGTCGGGACGCACGCGATCTTCCGTGGACATTGCGTCGAACACGTTGATGGCGGTGTCAAGGAGGCCAGCGTTGACAAGACCGTCCAGCAGGCAGTTGTAGGTGAGCCTGGACGGCTCAACACCGGCGAGGCGCATGGCCTGCCACGCCCACAGCAGCTCCTCGGAGAGGCCGAACGCCGCGAGGCTGCGGATCAACGAAGCCGATGACGCCGGCGAGAGGTGCCTCAGGACGGCGTCCCCGTGCGCGCGCAGCTCCGCGACGAGCTGCCGCGCCTGGCCGGCGGCGTCCGGGCCGATGGTCTCCCTGGAGCGTGCGAAGGAGTGGAGGAGCGAGACGTAGCAGCTGAGGTGGTGCTGCGGGTGCGCGAGGAGGTCGGCGCCGTTGGGCAGGGAGCGGAAGAAGTGGAGCGACGGGAGCGGGTGCGGGGTGAGCAGCGGGGAGCGGAGCGCGGCGGCGACGAAGGCCGGGGAGAGGCGGAGGAGGAAGGTCCTGCAGAAGGCGCGGAGGTCGGCGGCGAGGGTGGCCGGCGGGGAGCGGAGGACGAGGGAGATCACGCGGGGCAGCCACGGCGACGGCGTGGGCGGGGCCGCCGACCCGGAGGCGTACGGGCTCGGGTCCGCGAGGTCAGGGTACGGATCGATCCACTCCGGCGGCGGGAGCGGTTGGTGGTCGTGGGGAGTAGCAGACGGACGCCGGCCGCGAGGGACATGGCAGAAGCGGCGCATCGGGCGAGGGCGTCGGCAATGAGGTGACGCGCAACAGGTGTTTGCCGAAATGAGCGTCAGGCGTTTTTTGAGGTTTAGCTTCGGCCAGTGGCTGTCAGTGTCAGTTTGCCTGTAATTTCTTTCCCCACACCACAGGAAAAATTATCCGACGCTACATAAACTTTTGCAAATAAGTACGAAATAGAGTTGAAAGTTCTGATGAGTTGGGATGAAATCATTATTGCATAGACCGATTTGACGAACCCATTCTACAAACCGAAATAATCAAAAATACTGAACTTTGTAGCTTGGTTGCTCACCCCAAAAGGGCCTGAACCACACATGGCCGAATGGGGAAGTTTAGCCTGAACACAAGTGGATTACAGGTATGATCAAGACTGAACAAGCGAACATGGTGGCATCAAACTCTTGTCAACCATGAGCATCCTGCAATGGCATTGACACATTAAACTCTGTTGCACTATGGTCGTCCACGCTGTGCTTGCTCCTCTAGTATTTTTTCAGAATCTGAACAAGATTGCGCTTAGGATGGTAGTGGAGCTAGAAGCCAGGGTCGTCCCACTGCAGGACGGCGGTGCCGATGTTCTGCTCCCTCTTGAGCTTGTCCTTGAGGAACCAGTCGCAGACGCGGCCAGCGTTGAGCTCCTCGATCGGGACGCCCTCCTGCTCCGATATCACCCTCAGCAGGTTCAGTGACGATATCTGAAAGCAAACGCAACAGCAGCAAAACACAGCCATGTAAATGATCCTTGCTCGTCGATGAACTCTGCAGCTTGACATGACCGGGAGTGGGACTTACGGTGAGGCGGCAGAGGAAGCGCTCGTGCGTGCTGAGGCCGGACATCTCCACCAGCCCGGCCTCCTCCAGGCTCAGGAAGGTCCTCTTCTGCTCCTCGTTGGTCGCCGCTTCTTCTTGCTGCTGCTGCTGCTTGTCATCCTCTTGGCATCTCCTCCGGATCGCCAGTCTGGAGGCTGCGTCTCTAGCTGCACATGCAGTCAGATCAGAGGATCAGGTCAGTGCTTGATAACAGCATCGATGTAGGGATCAAATTATCTGGCTCCAGCCCAGGGTCTGGACCTGCAACACGACGGCTGGGGATGGGGACGGCTGCTGCTCGTCTGAGCAATGGCCTGGGCGGCGGCGGCGGCAGGGGCGCGGCTGCTGCTGCGCACGAGGCGTGACTCGGCTTGCACGCGCTGGTTATGTGCTGCATAGCTCGGGACCTGGACCTGCAGCTGCAGGGTGGATCGATCGTCCGCACGTGAGCAAGCAGAAGCACCTCACCTCCCGTCCTGGAGCTCGGATGGAGAGGGTGAGGAAGAGAAGCACGCGGCCGCGGCGGGATCGGGGTAGCGGATAACGCTGCGATGCAACCATATGCTATGGCCACGAGGGCCCAGCAGGATCTCCAGGAAGAAGCCTTCGATTGGGGCCGAAGCGGCTCGATCGCATGCAGCAGCCCATGTACCAGTAACTAGCCCGTTTACGGGGTATGGGCCAGCTGCGAATAAGAGCGAGCTGCTGGGCCGGTGTCGAGGGCGGCGGACGGCAGAGTGAGGTGTGCGGATGGCCGGATGCGGACAGCGGCGTCTGCACTGAAGAGCCCCCGGTTTGCTGGAAAACCAGCGTGCGCCGCCGCCTGTTTCGCCCCGCCGGTTCCGGCCCTTACCCTGTATATTAACCCACCCCACCCCATTCGCCTAGCATCAACAAGAAATCAACAACGACACAGCATCACGATTCTTGCACACAGCTCAGTACAAGTCTACAGCGATCAGCGAGCGATCCTCTGATTCTGAAGCCAAACAAGCTAATCTCCAAGAAAGAGGAGGACATGGCGGGCGCAGCGAAGGCGTCGTGGATGGTGGCGATGAGCGTGGGCGCCGTGGAGGCGCTCAAGGACCAGGCGGGGCTCTGCCGCTGGAACTACGCGCTGCGGTCCATCCACCAGGCCGCCAAGGCCAACGCTCCCAGCTTCGCGCAGGCCAAGAAGCTGGCGCCGGCGCCGGCGGAGAGGAGGCGGGCGGACAAGGCCGCGGAGGAGGGGTTGAGGACGGTCATGTACCTCAGCTGCTGGGGCCCTAATTAGTCGTCATAGGTCTTAGCCTCTTAGGTCCTCTTGCTCTGTTCCAGCTTTGAGGTTTCAGCAGATGAGCGAGCTTGGCGGCCGATTCGTCCTCCTGACTGTAAATATAGAAGAGCAAATGATGATGGTGAAAAGTTCTGTCAGTTCATCCAAGTATATGGATGCTTCTGTTGCCTAATGCTTGTTGTTGTGCTTTCTACGAATCCTCTGCGCTGACAAGAGTTCGTGGGGATTCGAATTCGATGCTTCGGTGTGCTAATTAAAGCAGCGACAATCACTCAAATGCTATGAGATGATAACCTCATATTCTGAACACTGCACTTTGATGACCATGACCCGCAGCAGCGGAGGAAATGACAGCATAGATCAAGCACAGTTTTTTAAAGCTTCATTTCAGGCCTACCCGTGCGAACCTCGCACACCTTTACCTAGTCCACATTAATGAACAGAATTCAGTTAGACATGAACATGGCGTCCAAGTTTTTAGGGGGGAAAAAACTGTGCTTGATTTGTGGTGAAGCAAAGCAACAGCACGGCCTCTATTTCCGTGTGGCACTCTCTACTTTGCAATAATCAGCGGTTGCTAAATGACACACGAGTCCATGACAGGGAAAAGGGTGATATCATCCCTGTCACGGCAAGAGGACGACATGGGAGTCGTCGGTAAATGACAGAAGCAGAAAGAAGGGAAGTTAGGGGTTGTTCATGTTTGAACCACCGCCAGACAGGTAAAATTTGATTGCTTCCGTAAAAGTACGGTTCATTGAGAAGCTGTCAGTCACAGGCCACATGCCCGCAGCACGGTGGTGTTTAAATAGTTTTTTTTTTCTATATAGACGCATAAAGGACGTGTTTGATTGGTGGTCTGGTAGGACCGTAACCAAACATGCCCGAATGGCATCAGCAAATAGCGGAATAGCCCACGGTATCCTGGAAACCATGTCCTATGGCGTCCAGCAATCCCGCAATGTCCCTCTCAGTGATCCATGAGTATGTGGTAAAATAAATAAATAATAAAAAAATCTGCAGCAAATCCATGTGCTTCATTGCATTAGAAACGGATTAGTTTAATATAATCAGCTAAGCCATATGGTAAAAACCGAAAGGACAATTGTAAAGCACAAGCAGACTAGATTCAGTGATCCAGAGATGCGTTATCCCATCACGGAACAAGACAAGATAGCCAAGTGACCCACTGGGCCGGTGTGGTGCCGAGAAAGCGATCGCCTCTGCGGCGTAACGTAGACAAGCATGGAGGAGAGTGCGATCGGAGCCCCCGGTATCCAGGGAAACCAGCGTCCGCGGCCACCTGTTTCCGCCGGCCCACCCCTCGCGGCCGGCCTCCCTCCGCTATATAACTCGCCCCGCCGGCCCGCCTCCCAGCTCACCACAACACAGCATCACACAACTTGACATCCTACTGTGAGTCATCGGCGATTCAGCGAGCAGCACACCTGACCAACCGAACTCTGTAGCCACCAAGAACCGAGGAGGAGCAGGAGAAGGACGGACATGGCGGCAGCAGCGAAGGCGTCGTGGATGGTGGCGATGAGTGTGGGCGCCGTGGAGGCGCTCAAGGACCAGGCGGGGCTCTGCCGCTGGAACTACGCGCTGCGGTCCATCCACCAGGCCGCCAAGGCCAACGCTCCCAGCTTCGCACAGGCCAAGAAGAAGCTGGCGCCGGCGGAGAGGAGGCGGGCGGACAAGGCCGAGGAGGGGATGAGGACCGTCATGTACCTCAGCTGCTGGGGCCCTAATTAGTTATTGGGCATAGTTGCTTAGGTCCTCTAGCTCTTTTCCAGCTTTCAGTAACCCAGATCGGTCCTCTGGTTGTAAAAATATGACCACGATGATGATGATGAAAAGTTCTGTTTCTTCATTCTGAGTATATGAATGAATGCTTCTGCCTTCTGTAATTGGAGTACTGTGCTCTCCTCGATCTCTCTTTGCGCTCAAAACAACTCAACAATAGCTTTCTGTGGTTCGTTGCTTGCTTCGATGTGCTACGGTACGGTAGAACAATCGATCAAGGCAGATTTGAGATGATAATCTCAGGTTCTGAACCCCGTCACTTGATGACCCTTTAGAGCATAATGATAAGAAAAAAAAGCTTATACAGTCTAACTCATGCTGATCGGAGGTTAAGTTAATCTCAGGTCTGAGCTCCAACGTTTTATTTAGGGAAATAGCGGCGTTTATCTTTATGATGAAGCAAAGTAACAGCACGGTCTCCATTTCAGTTTGACAGTTTCTAGTTCTTTCTACTCCCAAACAACCCGCTGAAGAAGTACAGAGGACATACCCCCAAACTAGCATTTGGCTCTCGAGAAGTGTTGATGGAAGACAAACGAGATGGATGAAGCCCAGTACTGAACGTCAGGTTGATGTAGCTAGTTGCTGAGAAGCTGAGTCACAGTCTCACAGACGACCACAGCAGAGCGTTATCTATGTTCAAATACCATTTTCCCTCCACATAAACTGCATCAGGCATCAGCAATCGCTCTCAATCGGCTAGTTATTCAATAATATTTTTCTTTTATAACAAATCAGCTAACAATATTTTTTGCTATGGCTTATAAGCCAAACGAGTGTCGGGCTCTTCTCGCTGCTGCTCCAAAAGCACGCGGTAACAACTGCAGCTAACTCATGTGACTCAGTGCGTGGAAACAGATTAGCTTAATGCCGCTCAAATTCATCAAGAAAGCAAGAAGATTCCTGGACTGCTGGACGACTCGAGTGAGACCTTAAATCTGGCAGCTCCCTCCCTCCCTCATGTTCGCTGACAACGCACGGGCGGCCACCACTTGGTAGGATATATAAAACATAAAAAAAAACATCTACTTTGCTTGATTCCTTCCTAATTGGTAGACCAAATTGTACTCCAGTTTTCAGTACTACTGTAAGAGCAAGTATTATAGCAAGCTGTAAGCTGACTAAATGCTGAGATGGAAGAGAGAGAATAGGAGAGAGAGTAAAAGCAGCCTGTAAACTTAGGTCAGTCTCAATGGCCCGTTTCAATGCACTGTTTCCAAAACAAATATGCTGACAGAGCATCAATGAAACGAAAAATGAAACAACCTCCACAACGCAGAGTTCCATCTTGATATTTCCTAAGCTGGGCAAAGCATTTAATTACTGCAAAATGATTGGATCACATGCAAGATGGTGAAACGATTTAGTCCTCAATGGAGATTTCATCCTGTTTCACCGCGTGGGAAACAACGCCAGCGGAGTTTCACCATGGTGAAACTACTTCCTTCTCTCTTCTCTTTGTTTCATGCAAAAAGTGCAGTTTTGCTGACATGGCGCTCTAATAAATGTGCATAACATCCTGGTGAAACCTCCACTGAGACTGGCCTTGCAGCCGGCTCAGACACAAAAACCAAAAAAATTTATAAGACAGACAAGTGAGTCATATATTAATAGTGATGAGCTAACCATTATATGAGTAGACCGTAAAAAAGCTGTAAAAAAACCTTACAGCCCAGCAGCCGGCTATATTATTAGCCTTGCTTTGAGAGAAGATGCATCGTGCTCGTGTGCTGTGGCAGAAACGGTTGCGCGGCACGCTCTTCGTCGTTTCTGCCCGCGACACTGAAGACCGGCCGTTTCTGCGGCGAATAAACAAGACGACGAGATAGGTGAGCCGAGCAAGGGGCCGGTGCGGGGAAAGCGACCTGCCGGGAAACAAGGCAATGAGAGCGGAGAGCCCCCGGTATCCAGGAAAACCAGCGCCCGCGGCCGCTTGTTTGCAGTCCTCCCTCCGGTATATATAACCCACCACGCCCCACCTCGCTCACTCACAGCATCTACACCGATCACCAATTCACCAAGGCAACAACCAGATCTCACTCTGTAGCAAAAACAAGGCGCGTTAGGCTCCAGCTCAAGAAGCAGATACAAAGATGGCCGCTGCAGCGAAGGCGTCGTGGATGGTGGCCATGAGCGTGGGCGCCGTGGAGGCGCTCAAGGACCAGGCGGGGCTCTGTCGCTGGAACTACGCGCTGCGGTCCGTCCACCGGGCCGCCAAGGCCAACGCTCCCAGCTTCGCGCAGGCCAAGAAG
>Ga0182004_10000035_pt1 | contig 45118 bp, 38 predicted proteins | sample Sormic07211540_1_FD_120479 | JGI IMG/M metagenome (GOLD analysis project Ga0182004, IMG submission 120479) | Endophyte microbial communities from Sorghum bicolor roots, Mead, Nebraska, USA - 072115-40_1 MetaG | ecosystem: Host-associated > Plants > Roots > Unclassified | place: USA: Nebraska...
CCTGTAAATCACGAGACGAATCTTTTGATCCTAGTTAGTCTATGATTGGATAATATTTGCCACAAACAAACGAAAGTGCTACAGTAGCGAAATCCAAAAATTTTTCCAAACTAAACAAGGCCTGAGCTTTGTTCTCTCGGAGAGCAGGACGAAGAGGCAAATAAAACCTCCGAGGAGACGATGCCAATCATCCAGAGCCGCCACACCACACCCCAACAGTAGGGTCAACTGACCTCAGGGGGCCCACTGGATGCAGACCCACATGTCATGCACGGGAGAAGAGCGCGCCGGCGCTGGCACGATGGGCCATGAGTGGTGGGGTTTACCTTTGGGCTTCTTGGCCCAGCGCTGCGGCGCGGGTCCGACCTGGTGACGAGGGCGTCGCCGTTATTGGCCGCGGGCCCACGCGTGCTCACACACACACACACACTCATGATGGGCCCCGGGAAAAAGCGTCAGCCGAGTTTAGGCCAGGTCACATGCCCGCCGGGCCCGGCCCGGGGACAGGGAGTTGGGCTTCTCTTGTTCGCTTGCCTGCCTCTGCGGGGGACGCGCCGCTGCCGGACGCCCCCACCAAGCCCACCCCACGCCGACCCGCCGCAATGGGTTGCCCTGCCACGCTGCCCATGTTTGAATCGCGCAAAAACATCAGTGAAATCCACGCAAAAAAATCGGTGCGGGCGTGATGTCGTCGCATTAGTATGCGGCGCCGGCGGAGCAGCAGCGACGCGGTCGGTCGACACGTCCCATGTCCCACAGGACAGGAGGCCGGCCTGCAGCAGCGCAGGGGGGAGGACGAACGGACGACTGGGCGAGTGATCCGTGCACCGGTGCACGCACGCAGGCGGCTGCAGGCATATGCGAGGCTGCGGGGGCACGTACGCGCGCGACACCAGGTCATGGGACGCGACGTGGGCTCTGCATGCTCGTGCTTTCGCCAGCCACAGTGAAGCGGCCTGCCGCCTGCCGGAATAATCAGAGGCGACGACGACGTACGCCATCATCGGCCAGGAGTACCAGCGCTACTGGTGCCGCGGCACGGCGCTACCAACACCCAAGGAGGTAGATGTTGCTTGTTGACCTCTTTCTCCTTTTGCTGGTTCAGCTTGGTTGGTACGGTCCGCTCTGTTTGCAAGACGCTCGTTTTCATTCTAGCCTGTTGCCCTGTGGCCTGTTGTGTGCGTGGTGAGGCCTCTGTGCTGCGCTGGCCTGGGGCGGGCGCAGATGACAGATGAGACGGGCGCTGCGTGCATGAGACCGTGACCTGTGCTGCTGCCATGCTGGAACTGAAGGCTTCCTTTATTGTGCGCCCACAGCTGCGGGACGGACGCAGACGCCGGGGAATCCAATGCCACAGACCCAGACCCAGACCCACAGCGCGTGCGTGACCAGTGTCCAGTGGCCAGTGGGATGGATATGGATGGATGGATGCGCATCGGGGTCGAGCTGCTGGCCTGGCCAGGACTGGGGCAGGGCAGTCGCGCGGATTGGCTTTGGCTTGGCGATGGAACCTCGCTTTCGCGCCTACGACGGAGCACAGACAGGGACGAGCCGATAAAAACCAAACAGGCCTCACGGCGTCGACAAAACCACTAACCAGCGTGCTTCCAACGCATGCGATCGATCCAAAGGTCTATGTCACCAAGACCAATGGCGGTCCGAGCGAGAACATGCACTGCCCGGCCGTCTGCATGCATCTCGCTCGATCGCCGGTGGCCGCGCGCGCACGGGCACTGTGTCTGCGTGTGCTCGCGCTAGTGCCACCGGTGTCGTCCAGTGGGCATCATCGTTGCAGGTGCGCCGACGATGCGATGGGTATCGATCGGCGGGTGTATAGTTGTATACGCGGCAAGCAAAAGCTTGGTAGCTGTTGCTTTCCCGGTCGCTGCTTCACGGAACAAAACAACGTGAGCGTCACAAGGGAAGGCAGCCATGCCATAACCAACACGCATGAGCCAGCTAGCGCTACATGCTTTGTGTGCAGCAGCTACGTTGCATGACACCCCCTGTGGCCCTGTGACCACGAAATGGAAGCCTTGAATTTACATGCATGCATCCTTCTTCCTTCATCCTCCTCCGAACATGGCTCTCCGTCGTCCTTCGGCTTTCGACTCCTACTACGGATGATGGGAGAATGCATGCACAATCGACGTACGAGATCGATCGACGCGTGGCAACGAGATAGCGACGCGAAGTCGTCGTCGACAAAGATCGATCGGCCCACATCTCCGGCATGGGATCGAAGCTCAAAACTAACGTAACGGGGGCAGGCAGCTAGCTAAGCTAGTGGAGTAGTAGTAGTAGTAGTACGCTCGGTACGCCTGACAGGGCACCGAACATTTCATGTGGCAGACCACCGGTTAGTTAGGACCAGTAAATGATTATTGTGTTTTCCTCTACCATGAATAATGAAATAGATAAGCAAGCTAGGCTCGCCATGACGTACTCGGTCATGCAGTCGGTCGTTAGCCGCTGTGGAATATATATGTACAGTATAGAAGATGGATCGATCGGTCCATGCCGGCCTCGGCGACAAGAACATGAAGGCATGCATGCACGCGACAGCACACGTTGCCTTGAATCGCCACCACAGCAGTTTGCTCGCATGCATCGCATGGCAATCCCGCGCCAGACACGCGTACTCTGCGACGAGCCGGCGCGCTCTCGGGCGCCGGCGGCACCAGGCAGCGCGGGCCAGGGGACGTTCATTGGACGCGCCGTACTGCCGCTGTGGCGGACACCGTACAGTACGTGACGTGAGTGAGGTGACTATGCCCATAGCCCCCGTACGGCTCCTGTGCCCTTGTGCTGATACCCTGTGCCGGCTTTACCACGGTGCCGGCGCGGCGGACGGCGGCCTCATCAGACATGCACGCACGCCGCGTGCGCGCACCACGGCAACACCCAACAGGAGCTCCTGCGCCGTGTTACCAGCTCGTACGTGCAGCATAGTCCCTGACATGTACTCTAACCACAGGTCCACAGCACATCAAGAGCATGGAGCAGAGCCGATGATCGGGCACTACTGCCCATGCATGCTCATGGTAAATAAATCAATATAAAGACATGCATGGATCGATAAATAGATACGCTGTGTGCGTGATTTCTTATCTTCTGCCTGATGATCTGAAGGCAGATGCTCTCTGTGCTGTGCCGACTGCCGAAGTAAATAAAGTGGCCACAGGCACAGGGGTGGCTGTATATATGCGCTTTACCGGGCTGTGTTTGTTTGCTAGCGTTTGGTCTCGCATGCCCTCGTATCCGGGTGCTTGGGTTTTCTTCCATTACTATACTCATCCAGCTTTTATTTTGCACGGCTAGGCGCGTTAATTTGCGGTAGAAAGTGGTTGCGCACGGAGACATCATATATATATCTTGCTGGTCGATCGTGGGCCACGACGATCGATCGATGCAACCTTTGGCCGTGTATGTATAGTAGGATAGGAGTACTACATGCATGCATGTTTGACCCTTGTATTACTTGCTAATACGACTGTCAAAGTTGCTTCAGCAAAAGGAAAACAAAGTGTTTATTGCAACGTAGGAGTACGAGACGACGAGCCGCGTGCACAGCACACAGCTGCATGCAGTCACCCAGGGTCATTATGCAGTCACTGCACGGCTACGTTACCGCTTGTGTCCAAAGGAAGCTAGTACCAACAACATAGCGACGGCGTGAGGGGCATTCAATGCTCATGCTCATGCATCCATGCATGCCGCTGCCCTGCCCGGATCGAGAAGCGATCGATCGATCTCGATCGGTTTGATTCGCCCTCGTCACAGTCTCAGGTGATCACCATCATCATCGTCGCTGCTGCTGCCTGCTGTAGGCATGCATGCACGTCCTTCAATTCGACCGGCCGATGCATCGATCACCAGTCACCACGCCCGCGGGCCGCGCGGCACAAGTTGATGCGCACTGAAGTGCACGGCCATTAATTTCGCAGCGTACGTACGTTACGTTACGTTACGTATGATCTCAGCAGCGGCTGCCCTTTCCCATGGACGTAGAACCTCAGCATTTGTCATGCCAAATCCCCTGGCGCTGATGCAAGGCAAAGGCATGCATGCATCTGCGTGTCGTGCCTGCTGCTGCTGCCTCCACCACGCATAGTAATTTCGTTTCGCGCACACGCTTTCGTCTGGGTACGACGGTGCACTGCGCACTCGGGAACAAATGGCGTGCCGCCTTCTACAGTTCCACTCGTACTGTAGCGAACCCAGCGGACCATGGTGTGTAGTACTCCTAGATCGATCATCGATGTATGGTGGCCAGTGATTCAGCTGTGATCGACAGGGCAAAAGACGAGGGACCAAAAGAGAGGCTGCAGCGCTTGCACGAAGCGGGGAAAAGGGCGACGAAAGATCACAAGAAAGTTGAATGGCTTTAATCGGAAGACGCCAGCAGGGTGCCCTACTACGCTACTATACTCCGGCCTTGTTTATTTCCCAGAAATTTTGCAATTTTTTTGAAAGATTCTTTAGCATATCAAATCTTATGTCAAATACATTAAACTTTAAATATAGATAAAAAATAATTAATTATATATTTTTTGTCTTTTAAGTTTAGTTAATTCATGACGTATAATATTTATCAAATACAAGTCAAAATATTACGGTCTCTATTAAAAAAAAAGAAAAACTGTAACTAAACAAGGCCTAGTATACACCATCGAGACTAGCATGGTGGAGCTAGTATGAATAATGACAGTACTAGCTGGGGTTAAACAAGCTCTAGGGCTGTCCAGCCTACTAGCTGCCTGCGGCGGAATCGGAAGGCAACTTTCCGCGACGCATTGACCCGGGTGCTCTTCACCGTCACCGGGGAGACCGCCTGTCTGGGCCCTGCCCGGGGATGCTGCCTGCCTAGCCCAACAAGATTCCTGCTAGTGTTTGTCAAATGTTGCATTTGTTCAAAACAGCGTTTGTTTTGCACGGCTTATAATAGTCAACCCTCGGATTTAGAATGGCTCATCAGTGTGCTTACTGTGTCTCAGCTTTCCATACCAGCAGTCATCACCTAATACTGTCTCTTCTGATGAAATCCCGGATATAGCCTCTATATTTCTGTGTTTCTCAAGTGAAAACTCGACATTCACTTTTTTTATATAAGTATATATATTTTTGGCCACCCTCCAAATATTGTACCAGGAATCTAGCTTTAACCCCCAAAGGATTGGTACCAGGAAGTTTTGGCCATCTACTTGTTGGTTTGAAAGGTGGTTTTGTGAAAAATAATTTAACTTCTGTTATCTCCAAATCAGGCAAGTCTTTTGCTCACATATGGAACACCAAAATACCTCGTAGAATTAAATTTTTTCTCTAGTTGATATAAATGATGCCATCGTAGCCATAGAATTAAAATTTTACAATCAGGGCAGTCTTACCTCCCTCTATATCGACATAAAAAATTCCATAAGATAATTGACGTGTAAAAATATACCTGCTCTAGGCCGTCAAATTTCAAAAGCATTTCTTAACTAAAGTGTTCAAACTTAATTACACCGTGCTAGCTCAGACACTTTATTTTCTTTTCTTCCGGGTAAAAACCTTCTCTCCAAAAATTACAACAGCAAAGATTAGATCAGCACAGCAGCGTGCTGTTGCAATGGCTTGCTTGGATGATCGTGATGGACCATATCTAAATTGCTCCAGGCAGTCCTTCGACACTCTTGTGGGAGAGAAAAACACTCTTCTTGACTGAAAATAATACTGAAAAGTTCAAGTGAACAGTGAAAATTTGGTACACCAAAAACTATTTGAGAAAATAAACCCCCTCACTCTCTCTTCGTTCCAGAATAAATATTGTTTTCACTTGTCGAGGAGTTAAACATTTTAAATATTTGCAATATATAATTAAAATTATTAGATAGATCATTGAATCTATTTTAGAACAAACTTATGTGCAGATAAAAATGTTGATAATGTTTTCTACAAACCTGACTATCGTGAATACCATAGCGACACTTCTTTTTTGAATAGAGGGAGTAGACTATACGCGCATTTGCATAACATGCTTGGTACATCAACTAAGTACAGACTGCCTAGTCCTCCAAAATGAATCTTGCATGCAACAACTGCATGCATAATCATTGTTTTACTATAGTACTAAATTGTGCTCATAATAAGAGGGCGACAGGGGATCAAGTAGTTAGGACGTGAGAATAGTCAAGGAATTAATGCGTTATGTCAGCAAATCAGCGATCGAGCTAGACTTGCAGGAAATGTACCCTAAACCCTGAGTGGTAGTTATATAGTATGGAACAATGAGTGGTACGTAGTACTGTACTAGGCTACTAGCTGCGAAAGCCCATATCTTTTTTTTTAAAAGGTTTAAGGTCTTGTTTAGTTTATCCAAAAAACCAAAAACTTTTCAAGATTCCATCACATCGAATCTAAAGGCATATGTATGGAGCATTAAATATAGATAAAAAATAAAAACTAATTGCACAATTTGCCTTAAAATTGCGAGAAGGATCTTTTAAGCCTAGTTACTCTATGAATAGATAATGTTTATCAAATAAAAACGAAAATAGTACAATATCAAAATCCAAAAAAAAATTGGATCTCAATAAGGCCTAAAAGTGCATATCTTGATGCACTGCCGCGGAGCATATAATTGTCGGTTTAGTGTCGCAATATACGTGCACCATATATATTTTTCAGCTCCATTTGCATCAGGCATTCTTCTATATTTGTATGCACCCAATATACTTATATATTGTTTTTTTTTCGAATCTCATATTGAGGTTTAATGAGGGCTGGTATGATGTGTGTTTTCATAACGAAAATTCGAGGTTGGCTGGCAGTAGCCCCATGTTAATTTTCAAGCGACAATTAGTCATCATAATGACGGAACACTTGCATCTAATCTAATCTTGAACGCGTTGAGCCTAACCTATAGAGGGTCTGCTTAATCTAGCGGCCGAAAAATAATGAAGGGAAAATGGACGCTTGAGCCTCAAGCCTTGACGGGCTGATGCTTTCATTTAAACAAACAGCTGGTCCAGGCCGACGTGATCAACCAATCAAATCCTTTCATTAAATACCGGTTCTGCACCGTATTAGGGCGACACCTGTACACCTATATGATTATGGATCCTCTACCAGTAGCACGACACATCAACCGGTGCAATTATGCTTTTTTAACAAAAAAAAAGAACAGCTAATTGACATTTAGCTACGTTTCTCTTTTTCTTTTCTACCAACTCCTCGATTTAAAAACACAAACGCGAGGCATGTGTAAAGCCTAAAAGTGCCTGTAATGATCACCTAATCCTACAAAATACTCTTAGTATCAATTTTCTAAGGAAGCACCTCACATGTACATTACATCCTTCAAACTTTTCGGCTAGTGACATGCATATGTATGAAAAAAAAGTACTAACATGTGAAAATACTGCAGCAAAACATAAGAGATTAGCTAGTTGACAATATTTACAACATTATTACGAATAAACTATGTTATGAATCAGTAGCCTCTAACTGATTGTGCCATATCAAAAATCAAACGCATGTATATATAAGAAGAAAGAGTAAAATGCATAAAAACGCGTGGATAGAAACAATGTTGCCCACCTGTACCACTTACGTCTGCATATAGTCTTAGTAATGTGTGGGTAAACGTAAAATTTTAGGACTTCGGGATTGATCATTTCAACGCCTAAAGTCATTTAAAATCATTCTTTTACAAACATGTTTGAAATCTAAGAAATCAAAACGAATACATAGGACTCCAAATGACTTTAAATTAGCAAAATATGAGCTATAAAGTTATAGATTACACTGGTACTTGCAACTTTTGCATGGACCATGGCAAAATTTAGGATGTTAAAAAAATTCAAATCTAGAACCTCCAAATTTAAGAACTTATTCAAAAGATTTTTTTTGTAATCTAAATGAATTTAAATGAAAAATATATCAACTACAAAGTTGCAGGTATCATCAAGCTCTATAATTTTTAAAAGTTTGTCTTCGTCCGACTTAATATGTAAAAAGGTTATGAGTTTTTTATATCTATTAGTTGTGGTGCCTAATAGCTAATTGTGACAATTGAAAAGTGTCTAAAAACAATATTAAGTAGTGTCCATATCAACAAATTAAATACCAGTAACATTAAAGAATGTTCTACAGCAAAGTTACGTTAGAACGAGGCTAATAATATAGTCGGCTGCTTTATTTATGAAAACTTACCGGCAACCTATTAGCCCACTTGTATAATACTGCATTTATTGTGCATAAGCTAGATGACATACAACTCATTTATCTATTTCACAGAACATCTTGATTCTTGTGCATAAGCTAATTGTAAGCTTAAGGCACTCACAATGCAGACTTTATCATAGAGTCTAAAGTTATTTATTACCTCGAACAATTGGGACTTAGAGTCTAAATAAGACTTGGAGTCTTATTTTTTCTACCTCTTTCTTCAATAAATATGCTGCCACATCAGCACAATACCATAAATAATGTGTAATTAATTGTCTTGGACTCTGTGATAGGGTCTTGCATTGTGAGTGCCCTTATAACTCATTCTTTTCTCTCTTCTTCGTGTTAGCCTACCGTCTAATTACAATCTCTTATTTTACTTTCTCTTATACTACGTACTAAGGGGGTGTTTGGTTAAGGGTGATAAAATTTAACGGACACAACAACATTTTTTATTTTATTTAACAATTAGTGTTCAATTATAGACTAATTAGATATGACAAGAATTTTAAAAAGTTTTTTTTTGAACGAGGCCATAGGTGAGCCCCACCTTTGAATGTCGGAAGTGACAGGGTGTGTAGCCATGTAGACCAATGCGTGCGTATTTGCCTGTTGGTCAAGGGCCTACAAGGTGTTCAGTGGCGTAGGCTTAACTGTCGTAAAGCCATGGCCATTGGCCAATGGGAATACAGCCACTAGTACGGTCGACAACTGGCGCCAACGTGCTTGGCCATCATGGCAGGCACGTAGGCAAGCTAGCTGCGTGCAGCGGCCCTTACAGTTTATGTTTTTTTTCCGGGCTGCTTTAGTTCTAAAAAGTTTTACAAAATAGGAATAATATTATTTTTGTTTGTATTTGACAAATATTGTCTAATCATGAACTAACTAGGCTTAAAAGATTTGTCTCGTCAATTTCGACCAAACTGTGCAATTAATTTTTATTTTCGTCTATATTTAATACTTTATGCACGCGTTTAAAGATTTGATGTGAAGAAAAATCTGAAAAATTTTGCAATATTTTTTGAACTAAACCGGAAGGCAGCTGTAGTGCTACTTCTCTGGTAGCAACTGGGTAAGTACATGTACTGTACGTCGGACGGGGATGAGCTGCGGAGCAACGGGTATTTTCTACAGGAAGTGGAAGCACATGCTGGATGGATCGGATCGGATCGGATCGGAGGACAATACTGCACGCAAGGCATGGAGTGTGCGCGACGACTATCCAAACACTCACTTATCCAGTTCGAAGCACTATTTACGCGTTTAATTAGAGAGGTGAGTTGATAGCAGTAGTGCATTGACTTTCTTCATCTGCCGCATCATATGAAACATATATTGTTAGCAGGAGCCAGTCAGCAGCACATGCAACGCAAGCGTGCAAACCAACGATCAGAGAGGAGCGAAGAACGGGAGCTAGCGATCCGTCGAGATACTACTGGTGGATCGATTCTGATTCTCCCCGAGTTCCCGGCGACAGGCGCCGGGATTGCAGGCGCAGGCGCATGAGCGTCCGATGGTGATGGTCGCGGCCGTGCCGCCTGCTGACCACGGTGGCAGGGCAGGCACTCCTGCGGGCTGCGGCCAGGTCCAGGTCCAGGTCCAGTACAATACCCACTACGTGCACCCCACCCAAACAGCATCCGAACCGGACGGAGCGCGACGTCGTCCGCCTTCGACGCTGCTGAACGTTGCATTTGCATAACAACGATCGATCTCGCTCACGCACGAGAATGGATTTGCTTGCGTGCTGCGCACGCTCCCTCAACGAGTAGAACTGCCGCCCGCCGAGCTAGAGAGAGCTACAACTAGGGTCTTGTTTAGATGCGAAAAGATTTTTGATTTCGCTACTGTAGCAATTTTGTTTGTTTGTGACAAATATTGTCTAATTATCGACTAACTAGGATCGAAAGATTCGTCTCGTGATTTACAGATAAACTGTTCAATTAGTTTTTATTTTCGTCTAGATCTAAAGCTTCATGCATGTACCGAAAGAATCGGTATGACGAGGAACGTTGAAAACTTTTTAGTTTTCGAGGTGAACTAAACAAGGCCTAGGGTTACCTGCTCGGAGAAATAGCTTGATCCGGACCCCGGAGCGGCGGAGGCCCCAAAAGGAGCACACACACAGGCATGCTTTCCGAGCAAGTAACCTGACAGACGAGCGAGAGAGATCGAGCGAGCATCCCGACAGCAGGGCGATCATCAAGAGCGTAGTAGCAGCACCCGAATAGGCAGAACATGGAGACATGATGGGAAGGAGATGCTCGCGCCCCCGGGTTTTTGCTCCAATCATAGGCCGGGGTAACGTACATTTGCGCTTGCACAGCACAGCACGAGCACAGATGGATGGTTGGATCCATTGACATCGAGATCGAGCTGCTTGCCCTGCGCTGCGTGCATATATTCCCCTGATCCTGCCCCCGGACCGGAGGAGTACCACTGACGCAACGTGTGCGACGAACCCTCGCGTGCCTAGACGTTGCGCCTTGCACGTACCCTCACACATACGTACATCTCCGTCCCGTACGCGTCCACTCGTACGTACGTACGTACGCACGCACGATCGATCCTTCTCCGCTGTACGCGCTGTAAAATTCATGGAAAGCGAGCATACAGCAGCAGCAGCAGCAGCAGCAGCAGCAGCTGGCCTGGGAGTGGGAGATGGGGGGAAGCGAACAAATCCATCCAGCGATGCGCGATGGAACGCGACGGCGGAAGAGCAGAGAGCAACGGCGGAAACGGACGACGACCCGAACGTGGGCAGGCTCGGCCGGCCCGGGGGTGGGGTGGGGTGGGGAACTCGGAATCGGGGGCCGGGGCTCGGCACGGCACGGCTCGGCTGTAAAGCGGCCGGGGACGGGGCGACGGTGACTTCTCCTCGGCGCCCGGCGGCGTGCATGTGACCAAGGCAGGCATTCAATGGCGAATGGGTAAAGCCGGTAGGGGGGAGACGCGCAAAAGGGAAAAGGTATTCAAAGCCGCTAGGGGGCGTCGCCGTGTACCGCGGCTGCGTGTGTATAGCAGAGCAGCAGTCTTCAGTAGGCCAGTAGCAGGGCGTGGTCGCGGCTACAGGGTACAGTGCCCCCCGCCGTGGCTGGCTTGCTTCTGCAGCGCTCTACGACTCCGATCCGGCGGCAGCTCCGCCGGTCGGCTCGCCGGCAATAAATTGCCCTACGGCGGCGCAGCGCTATTGCTACGTACTGTATCATTCAGAGCCGGGGAGCCCTGTGCCTCTCGTGCAGTGGATAGGGCGCATCTTGCGAGCGCGTACGCGATCGAGCTCGTAAAATGCTGAAGAATCACTATTTCGCGACCAACAACCTCCCGTGTTCATTTCTCTTGGTCTCGTGATAATAATAGATGTCCATCACACTGAACAAATCGATCGGTCAAATCAGATTATACTTGTGCTTAAATAACCTAATTTTTTGGACGTATACATGTTAACTAGGCCTTGTGTACAGTTCTAATTTTTTTTGACAAAATAGACACCGTAGCACTTTTATTTGTATTTGACAAAAATTATCCAATCATAGACTAAATAGACTCAAAAGGTTCGTCTCGCAAATTACAGACAAACTGTGTAATTAGTTAATCTTTTTATCTATATTTAATGCTTCATGCATATAATCCAAGATTTAATTTAACGGAAAATGTGAAAAATTTTACATTTTTTTGAACTAAACAAGGCCCTAGTATTATAGAAAATATTATTGATATTCATATCTTCAAATAAATTTATTACTAAAATATATTTAGCATTCATCTAAATACTTCTAATATACCATAAATATTAATAATATCTTGTGTATATTGGAGTACTTAGTCAAAAAGTTCAAATTATTTATTTCATGAAATTTGACAAAAAAAACAACTTCGCAACGGATCAGCAAGTGGGGAACTTTAGCACAAAATGACGTGCAACCTCCACCAAACACAGAGAAGCTCACAAAACAATTACGTCTAAAGTTCTAGATCAAACCAGACTCGTAGATGTGTTTGGAAATATCCAGTAGCAAGTCACTGAAGTAACCATACTTATAAACACATACAACCAAGCGGATCAAAGTGGAAAGCAAATAGCAATTCAAAGCACAACACAGACAAGCATTTTATTTCACTGAAGTTCGTGTTCCCCACTTGAACTCTACTCTCGGTTGAGGTGGCGGTAAGCAACTCACAAAGCTCGTACTCGTGCCCGGTCCCTCTCAATTGCTCTCTAACTCTCAATCTTTTGAGTTCAACATTAAACACTCATTGAAAATTCGTTTCTTTTGATCACATGTATTGGCATCTATGCATCAACACAAAATGTGGTCAAGCTAGTTTTGTGAATCCTTGTGTCCTCTACATTTTGGCTTGACACACTTTAATATCAACACACTTGACTTTCTTTTGCAAGCTTTCTATTTGAGAACAATCCATATGAAACCAAACCATATTCATCAACTCATGTCTCAATTGTCATTTGCCAAATATGATTGTTTTTCAGATGATGCCATGATAACTCACGACAATAGAAACCAAGTCACAAACTATATTTGCATTGTGTCTGCTACTTAAACTATATTGTTTTGATATTCTTCTGAGTTCTAACACAGTAATACACAACTTTAGCCTTCATCTGAACTTAATGTGGGTACCATCAAGTTTGTCTTCTTGTTGAACTTCGATACACTTCTTGTATACAAACTTTGAACATATGAATTATACTAAATTTCTTGTTGAACACTAAGCAGATTTGTTAGACTTGTGATTTGTTGAAATTCGATCCAAAGATTTTGTTGAAATTCAATCCCACCGAAACCCACGAAATAGCTAGATGCATTTTCAGTCATGTGATATTTTTTTACAATATACAAGTTATAGATAATAGAAAAACTATAAATAAAGTTAATAAGACTTAGTATGACTATAAATTGAGCTTGAATTAAATAATTTTGGACCTTTTTTTGGAACTTACCTCCCCGTTTATTGACGTTCATCAAGGGTTAAATCCTTGGTCACCAAGTCATTAACAAAACAGAAGCCCGGCCAGCATGACCCGAGTCCCAACCTCCTTGCGCCAACTCATAATATTCGGAGTTTACCGTGAATCCGTCACTCCATGGCTCGCTCCTCCCTGAAAGCATCGGTAACTTTCTCCAATGACGTCAGGTCCACTGGGGACGTTACCCAGAAAAATAAACCTTGTTGCCCGCGCCGGCTACCTGCATAACCTCATGACGCCGTATAAATACGGCTGGTCCTGCCAGCGTATTTAAGCACAGCATGCGTATAGCGTATTGCGTCCGCCATCATAGATTTGGCCACCACTAGTTAAAAAGGCTTTTGCCTGGTGCCGCGTTTCTGACGAAAAGCAATGCCGCCTCTTGTTGCGTTGCTCCTATTTAGTGGCAAACGTATAGTAGTAGTAGTACATATACATACGTGTGTGTTTTTATGATGGTAACATACGTGTGAGTTTTAGTGAATACTACAACCTGTACACGACAGGAAGTACACACACTGGGATATAAAGGCAGCCAGCCTGCATATAGCGGTACCCCGTATTTATGTCCTGCGAGGCTTCGTATTTGTGCCTTGGATATTCAACACGTATTTGGTAGTAGGTGAGACGCCAAATGACGCTAATAAAAATGAAGTGTTTATGTGTGTAACATGTGCTGCAGCTGACAGGCAGGATGATGAAAGGCTAGCTCAGCTTTGAGGGCTGGGATTTTCTGTTTAAAACAAGATGGTAATGTGATCCTGTGAGCTTTAAAACAGATATAAGCTAAAATAAGGAAGCGAATAAACGAATCAAGGAAAAGATAGCAAGAGGAGAAGAAAAGAAATAAAAATGGTTGGGTATGTGGAGGAAGGAGAGGAGAGTAGTGGGGCAGCATGACTGATTTCTGCCCTTTTAAAAAAGCCCACCACCCTACACGAGACCCATTTTTTTTCGTTAGGGTTTTTGAATTTGTGAGACCTTTTTTTTTATATTAGTGGTCCTGCGATGGGCGTTGAGGAGGAGGATGAGAGGTGTTGCTGGACGGGCATCTTGGCCAGCTAGGATGGCGAGGGATCGAAGCTTTCTCTGAAAGGGAAAGCAGCGAGGAGCGAGAGAGAGAGAGAGAGAGGGGAGAGAGGCAGTGGGGTGCAGTGCAGTCAAAGCTGGCATGGCATTTATCTCTCTCTCCTCTCTCTGACTCCGAATTGTGTATTCCCATTTTCTTTCCCACTCAATTCAAACCCCAGAAAAGCTTATGAAAATAGAGCAGTACTACGCCGAGAGGCGATAGATTTTGGGAGCTAGTACTGGCCCCGTATATATAACCTCCTCTCTCTTCTCGCCTTCTCGCCTTCGATTGCCCATCCGGCCTTCCTACCTCCTCGCCCTCCCCATCCCCCCTCACCTTCTCTCTCCGTGTCCTCCCCTCGCTTTCGGATCGATTCAGGCTACGCGTGGGTTGCGCCGATTGATGCGAGGGAGGCAATGGCGGTGTCCTCGCCTTCTTCTGCTCCGGAGAAGAAAAGGAAGTGGCTGCTCAGCAACAGGAAGGTCAGTGCCCGGTCCCCGTCCTCCCATTCTGACTCCATACTCGAGTTGGGTTCCCTTTCTCTTCCACCTGAGGGCTCGTTCGTTTGCCGTGTATTGAGCCCCTGGAATGATTCCAGCTGGAATTGCTTCAGTAATTTGTATAGTTTTCATAATCTGGCATTGTTCCTGGGTCAAATCCAAGGTAACCGAACGTAGCCTGAATGTTTCTTGGTGTTCAAGAACTGCACGAATGCCAAGTTTGTGCCTTTTGACTTCTGGGTGGGGAAAGGGCTTCACGCCCAAATGCCAGGAGGAGGGCGAAGAACCGTTTGGATCTCTGAAGCTCGCTGTGCGCGTGCCTTTTGTTTGTTTCGCTCAACAGCAGCTTGGTTCCAGCGCATTCTGTCCGGCCGGTGGCTTGTCCTGTTTTGTTTTCGTTTGTTTTTGTTTTGTTTGTTCCCCCCGAAACAATGATCTCATCTGAGTGGTCAATCCTGCTCTGTTAAGACGGAAGAATACTACTGTTGTTTGCTGCGGTGAATCTGATGTTTCCGTTCCGTTTTGGCCAGGTGATCGACAAGTACCTGCGGGAGGCGAGGAAGATTCTTGCGGCGGCGCCGGAGGGCGGCGGCGGGGACGCGGTGGCGGCGCTCGGCCTGGTGGACGCGGCGCTGGAGCTGTCGCCGCGGATGGAGGCCGCCCTGGAGCTGCGGGCGCGCGCGCTCCTCGCGCTGCGACGCTACAGGGAGGTCGCGGAGATGCTCCGCGATTACATCCCCAGCTGCGGCAAGTCGTGCTCGGGCGAGGACACCTCGTCGTCCTCGTCGGCGTCCCTCCTGTCCACGGGCTCCGGTGACCTCGGCACGATTTCCCGTGCCAAGCTCCTCTCGCCCGACCGCCACCGCTCCGACGACGCGGAGCCTGACGCTCGCCCTGTCCGCTCCTTCCGCTGCTTCGACATCTCCGAGCTCAAGCGCCGCGTCCTTGCCGGCCTCTCCAAGAATCCCAACACGGAGACCCAGTGGAGGTACGAAACCTTGAGCATTGCACGAACTGGTGCCTTGATTTCGCGAATCCGATTGGTTATCTGATGGTTGGTGCCCATGTACAGGTACTTGGTCCTGGGCCAAGCTTGCTTCCACCTCGGCCTCATTGAGGACGCTATGGTGCTGCTCCAGACCGGCCGCCGCCTGGCCTCGGCGGCGTTCCGCCGCGAGAGCGTGTGCTGGTCGGACGACAGCTTCTCGTCGTCCGCCGCCGCCGCCGCGGCTCCCTCCGTCCCGTCCGGCAAGACATCCAAGTCCGGTTCGGCGTTCATAATCCCGGCGATGGAGTCGGAGGCCGTGTCCCAGCTGCTGGCGCACGTGAAGCTCCTGCTCCGGCGCCGCGCGGCTGCCATGGCCGCGCTGGACGCCGGTCTCCCTGCCGAGGCTGTGCGCCATTTCACCAAGATCCTCGAGGCACGCCGTGGCGTGCTGCCGCACCCGTTCGCCGCCGCCTGCCTCGTCGGCCGCGCCGCCGCGTTCCAGGCCGGTGGCCGTCCTGCGGACGCCATCGCGGACTGCAACCGTGCGCTCGCTCTGGACCCTGCCTACATTCCGGCGCTCCGTGCCCGCGCCGACCTCCTCCAGTCCGTGGGCGCGCTCGCCGACTGCCTCCGTGACCTCGACCACCTCAAGCTCCTGTATGACGCCGCGCTCCGCGACGGCAAGCTTCCGGGTCCCCGGTGGCGGCCGCAGGGCGGCGTGCGGTACCGCGAGATCGCCGGCGCGCACCGCAAGCTGACGGCCCGCATCCAGGGGCTGCGCAGCCGCGTCGCCGCCGGCGAGGCGTGCAACATCGACTACTACCTGCTGCTGGGCGTGCGGCGCGGGTGCACGCGCTCCGAGCTGGAACGCGCGCACCTGCTGCTCTCCCTGAAGCTCAAGCCTGACCGCGCCGTGGTGTTCGGGGAACGCCTTGAGCTCGTGGACGAGCACCGCGACCTGGAGGCGGTGCGTGACCAGGCGCGCATGTCCGCGCTGCTGCTGTACCGGATGCTGCAGAAGGGCTACTCGTTCGTCATGTCAGCCGTTCTGGACGAGGAGGCCGCCGAGAGGCAGAGGGCAAAGGACGCCGCCGAGGCCGCAGCTGCTGCCGCGGCTGCCGCGCTGGCGGCCAAGCAGGAAGCCGCGAAGCAGGAACCACCACAGCAGCCCGTGGTGCCTGAGAAATCCAAGAACACGGAGACGGAGAGCGGGCGTCCTAGAAGCCCACCGGGCCGCGCGCAGACGGCGAACGCAAAACCGAAACCGAAGGCCAAGGCCGCGACCACGGCGACAATGCCGGCGGCGGCGGCCGTGACGTCCACAGCCCCTGTTTACCAGGGGGTGTTCTGCCGCGACATGGCGGTGGTGGGAACCCTGCTGTCCCGCGGCGGCGGCTTCGACCGCGCGCTGCCGGTGAAATGCGAGGCGATGAGCTGCTGACGGAAGCCATCGTGTCTCCGGCGTCCTACACAACACATGACATGTGCGACGTGGCGTGCACCGAGACGGAGACAGGTGGGAACGTGAGATCCAGCGAGGTGGCGGGAAAGCGGTGATGCGTTTGAATTGTTTGGTCGTCCAGCTCGCTGTTGTACAGTTTGGGGGAAGTGGGATGGGTATTGGCTGGGAGAGGAGTGGGACTGACGGCAAATGGCGAGAGGTAAAAAAATTGTTGGGATGCAGGGTGATGGGGAGCTAGTGGACGGTAATTTTTGCTGCATCTTCATGAATTGAGTTGTTTACATTACACAAGTGCTTTGTACCTCGCCGTCGTTGCCTCGTGCTGCAGGTTTCACGCTGAAACCTGACCCGTCTGCTGTGTACTGTACAGACTTTCACTCGTTGATTGTTTTTTTCCGCAATGCAAGATCAGAATCTGCACTCAGCCCCATGAACATGCTGACCTCTCAATAGCCTCTACTGCCGTGCTGTGTTAACATCACTTGATCCGTGTCTTCTCGCTTTGTTTCACCCAACCCATCTTTGCGTTCGGGTCCGGGTCCTGGCAGCGCGTTCAGAGTGCGGGGACGGAGGGCGCTCTTAAAGCTGCATGTAAATGATGCACAGTGGCCGATCGCTTGGGCACTCTGCCCCGGTCCTCACCCCCTGCAATTTCTGCCATTTTTTGTGCCCTTGCGAGGTGGCTGTGGTGTGGATATGTATATAGGGAGAGGGGACGCACGATGCGATCTATGCCCCTCGGTCCTCGGCGCCTGTCGCTGCGAAGTGCGAACGCTGCCCGCTTTTGCAAGCAAAGCCTTTTCACCGCGCCAGCGTGAGGGGCTCCTGGATCATCCTGTGTCGCTGGCACCGGAGTTACAGCGCGAGTGCAAGCTTTTCACTCTCCACTTTTCGCTGCTCCCGTGTCATCACTGAAAGCGAAGGGTGATGGCCCTGCGGGCGCAACAATTCACTCCCGTCGCCGCAGCCGCTGGCGTCACGGAAATATCTACTCTACTCTACTCCACTCGTGATCGGATCCATGCCATGGAAATATTTGCGCCGTCCATCGCTGGCCGAGACTCCAAAGTCCAAACTACTCTTTCCGAAACATGAAAATTACAACATATTTACCTCTACCAAACATTAGTTTAACATGCAATGTTTATATTTTTAGACACAGAGAAAACAAAAAAAAGGACAAAGGTGTACCATACCTAAATGTGGACTGATTGTAGGACAATTTTCAAATGTTAGAAGTGCAATTATTTTTGTTCTGAGGGAGCAAATAGAAGTATTAAGGCCTTGTTTCTATAACTAATGCTTATGTGGTCAAGTCTAGTGTTACATGGACTAAATAATTTCTCTAAATAAAGACTCATATGCACATTTTAATTCATACTATTTACTAACTAAAATGAGTTTATGCTGTTAGTTTATTTAAAACTGAAAACTAATTTACTTTTGTTCCACTTCCACCTATGTGGACATATAGCACTACAGTTTACAGATAACTAGAATTTAGTGCATGGTATTCAAACTCCTTGGTCCTATCCTATCCTGAACTAAACTAAAGGAGCTGACATGATGCGTGCACTGGAGCAGTGTTTAACCAGTGATTGCATCAGGATTTACGCGCGAGGCGCCGATGGCGGCTCTGTGGCGCCTGCGCCGTATCCGCTGGGCGATTCCGTTGTCGCAGGAAGGCTCTTGCTGAAATGCTGATTCGACGGGAAGGCCGTGCCGTACTGCCGTCGCCCGTCGAGGTGGTAACGGTGACGCACGGCACCGGCACGGGGTTCCTGGCACCCACGCATTGTTTAATGCCAAGCTGGGGGAGGTGATAAGACTGACCGAACTGACGGTTGCGACTTGCGAGCATGACGATCTCAAAAACTAAACCGTACCATGTGCGGGCCACGTGACCTGATCCACGAGCGAGCGAGCGAGCGTCACCTCGCTCGCTCCGGGAGCAGCGTTTTTGAATGATTAGCAGGGACAGGGGGCGTGATTAAAACCAGAAACAGATTGGGAGGAGGAGGAACATGATTAGGAGGAGTAACTTTTAGTAATTAAACAACGCCTATGTTTTCACAGCGTCCGCGGCACAGGTGTCGCATCCGCGTAGGCTGCTACGAGGCGAACGTGTTCGCTACTGCAGTGTCGTGGGTGTGATCAAGGGATGGATCTGTTTTGGAGTTTCATCTGGTGATGGTCTGTGCCGACTAGGCGCTACAGTACAACAGCATCAGGGGTAAACCGATTGGCTAACTAACCGACCCTGGCGACTGGCGTCCTGGTGATGTGCAACGGGACAAGTCCTGTGTGGCCAGCCAGGACGCGCGGGGCACTATTGATTTGTATTACTTGTGCTAATTATAATCTGGCGTTTTTGTTTGGGTCCGTTTGTGTGGTTTCGCGTTCGAATACGTACACCTGCTTTGCACCGGCCACACAGTTGACACTCTCAGCTCCGTCCGGGGTTAAACTAGTATAATGAAGCGCGCGCGGGCGATCTGCCGAAATCTAGCTTTCCGCTTTCCGGCACGGGTACGTGATCGGCCGATCGGATCACGCACGCACCGGCCACTTGCTCTGCCTCACCATCACGAAATGCTCCATGCTTGCATTACCGGACCGTTACGCTAGCCGCGACGTGATCGCCATTACGATCGTCGAGATCATGCATTTTAATAAAGATATAAATACCCTTGCTGCCATTGCAATTTCGTTCAATCCCGTTACTTTATTATCATGAGAGAAAAGTCTATTCGTTTATCTAATCATTACAATTATCTAAAAAATCATTATTTATTGTGAGTGAAAAATAATACTGACTAACATAAAAATCACGACTTTTAAGATTAGCGAAACCGAGCCTGATAATGATCGGCAAATAAAAGAAAATCACATGGCGTTGTACAGTAATATACTAGCAGGCTACAGCTACTAGTATAGGGCCCGCCTTGACGTGCCCTAATGCTACGCCTCTGGCGCTGACAAGATGTCAAGATGTGTGGATTGAGTGATGGACGGATGATGATTGCGTGATAATGGCATAAACAACAAGGGGAAATTAGCTGTCAGGCCGCGATCGGCTGACAAGCGAGCGTATAGTTTGACCAAGGCGCGCAGAGACAGAGCAGCAAAATTTTTTCATCCCATCGAATCTTTAAACACATACATAAAACATTAAATGTACATAAAAAAATAAACTAATTACACAGTTTGGTTGAAAATCGCGAAACGAATCTTTTAAGCCTAGTTACACCATAATTAGCCTTAAGTGCTACAGTAACACACATGTGCTAATGATAGATTAATTATACTTAATAGATTTGTCTTGAAGTTTTCTGACGAGCTATGTAATTTGTTTTTTTATTAGTTTCTAAAAACCCTTCGCGACATCCTTCCGACATATCCGATGTGACATCCAAAAAAAATTTTATTTCCAATCTTAAACAGGACCTAAAACTGTTGGACCGGTCAAGAAATAGTACTAGCGCTAACTTTGCGTTAGGAATAAAAGGCGGGTTGCGGATTTTGTTTGGTTCGAAAATGCCATGTCAAGGGCATATACCCAGCCTCCTGCCAGTTGGGCACGCACATCGGCACATGACATGAGCCGGCCACGGGCCAGCACTCCAGCAGGCGCGTATGGTGTGCCAAGTACAGGGGGTGGGCTCCACGCCGTCGCGCCCAACCGGCAACCGGCCATGCAACGGCTTGCTCATCTACAAGTACAGGTCATCTCATCTCATCTCACCGGCTATCAATGGACAATGGGCAAGTTATGTCTAATATGCTACTGCAGCATGCCAGCCGCTAGCTAAGCTCTTGATCACGATTCATCACAAACTCACGAGAGCCATGGCTACAGTGGTAGATCGCCGCCGCAGCTTTCAAATCGATGTGCTTCACGGCCACCCGGGCGGGGTGATCATCATTTGGTTCTCTCTTGTCGAGCGGGAGCAGCTCGGTTAGCAAGGAAACTGTGGCAGCAAAGCATGTTGCGGCTCACATGCACGTTGCCCGGGGTTTGGCCGGGTTTCAGGCTGGCTGGCCGCTGCCAGGGGACAGGGGCACCCCTGCCGTGCACGACACACCGTGACAGATCCGCTGCCAGATCACGGGCCGACCCCTACTACTCCTCCCTCTCACGATTTTCACATGGCCTTGCCGGGGGCCGGTGATCGAACGGTCGATCGGGCGGCGGCGGATGCACGGGTTACCCCTACTGTAGCTTTTTTAAAATATATTTTCTAATTATTTTTAAAATATAGATTTATTATGTTTAAAAGATTCGTCTCGTAAATTATATATAAATTATATAATTAGTTATTTATATTTATATTTAATATTTTATTATATATGTGAAGTAAGATTTAATGTGACAAAAACCTTAAAAATTTTTGGAACTAAACCAGAACTGAAATCTCGATCTGCGGTAGTTCGTTGGATCGAGCCGTCGTGGAACAAAGAAATCGAAGGTTAGGCCTTGTTTAGTTAAAAAAAAAATTAAAAAAATAGATTTCTTATGACATCAAATTTTGCAACGCATACATGAAGCATTAAATATAGATAAAAATAATGACTAATTGTATAGTTTGTTTATAATTTATGATAAAAAACTTTTAAACTTAATTAGTTTATAATTTAATAATATTTATCAAATATAAACGAAAATAATACCGTGTCTATTTTACTTTTTTTTTTGAAATTAAACGAGGCCTTAATTACTCTGGTGCCCGGCAATGGCACGTCACGTACTAGGCAAGTACTCCTACAATCCGTACCCCGCGTCCCCGTGACATCGCGTTATTCACCAATCCATTTGCAGCGGTACGTACTCCATGTACGTAGTGCTATGTCGGATCTCTTGAGATTTGGATGCAGCTGTCTACGTAGCTGCCCAGTGCCGGATGGGCATGGATATCATATCTATGGCGCGAGCAGGACAGAAAAGTCGCGTCGTCTTCGATCAGGGCCCTCGCATTGATCGAGCCCATCACACGGGCGGGTACCGGGGTTAGTTATGGGCATACTCATACTGACAGGATTCGGGAGTTCGTAGCTGCGTGGCGCACTGTATAATATGGAGTTGTACGAGACCCCGATGGAAGCAACCGTTCCCAACGGAAGCCGGTGCACGGGCATGTGCAAATTCAGCACCACCAGCCGCGGACCGCGCATCCAGCGTACAGTACGCGTCTTCTCGATTCGACCGACCGGTCTCGGTCGCACGGCGCCGGTACGCCCTCTGACCCACCGCCACCACCACCGGCGCCACCATCGACGCGAGTCCCTTGCGGGGCGGCACTTGTCCGGCCGCGACTGGCCAAGACGCATATCCACGGTTGATGATTGATTCGTTCATGCACGCAAAAGCGGTTTTACACTGACAACGCGCTTGGATATCGCAAAGCCGGGTACGCGTACTAGTACTACGCCTTTTCCCCCTCACTCTCCGGCGAACAAAGGCTGCAGCGGAGGGCGGAGGCGGCGAGGAGCAGCAGTAGTTTACGACTCGCCACGCGCGACTCTGCCTGCGTGTGCGTGGGGTTGGTGGTTTTCTTTGGGGGCAGCGGCCAGGACCAGGAGCACAGGTCGTCAGTCGCGCGCATGTCAACGACATGCACGCACGGGGAAGAGGCCCCCGCGGGGGTCGTTCGGTCTTCGCGTCAGCGCGTGGCTTTCCAAACCATCCCTTATTCCCGCTGTCTTCGAGGCACCTGCGCACCGCCGCCGGTCGGTCGGTCGGTGGCCGGGGGGAGACATTCTGGAGCACCGCTACGATTACGTACTGTAGCCATGGAATCGGTGAAGCCTTCGATCGTCGGACCGCACCGCACCACGCTTTGGCTCGCAGCACAACAAGGGGAGAAAAGGCTATCATATTCATTCATTTTCATGGCGAGTTCGTTGTTGTTCTGATCGTGGATCGAGTTGTAGGACACTACATGCTGTGCTCTATTGGCATGCTCGCCGGCTCCTCCGTGTCTATACTGTACTACATGCTGAATTTTTAAACAATTTGTATGGTCCTAAACTGTATGATGAATATCTAGAGTTTGATTATTATCATATAAATGTTTGACTTTTGACAAGCGCTTATAATTCCAACTTTACAACATATAGTAGTATGAAAAAATGGGAATAATATCCGACGCATCTTGGCTGACGAGTGGATCCACATGCAAGGACAATGATATGCTTTCATGGAACCACATTAACAACCATGCATCAGTACGTGTTCAGTCCACAATGTACGCATCATCTCGGACAGACTAATTATCACAAATTAAATAGGCGAGCAGGTACGTACGCGCACTTTCATGCCCTTAAACTCTCTAGATAGCAGCTAGCTAAACTGAGCAGGTGCGTGCATGGACCATGCATGATGTACCGCCGTGCCGGTAGCGCGTGCCCTGCCTGCCTGCGCTCTCAAATTCTTTTAGCCCGTAATTTGGGTACCAGTGTAGCAGCAGAATCTTTAGGTACAACAAGGCGATCTGAGCCTCTAAAAAAATCCCTCGCCGTGTGCTTCTTGTGGCTACCAGGCAAGTAGGTTAGTAACTTAATTGTACAACTATCTAATCTAACCCAAGCATACGTCACAGGGATGCTGATCCTGCTTCATTTTCGAATGAGTACTAATGGACTATACAACTCAGCGGACTCCAACTTGTGCGACAGGTAATATTCAATGTCTCGTCCAAATGAAATGATCCATTGATAGTATGAAGATTACACTGTCATGTCATTAAACTATCTTATCTCATGACTTGTTTAACTGGTCATGCATGCATGCACATTGCACAGTGCTATGGTTGAGACAGATACCGTTCCTCGTGCTCCTATTGGCCATTCACAGCCTAGAAACACTCACCTTTTTTTTTTACTACGTCAGCATGGAGCACAAGCGATAGTAGTAGTATGCTACAAGTCTACAACTGCACAAGCCTGTACATGCATGCACTCCAATCTGACTTGCTGGATAAAGTGTGGTTACACATCCAAATTGAAACTTCAGAGCACTCATGCTTATTGATATGCTGGTCTACAGTACACAGTATCTTGCGCCGATGCCATTTATTAATTGGACTTAATGAACTGTCAGCCTAGGATGCCTGCAATTCTGTATCACAATGATTTGTGTGAATCAGAACCATGCTCATACTACTAGTGGTTGTAACATTAGTATTAAAACTGCTATTAGTAGTTGGCAGACAGTGTGGGCAACCAGCACAGTACCACCAGTACATGCTCATACCCATTAATTTTTTCCCCTCTATGAGTGATCTCAAATTAAACTGCTATAATTTATTCTGTTCCGAGTATTTATAGTTCTCTCTCTCGATCCTAAACTACAAGTTAACATTTTTTATATTGTGTTTCTTTGATCAAATCGTTTCTTGCCCTACAACATAAATTTATGGTTTTTCACATGAAAAAAAAGGGTGCATACAACAACCATGCAAGTACTTGTAGTAATGGCTGTCCAACAACAATAACCGCTAGCTGCACAAGGAAGGGCACATAAATCTAGCAAGGACCACGCTGTCCTTTGATTCAGAGGAAAAGGCAAAGGCGCAAAGCAGCTAGCGGTGTTATATATACGTGTTGCTTCCCAGAAGGCTGAAAAGGATAGGTTATGTACGTGCAAGTGAGGCAGCAGAGCATGTGCAGGAAAAAAAAATGCTCCATGGATACCGATCGATCTACTCTTGTTTTGCAGTTTGTGAGCCAGATCGAGCGAGGGAACGACTACGGTCACTACTGGTATGTAACAGCGACACAGTTCGTACTAACAGTGGTATTCGTTTGGCAAGAATCTATAGAGCGCGCGCGTGCATTGATGGAAAAGCATGCATGGGCACAAAAGAGTGGAGGCGGGGACGGACAGCCGTGAAGTGTTTTTTGATGAGCCGATCGATCATGTGAAGGAGCGTTGCTGTGTCTGTCAACCAATGGTATGATGGAACTCATGTGAACAGCATCTGATCTGAACAATGCATGCACGCATGCAGCCTTGCATTGGCTCGCTCATCACAAAGAGCATATGACTCCAACGCATTGTCCCCGGGCGGGGCCCCCGGCCTCATCTTCTTTTTCTTTTTTTTTTAATTTACAGATTGATACATGAATGTAGCGTACGTACAGGTTATGTTGTTATGCTGACCGCGTGCACGCTATGTAGCAGATTTATTGTCATCAGGGACAGGGAGGCTAGCCACGCGATGACTCGATTGGTTTAATTTAACCCAATACTGATTGGAGGAAGCGACGGGGTCTCTATTGTTTCAGAATTTACATTTATACTATGGAACAAGCACGTTTCCATCACTGCTCAAATCTTTGTCTCGGCAATAATAGAAAAAGTAGAACCGTGGAAGTATATATCCATTTTCAGGTCCCACATAGAAGAAATATTCCGCATCTTAATAAGGCAAGTTATAGGCTCAGCGAGGGGGTATCTGAGGCCCATGCATTCAACATTAACCGACCTGATGATTGCTTATTGGTTACTCCCTCCGTCCCTGAAAACTGCAATTTTTAGAGTTGTTGTAAGTTAAACTTTTAAAACCTTGACCAAATTTATGGAAAAAACGCTAAGATTTATAGTACCAAATTAATAACATTAGATTTATCATTGAATATATTTTTATGAGATACTCATTTTATGTTATACATATTGATACTCTTTTCTATAAAGTTGGTCAAAGTTAAACAAGTTTAACTGGCACGGATTCTAGGAATTGAAGCTTCCAGCGACATAGGAGTACTTCTTCATTAATTTACGCTTAACCAACTGAGGTAACCCCTCGTAACAATGAAAAAACAAAACACGGTCGTAGGTACGCTGGACGTCGGATATGTGAACACAGACCAGCCAATAATGAGCCGCTGAATTGCACAAGGACCTTTTCCGCTGGCAAAATTCCTTCGCCTTGCGCATGCTGTTGTTCTGCTCGTCGCTCGCTTGATGAATTCGAGCTGGTTTCCGCCGCTAATAGGCCGCGGATTACGTATATTATTATTTAGCATCAACTGAGGAGACCCAGCAGGCCAGCACCGCGATGGCTGATGTATGGTACGGAGTAGTATGATTGTGACGCACGCATCGGATTCCACTCCGTTCCAGCGGGAGGCAGCACATGGGCGCCTTGACTTAGGCCTGCACCCGTTCCCCACCTACGAAAGCAAGGGATTTGTAGCCTGTACTTGCCTTGATGCCTTTCCCTTGCCGGCCTGTTGATAATGAGACTGTTTTATTTTTTTTTCAAAAGGCCTTGTTTAGTTCACCTAAAAACTAAATACTTTTCAAAATTCTCATCATATCAAATCTTCTGATATATATAAAATATTAAATATAAATAAACATAAAACTAGTTACACAGTTTGCCTATAAATCGTAAGATAAATTTTTTAAGCCTAGTTGGTCTTGTTTAGTTGCCTTTTTTTTTGGGAAATGCTACTGTAGCACTTTCGTTTATATGTGACAAACATTATCCAATTATAAAGTAATTAGGCTCATAAGATTCGTCTCGTAAATTACAGGTAAATTGTGCAATTAGTTTTTATTTTCATCTATATTTAATATATGTATATGCCGTAAGATTCGATGTGACGGGAAATCTTGAAATTTTTTGCAAACTGAACAAGGCCTTAGTTTATGATTGGACAATAATTGCCAAATAAAAATAAAAGTGATACATTACTTAAAACAAAAAAATTCGAACGAAACAAGGCCTTTTTTTTTCCTGCCCCTGCTTTTGGTCGCACGTGACGTGACAGCGGCGTGACTGCCACACTGTGCAACTCCATACACAGTCACGACAAAGAGTAGAGTATTGGCTAATAATGTGCTAATAATATATAGGAGTAGTACGTATTAGTGAACTCTAATGTTTTGAGATGACGGCGCATTTTCACAGTTAGGCCTTGTTTAGTTCGCATTTTTTTTTGTTTTTGGGTACTGTAGCATTTCGTTTTTATTTAACAAACATTATCTAATCACAGAGTAACTAGGCTCAAAAGATTCATCTCACAAATTACAGGTAAACTGTGCAGTTAGTTTTTATTTTCGTCTATATTTAATACTCCATACATGCGACTAAAGATTCGATGTGATGGAAAATCTTGAAAATTTTTGCGAACTAAACAAGGCCTTAAGTGAAGTGAACTGGAGGTTTGCTAGCCATGGGCCGTGGCGGGCCAAGCCCAAGGCCTGGCGATGCTGCACAGGGAAAAGACGACCACATCCTCCCCTACGCCGGCAGGTCACAGGTGGCCCTAGCCTGGGAATGGGATAGGAACGAACGAATGCAGGAGGAACGGAAACCGACAGTACGATGCGAAATTCCGTTCCCGGCCGGCCGAGCTTGTGCCAAAAATTATTGTTGCCTGCTCTTGCTCTGTTCCGTTGGGCTGTTGTCGGGCCAGAACCAGAACCAAGAACCATCTTTACTGCTCCCTTTTCTGCCTCCTCTTCAATACTACCGGGATGAGAGCAGAGCAGCAAGTGCCGAGTGCAAAGTGAAGGATCGCACCATCTTTTTTATCCATGGGCGTTCCGATCCTTCGCGTCGTGACATCACATCACATGCGCCGGGGAGAGTCCACTGATGGCTGCACCCGGCTTTCCTGTGCAGCCGCTTTGAGTGCGATGAGGTCCTGAGGATGATCGATCGGCGGCAGACGCAGACCAACCACATGGAGATTGCTCGCGGCTCGCGGCGCACGGAAGATACAAGAGAGAAAAGCTTGGTGCCCAACTGCCGCATCGGTGCAGCAGCCACCGTGCACGGGAAGAATGCATGCAGTGCAGGTGCAGCCGGTCGATCGCTTTGGTGCCAAACCACCTGCCCGCTTCCTTTTGTTGGGATCGACGACAAGCGCTCGCCGCCGGCCGGCTGCTCCGTTCCTTCTTCGCTTGCTTCCAAAGCCAAGTCGTTGTGCCAGGCTCAGATCGGGGAGGGGGATTGGACGGGGAGGGTTTCCCGAATCGGGCCGAGCGGCGTGCGCTTGCTGCTCGTGCGGTCTCATGATGGCACGCCCGGATGCGGATGGAAAAGGCCGACGCTGTTGAAAGCAAGGCGAGCGGTAATCATGAGACCGTGTGACGGAACTGGCGTGCAGCTGCAGGTGCAGGGACACGACTGACGCGCACAGTGCCCGCCGCGTAGCACAGACGTGTCCGGGCCCTATTGGCATTGCTCTGGTTCCCTCCCAGGTTTATATTTTTAAATAATAAATAAATGGAAATGTCCCTTTTCATAAAAGAAAAGGTGTAAAAGGATAATAAAGTCAAAGTGGCCCAGGCCAGAGGTCCAAGCTAGCGCCCGGCCCACAAGTTTCTACTGGGCTGTTCAGGTGTTCTTGGCCCAACGACATGCACGCAGTCGTCTGTCTGGACTTCCGGAGAGAGTGAGATGGCATGAGGTTGCGGAGAAACGCTGTATGCAACCTGAACAAATTCAGTGCACTAGCATCGCTCCATTTACACAGAACGAGAACGGACAGCTGAAGCATGAATTCATGATGACGAAAGAAATGCTGAGCTGGCATTTCCGAAAACACACAGTGGCTCCAATTATTAGTACATTATTCTGTTCAATAATAAATAAAAAAGAAGGGTGCGCGATTAATTCACACTAAATTCAAAGATCACCTTCGCCTGGAACTGGAAACTCCTCTGCCCTTGCGTTTAGTACCACATGTAGTAGTACGCTTCGTTTTGGATTTCGGTACGGCGCACTTGGGGCACAGCCAGTCGTCGTCGGGGACAGCGTCCAGCGGAGGGTCGCAGCAGTCGATGTGCATGCCGATCCCGCAGCCAGTCTCGCCGTCCTCGTCGCCGCAGATCAGCATCACGTCTCCCCGGTCCTTCTGGCCACACACCGAGCAACTCAGGTCCTCCTCCGGATCGTCCTCGTCGTCTTCCGATGGTTTTGACCTCACCATGGCCATCTCTTGCTGGTTCTTCATGAGTTTCTCAAGAGACTTGTTGGCCAGGTGGTTCGTCTTGAAGAGAACATGCCGGTCGAGGGGTTGGCCAGGCTTGCAGACGTACTCGACCAGATAATCCGCGCTGACACAGGGAATGCCGTGACTGATGAACTGCTGAACCCATGCGTCTGCTCTTGGTATGGTCTCTGATACTACGGCAAAGTCAACTCCGGAGTCTAGGAATCGAGTGTATGGCGGCAATGTTGCTAAAATGACGCCGTCACCAGCTTTTACTGCACGCTTTACTGTGTCCTGGAAAGAAAAGGAACTCTAGATTTAGAAAATGTGAAACAAAATCAAAACCCCAAAAATATTTAAGATGATAGTCGATTGACCTATAGTGCAACACTAGTTTCCACAGGCACCTTAGGGTCACAAGGCCGTAGTCAAATGAGTTGACTATAACTAAAGAATTATTACCAGAGTTGGTGATATGAGCTGTCCATAGACAACGATCTGCATTCTGTAGAAGGCACCATGACCCATCTGCTGCCTTATATTTCGCCATTTTCTAGGAGCGTCAAAGCTGATTGTTTGTCCATCATTAAAGCCTGTACCAAACCATTCAAATGGTTCTTCATCCAGGAACTTGCCAGCCTCAATGCACGAGGTCAAGTACTCTCTCTTGAGTATCCACCTAATTGGAGAAAGATGCTGTGAGCATTCAGGTTTTGTGAAAAGACAACTTTCCCACACAATCTCGAAAGTACGATAAAATTTTGGCATAATAAACTAGCAAATAAAGTTAATATGTTCAAGCAAGCCATACACGCACATCCATATCTTTCACTGATAAATGGTCATATAATTAATGTTAATAAGTACTTTAAGATGTAAAGTTTGTAAACTCATAGTAACCTACATAATAGTCCTAACCTGCCTGCTGCAGCTGCTGCAAAGAACTTCTCGGTTCTCCTCAGAGGGTCTGGAGCAATGAAATGTGTTGCTTGATACGACCAATGATGTGAATCCCTACAAACTCGTCCCTTCAAGCGTCTAAGTATTGAGCGATAATCCCTTCTCTGCTGACGATTTCCACTTAAAATAAATAATGCAGGTTCACTCGTGATCAAGGTTCCAGATTCACTTATTTTTTCCCTTTGGTGCTTACTGAGCACAAGTGTGCTTTTCTTCATTGATTCTGCATCAGATATGGAACACAAACTGCCAGTTCTATCTGGTTTAGAGTTGAGATCACTACAGCCTAGTCTGTTCTCCTTTTCATGAGCTGAAGTCAGAGCTTTATTTCTTTTGCTGCTTCTCAACTTAGAATTGTATGGTCCTTGCTTGTCTATCGTGCAAGAATCTTGGCAAAACAGTCCAGATACCTCTCTCCTCACATCCTTATTGGACTTCTCAGATTCTGGATCAGCAATTACTTTGTTGATATTGCATGAAATACCTTCAGTTCTCTTTGATGAAAAAGCTTTTGTTTCAGATGTGATGGCACTACCAACTTTGCCAAACTTGCCACCAGACTTGTCTTCTACAGTTTTTATTTTCCTCTTGGCAGCTGCATTCCTAATTCTGGCATTTGATACGGTCTTGGGAGAAAGTGTTTCACAGTCATTAACACTTGCATGACCAGGAATTTTTTTAGGCCAGTCTTCATCTTCAACATTGCCTGAGGGAAACCAATCATCAAACAATGAACCAGCAGCCACTGTCTCAGCTTTGACCATTAATGTATCATTGCTCATATTGGTGTCAGATTTCAATGACCTCTTCACAGCTCTATTCCTTACTCTAGTGTTTGGTATTTTCTTAGGTGAATTTCTTTGTTGTTCATTAGCATTTGCAGTGTCAAGATTTTTTGTGGGGTTTATCTCAATATTTTCTTGGGGCATCACTTTACTGAACTGCAAACTAGAACCTACCCATGTACCATCTATCTTGGTGCAAGCACTTCGTGTCCTCTTTGCAACAGTATCTGTCACTCTACAAATAGGTGCTTTCTTTGGAGGATTTATTTTGAGTTCAGCTGCACATGCTGCGCTGTTGCCATTTTTAGAGACTGGGCCAGCATGCTCATGATGAATCATCACTTTGGCAGGCGAGGATTCAGGAACAACTTTCTTATCACTGTTGATAACTGATCCTTCAGACTCAATATTAGCACTCAGATGCCTCTTGACACCAGCATTCCTTCTTATAGTAGTTGGTGCTTTCTTTGAATAACTCGTTTCAGCCTGGACATTCCTAGAAGTGTTTTGAAATTGTTGCGTGCTTTCTTTCACAGTGGCATCAGACACCACCTTCTTAAGTTCAGAACTTGATGCCACTGCCACTTCATTACCATTCACTTTGACTGGATCGGCTATCCTGTTGCCAGCATTTCCATAATAGGGTACAACTTGTGAATTATTTGAACTGTTTACAGATTTTTCATGTGCCTGATCCTTTGTGCAGGCATTTCCTATCTCATTCAAGCAATCTTGATTTACTGCATTACCACTAATTTGTGTACTTTCCCCATCCTTATTCTGAAACTGAAAACCTGCACTTGTTTTACCATCTTGAACAGTGGCTGAAGAACTCATGGTGCATTTACTTTCTGTCGTTGCTTTGAATGACATTCTTGCTTTCCGTAAAGATTTTACATTCTTATCACTTGAAGAATAGTCAGGAAGCTTGATTCCACCGATGGGACCACCATGCTTGAGAGAAGTCTTCCTAGATCTTGTTTGTTTGCTTGTAGAAAAGCTAGAGTGTTGATTTCCCAAATTAATAGCATTAGTTTCAACTAGATTTATCCTTTCAGATGAAACATTTGCTGTTTCAGATGCACCACTCAGTCTACTCACAAATGGAGAATCTAAAGGACCAGTTTCTGACACAAGATCTTCCTTTTGCAAATTTAAGCAAGCTGGGGAGACTAAGCTCTTCCTTTTCTCAGCATATGTACCATCTACTCCATCCTCATTCTTAGTGTTTTGATTGCCTTGAATGCTCTGAACATCAGCATGTTCAACAACCTTTTGGTGTGCTGTTTCTAATGAAGAAATATTGGGGTAACCTCTCAGTGTGCTTTCTTCAGCTCTCTGAGGTGATGCCATATGGTTAACTGAATGCCCTTCCTGTAAAAATGACTTCCGATAGGCCTTTTTATCATTACTTGTGTTCTTGATGTTGTTAGACATGGAATCACTGCCAGGTTTTGGATTGGACTCATGATTGTTGAGCTTGGAATCAACATTTAACTGACCAGGTGCTGCGATATGAATACCTGAGGGTCCATCCTTCTCCTGATGTTGCCATTTGTCATCTTTTGATGAATCAAGCTCATCCACAGACTGATTTCCTATCAAAGGGCTGGTCAATAAGACTTCAGCTACATCGGTTTGATCATGGCTAGCAGAATATTTTCCAGAAACATGATCTGTATGGACTTTTAGAATACCCAGGGTCCCATTTAAGGTATCTACATGGTGATTTCTAAAAACAGTCATTTTGCTTGTGCTTGGAGGACCTAGAACACCACTTGCAAGGTCCTGTGTCCTTGCACCAGCATATTTTTCTTTAACTTCCTGCAGATTCGGACTATCTGTGTTCCTTACTATATCTTTCTTTTCACCGGAAGACTGAATGGGTGCAAGTATATCAGCTTTAGCAGAACTTGCCAATAAACCAGAGTCAGGACTGTCTTGGCCTGTAATATGATGTGTCTTGCTGTCTGCATCTTCTATATTCATGATATGAACAGAAGGACTTTGAATGGGTGCAAAGACATCAATCTTAGCAGAAACTGCAACCATAGAGTTGGCACTGCTTTGACCTCTAATATCATGTGTCTTGTTGTTTGCATCCTCTGTATTTATGATATGGTTAGGAGTGTTCAAATTCCTTCCTGCCACCACCTCTCTGTTACCACTGTGAATGATAGATGATCACTTTGATAAATCGACATCAGGCTTGATAAAAGTTTCCTCGAAATTTTTTCAGTTGAAAAGTGCACCTGACACTGGGCCTATAATTCATTGACCCTGGATCCGATGCTTCTGCTTCATGTTCAGAGTCAATGGCTTGTGCATCCATTAACTCTCGCTCCCAGCCACTGTGGAATTAGTTTTCAATGCATTCTATTAATATGTTATACCGTGACCAATTCTAACTGGGATTCTTTTTTTTTAAAAAAAAAAGAAGACCAGGAAATTCAAAGAAAAAACAGAGAACAAGTACTGCAATTATACTTACCTTTTGCTATAATCACTGACTGGGAGAATTTTCCATGCCTTTAAGCTGAAATAATGAAGAGGGTGAATGAAAACATATGCAATCCGATTAACATATTGATTTTTCTATTAAATCAGGAAAGGTGGTTTCAAAATACCAATCTTCCAACCACCGGTGATTAACAAGTTTGATGTTCACCTTTTTTGCAACCTCATACTTGTCACCTAGCATTATATGGAAAATCAAGGTGTGAAATTCAACCGCACATAACAAAACTACCTACTATCATGGTATATGCATAGTCAAAGAAATAAATGACCAAAAACAGACATCTCATAGACATAATAATTATGTTGTTGTATTATTTCGCTGAAGTTTTTTTGGATGCTTTCTATTGTCAAATAACATCTGGACATAAGTTACAAATTTCCTCCAGTTCTGTATCGCAAAAATACAAAACATGGTTCATAAGGTTAAACCTTTGTATGGTTCACATAAAAATTAAACAGGAGAAAAGTCCAAACTGTTATTTTACCAATGAATTCTACAACCAAAAACACAAATGATGAGCTATAAATGTACATTATGGACAAACTTAAAAACATAACTCCATTGCTAATTAGATATAATACTCTCAACTATTTAACTAATGTTTAATCATTTATTAGAAAGAGCATTGTGCATCTCACGTTAAAGTAGATGAAACCAATATAAGGATAGCTTTGTTTAGTCCTGCCAATGGATATTTGTACCCAGTCCCCAGATACATACCTATGTGCAATGGTGAGGGCATGGGTAGAAATCGACCTACCAATTAGGGTATGGGTATACCCACACATTATCCATTTGTCCAATTTTTTTCCATAGCTCAGCTGCTTCTCTTGATATTTGTCAGCGGCTGAGCACCATTGGTTCCTGAAGCTGGGACAATCTTTTCTACATTTTGTTGGTCGCCTATGTTGAAGTATATAAATCAATCCCCCTTTCCCTATCAGCTTAACCTCTAAAGTTTGGGTTTGGGTGTGGGTGGCCAACGCATACCACCCAACCACCACATACACATACCAACGGCATGCCAAGGTTTGGTAGACAAGTACAGAGAACTAGTTATGAAGTTCCATGGGAGCAAAGAGCAACATGTGAATGGCTTGTTATAACAAAATTCAGAATAATATCTATATGTATTGCACGGTTTGACTGATAAAAGAAACAACACACCTTCGAATTTATAACAAATAAGGTGAGTGACCGCATTTGCTATCAAAGGTTTTGAGAATCGGGCTCCCATCAATGAAACCATTTTCTGCATCAAAACATTAGGAGAATAATGTCTCAAGCACAAATCGGGCTCCCATCAAAGAAACCATTTTCTGCATCAAAACATTAGGAGAATAATGTCTCAAGCACAACTACAGTACCCAAGAGCTTCTGCGTGAACACAACACATTAGTTTCTTATTTGAATGCAGAATGTATAACAAACGCAAGTAACTTTTTGTATCTACTCCTTCCCGTTTCAAAAAGGTGGCATTTTTTAGTTCTGTGCAGTCAAATTGTTTAAATTTTATGTGCAATGGTGCTCATAACCATATAAATAAAACTGGGAGGGTGCTACCATCATATCTTCCCGATAGCTTTTTTGGTAACCCGTCAAGCATATAAGCAATGATGGAGCACCCGGTATTCCCTTCAAATCTCTCATCGGCCAATACATAACCTGGAAAAGGCTGAACATGGTCACAAAACTAAACCGTGGCTCTGATGAAGAAACGGGAGCACAAGTGCCCGAGCAATTAGCAGCAAAAGCCGACCCTATCAGCATCAGCAAGCACCCCGCAATCCAAGCTGTCCTCCACCCACAGCCCGTTGACGACCTTCTTCCCTTGCGCCCGCGCGGCCACGCACGTCGGGTCATCCTGCGAAGAAGAACTAAATCAGAGCCCGTTCCCCATCCAAGCTCACCAAGACAGAGGAACCAATTTGCAAACCAAACTCACGTAGATGAGGTTCCACACGACCACGTGTGTGCACCCGTTGCCCGACGGCCCCGCGTCGGCGCCGCCGCGCCGCACCATCTCCGACCGGTACTGCACACGGAACGACGGACGCCGTCGGAGCTTTATCAGCCAGATCGTCGCAAACCGCAGCCAAACTGGGGCTGCGGAAGCAAAATGCAAGGACGAGGCGCGGGGTGCCAATGCCACGCACGCACCTGGGACGCGTCATCGCTGTTGAATCCGACCAGCAAGAAGCGGACGCCGTCGAACAGGTGCTTGTCGCCGATGTCGTCGTCCGTGCCAGGCGAGGGCGAGGCCATGGTGGGCAGTGAAACAGCGGGATCCGGAGGGGGTGTGGAATCGTTAAGATTTGGGATTGGGGATTGTTCTTGCTCGAGCTGCGCGCGCGGCGGCTTACCGGAGATGGGAAATCTCGAGGGGAGGTCACTAGGTCAGGACTCAGGAGAGAGGGGGAGAGAAAAAATCAAATGCGGATTCCTGTTTCGGAGGGAAATGAAACTAATCTTGTGGCCCGGGAGGTACCTTTTGGTAATGGGCCTTATTTTTCTTCTGTTCTTTGGACGGGTGGCCTCAGGGTCTGTTTGGACCTTAAAAAAAAAAGGAAAATCCAATTTTCCTTTTCCAACTTTTACGAGAGTTCGCTTTTCCTTTCCCAGTTCCAAAACCGGAGAAATCATCTTTCTTAACTTTTTAAACCATGCATTTTATCTTTCTAGATCGATTGAAGGCGGTTTTGCTACAGTGAACGGTGGTTTTGCTTTTTTCTTTTTTAGTTATTTCGGCTAAATCTTTGAGAAATTTTAATAAATCCCAAAAAACTATAAAACGAAAAATTCTAATTTTATTGGACTGCACATGAGTAGATCTACCCAATGAATATATAATATGAGAATAAAATTTAGAAAACTGAGGATTTGCATTCTAGGGGAACATTTTTAATATCCAACCACATCATTCTTATACGAGTATAATCCAACTATTTGGTCTAACCCTACCATTTAGGACACGTACAAATAAAAAAAGTATTAGCCCCATGTTACAGTTAGGCCTTGTTTAGTTCTAAATTTTTTTGTGAAATGGGTACATGAATGCAGCAGTTTTTTACTCTCTCTCATCACAAATGCATCCTTCATCGTGTGCTTCTCCTGTGCGTCAGTGGAAGACAATATGGTTCTTCTGCAAGCTACTAGAGTTACCGCGAGACCACAAACAAACATGACATGGAATATGGATGCAGAGGTGGAGGCCGTGACAGTATGCCATTTGAGAAGGCCTTAAGATAGCTCTTGCACAAAGACATCGTTACCTTATCTAGCTCATCAATGTCCCAAACCCACAAAAGAGAAGCAAAAGAACACAAACAAGAGAGATGGCTCTAGCGATGATGAGAAGAAGAAGAAGAAGAAGACAAGCCATGCAAGAAGAAGCAATATCACAAGAAGAAGAAGAAGAAGAAGAAGAAGAAGAAGAATGAATGGCAAGGCTCGCCTACTCTCGCCAGCGCTGTCTTTCTCGTGCTCCTCGCACGCATTTAGAGCGCTCGTCTCACCTGGGATGGCTAACATTTTTTTAGGGGTGGGTTAAGTCAGAATAATCTGAAAAAATTCTTTAGTAGGAATGTAGATCGTATTGATCCAGACACAAGCTAAAATGAGATATCTCACATGAAACCATATTGTCTATGTAACCAAACAAACAGATCCAACTCCCTCCATACATTGATGGACAGGGTGTACAAGAGGTATCTGATGACTAAAGGGCCTCTTTGGCATAGCTCGCAGCCCCACTTTCACTCTCATCTTCCGCGGAGCTCTGCAAAACATTTAAAATGCATCTTGATTTTGGTGGGGAGGTGACGAAAATCACTTCTCCAATTATACTACGGGCTAGGAGCTAAAAAAAACCCTGCTCTCCACCGCTTCCTGCTAGTTCCTATTTATTTGCCACATGAATCACTTCAAAATTGATTCTCATCTTGCTTTCCACCAGAATCACTTCTTCGGAGAATTAAGTGAAGTTTAAGAATAAGAAGTGGTCCTAAAAACCCTCCCATAAGCGGACAGCTTCTAGAAGTATATACTGGTAACGCATAAACAATGTAGTTAGCTTGCACATAGGCACGGAACATGAATCTGACCTAATAGCTGCTAACGATAATAGTATGGCCAACTCTGGGGAGAACGAGAGCATGCAAAAGTAAACCGAGAAGCACGGCACAGGGGCCTGAGGCCTCCCCCACGTTCGTGTTTCCCCACCAAACAGCAACACAGAGGGAATTCGAGACGCCCGGCCAAAGTTAACATTCACCAACGAGCAGTCATTATACGAGCAAACCTCTAGTAGGTACTCCCTCCATTCCAAATTGTAAGTCATTCTAAGAATCTTGGAGAGTCAAAGCATTTTTACGTTTGACCAAAATTATAGAAAAAAATATTAAGATTTGTAACGTAAAATATAATTAAGAAAGAATCTAATGATACTTAGTTAGTACTATAATAATAATTATTTTATAATATAAATTTAGTCAAACTTAGAAAAGTTTGACTCTCTAAGATTCTTGAAATGACTTACAATTTGGGATGGAGGGAGTACAAACTACTCAATCTCAAAGAGAGCCGCTCAATTCAGATATATACTTGTCGAGCTGTCATACCGTACGTCGAACCCTGCCGTAACTTCTGTGGTCTTCTCGCTATCTCCACACGCAACCATGAAAATGAACGGGGCGAAATGCCAGTGGAAAAGAGCGGGCAGGTCAGGTAGGTTTGAACCCTCTCCTAGTACAGTCCATGTACTCGGTAGCCAGATTTTGCTTGCTCCTATATATCTTGAATGAGAGATCATATCCATCTGCTGTACGTGCTCATCAGGTACGTTCGTGAAAAAAGAAGAAGATCGAGATTGATCTGTGTTGACGCTGCCCCTTCGCCGATGGGTGGCCACTCCGCTCGCCACAGTCGGCGCTGGTGCGGCCGTTTCGTGGCCGTCCTTTTGCCTGTGCCTGTGCGCGACTTCCTGCAAACCAGGTGCATATGCTCGTCAATCAGCCCATGCAGGCATGCACCCGCCAAGGAGCACAGACAACACCTTGGCATGTCAAGGTTTATTACTACTTGTTCATGTCTAAATCCCGCGTGGCATGCAGATGATCTCCCAATGGATCCACTGCCGAACTTGCTGCCGATCGACGAGGTCGTCGCTGCAGTGCTTCGAGGACGACCAGGTAGTACTCCTACATATAGCCTGTGGTGTGATCGATCCCGTGCACTATCTGTTGTTCTCCTGATGTGCGTACGCGCGTGCAGGTGTACAGCTGCTGCGAGGCCACGTACAGGCTGAACCCATCAGGGATCATCGCTGTTCCCATCGGTGCTGTGGACTACTACTGCGCGGCGGTGCGTGCGTGCGTGCGTGGTGGAGACGGAGGACGTGCTCAACTGCGTCGCCAGTGCCCTGGACGGCTTCGCCTTCTACAACGGGCCTCCATGGAGGACGTACGTGCGCTACGCACTCCGGCGGGGATGCAGCCACACGTGTTCGTCTGTTTGACGATTCGACCAACATGGTGCATGCGGAACCGCGCCAACTAAGCTCGTCTTCGTGTCTGTGTGCAGGGGACTTCAATGATCTGGAGCCGCATCTGGGCGACTACCCTGACATCGATCTATGGTGACGACGAACGCAGCTTTGGCAGCAAAGGTCGTTGCACCTCCTCTGGGGTTGGGTTGCTCGCGTTTCTTGGTGGTGCGGGGCTGTTCCTCCTTGGCCCTTGAACGAAGACATAAAGAATTTACCCGCGTAAATAGTGTAGCTAGTAGCTAGTTTGTTTTTATCATAATTCATAACCACTATATAGAAGATTTTTGTAGATTGTTTTGTTTGGTTGTTGGACTGTAATTGTTTCCTCCTGATGCTCTCCAATCCTGTTCACATAGCTTAAACCGACAGTAATAATATATCACTGTCGGGTGGTGGTTTCACTCGACAATGACAGGAGCCATCAGTGTCGAGTGTTTAGCTTCTTGAGTAGCTAAAATAATTTTAGCTATATTGAGGAGACAACCTTCCATTTGTTTCCCTTCCGCAATTCAATGTTGGAGTTGGCTGCAAGTCCAAATTGATCCAAGTTTGGACCCCTTCCAAGTTCTAGAAAGCTTCAAGGTTCAGATTCAGACTCCCTTTTCCATGGAAATAATTATCTTAATGTGCTGGACTATATGGAAGGCCAGAAACGACATGATCTTTAGACAAATTGGGCCTAATCTGAATGCTTCGAAGCGTTTCTTCAAAGAGGAGTTGCATTTCTTATCACTTAGACTGAAGAGCAGACATCTTCCTTTATTTAACCTATGGATTGCAAGTCTGCCTTAGCTCTTTTTAGCTCAGTTCTGAGCCTTCTTTTCTTTGTTTCTTTCTTTGTTTCTTAACTAGCTCTTTTGTACACTCTTGTACTTTTAGTTTATTCAAGTCAATAAATGTAACGTGAGTCCCTACAGTTTTCTTCAAAAAAAAAATAGCAAGTGGATCCAAATGGGGCCTTGATATAGAAGAGAAATTAGACCGCTTCTGGACTGACCCAAGCACCGTACCTCCTATCTCTCGGTATGTAGCGGGCCCTCTCGGTATGTATCTCTCGAATGGTCCCTGCTGATTCCCCGAAGTAAGGCCTTGTTTAGATGCATCTAAAAACCCAAAACTTTACAAGATTTTCCATCACATCAAATCTTGCGGCACATGCATGTAACATTAAATATAGATAAAAAAGTTAACTAATTACACAATTTACCTGTAAATCACGAAACGAATCTTTTAAGCCTAGTTACTCTATAATTGGACAATGTTTGTCAAATAAAAACGAAATTGCTACAGTATCAAAATCAAAAAAAAATAGGATCTAAACAAGACCTAAATAGTTCCTCAGAAACATCATGAAACATGGTCCTAGTCGTAGCAGTCGGCCGCAGTAGTAAACGACACAAGACGCAATGAGAGTGAGCACGTGTATGGCACAGTTAGACCTTCTCTCCCAAAACGGGTGTGCACGTCAGTGAAAAACAGAATGGGGCACGTTTCAGTTAGCGTTCTGCCTGATTGGCCTCAATGATTCGCTGAGGAGGACGGAATCTGACTCTCCAAAGCAGGCAATCCCATGAATCTTGGACAGAAGGTGATGGGTACTATTAACTGTTGAGGATCTGCATGTGCTATGCCATTGAAGAGATGGCTTGCAAACCCCTGGGATAAACGAGGCGAAAGGACATGTGCCTGGGCCGCTGGACGTTGAGGCCGGACTAACGGCGCTTGAAGTTCCTTGTCGATCTTGTCTTGGTGTTTTCCGGATTTCGAACGATGCTAACTTGATCTGCTTTGGTTTCCCTTCCCGATCGATCCGTCCATGTGATGTGCGATGGAGTCGCGCGCGGAGGCATTCGACGATTCGTCCTCCGGGCCTCGGCCTCGCCTCATGGAACGGCGGTGCATGCAGGTGCAGGATGCGCGGCCCTTCATCGGATCGTCGTACCGCCCGGCCGTCCACGTGGGCCGATCGATACGGCAACACGGAGAAACGGTAGATGTCCATTGATTGATTCGTGCCGCGCGCTGATGTGGTCCGTGCAAAAGAAAATTTCTATTGTTTAGTTATTTTGTAAAATAAAAAAAAATATCAAAAAATAAAAAGTTCACAATAATTTTGTTATTTTACAAAATTAGATAGTCAGTATTAGTGGTTGGCTATATACAGCTATAAAAAAAATTAAGGGATAGCCAACTTTCTATTTTATAAAACCAAATAACATATCTGTTGGTGCCTACTTTTTGCTACACAAATTCTAAAATAGTCTCCATAACAAGAATAACCAAGCTCTTAGAGTTGCTCCCTGTTTGGTTCACGAAACCACAATGAAAATTTTATCACCTATCAACTGAATGTTTGGACATATGCATAAAATATTAAATATAGACTACTAAAAATACAGTTAGAGAATATTTTACGAAAGGAATCTTTTGAGCCTAACTAATCTATGATTGGACAGTAATTAATTAATAAAACAAAAATGCTACAATATATATTAAACTTCAACACCCTTAACCAAAGACTCTATAAATATGGTAGTGGAGGATGGAGTAATTGTTCCTTTCATAATGTCTGTATGATACTGTTAGGACATTTTCAGTGGTAACTTTCAGATAGCTAGCTAGATTGAGCTTAGAAATAAAAAAACACTATAGGTGTATTTGAGCCGCAGTAAGAGAGTTATTTCTTATAAGTTATACTATACTAGCTAGCGCTATTTGATATCTTTCTGTTAGTCAATATAATTCTTTCTAGACTAGCTATTTAAAAATCACTGGGACGCCCTGGCAAGGTGAAAGGTGCTGCGGTGATATCACAAATAAAGGGTTAAAGAAAACTCCTGTAATAGAGGTATACATCATGTATAACAGTGCACGTTGTTTTTAGGAAAAATGCTTTTAACTATAACAACCGCATCCAAAACTGAAACTAAATCAGCTCTTCCAAACGATTTGCCAATTTGTCAGACAGCCTTATCAATTATAACTGTTTCAGTTTTGTTGTAATGACCCTAGAAAGATTATTAAAATTGATTTATTTATAATAACTCACTCCATTTTAAAACCACAACTACTACTGACCTACTCTTCTTACTACATTTTATTTTGCCCTCATTTAATTTGAAAGTGGAGTGAGTCGTTATTTTATAGTTAAAAACCATTTGTTACATCCAAGGTATTATTACGACATTTAGAGGTATGCGTGTGTCATGGGACGTTATATTAATAAACCATAATAATCCCTCTAGCTGATTTTACTTGATGCTTTAATAAACAAATAGAACTAGATGGAAGTCAAAATCCATGTCTAAAGTGTTAGATAAAGTGACCAAAGTTAATATGGAATTATGTGATGAATATATGTATAATTATATCTTTTTATGGGGTAATTTAACAGGTAGACATTTAAGATATTTCTATAGCTAATATTATACTACTGAATTTTAACTTTGTAGAGATATTATGATATCTATTTTGTTCACTAGAAGAGTACTTCTACTACAAGCACTAGGCAAAAACATAAGCCCCCTAGAAACCTTGCCCGCCCCCTCTATATTTACCATAGAAATATAATAGTCGCTAATAATCTTTGCCATCTCTTGAAGGTACCGGATCATTTTGTCGAGTTCCTTCGACGCGACCTATTGATAGCTCGTCTTCGGTCGCCACACTACAAATCATCTTGACATTGACGCCTTGAGCCTTTATTTTCTGCTTTCACAAATGTCTACTAGTCCCTGGTTTCCATATGGAACGGTGCACTTTTCATAAATTGCTTATTATCAGCTCAAGAGCATGATTATTTTTCACTTTATGACCTAGATTTTTTGGGGTTATTTCACAATACACTTTTTACAATGCCCTTGTTATATATCCTCATAAAATAGTTACATGATGATCAAACATACTTAGTATAATACTCCCTCCATTGTAGAACACCTTTCCATGGTATTGAAAGAAAATATTCCACGATACTTGTCCTTTTTTATATCAACAGTGCAATATTTACATTTTAACTATTATATTCCCTATTTAAACCTCCTATAAAAGAGAATTAGCTAATACATTGTTACATCTAATTAATAGGGCATATGTGTGGCTATTTCATTCGCGACACGTCGTGGTGTGTTTATGGACAAATCTTGCGGGAAGTGTATCTTTCAATACTAAACAATATACCACACGCCATGGTTAAAGCACCTGAGTAGCATCTAGGGCCTGAGTTTGACTCCACGTGGGAGTGAATTTAATTAATAGATCTACATTAAAAAAATTAAAAAAAATAAGCTAAGATTTCCTCTGCTGACTTCTATAAAAAATACACCACACACGCCACGTGGAGAAACGTAAGTTAGAGCAGGGGGTGGTGGTTGCAAAATTTGGCAGATGTGCCTGCGTGAAATTGACGACTGATAAAAAAAAAATGACTGTGTCTAACCTAATTCGCCATTTATGAGAAAACAAAAGGATGACAGAGATGCAAACAGAATCTGCAGATTCGATCCCGGGTCCCCGGACCCGCGGGCGGCGCCTCCTACAGGCATCGTGTTGTCCAGCTACTACCCGCCAAAATGTCCGGCAAGTTGCAAGTGCCATCAGCACCAGCAGGCAGCCACCGGTATGGCAGCATCATGCTTTAATCTCTGATAAAGGCCTGTGGCGGTTTATATTGAAGGCTTTCCCCGTCACCAGAGGGACATCATGCCGTCTCCGCGCGCTTTCCGACGACACAGACAGGAGTAGGAGACGAGGGCCGGCCGGTGATCAAATCATCCCATCCGCGACCGGCCGGAACCGCGGCTATGCGGCGCGCCTCCGGTCCACTCGATCGTCCGCGGCCAGGAAAGATGCATGGGGGCGGTCCGATCCATGGCAGTGGCAGCACATCGCGGCAAGCTAAGCGTGGGAGCTCGTCGTCGTCGTCGTCGTCGCCGCGCTGGCCAGCAGTGGGCAGTAGTAGTGGCCAGTGGCCACCCCTGCACCCACAAGTTTTTCTGCAGGTGCTGTAGGAACACGCTGCCTTTTGATCGGGAGTTGACGAGATGAATGAACTACAGTTTTAAGTAGTCACATACTCACATTAAATGGCCATGTTTGGTTCTTTTCCTCCACTTTCCAGGTGCAGAGAAGTGATTTCAGACCTCAATGCAGGGGCTAGCTAGTTTAAATTTTAATTTTGCTTACGGTGATTGATGTATCGAACTAACCACAGACGAGGCTCCACACGTGTAAACACCACGCACAGAAACTTCACATCACAAAAAACAAAATCTAGTTTCATCCCACTGGAGTTTCTTCCACAGTTGTGTCGGATCACATGCCTCCCGCTCGGACAGCGACTGGTTTATTTACGCCTTTTTTTGGACTTGAAAAAAATTTAAGTGTCTCAATTTTAGTTTTCTCTCAGACAACGATTATTATATATAATTTTTATACTAAAATTATAGTTTTCTTCATTCTGACTTTTTCGATACAATCCACAATTTTCGTACCGAGAATAAAAAAAACTCCTTAGACAAAATCACAAACCCGTATATGCTCGTATGCTCGTATGTTTTAATAAAAAAAGTCCTAGCGAATAGAGATTTATCGGATCAATTAAACTCCTATGCTCGAGCGCTGGGTTTGTCCTTTCACTACCGGAAACGCGAGCTTTGTCGAGAGTCCGCCTTTGCCGAGAGCCAGACGCTCGACAAAGACAGCCTTTGCCGAGAGCCCTGTCATCCTCTCGGCGAAGAGCCTTTGCCGACGGCCAGGCTCTCGGCAAAGGTCAGCTTTGCCGAGAGCTGAGCTCTCGGCAAAGGCAAGCCCTCGGCAAAGATGTCGTGCCGTGAACGGCTGCCGTAGTCGTCACCTTTGCCGAGAGCCGTGCCGTTAGGCTCTCGGCAAAGAGGTGACCTTTGCCGAGGGCAACTGCAGGCTCTCGGCAAAGACCCCCTTTGCCGAGGGCTAGCACTTGCCCTTGGCAAAGATTGAAGTTTTTTTTTGACTTTTGTGCCTAGACTTTTTCTATAGCCTTTGCATATTATATACAAGCACATGTTAAAATTTGGGAGCTTTTTATAACATTTTGCTATATTTCATCAATTCATTTATTTTCTTTGCATTTTTTTGAAAAAGTAAATTTGAACTGCAGGTGCA
>Ga0182004_10000036_pt1 | contig 44709 bp, 34 predicted proteins | sample Sormic07211540_1_FD_120479 | JGI IMG/M metagenome (GOLD analysis project Ga0182004, IMG submission 120479) | Endophyte microbial communities from Sorghum bicolor roots, Mead, Nebraska, USA - 072115-40_1 MetaG | ecosystem: Host-associated > Plants > Roots > Unclassified | place: USA: Nebraska...
AACCAGACGCAGGACGTAGGTATTACGCCAACTCGGCGGCCGAACCTGGATAAAAAGCTTGTCCGTGTCTTGCGTCACCATCGAGCTCGTAGTTTGCGCACCGTCTACCGATAAACTACTACCATGGGTATACCCCAAGGTAGACTGCCGACTAGCTTTCGTCGACAGCCGGGGACGGGATGGAACGAGGCGCGACAAGGGCAGGCGCCGGCGCGACGGCGACGGGGAAGGAGGGGAAGTTGGTGACGGTGCGGCGACCGCGGATATGGAGCTGTGGCGTCGTAGACGGTGGCGGCCTCCTCGGCGGTGTCGAAGGTCCCAAGCCAGCAGCGCTTCCTCGCGAGCCTCGGGTCGCGGATCTCCGCCGCGTACTTGCCCCACGACCGCGCGCCACACGCCGTGGGATGGCCGGTTCCTTTGTGGGGCAGGGGAGGGGGCGGGGACAGAGACGGGGGAAGGGGAGGGAGGGGAGCGGCTGGCCGATCTGGTGGAGGCGGCGGTGGCATTCGTCGGAGGAGTCGAAATCGGTGGCGCCGCCGGGAGGTCACGAGAACTTCGGTCGCAGCTTAGCTAGGCTTGGCCAGCGAAAAACGAACCTCCATCTCGTTTTCAAAGTGGCTTATGGCCTAGCTTTGGGCTGTTTACAAACAACCAAACAGCTAGAAAGTGGCTATCTAGAGCTTGGTTAGGAGTTGAGTTAGCCATCCAACCAAACTGGCCCTTAAAGTACCTGCACGGAGTAATATGCGATATCAGTAGTTTATAGGCGCCTAGGAGAACATATTAGTAAAATCTTCTGGTTTACTACTACCAACTTTTATCACGGCTGAAGCTCCCCAAATGTGCCAAGTGCATGCGCTGATGCACTGAAGACACAGAATTCTGCTGGACCCTGTACGTAACCATCAGTGAGCTAGCTAAGTACCCTTGCTAGCTTGGTCTAGCTCTAGGTTGGAGGGGATCCGAGGCGGAAAAGGCTCGCGTCACATCATAGGATGAGCACTGTGCATTGGTGTTTCCTAACCGGACGTGAATTGTTGCTCAAGGATCCTATACGACATATGTTTATCAGTCCGCTTACACGACACGTATCCATGCGCATCTTCGTGCAAGTGGTTGTTGCTATCGATCTACTCTTGGATGCACGTCAAAAAAGTGTCACTCTTGGATGCACTGCACCAAAGTTTCAGATGTTGTTAGCATGTCACGCTTCTTTATAGCATATACTCCTCCAATACTACACGCTTTAATTGTCTGTGTTGATCCGATAATCCGAGTGAGCGAGATTAGGTAGTAGCGTTTGAATCCTATGTGATTCTATTCCAGATTCTAGAAGCCTGCGATTTGAGGTCGATTATCCCGTAGGACTCCAAGTTGGGAAAGCTAAACCTCTGCAAGTTGAGACCAATGCCGTATTATAAACCCTCCTAGAATTATAAATCAGCGCAGAGTCATTATCTCCTAGACATGGAAAAGAGAAATTCCTCCTAGATTGGTATATAGTCGTCGTCTCGTGACGACTATGAAAAGAGTACATTCGTGGTGCTAAGAACCGATGTGAGGGGACTCGAGGTGAGAGTGGTGTGAGGAACCTGAATGTGGGAGCGGCGATGCGAGGGAGGGGGGTGGAGCAGGTGGGTGACGCGACAGTTCAAGGGAAGCGAGGCCATGTGGGTAGTGGTGTCAGAGGTGGTGGAGCGGGCAAGTGTGACGACGGAGTAGGGAGCGAGAACCGTGGTTCTTAGAATTGCGACCGATAGAGGATAGTAAGGTAGGGAGGCAGGAGCAGTTTCATCCTTTGGATTCATTTGTATTTTCATCCTTTCGTATATAGGGAACAAAATTATCGTGAAATAAGAAGGGTCCAGAGGATTGTGAGATTTTGAAAATCTAAGGTTGGGGTAATTCTTAACCCTTTCAGAAAACTCCTCGTTTGGCATCTTTGGAGTTTTTTTAATCTTCTTTCCAGTATCCGAGAGGAATTCAGACGTGCCCTTAGCCTAATACCCATGTCAGTGTGTGTTTTGTTTTGCTGAAAGCCTAAAAGGACATGGTCGACGCCGTATCCAATAATCGGTAGTTAAGTTAAAAAAAATGGAGTAATTGATGGTGGATGGAGAGGAAAGTGTACAAAAATGATGGCGTTGCCATTCGTCGTACAAGTCAATGATTAGCCATGAAATTAAAGAAGAATGCGACGGCATTTGCCATTTAAATTGCAATCCACTGTTCTAGTACTGTAATCGATGGAGTAATCAGTAATGAATTTGGTAGTTGGCAAACAAACTTTTCTGCATCACCATTAGATTGCCTGCTTAGATTGCGTGGGCCCATGATTATTGGACTACCTAGACGCATGCATGCACCAAAAGTTCAAGCCAGAGAGGACAGCAGTGGTTGCCATCACAAATTAGTCATTAGGGAGTACTAGTGACATTACAAATGACATTCTTCCCCTCTAATCCAAAACTTGTATACGGGGGGCCCGAACCGGAAAGCGATAGAGCAATCATGGGCGCATTACTGACACTTGGCATGCTTGTGTTTGAAGGCCATTAATGGTGGAGCTGGAAGAATGCAAGCATACACTGTATGCGTCAACCATCATATCATCTCATCATAGTATAAAGTGTCTCATGAGGCTTGGATTGCATACGTGAAAGATGCATGCCTCCAAACCAGAGCAGAGCAAAGAGCAAGCAATCAAAAGTCGCTGCTGCACCATTGACAGGCACCGTTCATCACCGGCCAACTGCCACATGATGTGTGGAGGAAACATGAAAGATATAGATAGCCCCACTTTTGCTCAGCCCCACTAGCGGCTAAAAATCATGTGAACTTATGCTTGTACTCGGCCTTACGTTTACAGGACAAAACAAAAAGAAAGAACGTTAACAGTACAAGTCAACAAGACAACAAATGTATTAATAAACCGAGAGAGAGAGAGACGCTATAACCATAACCATTGTTGCATAAATAAACTAGGTTATCAAATCCGTGCTCCTATAACCATTGTTCCAAATGACTACTATGACCTTACTTAGTTCGCGAAATTTTTTAAATTTAACTACTATAGTATTTTTATTTTATTTGGTAATTAGTGTCTAATTATAAATTAATTAGGTTAAAAAAATCGGTGTCATGAATTACATGCAAACTGTATATGCTCTATGTATATGTTTAAAAATTCGATGTGATACAACGATTTTTTTTAAACTAACAACGCCTAAAATATGCCACCGAAGTTTTTTTTCCCTGATTCATCATACTGTAGGCATCTCTTCGGCATCGATGATCAGCACCACAACATGCCCGTACGCGGTACGTACGGCCTGTCAGAATGTAAAATGTCGGCGGTCAAGAGTCAAGGTGCATCGTTTAGTTCACCCAAAAAAATCAAAAACTTTTTAAAATTTTAGGTCAAATCAAATCTTACGGGCACATGTAAGAAGAATTAAATATAAATGAAAATAAAAACTAATTACATATTTTGCTTGTAAATTGCGAGACGAATCTTTCAAGCCAGTTACTCTATGATTGGACAATATTTGTTAAATAAAAACAAAAATGCTTCAGTGTCAAAATCCAAATTTTTTTTTAAATCTAAACAAGCGCTAAAGGCCCTCTTTAGTTCAGAAAAAAAGAAAATTAAAATATTATAACACAATTATAACTATATCATAAACTAATTAGATTTTAAAAAAATGTCTCTCAAAATATATACAAACTGTTACATAAATATGTTTAAATATTTTATATGACGAGAGAGAGGTCACATACATGGCAGTCTTTAACTTCCACCCGGCCGGCCGGGCGGACGGGCGGACGGGTGCCAGGGCCTTGTTTCTAAAAATTTTTGCAAAATTTTTCAGATTTTTCGTCAAATCGAATCTTTAGACGCATGTATGAAGTATTAAATATAGATGAAAATAAAAACTAATTGCACAGCTTGGTCGAAATTGACGAGACGAATCTTTTGAGCCTAGTTAGTCTATGATTGGACAATATTTGTCAAATACAAACGAAATTAATACTATTTATATTTTGCAACTAAACAAGACCTAAACAAGGCCAAGCTGAGCAGCAACAGGGACAGCCATGCATGCGCCTGGCTTCAGAGTTCAGACTCCCGCGCAGCCGCGCAGGCGGCCAGGCCACCACCACCGTACCACCGTCGCTTTTTCCGGAAAAGATGGCGCGGCGCCGGTCCCTCTGCAACAGTGTCGTGCATCAGTGCATGCGCATGCATGCATGAGCCCCAGAGCCCGGGCCGTCGCCAAGGAATCCGATGCTGCCGCTGGCTGCTGCTGCTGCCTGCTTGCTGGTCACCGTCACCGGTTGGACTCGCCAGGTTTGGTGAGGCACACACCGCCGCGCCACCGCACGAGAAGGACAGCGAGGGGGGCGACGGGTGGATGGGCGCCAAACCAACCGACACCGCGCTCAACTGCCGAGCGACCCAGCCGGCCAATGGCACGGCAACGCGTCGGCACAGCGGCGGCGCAGCAGATCAGGTAGGCACACACACAGCACATGCGTGCAATGGAGGAACGTAGCTTCAAGACTCGGACACCGTGTGCTAGCGCAGAGGGCGTCTGGCTGATGAGCTGAGGTAGCCTTCGCTATTCCAAATCCCGTGGCGCCGCGGTGCGCGCAAGGCCGTATCCGTATGTAGCCCAAGGCTGAAGCAAGCGTGCCGGAGCAGTGCAGGCCAAGTCACCATCGCGCGCGCGCGCATGGGTAAGCACCAACCGCAAACTAGCTCCTCTCAAAGCGACCGGCGGCTTTAGACGAACGGCGGCTTCGCGATCAAGGCTAGCCACCGCGGCCGCGTTGCCGACGGGCCGGGGAGGGGGGCCAAGCGCGCGCAAGAGCGCCTGTGCACATCGCCGCAGCACACAGCACACAGCAGCTGTGTGCTTTTCCACCTCTAATCAGCCACGAACCGATGTGATTCAGTGGACCTTCTTACTCCTATGTGTGTCTCGAGCGCAACTGATCAGGGGCTCAGACGAGACAATCTGAAACTTGAAGGAGACCGTCGTGTCATGATGGCGGCGCGTACGGCGCACTAGCACTTCCTCCGTCAAAAAAAAAAATGCAATTCTAACGATGAACTGGAATAACAGGTGCATTTGAGGTGTTCCTTAAGGCCGTTAGCTATTGCCTACTGCTACTAGTGTCAGCTATTGCCATAAGTACATCAGATAAAGAAAAGCTATGTTGTCATCATATCGATGAGATGTCTTCTTTCGGGCGTCTTTTTTGTGTTTAAAGATTAGTGCCGTTTTGACCTATCATGGGCCCCCGTGTGGCATGTTTCAAGTACTTCTAATAAAAGCACTGCTACTCTTCATCATCTTCTCAATTCCTCGGCAGTAAACACATCACAAGCTCAATCAAGACCCTCCATCTACAACTACAATCACCTTTCCCTAATTGGAAGGCAGTCAATTAACCATACTATAGTCACAACCTCAGGCGTTATATTATTCTGTACGCAGCCCGCATCTGAATCTGACGTCTGAACTGCTCCCGCGCCTGACGAATCTATTCCGTCATCCGTCTCGTCTCGTCTTCAGTTTTTTCCTCTTTTGATCTCGACACCCTGATCTCGAGCCGAATTTGCGCAGGACATGTTTGGGCCGCATGCATAAGCGTGATGAGCTTTTTGGGCTTTCACATTTCCTTCTCGTTGCATCCTACTACAACATGCGATCCAGGGTTACTAGTAAAACTAGGCCTTGCAGAAGTTTCGACGCACCCATCCCAGACTTTAGGCCCTAATTCGGCCCCATGAGAGCGAGTCCGCAACTGTAGAAGTTTTTTCTTGTTCACGAAAGCCCTAGAAAAACAAGAACTAGATACTTCTCCGTCCCTAAATAATTATCGTTTATACTTCTCAAGAAACAACTTTTATTACATATATATAATACATAATTAGTATTATTAGAAAGATCTTTTAATCTTGTTTTTTAATAAATTTATTTAAAGATAAAACTTGTGCCTGCTTGATGGTGTACCGTGCATCTTTGATCCGGTTTTATTCACCAAAAACGACGATAAAACTTGTGCCACCTCCGTTTTTTTCCGAAAAATGTATAAGGTGCAAGGTGCAAACAACCCAATGGAAAATGTGAGATTTATGTTGAAGTGTTGTACTCTCTGATATGTTTGCGGGTCTTTGCCAGCAAGGTACAACCGTACAACAGAACTTGCAATGCTTCCTGCCAATTATTAAGCGCGGTTGCAGCCTTGTGGTTTTTCACGATGGATCTCCCACCCCGAGTTGTTTCTCGTACAATAACTTTAACAAAATATATATTAAAATTATTAATACTTATAATATATAATTAATTGAGCTTGTTACGGTGCTTGGGCATGAAAAATATTTACTGCACCTATAAATTACAAAAAAATAATTAATTGTTCTTAAGTGCAGTTTAGAACTTTTTCTCTTGTGTACAACACCTCTGACTCCTGACTAATTCTACGAACGCGAACGGGAGTAGCTGGTGCGTGCGATTCGGGATCTCGTCGCTCCTTGCGTTACCGGCACCCATGTCGCTGTTGGAGGGCAACGCCGCTACGTCGCTGTTGTAGGGCAACACTGCTACGGAGCTGCTGCAGGGCTGCGCCACAGTGATCCTGCTAGATGAACACTCGTCCTGACTGTGCATAGCACCGATGGCATGGACGTCAGCTTGCTCACGCCCACCGAATCGAAGTAGTCACTGCTGCCCTGCGCCAGGCCAGAGATCACGGACGCCGCGAACCCAATGTTGCCGGCGCTTGCACTCGTCATGTTCCTCGCGGCCGCCACCGTCAGGGACATAGATACGAACACAAAGATCGCCTCGCGCTAGGAGGATCGTCAAGATCTGAGCCGCCGTGGCATTGGGCGCCACAACGCCTCGCTGTGGGCAAGGAACAAGAGGACGCTGGTGGCGTAGGTGGTGTCGTGTGGGTCTAGCTCCGAGATGGATGCCTCGCCGGATGTGGCCATGGTGACGAAGAGAGATTGTGTGCTGCGGGGTTGTGCCATCGTGGCCCATGAGCGAGATGGACGCAGGCGGATCAACGCTATTGCAGGCTAACGCCGGGCACATGGCAGCCGGAGGGCGCAGGTGGGGGCAGTGCTTCGGCAGGTCACCTGAGTTGCGCCTCTCGCGCTGGAGAGGGTGGAAGTTGCGAAGACAAAAGGAGATAAAACTAGCGAGGGAGCTGCGGAGATGAGCGTTGGCTATCAAAGTTGACGCATCCACGGATGCATGGGGCCGCCGAGCCGCTTGCGCGTCGATGGGAAGCGAGCGACGGAGCTAGGGAAGAATATTCTGATAAGATGCGCTGAGATGAGAAGTCATTATTTATTTATTTATTTATTTATTTATTCATCAAGGCAACTCTTTTTTTCAAATCTAGAGAAGCAGCTTCTGAGACATTAAAATACCGTTCTACCTTAAAAATAATTAGAAGCTAGTTTTGGACATGTTTATTTTTTTTCTGATCCACGACTTAAGTTCTTTCTACCTGGTTCCTCTTATTTTTAAGCCATCGGATGTGACAAAACGGGGGGCTCTCATAATTCGCAAGCGCCGTAAAATTTCACTAATTAATATATCATCGAAAAGATATTGTAATCTAGTTTTTTAATAAATTTATTTGGAGATATAAATATTGTGTGTATTTTTTATAAATCTAATTAAATTTATAATATCAAAATCTAAAAATGATAATTATTTTGGAACGAAGGCATGGACCAACATTTATATTCGTAGGAGGAGGTTCTTGAATTCTGCAGTTCATGTTACACACAGGGTTGCCGGTTGGCTTGGGCGATTGCATCGTCGGTGTGGTGTACCGCGTTCACATGCTGGTGTCGTTGCGATCGACGCTGTCGATCGATCGATGGAAGCCGCAAAAGAGCTGTGGTTGGATCTGACAGCTGAGTATAGCTGACCATTTTATTTGTTTTTTTTTAAAAAAATCTTTTTGGGTTGGACTTGGGAGATTACGTGGGTAACCGTCTAACCGAAATAATCATAGGAAATAGGAATGGCCATTGACGGATAGGCAACTCTGGCCTTGTTTAGTTGACCCCGAAAACCAAAAAATTTTCAAGATTCTTCGTCATATCAAATCTTTTGGCACATGCATAAAACATTAAATATAGACGAAAACAAAAACTAATTACACAGTTTAACTGTAAATCACGAGACAAATCTTTTGATCGTAGTTAGTCCATAATTAGATAATATTTGTCACAAACAAACGAAAGTGCTACATTACCGAAAAATTTTCACTTTTCGAAACTAAACAAGGCCCACTTTTAAACTAACCTGCACGCCGTGTTCGTGGTCCCGGAGACAGCTGGAATACCCGTTTCTTTGCTCCCGGCCCTCCCGCTATTTTCATTATCAACTTCGGCCTTGTTTAGTTTCTAAATTTTTTTAAAATTTTTTTGTTATATCGAATTTTTAGACGTATGTATGAAATATTAAATATAGATAAAAAATATAACTAATTATACAGTTTATCTGTAATTGCGAGATGATTTTTTTTAAATCTAATTAGTCTATAATTGAACAATAATTATCAAATACAAATAAATTACTAGAGTAACCAAACTAAATCTTTTACCCAACTAACCAAGGCCTTCCCATGATCTGGAATACATCATGAGTATGGTTTCTTCCTACAACAACTGATGCTGATCGGTAGCTCTAGGCTCTGGCAGCTACTATTACTCTCTGAGTCTTAAAAAAAATCAATTTCTAGAATTATCTTAAATCATTTTTTGAAACTTTAACTAGATTTCTAGAAAAATACTAAAATTTATGATATTAAATTAGAATTATTAAATTTATTATAAAATATATTTTCATAAGATATGTATTTTGATATTATAGATGTTGTTATTTTTTTTATAAAATTAGTTAATTAATTTTTTTATTGAAGGAGGAAGTAACAACTAACCTTATCATTGATGAAGCACTTCCAATTAACCTCCCAATAATTTTCGCTCTTGTTTTGATGACAAGCACTCGACAAGAAAATAGCATATTTTTTTTTGACAGGCAACAGTGTTTTTCTCTTATAATAAATTAGTCAACAATAATATCTGCTATAACATTTTAGACTAGTGAACGGGCAGTAGAACGCTACTTTACCTTGCCAATTAAAACAAATTTGCACCTGCTACAAACTTTTTTACTGCACGGCTGTATTGTAGCACGGCCAGTCGTTGCAATTCTAGGGAATTATTTGCACCCATGAGCCGCTTCGCTCGCTCATCGCAGTCGCAGGCTCTCGCAGCGCTGCACTGCATGCCTACCATTCCGAGCGACGCGCAAGACACGCGTACCGTGCCCACAACACAACGTACCCGCGGAAGCACGGACGGAGTTGACCACGCGTGGCTTCCACTCCCGGCAGCATGAATGCCTCCGAGCACCGGCCCCACGCCCTTCAGCCACGGGAACCGCCCCGGCCGTCTATTTTAAGCATGCAGGCAGGCCAGGCCGCCGGCCTCCCCCTCCCTTCCCGTAATCCAATCTCCTCCCCCACTGCGGCTGCGGCACTGCTTCTCTATCTCTTGCTATCCCGGTCATCAATGCAAGCGTCCATGGACCCTCCTCCTACCGCGAAGGCAGAGGCGGCGGCCGTGACCGCGTCGCCGGGGAAGGCGGAGAAGGCCACTACGAAGGCGGCGAGGCCGACGACGACGCTGCTGGACGTTCATGAGGTGGAGTGGATCACGCGGGAGCTGGAGCGGCTGCTGGCTCGGGAGCAGAGCAGGAGCAGCGAGGGCGTTGGCGACGCTGGCGCGGCCGGCCGGCACCGGCGGAAGAGGGCCAGGATCAGCCCCGCCCCCGCCGCACACAAGGATAAGGGGGGCTTCCTCGCCGACCTTCTGGGGAGGCACGCCGTCTCCATCTGCAGCGGGGACGCCGTGAACCACAGCTCCGCCGCCGGGGACAGAGGGCGCCGGCGAGGCGGCCGCGGCGGCTTCCGCGAGGTGGAGAAGGTGTAGATCACCGTTAGCGACTTTTTGGCATGGTGTGTGGCACGGAGGCGTAAGTCTCGTTCTTCTGTAATCATGCGCATCAAATTGCTCCACCTTCTTCTGTAAATTGTCCCGTGTTACCGTGCGGTTAGTGGGTTTGTAATGGCTAATGATAGTACTTACAGAAAATTACGCCACTATCCATACTATCATATATTCATATAGATGTAGGAGTGTATAGTTCTAGTTCTATACTTCAAGCAGTTTGGTATCTGTAATTTGGTTTCCATCCCAAGAAAGTTCAGACTACTACTACTACTAGCATTGTACCTTTGCTGGGCTGGCTGAATGATGCACAATGGCAGCCGTAGGCAGTAGCAGAGATCAATGTGAACTTTCGCTTTCAAATTCAAAGTTGCAGTAGTACAGCCAACAGCCCTTCCACGAGCAACGACGCAAGTCGGGCTGCAAAAGCAAAACTGATGGCTGCCATGTTCCCTAGGAACCTTTTTTTTTTTAATAAAGCTCCCAGGAACAAGTTTTAGTGCTGCAGTTAAGATGCCACTTGTGAATTCTGATCAATGGTACTAGTATCACGTTAACAATGAGAGATTGATCTGAAATCTACAAACGTGGTTGAAGTCATTCTAGATAAAAATAGCACGGAGAGAACCTCCTGAGTTCTGACAGGCTGACACGAATAATCGCAAAAAAAGAAGAAGAAGAAGACAGGGTGACACGAACACCATTGCGTAGAGTCTGCCGGCTACAGCCCGAACTGTATTAGGCCCAGCCCATTGCGACATGCTCCGCCGTCATGCGATCTGTTCAGCTGATTGAACCCGGCCCAAAACAACCAGAAGCCAAGCTTGGAATTGGAAGCGTAGAGAAGCGAGAGACTCGTGTTGTGGAGGAGTGGAGCTGGCAGCCGAAGAGACCCCGAGAGAGAGACCGGGCTAGGTGTGGTGACCCAAATGGAGGCGGCCGCCACGTCGCCGTCGCCGGAGCAGCCGCTGCTCCGGCCCCCATCCCCGCCGCCGAATCCCCGCGCCGACGCCAGGTCCGGCACCCCGGCTTCGCCTTCTCCCTCCGCGGCGAGGCCGAGCCGCCTCGCGGCGCTCATCGGGCGCGCGGCGGGGCGGCGCGGGCCCTCGATGCTGGTGCGCGAGACGGCGGCGCTGCAGCTGCAGCGGAGGCGCGCGGACTGGGCGCACTCCCGCCCCGTCGTCGCGCTCGACATCGCCTGGAACGTCGCCTTCGCCGCCGCCGCGGCCGCCGTGCTCGCGTCCTCCGCCGAGGAGAGCCCCGTCAAGCCGCTCCGCCTGTGGCTCGTCGGTTACGCCGCCCAGTGCCTGGTGCACGTCGGGCTCGTCTGCGCCGACACCCGCCGCGGGACGCGGCGCGCCCGGGGCTCCGCATCCGACGTCGAGTCTGCCGGCGCAGGGACGGACAGCTCGGACGCCGACAGCGAAGATGACGAAAGGGCGGAAGGGAGGAGCAGGTGGGGCGCGATCTAAACCTCAGCCTCTTGTGTTCTGTGATGTGCTGGGATTAGGATTAGGGTTTATGCAATGGACACGAAACCATTGCTTCCTTATGTGTGTGTGTGTGTGTGTGTTGACTTTCTTAACTGTTCTTCGTTATTTGGCTTACGCTCACAGCCGTACAAGTCGTTGCGAGACGATGAACACGTTGATATCATTTCTGTGGTGGATCATTGGATTCTACTGGCTAGTGTCAGGTGGGGAGGTGCTCGAGTATGGCGCTCCAAGGCTGTATTGGTACGTTACCTTCATTTTTCTTGCATCTTGATTCTCCAATGATAACATGCAATTAGTTTGGTTGATTATACCAAGGTTTGAATGAAAATGCCATACTGGATGTTCATTAGAATACACGGAGTGCAATATATATCTTATGATGAAAGGTCTAAAAGCCGTTAAATATGTATCTAAGCTGCTTTGTTTCCATTTCAAATACTTTTCAGTCAATACATGCATCTATATTTTTCCATAATTAAGATGTGAGCTGTTCTACTTGTCATCCTAAATTCCTAACTACCTGCTTTGCAATTCATTCTGCAGGTTAACCGTTGTGTTTCTGGCCTTTGATGTGTTTTTCGCTGTGTTTTGTGTTGCTGTGGCCTGTTTCATTGGGATTGCGCTGTGTTGCTGCTTACCCTGTGTCATTGCTATTCTGTATGCTCTGGCTGGCCAGGTAAGATCAATGAACTCTGATCTCAAGAAAAGTAGTTGTATCTGTGCTGTTTCCATATGTTATCAGAGTCCTTAGTTCCTTTCATATTAAATATGTAGGAGGGTGCATCAGATGCAGATATTAGTGTTCTTCCAAGGTATAGATTTTCTGATCCTAGTGAGGATGGTGAGAAGGGGACTGATGAAGGTCTGATGATCCCCATCCTGAATAATAGTGGAGTTTCAACAAGTGAGCGCATTCTACTTCGTGAGGATGCTGTAAGAACTTTTGTTCCATGCTATATCTGTATTCTTTCAATGTCTTTTGCACTATGTTATGATCTTTCTATGCCTATTAACTATTAAGACACGTCCCAATTTTTTCCAAAAAAGGAGCATAATGTTTATGTTGGCATTTTGTAAGGCATCAGTGTGCTGTAAATTTTGCTTACCCTTTGTCCATATTGGCATGCCAGAACAAAATTTCCGACAATACGTTTTTTTGGCTAATTCTTCAGTTGACAAACAGATTGAACAATGCTTATGTTTTTCGACGTTTCTCTTGTACTTCGCTGACAGATCCTTTGTTCCTTCAGGAATGTTGTGTCTGTCTCTCATCATACGAAGATGGAGCTGAGTTATCTGCTCTCCCCTGCAACCATCACTTTCACTGGACTTGTATTACCAAATGGCTGCGGATGAATGCAACATGTCCACTCTGCAAGTATAACATTCTCAAAGGCAGTGACAGTGCATGACAAACTTATGCTGACATAACTTCCGCACAGAGGCTGTGCTCATCATCATCTTCTTTCAAGTGACATTCTCAAAGCAATGCAATGTCTTTGTGATTCTGGTCTGGTTGTATGCTGTTTTAACAGCTGTGTTTTTAAGTGACAGTGATGTGTGTTTTCCTGTTTAGGATGTGGTGATAACCTGTAAATGGATGAGACCTAACTTACAGTTGCGCTTGCTAAATTGCTTGTAAATATCTTTGGAGGACTTGTTTTCTGCGTATGATGGAATCAGAATTGGTGAAATACTTTGTGATTCTGAAATGGTTGTATGCTGTTTTAACAGCTGTGTTTTTAAGTGACAGTGATGTGTGTTCTCCTGTTTAGGATGTGGTGACAACCTGTAAATGGATGAAACCTTAACTTACAGTTGCCCTTGGCCCCTTGCTAATATTGCTTGTAAATATCTTTATAGTTGTTTTCTGCGTTTGATGGAATTGGAATTGGTGAAATACATTGTGATAGGTTCACTGTTCGCAAAATTATTTATGAGCAGCTGGACATTGTAATATTGAAAATGAATAAATGATGCAGCGCTTGCCCATCTAAAAACTCCTCCGCTTTGTTCTCTGGCCTAGATAACATTGCTGAGGAGTTCAGACAATATAAGAACTATAACAGGTTCGGATGGTACCACGACCTTTGATTTGATAAATATTTTAGAACTAATGAATTAAGAAGCTGACCTAGAACGTAGATAAATATAATCACATTCAAATCTAAAAAGAAAAAGAAACAGGTGCTCGGAAACACCTGTTAACCAGTATGAACACAGAACTTGATAAACAGTACTGGTGAAAATATACTTTTCTTTCCTCATGCTTTTGTTGCTGAAGATGATGCCTTATCTCTTAGAACAGTTACAAGACAACATACATGTCACTGATGTTAGTGATAAAAAATAAACTAAAAACTACTAATTCTTGCTTACACCCAACAAAGTATCTGCATCTAAGATATCTATCCACAGTATCTCACATATTCAGACTCTAGTGCATAATGAGCCATTCTTTGTCAGATCAAGTAGTCGTCTCCATAAACCTTGAAAAATGCTTCATAAACATGAGAATTCCTCTCTCTGATCAAAGTGCAAACATTGTGCGCATCCCGCCATCGTTTACACTTGAAGTACATATGAACAAGCAAAGTCTGTAATACAACATTCATTTCAGAACTTGTCTTGATGAGACGAGCATGTATCTGCCTTCCATAACGCAAAAGCCCTTGGAAGCGGCACAGGTTTAGAAGACCTGCTAAAGTGTAATGGTCAGGCCTAACACATGCCATCTCCATCTGACGGTAAATGTTTATCGTGGCAACAGGCTGTCCATCACCCACGTAACCTGAAAGCAATGTGTTCCATGATATCAAGTTCCGCTCATTCATCCTGAGAAACAGTAACTGAGAGACTTCAATAGACCCACACTTCGCGTACATATCGATAAGCTCAGTTTCCAGTACTACATTCATCTGGTTTATGACCCTTATGGCATGGCCATGAATTTGCCTCCCATACTCTCTGTACCTTCTGTCACCACAGAGCCTCAGAAGGTTCGCAAAGGTATGTTGGTTAGACTTTATATTTGCGGACTCCATTTGTCGAAAAGTGTCAAGTGCTGAATCAACTCGCCCATTTTCAACAAACCCAGACAAGAGTGCATCCCATGAAACATAATTTCTCTCATCCATCCTGTCAAATACCAATCGAGCAAGATCCATGTAGCCGCATTTACTATACATGTCAAGAAGTGCAGTGCCCTGGATGACTTCAGTATCTAACGCTCTTCTAATCAAATAGCCATGAAATGCACGACCACTGTCTATGTCAGCCAAGTGGGCACATGCTGCAACTCCACTGCCAAGAGTGAAACGATCAATAGTGAAACCAGACTCCTGCATCTGAACGATCATTTCTAGCACCTCTTCACAAAGTCCAAGACGAACATAGCTTGAGATGATCGTATTCCAACTCACTTGATCCCTGCTGATCGCTGTGTCAAACACCCTCCGGCAACTCTCCATGCTGCCGCATTTTCCATACATATCAATGAGGCAGTTCCACACGGTGGCATTCCTTCCAAATCCAAGGACAACTGCCATCGTGTGCATCTGCTTCCCTCGGACCAGGCAGCCCAATGCACCGCATGCTTGAATTGCCATAACAAGAACAGAAACATTTGGAAGCAAGCCCGAACACTGCATGGCTGAGAATGCATCCCAGGCTTTGTCCCACTGAGAAGAACGGGCATAGCCGCCAATGATCACGCTCCAAGAGACCACATTGGGCTGGCTTATATCATTGAACACCTTACTGGCATCATCTACCAAGCCAAAATCAATATATGCAGCAGCCAACGCAGTGCCTACGACCACATGCTGACACAACGAGCAGTTGATGACCAGACCGTGCACGGCTTGGAGCATCCTTCTGTCCCATAGGCAGGCACAAGCTCTGAACACACTCGGTAGCACAAACCTGTTCACCGGGACCCCCTCCCTCCGCATACTGCAGAAGAGCTCGACGACCTCCGCATGCCGACCAGCGTGCGCCAGTGCCACGAAGTCCGCGCTCTCGCTCTTCCCGCCGCCCTCATGAGGATCACGTCCGCTTGCTCTCTGGCCGCCCGTCCGAAGCCTTTCGTCCAACAGGTTACCTGCGCTCGAAATCTTCGTGGTGCTCCTGTCAGGCATTCTGTCCAACAGGTTAGGTGGGTTCACTCGGCCGGGGTTCTGGGTGGTTCTTGTGATGGGCAGCGTGATGAGTTCTCGCTGCAAGGTAGCCGCGGAGGCGGCGATGCACCGGAGAAGGTGGCGGGGCTGGCAACGGCGCCGGCGGCCAAGGTCCCATTCGAGGCGGGTGGGTTGATTGGGATCGGGGCAAGGGGGAGGGAGCCCCGGAGGATAAGGGCGCAGGAGACAAGTGGTCATATCCGTTACTGTTTGGCTATGAGCAGCACGAAGCCGCGAGTCCCGACTACAAGTAGCGTACTCGCTCAGCTCCAAATTATCAACTTCCAAAGTTCATCTGAGTCAAACTACTTTAAATTTAATTAAGTTTATAAAAAACACTAATATTTACTTTATCAAATTAGTATCATTAGAGATATTATGAAATATAAAGATCGTGTAGAGGTTAAAGTGGATGCGGCATCTTTGTAATTATCCTTTAATCAAATTATGGGTATTCTATGTATAAAGGTTAGACAACTACTCTGTACATTTGATAATTCAAAGAACTTTGGTAGATGCCTTGAATTCTAGTACTACTTGCAGCGTGTTTAGGACAGGACAAATGAACTAGGTTTAGATCATTTTTCTTGTCATATACATCAAGTAATCTTCGCTTGAGAGTGCACATATTTTTACATGCCCTGGATAATTTCGTTTCCTAAGTATGCCTTTTTTTTACATTCCATTTTTGTTTGAAGGGGAATTTATATGTCACAACGTATAGCCAATTCACAAGCGGCAACAGTTTCACGCATGCTCAGTATACGGATAACATGGTCATAACACTTGCGCATTCCAGTAGGTGCAGCTCTTCATTCTTAGATAATATACACGAGGAGAAAGGTCTAATTGCAGTTCCTCGCCAGATCTAAAAGCCCAAAACAGCTAGACCGAATATATACATGAACCATTTGTACTCTGACTCTCCCAATTGTCTCTTCTCAATGCAAGAGTAGCTACTGTTACACCTTCCTACAGGGCATAGATCTTCTTCTCATGATCAGAGAAGGCTTCTAGATCTGAAAAACCATCATGGAGTGACCAGGAGAAGGACTTGCTGCCACTTGCCCTCTTGATGCGGCGCTGTCTGTCTTCGCCAAACTTGAACCGTGGGCGCAACAGCAGATAGGCTAGGAACAGGAGGGTTCCAATCATGATCGGTCCTCCTATGGCTGATACTGTGAAGGCCATCCACGCATGCTGCGGGCCAACTACAACATAGGCCAGCGAGATAAAAGCCGCACCTGTGCTAAGGCATGCCGTCCACATGAGCTTATTTACGATCTTGATAATTTGCTTCTGGGCACCAGTTTCCCAGGCAACCAAGGTGATCTGCACAACGACCACCGCGAGAGAAATGAAGAGAGCAGTGGCATTCAGAAGGCAGAAGAGCCGAAAACCAGTAAGCTTGGCTATGTGAGCCTCACCAATGTCTCCCCCACTATTCACATCTTGGAAGTATTGACCTGGCAAATTGAATATGGCAACGAAGGCAATGGAGGCAATCAGGGTTGCTACCATGGTGACTGAATTTATAGTGTTCTGAATAGCTTCTCTATGCAGTTTCTGCAATTCTTTGCGAATCCCGGTCACTCGTTTATTGGTCTTAGCATTCTCGCTAAGCTGTGCCTGCACATTGTGCTTGATATCACTCACAGTTCTCCTCAGTTCTGATGCCTCATCAATTTTCCCCACATTTCTGGCATTCTTTGCACCAGCCTCTGTCAGCCACTCTATTATTTCCGTTTTGGACTCACCATAAGGAACTTTGTCAGCCAAATCCATAGCTGTTTCATTTTGACTATTGATAGCATTAACTTCAAGTGTTTCATCATAGCTAAGAAGAAGCTGTACCATCTGAAAAAAATAGTGACCAGCAAAGTAAAATAAACTTGGCAAGTCAAAGCGAAGCATGCTTGGAATCAAGTACGAACAATGCCCACAAATAATATAAACATATGATCAGAGTTTGAGTAAGGTAACTTAGAATGCTAATTTCTGTCTCATCATTAGATTATATTTAGTCTAGCTTCCATACAGACTTAAAACTTAAATACTATAAAAAGAAAAGAAACCCATCATTCTGCGAGTTTGTGGATGCCTATTTCGGATCTTCCTTTAATACTCAAGCTTCATTTATATAATATTTTAAGGCCTATGTGGAGTGGGCTGGACTGCTAGAATAGTGTGTTGAGAAGTCAGCCACACTTCCACAATAGTGATACCATAATGTTAGCATCCAGATACATTCCTGCGCCTTTGCAACGACTTAGTAAGACTAGTGGCAGACAGTAAACAGCAGCAGCAACTAATGTCTTTATAGTGCCCAATATAAGATGCTTATGCGTTCTTAAATATATGGTTGCACTTTCTATAGATTCTCTGCTACACTAAGAAACCACCATTGCTTATGTACGGCATGTTTTCACATTGAGAATTTTTGGGAAAAAAAATACTGCTGCAAAATTCAAACATCTTTTTTAAAGAAAGAATACAACTGTTGGGCCCTCTAGGCTCTAACAAAGAGAAAATTGAGTTTCTGGCTCCACCCCTGAAAACTGAGCATGACATTCTAAAGGCTCTAATTCATATATTACTCTATAAAAATATTATATTTACATTTCGTATGTTGTGTCTAACAGATGCATAATATGATTGCTCTTGGGTTACCCTCTGCAGATCTCCATGTACTGGTATCCTCTCAAAGATATAAAAAGATCAGAAGTCCTATCACCCGGCATGCACATCATGTCAATATTTCTGATCTTCAAATGCTTATTCAAAATTATTGTGTGCACCTCATCTCATATCAGTCTTAGGCTCTAAATATTCACAACAAGATATAACTTTTGAAGTCTTTACATTGATGGTGCCACAAACTCTACCAATTAGAATTGGAGTTGAAACTTGCAACTAGACAGTATATTCTATACTGTACACGCCAACCAACGAGCGAGCAAACAACAGCGTGGTCATGAAGTAGCAAGCTGGGGGGGGGGGGGCTTTTCAAAAGTGAGGGCAAATAAATAACAAATTGGTTACACACTTAAACCATGCCTTACAGATATAACAGTGCTACTAAAATAGCAAACTACTTGTAGAAGACCCTTGCAAAGAACCATACCTGGGGCCTCCATTTCCGTGTAGCTATGTGCAAGGCAGTATTTCCTTTCTTGTCACGCACATTGAGAATGGAAACATCAGCCATCAGTAACTCTTCCACTACATCTGTATTTTTCCCCTTCACAGCCATGTGAAGGGCAGTTTGTCCCTTCCTATCCTTGATCGGAACGATTCCTGGATCCCTCTCTATGAGTGCTTTGACAATACGATGGTATCCAATTCTTGCGGCAGTATGTAGTGATGTCTTCCCATTTTTCCGCACAATCCTTATGCAGCTATCATCAGTGTCCAGTATAGCATTTACCACATCCAAGTGATCCTTGACAGCAGCGGAGTAGAGGGGACTAGTGTTGGAGGAGTCACAGACTGAGCAAAGCCCTGGCCACCGCCCCAAGAACTCTTTCACAACCCCTGTCACCAATTTTCAAGTCACCCATAAGTTACTTTGATAAAGGACGGGTGATAAAGAATAGACTGGCTACATTTCATACGATATTGTTCATGATACATGAAAATCCAATGTATCCTTGGCTTGTGTAACTCAGGATGGATATACTATGAAGATTTGAATAGTATTAGCTTCATATTAAAATTATCAGTACTAGCCTATGCAGCACAGTTAGCATTTTATCATGACAACAATATGTATTACTCTACTATCAGTCTATTTACCACAAGAGAAGCGCATAGGATTCCTTGCTAAAGTGTTATGGTAGTAGCCTCATCACTGGTGAATTTAAAGTACTAGCTGACAGTGGATCAGCTTAAAACACCCAGAAACAGTTGTACTGTGCATAGGATCACCCGCAAAAGTTTCTATTTCCCCTTTGTAAACTGAAGTACAGAACTTGAAAATTTCCCATCTACAGCCCGCGCAATCACTGCCAACAGCTTGAGCTTCGAAGCTTCGGATGTCAAATTCCAGCCTAGACCAGTTGAATGATGCAAGGGTCAAGCCTATCAAGTATCACCTGAAGACAACAAAGAGTCCTACCAGCCCCGTCCATAAAAGGCAAATGAATCCCCGCTGATAACCTACTTATACTGTACAATAATTCCCAATTCACTGGACCCGAGCCATCAATCCGCTCCCATAACACCAACACACAAAAAGGGGGATCGAAGGGGAGCTCACCGGTATGGCCCTGCTTGGCGGCGATATGGAAGGCGTCGAGGTCGAGGCGTGAGCGGACGGTGGCGGCCTCGAAGTCGTAGAGCGGGAGGAGGAGGCGCACGACCTCCTCGCTGCCGGCCTCCGCGGCGACGTACAGCGCGGTCTCTCCGGCGTCCGTCTGCGCGGCGGCGAGCGCGGCCAGGGAGGTGCCCGAGCCCGGCGCCTCGGCGTCGGCCAGGAGCGCGCGGACGGCGGCCGCGTCGGCGGATCGGACGGCGGCGAAGAGCGCCTGGTGCGAGAGCGGGGGGAGATCCATCGGGGGTTCGGCTCCGGCTCCGGCGCCGCGTGGGCGTGGTGTTGCCGCCGCTGTCACTCCACTGCCTGATTGATGGGTGCGGTGCGGTAAAGGTGTAGTGGACCTGGCGGCGGCGGTGGTGGTGGTGTGGACTCGGTTTGCTTTGCTGGGCACTGAGGTGCTTTGCTATTCGGCTACTCCTATTTCCTTTCTCCGCAGGATATCAGCAAGGCCTTGTTTTTCACCCAAAAAATCAAAAAAAATTTTAAGATTCCTGTCACGTCGAATTTTACGATACATGTATAAAATATTAAATATAGACAAAAACTAAAAGTAATTATACAGTTTGTCTGTAAATACGAGACGAATCTTTTAACCCTAGTTAATTTATGATTGGATAATATTTACCACAAACAAACGAAATTGCTAAATCAAAAAAAATTTACATTTAAACAAGGCCCAAATGGGCGAGAAAGCGAAGGGAGCGGTACGCGGCAGGGAGCCAGGAACCAACACACCCGGTGGACGAACGGGACGGGCACCGAACGACGATGCGTTCCATTCCATGGGCATTATTCGCACTCGCACCTTGTTTTGTTGCAGCGACTCAGCGAGACTGCGAGATAGATTCCCGGTGTTTTCATCGAACAAGAATTATGTTCGTTCAGTGCTGGTATTGGCAGTTGACTATTGGAGTTTACACAAATATGCCACCTTTAAACTTCCCTGGTCTTAGTACATAAGTTCAAATAAATATACTATCAAGATATGTATCTGGAAAATTTAATTAACCTAAATTGATGTTGGACCTATAATTTGGGAACACATAGTACTCAAAGAGTTGTTAGCTGCTTCATCGAGCTCAACCAAATTTTGTCATGCAAAATCCCCACCAAATCTAATTATCTAAGGAGCTGCAACAATTCGCCAGTGACGGTGGCCTTTGCTCAACATGAACAAGGACTTCAGCATGGTCACGGATGTGGACATGGATTCCAGAGTTGCGGGGACGAACAAGCAACCATGTGCCATCGTTGAAACTTGTTCTGCTCCGGAGCACATTCAAAATCTTTAGCTAATCATTTTTGCTGCTAATACCAATGTTATTTCATGGCTGCAAAGTAATGACCGATAAGCTCAAGCGAATAGAGACAACCATCAAGATTACCGTAATCAAAACCTAGGACATGAGACTATACACACAGATAAGCCCGGGGCCACAAGCCATGCTAGCCACGACGAGAATAACAGGGGTGTTTAGTTGTTGGATGAGGCTTGCATCATCATCATGATAGAGGAGATATAGGTTGAGTGTAAACACATTTTAGAAAAAATGTTTGGTAGGGTGAGGGAAGGGTTATATGGATGGATATAAAAAACTTAAGATGTTGTTTGGTTACCTACATAAGCAGATATAACTTAGTCTAGCCTATGAGACTGAGATGTAGGTCACCACCATTGTCCAGTATCCATCGGGTCTCGCTCAAAAGTAAAGCTCGTTTTAGGCTATACTGCTAGACTACATTCGCCCATGCGGGCAATGTAGCGCATACAACCAACCAAACAATGGGGCTCAAGGTCAAACTGCACCAAAGGTGAAGCTATGAATTTAGCAAAACAAAGATCTAAACCAATCACATAGTTTTCTACAGTAGCAACAATCATCTATATTACACTATATATGAAACAAATGGGTACTATGCCATGATCCAACTTTTTAGGCCATATTTTAAAGTTGTAAATTGCATATAATCCAAGATTTCTAAACACAAGCCATTAAAAGAGGTCCTTTAGTTAGAATTATGAAGAGGAGAGGAGCAGCATGTTACAACTTCTGAGTTTATGGAGAGGAAAGGAGCAACAATCCTTTTTGGTTTTATGAATAATTATTTATTTGAGATAGATGGTAGTATCACTAATTGATTTCAATTTGTTATCACACAAGAAACAAGAGGCAAAACTGATTATTCTTAAAAACATGAACGAGATTTTTTAAAGCCGGTGAATAGAAAAAACAAACAAAGAATCGAACGGATGGCCATGTGACGTCATTGTACGCAGTTTTTTTTTGACAACAAACACATATATATTATATTATCACAACAACCATTTTACGTAAAGGCCCTCAAAAGAAGACCAAATTACAACTAAGTCCTGCTTGAGGACACCAACAACTCCAACGGCGATGGTGAAGACAGATCCATCGGCGAGGGGTCGCAGGGGCGTCAAAGACACATGCACCCAGGTGGATGACCTTGCAAAGCACAGGTTGAAGATGGGACGAAAGAGCTTGTGTTGAATAAGCACGCCGAGAGCCGAAAGATTCGATTGAAGACTTCGTTAGCGATTGAAGAAGCTCAGGTCCAGATCCCAGGTGAAGACTGAGTAGTCGTACCACCACCACCAGAGGAGCATGGCGCTCAGGTCCAGATCCCAGGTGAAGACTGAGTAGTCATACCACCACCACCAGAGGAGCAGCCATGCATAAACAGGGAGCATCAGAACCAGCGGCTGTTATGGAGAGACGGATGTTTACGACGGAGGTAGTGGAGTGAAGGGCTACATAACTCGTCGGTGGAGGTGGAGATCTGCAGAGAGGAAAGGGGAGAAATGATTTTATTCTATTACCACTAACCTTGGTTGCGCCGGCGATGGAGACGACCATGGTGTTCATGGCAGCCACAGCGACAACAATGAATCCAGAACAGAAAAACCACAACGGGAGAACTCTCAGACAAACTATAGGTACTAAATACAAACTACTAGACTGGGCCCCTCACCCAGCCCTCTCCGCCGAGCTCGCTAGAGACGGGAGGGAGGGGCCGATGGGGCTCCGCTCGGTGTGCTCTGAGAAGAGAAAGTCAAGTTAGAGTTGGCCTATGGTCCATTGTTATTGTACGCAGTTAGGGCGCCTGTCTCCTATTCCTACGGTGTGTGGACTCTACGTGTCGTTCTTTACAAAAACTTTTTGGTTTTGGATACGGTAGCACTTTCGTTTCTATTTAATAATTATTGTTCAACCGTGGACTAAGCTCAAAAGATTTGCCTTACAAATTACAGACAAACTTTATAATTAGTTACTTTTATTTATATTTAATGCTCTACGCACGTGCCGCAAGATTTGATGTAATAAGAAATCTTGAAAAGTTTTTAGATTTTGGGTGCAACTAAACAAGGCCCTAGCGTCCATGGGTCTAGGGGCAGTCGATAGATGGACGTGCAAGAGACCAAATTGAGGAAGAATCATTTAGTGTTGGTGATCTGGGTGTTATTCTAACTTGAGCTTTATGGCTTTTCTTTCACGTAGATTTCTTATGGAAAAATTCTATTATACCTCCGCAAAAGCTAGTTTTTCCTCTTTGAACTGAAACTAGACATAACTCTGCCCCCATCTTTTCAAACCGAAATATAACCTCCATGGTTGTTTTCGATTTTATGATTCTTCTGTAATTTATTATGGTTTTTTTCAAGATTCAGCCAAAATAAATATAAAAAAGAAAAAAAGAAGAAAAACCACTTAGAGACAGCCTAGAAGATCATATGTCTGGTTTCAAAGATGAAGGAGGACTTGTTTGATTTTCTAGTTCACGGAGGAAAAATCGACTTTTATACGTAGTTGAAGGAGGCAAGGTAGACCTTTTCTATTTTTCAAATCTCAATTATAAATTTTGGCCCAATCATTTGTTGGCCCAAAGTCATGGTTCTACCATCGTCTTCTACCTTTGGACAGAGTTAGAACCTCCAGTAGGTGCATCTGTGGAGAAAATTATTAGGAGGGGCTCATGGGACCTCCACAGTCCCAACCATAGTATTGGGGCTCGTGCCCCTCCCGCTCCACCGTTGAATCCGCCCCTAAACCCTACTATCTTTTTCTATTTAGCTTTTCAGCTAGAAGTAAATAGATGTGGTCAAATACATGTTCAAAATGAACAATGATGAGAAAGAAAACAAGCAAAAAAACACCATTATCACCGTAGCCTTGAAAGTTCCACAATGGTTATGTTTTTCGTAGCATATCATCAAATCGTTGTTGACGATGTAGCTAGTCGATATCTGTTATGGCACTTGCTTCTATTAAGGTTACTAGCCAAGTGATCTGCCATTAAATGAAACATTGGTCACTTAGCAGAGTAAAGGACATAAAAAACAAACGCATTTCTACCACTAAACTAATGAATTAGGACAATGACTACCCCATCTCTAAGGGTGAAGGGAGCAACAACTTATGATTTTGTAGTGGGCGTCGAATGAGAATCGTGTACAAGGTACCTTTAATCAAAATGCAACTCATTAGTTTTGTTTACGCAACGGTAAATCAGAATTTAAATCTAGGGGATGTTAGGTTATCTAGAACATCAAAGGTTCTAATGGAAAATTACCAAAGGCAGGGGGGCTAGGCCCCATCCAGATGCCCTCCCTCCATCTTCTCCGTTGGCTGCTCCTGACATGGTCAAGTACTTCGTCAATACAAACCATGGTAGATTCACAGGCTCAGCTGCCACCCCAAGTCCAAGGGATGAACTGTCGGATGGCTTGCAAGCCGCCCGACACATATTTCTGCAGTGGTGTGTGAAAATTGAATGTTTCATCCCATGACAAGGGTGATAGAGAAGAAGTGTGCCATTTGTCATTTCCCGTCCTCTCCTTCATCTCAATCGAGTATCTCACACGCTCTTTTTTTCAACACACTTTGCCACAACACCAAAATAGAGAGGTTGGTAAAAATTGGCTTTATAGCAATGGGCGGTTAGTGCAAGTGGCAACGACTAAAAACTCGACACCATTATGTTGGTGAGTACCTAGTGGCACCCAACACTTCCTAATCCTAAAAGATATAGTTTACCATGTAATCGATCTAGTGCAAACGCATTATGTCAAAATCTAGTAGTGAAGCGTGTGTTCTTTAACTATAATATGCAAAATAATGAAGGCCAATAAATCACATAGCACAAGATAGTATTGGGCTAGTGAGACAAATGTTGAGGAGGAGCTGCCACTAATAGGCTTCGGTTGACTGATGTTGGATTGTAACTAGTTGGCTATTGGTCCTGCCTAGTAGATCCATGGTGGAGCTCTACCAAACAATTTTTTCTCAGCAACAGTGGTATGGCAATCTACGATGAAGCCGTTCCATGATGGATCAAGTGATTCCGATCTGATTTTCAAAGCTGGAACTCTCCTAAATAGGCCCTTAGGATGTGTTTGGTTTGAGGAATCATCATTGCATCGTAAATGAGGTGGTCTATATGAATCCATTTCTTAAATTTGGAGGAATGATCTCGTTCCTTATACTAGCACTAATTATTAGCCTGTGAAGAATGAGTTGATGGTGGATCAACCTGTTTCGTTCTATAAAACCAACTAAAAAAATAGGCAATAATAAATAGACAATGGACTAGTTTATTCCTGAAACCACCCCGTGGTGCGCTCTGGTAGAGCTGTGGCGCCGATGGGCCTCGTTGAGATGCAATCCAGTCCAGCGCAAAAGGTTGCATGCAATGCAATAGAAGACGCCGGGCCCCCGTTCCCCGTCCCCTGTCTTGAGCCCATCTCACCTAGGCCTCTCCCGCGCGCCGCAGCCCACGCGCACCGTCCGTCCACCGGTGACTTGCCCGTGCTCAGCCGCCGCCTCGCCGGCACAGCGGCACTCCGTGTGTCGTGTCTCATGCATGCTCTCAGCCGGCGGCGGCGGTAGGCAGGATCTCAGGACCTCGATGCCGTACGTGCACGAGTTGCTGGGAACGCAGGTGAGTTGCCCAAGGCCCGGCCCGATGAAATGAAAGAGACAGCACAGCGGCACTGAATGATGGTGTCGCGCTCGCGCGGATCGAATGGTTCAAAGTCGCTCAAAGTCAGTACGGGGATGGGCACGGGCAGGCAGCCACCGTTTTCCGGTTCCAGCACCGTCAGCCAGCCGCCCCGTCAGGGGTTGTTGGGACCGACAGACTGCGCCTGGCTCCCCGTAGGAGTACTATAGCACAATACGCGCCTGGCTTCGCCGTTATGCCGTTCGCTGAACATACTCGTCAGTGATCACGAGAAGGAGCACATGCTTGCTGCTGTATTATTGCTTCCAGTTCCACCTCCTGATAGGCTGTGAGATTCCTCAACAAGGGCCACACGTCACGTCCAAAGGAGATTCCATCCAGCGCTCCCTTTCTCATTCTTCCCATGGACAAACACAGGACGTTAAAATCACAGCAGGGAATAAATAAATCCAAGACCAAGACTCCAAGAGCATACTATGGGTCAAGCAAACAAAACCTACACCTACCGCTCCCTCCTCCGATCCCGGCCCGGCCCGGCCCGGCCTGCGGCTGCGGCTGCGGCACCAACCCAGCCATATCGGCCAGCGCGTGCATTTGCATTCCTACCACAGCGTCAAACAACACACAACTAGCCGTAACAGCGACACGTATGGCCCTTATCGTTTTCTCCGCTGAATTCAACTCCACTAAGATTGTACCAACAGTTCCCTCTCGCTCCGTTATTGGCTGCTTTCCTTTGGTTTGGTTTGGTTTGGTTTCCTTCCTCCTCCAATTCACTGACTGGACCAGTGGAAGGGCCGGGACCGACGACGCGACTTCAGGCCAGTTGCAGGCCTGTGAATCCACGACAGGGACGGACGACTGACGACTCTCCTCGCTCGTGATCGACCGCCGGACACGGACACCGCCAGGAATACTGTGAAAAAAAAAAAGGTGCAGCCGATATGAATCGATCAGGATCCTCCTTCTAGACCTGGGCTTTGTTTCAACAAAGTGGTGATTCATGGTACATATACCTCCAAGACAAGAAAAAAGAGTTTGGAAAATCGGGTGGTCCGTATGCCGGGGGGGATCTGGTCCAGCGACGTAGCTTTCAGCTTTGGGAACCTAGCGTACGTAGGCGATGCGTATCTGCATCGGCAACCCTTCCCTGCGCTGTAGTATGCACGAGACGGACGGACGGTGACACCGGCGAGGAGGAAGGCGATGGGTTCGGCGACAGGGATGCTGATTGAGCCTAGTTTCTTTTTTAGTAAAAAAAAAATACTCCACGTACGTGTTCTTCCAACTATAGGCCTTGTTTAGATCCAATTTTGTTTTGGATTTTTACACTACAGTACTTCCGTTTTTATTTGACAAACATTGTCCAATCATAAAGTAACTAGGTTTAAAAGATTTGTCTCGCGATTTATAGGCAAACTGTGCAATTAGTTTTTGTTTTCATCTGTATTTAATGTTTCATGCATATGCCGCAAGATTCGATGTGACAGAGAATCTTTAAAAAAAATTTGGTTTTTGTGTGAACTGAACAAGGTCTAAGAAAAAGTGACCACCTGCGTTCTTAATTTTCTGCTAATTTTCACTTTGAAACTAAAAAAAATGACCAATGTGGCTATGCCTGTTAAAAAGTTCGATTTATGTAGTAATTCAGTCTCATGAAACGCGGCGACGATGCTGATGAAAACAACTGAAACCTCAATGCCTCGGGAGACATTTTTGGTCGTTGACTCCAAGATGAACATATATAGGAGCGCGCCCGCAGGATTATTAGCATTGAAAACTCCATCGATCGATCCAGATGATGATAACATTGTTAACTAACATTATGATATATAATTCATAACAGCACAGCTGTCCTGCCAGCAATCCTATGCAGGGCGGATGGTGCTATACATGAGACTGGATTATTTTTCAGTATCTGTTCCAACTATTCTGGCTCGTTAACGCTGAACAAACTTTTCGATTATGAATAGTGTTTGTTCATAAGAACAAAGCAATATTACCAACAGTTTTTTTTTTTTATCATGGAATTGATTCGCCAACAGACTTGTATCTGGATCTATGTAATCTAGGCTCTTTTTTTTAACAAAGTCAGATCTCATAATCGCAAAAAAAAAAGGTAAGATCTCATGTATACCTATTTTATGAGGGAATATGAGGGGCAGGTAGTCAGATCTCAGCATTATTCAAGCAGAGCACAACGTTCCAGTTACGCTGCAGAACAAGAACAAAATATAGGTTCATGTGCTGCATACGAATTGCCAAATGCGCAGGAAAAAAAACCCCAAAAGTGTTCATGTGACTCGTGTCGGTGAGGGTATAATTCGGAGGTCGAGATGCATACGTGGCCAGACTTGGACCGTACTAACTTGCAGGCAACGAACGGCCTCTGATCCAGCGCATGCGTGATGGCCTGTCGTCCTGTCCCCATCTTGCGAAGCTCTCCCCACATTTTCAGCCGGTCGTGTGTGAAGATTTCTTTGTTAGCCGAAATCAGCCTGTCAGTGGATTAGCTTTACACAAGCGAGCATATCCAAATATGATAAGTGATAAGGACTACACGGACGGACGGACATGCACATTAATCTGGGCAGAATTGCAGAAACTACAATGCGTGCATCAATCTGTCCTATCGAAATGTTTGTCTGCTTCTGTTGGTTCTGGGAGCCATGCACACTGCAACAAGCTACAGAATGCGGCCACAATACATTCTCTGCGTAGTTTCTAACACTATGCATCCCGTGTGCAATACCAGGCCGATGTTGGAGGCACCATCTAAATTTTAACAAACTAAATTTAGCTGCTAAGGGTCTAAATAGACCCGCTAAAGTTTAGCTATTTTAACCTAGCTAAAGCTAACTAAAATTTAGCTGAGTTTATTAGCTGGAGGATTTAAACACCCTAACTAAAGTTTCGCTAGGAAAACTAAAATTTTAACTAGCTAAACTTTAGTTAGATGGATCCAAATAAGCCCATAATCGTGCATCAGCATCACGGACATAAATAAATATTTGATGCCGTTGAAACCAAAGATGAAAAAAGAAGTCAAGAAACCTAGAAAAAAACAGAGGGAAAGCAACGCCAAAGCAACCCATCTTGTTCCCTGCATGAAGCAAGGAGCTCATTGGCCAGCACAGACGAGATTATTGTTGTCTAATGAACCCAGTTGTGAGCCATGATGCGACGTAGTACTACCAAAGGATGGAGAAGGAGCTGTGTTACTTACGATGAACGCAGTTGCGAGTAATAAGCCCATGTCGTCAGTCAGCGGACGTTAGTTATGCTTCATAATAAGAAGAATAAAATGACTCAGGAAGTCACTGATGAATCCGTCAGCACTGGTTCAGTCCAGTAGCGAGTGACGTCCTTGAGAGATTCATCTAGTCAGGCCGCATTGGCGCATTGCTGCTCGCCGCGTTGGAAACTTGCATTATTGGAATGGGATGGGGATCCACGCACCGGTGCGGGAGTGATTCCGATCCAACCGATTCCCAGAATTGTGGTACACTCAGCTACCATAGATGGCGGAAAGCAAAAGGCGACCACATCGGAAAACGCTACTTGTATATACATAAAAAGAAGAATCATGCAGCGTGATATATAGTAGTTTGTGTGTTCTCCATGGAATCTGATGCCACCTCTGAAATCTGAACTGAATTTCGCGGCGAGAGATAATTTTGGCCATTATTCAAGACCTAATTACTGTGGAATTGTGCTCAATTCCACCGGAATAAAAGCAGGATTACCGTGCTAGTAACAAACCCCACTGCACGCTTCATAATGGAAGTGTCGTATCAACTGCGAAAAGATCGAACGAGACAAAAGGTGAAGTTATTGTTACCCACTATTGGCGTTCTTCTGAACGTACGATGGCGTTACTTTCCGGCTCCTTTGTTGATGAGTGTTCTCTTTCCTTTTTGATGACTTATCAATATGAGCAGCATGGCAGCTGGGCCTTGCAAAGTCAGGGCGTTCATTTTATGCACGTGGCCATTATTGGGTGCTCCACAAAGATACAACTACTCCGTACATGCGTCTCTTTGTGACTGTGAGGACTTGATGATCTGTGCAATAAACTTCGAAGAAACTTCCTATTTCGTAAGGCCCGGTTTAGTTCTAAAAATTTTCAAGATTTTCGATCATATCGAATCTTTAGATGCATACATAAAGCATTAAATATAAACAAAAATAAAGTTAATTGCATTGTTTGTCTATAATTTACTAGACAAATCTTTTGACTAGTTAGTCTATGATTAAACAATAATTGTCAAACACAAACAAAAGTGCTACAATAGCCAAAGCAAACAAATTTCGCGAACTAAACAACCCTAAACCCTAAGGCCTTGTTTAGTTTGCAAAAATTTTTAGGTTTGACTACTGTAGCACTTTTGTTTGTATTTAGCAATTATTGTCCAAGACTAACTAGACTTAAAAGATTTGTCTTATAAATTATAGACAAACTATGCAATTCGTTATTTTTTTTATCTATATTTAGTGCTCCATTCATACGTCCAAAAATTCGATGTGATGGGATATCTTGAAAAATTTTGAAACTAAACAACACCTAAACTTCAGTATACTGTGCACACATATCTTACTCTATGAGCATCTCTAAAAGACTAAGATTAAGTTGTGAAGTTTACCACAAGTGTTTGCTGTCGATGAGCACGTCATCCACCAGCGAAAGAACAAAACACAGTTAATTGCTGAAATAAGTATTAGAAAGACATGAGCGCATCAATCAAGGACTTAAAGTTTGGGTAGACAATTTTTATCATATGTAATCCAACCAGCTATGCTACGCTTAGTTTATATACTCAAGTATTATTTAATTTAATTCGTTCAGAAGGCTAGGTTTGGTGTGATGGTAGAGTATTCCAGCAAAAAGGAAAACTAGGCCGTGTTTTTTTTGGAAGAAGAAAATTAGGCCGTGTTTAGTTTCTGAAGAGAAAAATTTCATGACACTGTAGCATTTTTGTTTGTTTTGTGATAATTATTGTCCAACTATGGACTATCTAGGCTCAAAAGATTTGTCTTGTAAATTCCGACCAAACTGTATAATTAGTTTTTATTTTGTCTATATTTAATACTCCATGCATGCTTCTAAAAATTCAATGTGACGGAAAATCTTGAAAATTTTGAGAGTTTTTGGGTGTAAGTAAACAAGGCCTTACCTGCCTTATTTCTACGGTAGTCTGACACCACTACTTTGTATTTGTCTGTCTTAGGAAGATAACTAATATTTTTTAAGAACTCAAGTAAGTTTAATTTCTACGAAATTTATAAATAATGCTAATATTTATAATCCCAAATGAGTACTAACAGAATTATTGTGGAATATGTTCTATTGTAAATTTATTGGAGAACATTAAAACTACTTTCTATAAGTTTTGTCAAACATAGAAAAAAGTTTGACTTGGTCCAGATGTAGAATTCCATTTTCTTTAGGGACAGAATGAGTAGTATAATACTCCCTCCATCCCAAATTATAAGGCATTTCAAGAATCTTGGAGAGTCAAAGCATTTTAAGTTTGACTCAAATTAAAGAAAGAATTATAAAGATTTATGAGATCAAGTGGATATACTATAAAAATATAATCAATGAAGAACCTAATGATACTTAGTTAGTATTATAAATATTATTATTTTGTCATATAAATTTCGTCAAATTTAAGATACTTTGACTGTCCAAGATTCTTGGAATGACTTATAATTTGGGATGGAGGGAGTATAAAATATTGAATGAACATGAGCAACCTAACTATTATACTTCCAATGTAATCTTAGCAAACTTTAAGTTGTATTTTGAATATCAAGTCAACATTGCGATTTGTTTTTTCATCCTCAATAAAAACTTCTAGAACCACCACCACTAGTAAGGGGTTGTTTGGTTGGGGTGATAAAATTTAACATGTACTATAACATTTACATTTTATTTAATAATTAGTGTTTAATTATGGACTAATTAAACTCAAAAGATTCTTCTCACAAATTATCCTCTAGTTGTTTTAGTTTTGTACATAGTATATATTTAGTACTTCATGCATGTGTCCGAATATCCGGTATGATAGGTAATAAAAAATCACCTAGAACCAAACAGGCCCTAAGTAAAAACTAGTTAATGTTTCAGATATGGCACAGTCTCCAATGGGTACATGTGACTATTAGTTTTTACTCGATAAGATTATGCTTACTATTTATAACTTCTAATTATTTTATAAGAATGTAATACTATGTTCGTAACGTTCCGCCTCCACGAGGCCGGGCCCGCTTACATCAGGTAGTCTAGGACATAGACTACCCTCCTAGACTAACACTAGTCTTTTCTACGCACTTTGTCCTCACTCGTACGCATCCGGGAAGAACTTTCCAATCGGTCACCTATTCCTAAATTTCTCTAAATCAAGTACGCTTAATTTTAGAGTTCTTTGGAAATAGACTTCCGGAAATGAAGTTGCAACTTATTGATATAAGTATCCTGTTAATCATATGAAGCCTTAGGCCGGGAAGTTACATCCTCATCCTCTTAAGAGACCGACGTCCTTGTCGGCCAATCCCAAGCCAGGAACTTCCCCTCTTGGCCACGTCCGTGTGTCCAGTGTCAGCGCATGTGCCATGCTGTGTAACCACTCTAGGTCCAGACTAGTCATGCGCACCATGCCTGCACAACTGTGACACACGCGTCCGTGAAACTACAAGGGTCGGCTCTGATACCATTCTTTAACGTCTTGCCTCCACGAGGCTAGGCCCACTTACATCAGGCAACTTTTTTAGGACATAGACTACCTAGTCTTTTCTGTGCACTTTGTTCTTACTTGTGCGCACCCGGAAGTCTCGGTCGGTCACTCATCTCTAAATTTCTCTAGGCCAAGCATGCTTAACTTTAGAGTTCTTTGGAAATGGGCTTCTAGAAAAGAAGTTGCAACTTATTGATATGAGTATCATATTAATTCTATTAAGCCTTGGGCCAGGATGTTACAATGTTTAGGAAAAACATAAGAGTTTTGTGTTTCCAAACATGAGCCATAGTCAAACAAGGTTCTTGTAAGTGCTAACATCGTGCTTTTCTTTCAAACTAGAAGCATATCTGACGTGTTGTGTTGGTATAGGAATCTTGGATATTCAAAATAAAATTAGACATTTACTTGCATCAAGGGACAAATTATTATAAATGATTTATAGATGGTGTGGTATGCTAATATAGACAAATAAATACATGTTACTAGATGATGTAGCTTGCTACCGTGGTTAGCTGGTATAAATAAATAGATGTCATAATTGCATGTGCTAGTAGACATTGATGTGAATAGCTTGCATGTTGAAATAGAAAACTAGTAGAGTTTACAATTATAAAATAAAGAGATAGAGATAGGGATAGAGACAGAGATAGAGATAGAGATAGAGATAGAGATGCAGATAAAGATAAAGATAGAAATAGAAATAGAAACAAAGATAGATACCTCTACACCTAAAAAGATTGTACTCCTCTGTTCACAAAAGAATGCAATTCTCATATTTTGAGGAGTCAAGCAATTTGAAGTTTGACCAAAATTGTACCGTTAAATTGATTATTAAATATATTTTCGGTAATAAATTTAGTTGAAGACATAAATATTAATACTATTCACTATAAACTTGGTTAGAGTTAAACTAGTTTGATTCGCACGCATCCCATAGTTGCATTCTTTTATGGACGAGGGAGTAACATGATCATCTACCTGGTGATACCAAATCTCGATATCTGCTCCTTTGTCCATACATGATATGAACCATCCTCACTCGAAGCTTAAGCATTCACATCCTACCTCGTTCTTATACTAAAATCGGATCTATATGTCTCCATCTAATACAAAGTTCTCAAAGCTCATGTATCTACATCCATTATCGCGGTTAAGTCTGACAAATCATTGCCCTGGTGCAATACACGAGCATATATCTATTAGACATATGTATCAATAATTTCTTAATGAAACCAAAACACCAAGCAATACTAGATGGATGTAATAAATATCTTTGAAGTTACTGCACTGGTTCACCAATTTGACCAATTTTTATCCAAGTCATGTATTTACGACCAATGACTTGTGTCGTATACGCATTGGAATCTGGAATGACATTTGAATTAGATCGAATTCTAGTTTGCTCATGAATTTTCATTGGAATATATCTTAGTGGCAGAAGCACTTTGCCTAAGAAAGAATGCAATTTTAAGTTTATTTTAGGTTTTTGTGTTCGAACTTTGACAAAAAACAAAGATAAAAATACTGATATCCACATCAAATTAATATAATATAAAAATATATCTCATAATAAATCTGATAAATCTATTGATATTGATTTGATTTTATAAATTTTTAATATTTTTTATTTATGGTTGATCAAACCCAAGATACTTTAACATCATACTGTACTAGTGCATTCTTTTAACCAAACATGTGAATCAACTACCAGCACGTATGCCCAGTATATGTGTAGGTAGGATTGAGTATTTCGTTGTTTTTTTTGACTCGCATTAACAAAAATTCATAGTAGTGGCCCAAGGAATTTTGCACATGATGAATACCCAAAGCTAAGCCGACATGGCACTGGATTCCTGTGGGAGTTAGGGCTTGTTTAAGCCAAAAACTTTTTCAAAATTTTTTGTCACATCGAATTTTGCGGTATATATATATATAAAATATTAATATAGATAAAAATTAACTAATTATATAATTTATTTGTAATTTCTGAGATAGAATTTTAAGTCTAATTAATCTATAATTAAATAATAATTGTTAAATAAAAATAAAAGTTTGTCACCTCATGTATCGAGGCCGATATGGTGGCTGGTTAGTTGCTGAATGCACCATGCGTCCAGTTCATGCCCTGATGCCATGCAGAGAACAGTTAAAGCACTGTGTGCCACTTCCAGCTGGGGTAGAAGATCCCAGGCCCCAGGATCTTCAGTCCCATTGGTAGGTCGAGTAGGGTGTAGGTCCGTATGTACAGGTAAAAAAGCTGCTGCGGATGAGATGCGATGGCTTTATGATTAAAATCCAAAAACTTTTAAAATCAAATTGCTGCCCCTTTGTGGACTATCATCCCCAGACATCGAAAAGTTTCCAAATTTCTTTTTACTCCACTATAATCGGAACTCTATAAATATAAATCAAATCAACCACTTCTAGCAATAAAGCTGCATCGCCTGGAATTCAATATTTCCCACACCAACCGCTTCACGTCCGAGTCCACATCTAACTGACAGGTGGCCTCTAACAGCCAGGTCCCACATGTCAGAATTGGGGGCTGCACGCCTTCCCGGTACACTGTGGTCTTCTTCTCGCACCTACCGCGTCGAGGAAATAACCGAATATAATATACGCGGAACTCCAAAGGTAATATTCGTACTAATCCTATATTGCCGTGGTATTTGTACGTATAAAGCGTATACGTATACGTATTTTATTGGGATCAACTCTCAAAGAGCGGAGCCGGCTGGACGCCAACTTGTTTCCCATCCTTGTCCTTGGTCGTCGCCAATATATAGCCGCCCTCATCCCGGCGGATCCCTTCGTCTCAATCCCACACCACCACCTCCTCCCTCTTCTTCCTCCTTTGGGTCCTTCCCAGCCGCCGCCGGCCATGGCCTCCCTCACCGACCTCGTCAACCTCAGCCTCTCGGACACCACCGAGAAGATCATCGCCGAGTACATATGGTACGCCGCGCGTTTCCCTGTTGTTTATCTGCACGCAACGCTCTCTCTCTTTGCCTCGCTAGTCAGAAAGAATCGATCTTGCTTGATGCCCGGCCGCCTTCTCATGGCGTCTCCCCATCCGGAACATGATTTGGAGAGGGGTTTTGGGAGACCGCCTCATGCCGTGCCGCATCTCTTGTTTTATTTTGGTGATCAGTCAAGCGGGGAGGCTTTATTTGTTGATTCTTCTTCAAGTAAAAATCTGTTATTTTGGCTCGTTTATTCGCCCATGAATATCTGGCTTCAGTTTCGGATATGCTCGGAGAGAGCTGGAGAGATGCGCAGTACCCTTCTGACTTTTGTTTGTCCTGCTGCGGGAGGATCTTCCCAGCGGCAGTCTCTGGCTCTCTGCTCATCGGGTCCCTCACCGGCCACCGCACCGCTTATATGGTGTTATGATTGTATCACTGGCCACCGCCAGATGAATCTCTTGTCTAGAAGATCTAATCGCATGTCTTACGCGTTAATTGATTCCCCTGGTGCCAGTATTATTAGTACTTTTTTTTAAAAAAAAACAACAGTATTTGTTAGTACTCAAAAGATGCAAGTTTTTGTTGTTGTTACTACAAACACGTCTTGGATTGCTCTGCTCCGAGGAATATGGCGAGCAGTTGTTCAGTCTGTTAGGCGATTTGACCCCATCTTAACGCATGCCTTTTTTTTTTGGGTTGCAGGATCGGTGGATCTGGCATGGATCTCAGGAGCAAAGCCAGGGTAAGATAAAAAGATTCCCTGCACTAGGAGGGGACGGTATCCCGGGATACTGTTTGTGGTGGCTCGTCACTACTCACTTATCCTATCACTTATCTCTGAAGTCACCATCCGCTGAGCTGTTCTTTGGCTTATATACAAGAGCTCTGCTCACCACTACCACTGCAATTGAATTTTTTTTTCTCTTCTGTTTACTTCCCAGAAAATTTTGCAAAATTTTTCACATTCCCTGTCACATCGAATCTTTAGACGCATGCATGGAGTATTAAATATAGACGAAAATAAAAACTAATTGCATAGTTTGGTCGAAATTAACGAGACGAATCTTTTGAACCTAGTTAGTACATGATTGGACAATATTTGTCAAATACAAACGAAAATGCTACGGTGTCCATTTCCTAAAATTTTTCAGAACTAAACAAGGCCCTGATCTCGTTGTGGTTGGTGCTGGTGCAGACCCTCTCCGGCCCGGTGACCGATCCCAGCAAGCTGCCCAAGTGGAACTACGACGGCTCCAGCACCGGCCAGGCCCCCGGCGAGGACAGTGAGGTCATCCTGTAGTAAGTGTCATGGCATGCCAAGCTTTGGATGCATTCTTTTGTTTGTTTGTTTGTTTTACTAGCAAACATGGAACGATCCTTATCTCTTGGGCATGTGCCACCCTGTAGCCCGCAGGCTATCTTCAAGGACCCATTCCGGAGGGGCAACAACATCCTTGTAAGTTTTCACTTTTATCATCCAAGTGGCAATTGGTCCAACTCAGATCAGTTCATCTTTGTGAGGAAAAAAAGTGTGTATTGTTTCATCAAGTAAATAAACTAAAAGTTGTATGTACTGTTTAAATAAATTAGTTTTTTTAAAAAATATGCCTGATGTATAGGTTGGACTATCTTGATGCAGCACTAAAGGTTCCTGATGCAATTTCTCTACTCTGAATCTTTGTCCAGTTATGCAGAATTGCCTGATCCAATTTTTCTACTCTGAATCTTGTCCAGTTATGCAGTATTGCAAATTGTATATAACATGATGACTTGGTGTTATGAGCTTTGATATTCTTTTTTTTGTAGTTAGGTTTGAGTATCCAGTGTACCAAACCATGGTTTAGGAATCCAATTGGTCGATTCATTTTCTTGTCTAATAATAATAGGGACCACTCTTAGGCGTTCAATGAATTCGTTTGACTTGCAGGTCATGTGCGATTGCTACACCCCAGCTGGCGAGCCAATTCCCACCAACAAGAGGCACAACGCCGCCAAGATCTTCAGCAACCCTGAGGTCGCTGCTGAGGAGCCCTGGTATGCAAATCTCCCCTTGTATATTTGTGATGAAAGCCAAAACGATCTGTCTTTGTATGATTGATTGATCATGATTGTCCTTGCAAAATGGTAGGTACGGTATTGAGCAGGAGTACACCCTCCTTCAGAAGGACACCAACTGGCCCCTTGGGTGGCCTCTTGGTGGCTTCCCTGGCCCTCAGGTACAAGACACGATGGCTTCGCTAATTTGCTTGCTTGCTTAAGACATGCTTCATCGATTCGGTCCTACATTTGTTGAAGTGTCACCTAAATGATGTTCAATGTCCATGTTTAGGGTCCTTACTACTGTGGAATCGGTGCGGACAAGTCATTCGGGCGTGACATAGTTGATGCCCACTACAAGGCTTGCATTTATGCAGGCATCAACATCAGTGGCATCAACGGAGAGGTCATGCCAGGGCAGGTGAGATACTACTACTACACTTGGCAACTTCTTTTGTAACCCTGAAGCTACCATGTTTCTGACCATGGCAAACATTGTGGTTGGTTCCAGTGGGAATTCCAAGTTGGACCGTCCGTCGGCATTTCTTCAGGTGATCAGGTCTGGGTTGCTCGCTACATTCTTGAGGTATGACATCACATCTTCTCAGCTCTATATGTATACTATGATTGATCAAATATAGCGCCATCTTAACCAAGCATGATTTGCACCACTTATGTTATGTGGTAATAACAATCGGTGCTCCTTTCCTTCACAGAGGATCACCGAGATCGCCGGTGTGGTGTTGACATTCGACCCAAAGCCCATCCCTGGTGACTGGAACGGTGCCGGCGCACACACCAACTACAGCACCAAGTCCATGAGGAACGAGGGCGGGTACGAGGTGATCAAGGCCGCCATTGAGAAGCTGAAGTTGCGGCACAAGGAGCACATCGCGGCCTACGGCGAGGGCAACGAGCGCCGCCTCACCGGCAGGCACGAGACCGCCGACATCAACACCTTCAGCTGGGTACGTCCCCCATTCCTTCCTACTGTTACTGTGCTGCTGCTGCATCGTGGAGAATCGGCGAACCCGTGTGCCAACTGTTGTCTGTTGTCTGTGCGGTGCAGGGAGTGGCAAACCGTGGCGCGTCAGTGCGCGTGGGCCGGGAGACGGAGCAGAACGGCAAGGGCTACTTCGAGGACCGCCGGCCGGCGTCCAACATGGACCCATACGTGGTGACCTCCATGATCGCCGACACCACCATCCTCTGGAAGCCCTGAAGCGGAAGCTTTCCTCCATCCAGCTCGCCGTCTCGTGTCGGTTTGTTCCGCGGCAGTGTCCCGGCCGTTGCATTGCAGGGTCCCGTCCAGCGATTTGCGCAACAATTGTTCCTTCCCGTTCCGTTTGCTTATACTACTCTACTACTGCAATTTAGCTAGAATTTGGGTCAGGTCGTGGTGTGCCAAAACAAAACACATAAAAACTTTGACGCTTCCCACTTCCATTCCATGCCGTCCGTCCGCTTGGGTGATCTCCTCCTACCTTCTTCTTCTTCTTGTGTAATCCTCCAATAATGGCCGTACCACACTTGTGGTACCTTTCAGTACTTGCTGCATCCTCATGCATTGCATTGTATAAGTGGTCGCTTTCCTACGCGCTCCAATGTTTGTGGCTTTCCTGATGCGATAAGGGAGGGAATGGTTAGTGGGTGGCAGCATTATTGTCATCGTCGCCCATCGGCCGATTGGATGGCCTCTTTTAGGTCAGATTCTGAACGGACGATTTGTCTTTTCCCGGAAAATTCAGCAACACCGGTCGTTTTACAGTAATTTTCGCTCCACCAGCTTATCACTGTTGATCGTCGGCTCCTTGCCCATCGCCCATCGGCGCATGGGATGAATAAATTAGTCTGTTTTGGTCAGATTCTGAACGGACGATTTGTCTTTTCCCCCGGGAAAATTGAAAATTCAGCACCACCGAGGTGTTTGATTTTCGGTGGATGAACCTATCACTCTTGTCTCTTGATCGGTTGAGGTGTCACTCGACACAGCTTAATGCTTGGCTGTTAGCAAGCGAATCCATCAAACATAACGAGGCCCTCAACCAAGGGACTGTTTGGTTCTGGATCCTCCAGAAATGGCTTCGGCTCAGCTCCTGTAGCAGCCGGAGCTAAAGCCCTACGGTGGGCCCTGCCAAAGAGTAGGAGCTCGAAATTTTCGTCTCGGATCGTGGGGCCACATCCGTACATGTTGCTACAGGAGCCACCAAGCACTGCATGGCCCCCTCCCTCTCTCGGGTCGATTTGCCGGATCGAATACTTCTCCATGTTGATTCGTCTGATCGGATTATCTGGTCGAACAGCAGGTACTAGCAGAGTGCATGCCGAGAGAGCGAGAGAGAGAGAGAGGATGGGCATTGCTTTCTTGACGTTGATTCACATCGTTGACCTGTGGGCATTGGTGACCACGGCACCTTCACCAACTCCGGCGACATTGCACGGCCACAACAACGCAACCACTCGGCTTGAATGGCGACGCCATCTTCTTCTCTCCAATCTGGTCAGTCAAGCCCTGACAGCGGCCGGCCCGCCATGGCAAGCATTCCACTCAGTGTCTCTCACCCCAGCACGTCTCTCCAAGCTCAACTTTGTTTATGCAGCGTCTCAACTTCCAACAGCATTTTGGTGTTCTTCCAAGTCAAAAATATTACATACAAGTACAGTGGCAACGGTGCAGATTGGTTCCACAGTCTTCTTGGGTCTTGTTTACTTCCATCCAAAATCCAAAAACTTTTTAAGATTCCTCATCACATCAAATCTTTAAACGCATGCATAGAGTATTAAATATAAACGAAAATAAAAACTAATTGCACAGTTTGATCGAAATTTACGAGACAAATCTTTTGAATCTAGTTAGTCCATAATTGGGCAATAATTACCACAAACAAACGAAAATGCTATAGTGTCACGAAAAAATTTCGGAAAGGAACTAAACAAGGCCTTGGTCTAGTGACCCAATGGCACGGTTAGAGGCCAGCCATCCTTTTGCTGCCGGAAAGGGCTGATTGGCCGGCATGATCGGTCGATCGCCATGGATCCATTGAGAGAAAGAAACAAATCAGCAAGCACCACTTCGTGACGCGAAAAGCAATCACGGCTCACTGCCTTGTACTAGGTGCCGCCCTGGGTTAGCGATTGGAGTATCTCCCTATAAACTACTCTGTTTCCTAGGAGCTAGGAATTGTGGCGGCGTCTCCGATGAGAGAAAAATGCGGACACAAACAGTGTGCAGCCTAATCACTCATGACTACTACTGCCAGGTTGCTCGATTCAGCTCTACAATATGCTGTTGCTGCTGATGGAAGCAAAGCTTGTCTGCTGGCCGTGTGGGGCATCGCCAAGAAAGCTTAGGGATATCTTGTTTGTCATGTACTACTGCTACTGGTGGATGATGGTGCAGATTTGGAGTCCTGACTAGATGTCGTATTTGCGTTAAGAAATAATACGCAAGACATTTGTGGACGGAGACAAATACACAAGTACATAGGCACATCCAGAAACCAAGAGAACGATGTGTGATGATCCTTTGCTGAAAACCAATCATTTCCCGGTTCAGCCATCGCCCCATCAGCATGAACGGACCAAAACCACACTGGAAACAGAAGCGGCTGTCAACTAACAATTATTAACAATATGGACTGCTTTATTTATTTCTCCTAATCACAAATGAAAAGCAGCTACGCTTCTGCTTGGGGAACGACGAGGGCCCGTTCGGCCTCACAACGACTGGAAATTACGAGGAGCAAGAGTACAGTCTAATCTTCCAGGAATCTGAACCACTGAGAACGCCCAATGCACAGGTCGTCACTAGTGCAGCTTTGTGAGGCGTTTGAAACAAGCAGAGGAGCAATTACGAGAATCTAGAGGAAACCTTCAGTGCCTTGGCCGGCACTAACCTCCCTGTACAGTTCCAGTGCCTCGTTCATGACACTGGCTCGCGACAGAAGCTGCGCTCTCTTCTTGCTGGACGGATGAGTCGAGAGGTAGTTATTCAATGCTGAATCTCCTCCGATCTTTCCTAGTTTCTCATAGATCGATGGGGCAACACGCGGATCGTAACCAGCAGCAGCGAGCAGCAGGAGCCCAATGTGGTCAGCCTCTATCTCCATTCTGCAGGGACATAACAATGTCAGGAGGGCTTCCAGCAGGCAACAAGGTAGATAAATGAATGGCACACAAAGTCAAAATCGATTCTTGTAATAGGACTTAGTCAACCTTCTGAGCAGCCTTTTTTTTTGGCAACGGCACATATATTATATATCGTTAAAGCACAATACAACAGCCTGGGAAATCTGAGAAGCCAGTAATTTCCGAATAGCAGAAGTGAACAAGGCTTATACTAAAGATGGACAGACAGGATCATATGGGAAAGGTGTGAGGAGGCTAACTAACCAATCCTAGCAATGAAGAAGCAAACTATGTAACAGACGCAAAGGCAACCAAAGCTAACAAAAGTAATTGGCCACACAAAGAAGTTGAACAAACACTGCATTTGAAGTTTACTTCTGGAAATGTCTTTCCCATCTTACTAGGCGATGGAGAGGTCAAAATCTATTAGCATTAGCGGGCCTGCTTGGTTCGCTTCCAAAATTTACCAAGCCAATGATTTGGCAAGCCATAGTTTTGGCTAGTATTTGGTTAGCTACCAAGACTTGCTAACTTCTCACATTTGGCTTGCCAAATCTTTGGCAACCTTTTTTGACCAAGTTTTGGCTGCCAAATCTTTGGTATGGCAAATTTTGGTCACGAACCAAGCAGGCTCAGCATTTATATGCTGACTGCTGAGCCTCCTCACATAAGATTCCAATTCACCACTGTCCAAGCTTCAACTTGGCATGTCATTAACAGAAGAGAAGATTGAACCTCTCTACTTGGCATGTCTGGACCAACTTCAGTCCTGGCTAAAACAGGAGAGGTATCTTACCTTAAGTAAACAGGGAAAGCTATTGCCATCAAAGTAAAAGCCACTCAATTATCACTGTAGATTAATGCACCATTCAAATGGCCAACCCCATGGCAGATTCCTTCATTCTAGCCTGTTCCCTAAGTAGGATGGTTTTATTGTGTTGTATTATTGGTAGTATCGCTCTCAAAGCTAGGAAGGAAAGGTAAGGTTAGAGCAAGCTTATTTACTAAGATCCTAACAACGGGAGCGAGCAGAGTACTTTACGCTACTAGTGGCTTACCAGGAATGCAGGAACTCGCATGAGAGCTAGTCATATAGTCCTTGAAAGATTATTACTTTAATCGGTACGAGTTAACAAGGAAAGCTATTGCCATCAAAGTAAAAGCCACTCAATTAGTCAATTATCACTATAGATTATTCCAGCTTTCAAATGGCCAATTTTTGCATACTCAAAAAATTCTGAAGCATCCAGCTACAAAAAAAAGTCGTCATAAATTCAAACAGCATACTTCAGTTATAAATACCTATGTGGTGAAGCTCCATTGGTTGAGCTAAAAGGATATCATTATAAGCGGTTTTGTCAGATTGGAAGCCAAGCCATGCCAAGATAGGCTGCCGAGCACATTCTATATGCTACTTCCAAACTTATTGGATCTACTTCCCAAAGCAAAAAAGGGAAGGCACTCATTTGAAGATTTGTGTGAAAAGACAATGCCAAGAAAACAAAAGTGTGAAACTTAGACACAGGTCTCTCTCCAATGTCCATGTTGGTCTATTGGGGCAATAACTAGTAGTTACGACCTCATTTCTAATAGTGCCAATCACAAGGAGTCACAATGATGTCAAGAGTGACTGTTAGTTTATAGAAATATACGTAGTATGTGCTGGGTCCTGGTCTCCTGCAAAAATCATCTGAATAACTTAATTTGTTATGTCCACTGCCTATCCATAAAAGGGCAGAATAACCTAAAAACGTGAATTGCAATTTGCAGACATCTTCAAAGTTTAAAGAAGCTGTCATGTCAAGTGGCAACTGATACTAATGCACCTACACACAACTGGTGTCAGTAACAATAGAAGGACCTGTTAAGTTCTGACACCTTTGCCTATATGTTCATCGACCTGTGATACAACCATACAATGAGCTGACGTATTAAGATGGCCCTGCTGTCTACTTCATCAAGGAAGCTGACCCAATGCATGGCACCTAGCAACATTGAGGTCTTATCTCCAAGAGTTTGCTATATTTTACTTGGCAAATCTTATAATTTGGCAACTCCCAAAACAATATGGGAAGTAAAAAAAGAGTCCCTCTCCAAGAGTTTGCTATTTTAGACTTGACAAATCGAAAAAAAGAAGACCTATAAAGACATTTTATTGCGATGGATGAGTTTACACATTTGCATTAGGGCCTTGTTTAGTTGCGAAATTTTTTTGGATTTTTCTACTGTAGCACTTTCGTTTTTATTTGACAAACATTGTTCAACCATGGAGTAATTAGACTTAAAAGATTCGTCTAGTGATTTACAGGCAAATTGTGCAATTAGTTTTTGTTTTCATCTATATTTAATGTTCCATACATGTGTTTAAGATTTAATGTGACGAGAAATCTTGAAAAGTTTTTGGATTTTGGTGGAAACTACACAAGACCTAGCTATACATGAACTTATATTTTATTCTGATTTGTATTTCATTGTTTGTTTACAAGTTCTGTACTACTCAGCAGCAGGCAGCACCAGGGAGCTAGTACCATGTAGCATGGGGCCCATAGCCTCCCATCCCGTTCAGCTCCTAGGGCAGAGCGGCGGCAGATACTAGCAGTAGCAGCAGCAAGCACACAACGCACGGGAAGGAGAAAAACTCGTGCGAAGAAGAGGCAGCGCCAGCAAAGTATGATTGGCAAGTTGGATACGCGCGCGTATTTTTACGCGCTTGCATATGAGATTTGGCAAGTTGGGATAAATGCCAAGTTTGGATGCCAAACTGTTGGAGATTTTTTTTTCTTGTTTTGCTAAAATTTGGTGGATGCCAAGTT
>Ga0182004_10000037_pt1 | contig 44693 bp, 33 predicted proteins | sample Sormic07211540_1_FD_120479 | JGI IMG/M metagenome (GOLD analysis project Ga0182004, IMG submission 120479) | Endophyte microbial communities from Sorghum bicolor roots, Mead, Nebraska, USA - 072115-40_1 MetaG | ecosystem: Host-associated > Plants > Roots > Unclassified | place: USA: Nebraska...
AATTCTAGTCTCCCTCATTCTCTTAAGCTCTTGGCAAAGCATAAGGCCTAGTTATCCCAAGCTCTTGGCAAAGCATAAGGCCTAGTTATCTATCTCCCAAATATCCACCGCGTTCATAACAGTAAAATAAATAACAATAATGTCTGCACTCTCGTGTTTTTGCAGGTCTTATGCACTTGTGTTTGCAATATGCAATAAGGGGAAAAAACATATGTAATACCTTCTCGCCAAGAGCATCCTGAATCACGAGGGTATCACTGGACATCCTAGAAACTGCTTGGCCTGTTGTCAATTCTGTGTCGAAGAATGCAATATCCTGTCTCAAGACAGCATTGAGGTATAAAGAACGGATTCGAGCTGACTGCCTTTCTCCTGCCATCGTCCAACATGACACCTCTGGGACAAGTGAAAAGCCGAGCCTTTTAATTCAACTGTACAATCAGAAGTAGATTCTAGCAAAGAAATAGGTGGAGGAAGAATATGCAGCAAATTCCTTTTGAGACTGCTAATGTCTTAAAGCATGATGATATATATGATTCTTCCCAACTAAGCATGATGGTATTTGATAGATGTCGTAAAGGTTAGTTTGGTTGACTGAATGATATATGTTCATACGAGTAATTTTTATGTCATACAGTTTCATATGGCTAATTTTTCCTGTATCATTTCTTCACCACAGCTTCGATTGGATTGAATCCGAAAAGAGTGCAAAATTCAACTTACGAAGAAATGAGACAACAGCTGCTCCGATGCCCAAATATACGAAATCCAGAACAACCTGAGTGAAGAAGAACTACTGTTAAGATTGGCTGTTCGTCAATGGTGCTTCAATCAAGATAAATAAAATCGGGCTGTTGGTGAAGCGACTACGGGCAGACGACAATTCCTCGGTGCATGCACTCACCTTTCTCACGCTGCGGACGATGTCCTGTGAGGTGCTGTCGCCGAAGGAGTCGATGACGTTGCCGAAGAGGATGGTCATGAGGGGCTCGGCCACGCCGTTGGCCAGGGCCCCTACCGTGCCCACCGCCATCAGCAGCAAGTCCAGGCGGTCCGCGTACCTGAACAGGCCGAGCAGCGACACCTTCTTGGCCGGCGCTGCACCCTGCTTCTTGTCGTCGTCGTCATTTTCACCGGCTCTGCTAGCCGTCGCATCCATGGTGGTGGTGGTGGCCGTGAAGCTCAGCTTGCTGGTGCGTGCTGGAATCTATCTATGTGCAGTGTTGTGGAGTACACAAATAAATGAACAGGTTCAGTGCTCCCCTAACCACGGCCAGTGGGGGGCGCTATATATGCGCATTAGCTTTGGTGCGAGGGTGCAGGCGCTCGAATTGTCGCCGGTGATTAGAGCCTGGAAGCGACCCGGAACGATCATTGGTGACGGATAGATAGCGACGGTGGAAAAACAGAGACCGGTCATACACTTAGAGGTCAGGCAACTAAACTTGCAACGCAAGGTGCGGTCTATTATGCGAAGCATCAGTATAAATTCCACAACACAGGCGCAAACTGCAAATTAGAATCGTGCTTCTTTCTTCTACGGTTTCAGGATTATTTCTTCAAAGGATAGCAAAAGCTTTGCCATGATTTTAGATGAATTATTTAAAAAAAACACTTATTTTTCGAAGGGACGGCAAAAGTTTTATCAAAAAAATTATTAAACGAGAAAAATAAAAATAAAAGTGTTGATCTAGTTTTTTTAGGGAAACTGGACATAAAAACCACACAACTTGAAGAGTGTGCCACTCCTCCCGTACAACTTGGTGATTAGACCAAATAACTAACAACTATAAGCCAAAACTTATTTAACATTAAGCTAACTTGGTCGAAACGACCCAACTAGCAACCCAAGTGCATTGACAACATACTAGTACTTGATCTTATATTATATGAACATGTATATTGTTCTCACTTCCGAAAGAGTAATTAAAAGCTTGGATAACAATTGTTGTTTCATTTTTGTCATGACCCTCAATCTGAAATAAGTGTTATTCTCATTTCCTGAGGAGTCAAACACTTTTAACTTTGACCAAATATATACAAAAATATATTAATATTTATAGCATATAATTAGTATCATTAGATAAATCGTTAAATCTATTTTCAAAATAAACTTATTTAGAGATACAAATATGACTAATTTTTTGTATAATTCTAGTTAAACTTTTAGAAGTTTTGCCATCATAAATACATAGCGACACTCATCTTGAGACGAAAGGAGTACTTTCTTTGCTCGTATACAGTCAGCTCGTACAAACGTTATTTTGCAGGAAGTTCATTGGGAACATATTAGGTACGGTGAAGTTACGCGATCATCCACATCTTACCGAGGCGCCCTCTCTTGTGGTGCAAAGCTAATATTAAACTGGATTTCATGTTACAACCACATAGCAATTCCTGTTCTGATTTTAGAGGACTTACGCTGAACAATATTTTCTTGTATATAGAAGAGAACTAAATCTAGGCTGATTGTGTGAAATTAAATAATGGATTAAGAGCTGATCATCCTAAGTCAAACTTATTTAGCTGATCTAACCAAGTTTTTATTAAAATAAATAAATAAATATTAACACTTATAAAATAAAGTAAATAATATGATATTATAAATATTGATATATTTTTCCTATAAACATTGTTAAAATTTGGAAATTTTGATTTAGGACAAATAAAACTAAAGTATACTATAATTTAGAAGAATTGGTGAGTAAATATTGTATTTGCAACTACCCGTGGAGGCTACCAAGTTGGCATGTGATAAACAAATTGCAATTTAATGTTAATTTGATTTGTTAAGGTTGAGAAGTTTCCGTGGATAGAAAAAGGTCCTTAGGACTATCAGATCGGCAAAGGAGGTGAATTGCAATTTAATGTTAATTTGATTGTAACTTGATTGGTTTGTCTTGAGCAGCATGAGGCAAGCGGGCAGGGTTCGGTTCCCATATTTTTTTCGTTCACTCACGATTTTGCATGGCACAGTGCGCTGAGGACGGTCGCGAGAGGGTTAATGCGAAGAGAGAATTGAGGAGCCGCGCACATCGGTAGAACATCAGCTTTCATAAAAAACGTGAGGAAGCCCACGACGTCTATTTTTATGGGTACGGAGGGAGTATTAGTTAGCTACTAATTTTTAGTACTAATGGATAACTAGTTTGTCATATTAGCTAGTGTAGCCATATAGGCAAGAAAATATGATTTGTCATCGATTGAATACTTCACTTCTTTGGGATTTGCATCACCCGATCTGTCAAAATGGCCTTGATTACTTGCAAAAGATTTTGTAAAATATAAATAGTAACATTTTCTTTTGTATTTGATAGATATTATCCAATCATAGTCTAACTAGGCTCAAAAGATTCGTCTCGCAAATTACATGCAAACTGTGTAATTAGTTATCTTTTTTACCTATATTTAATGCTCTATACATGTGCCACGAGATTCGATGTGGTGGAAAATTTGAAAAGTTTTGCAAAATATTTGGGGACTGCGGCTACTAGGAGACATGGTGCGTCAACGACATCACGAACCATGCACGTGTTTGGACGACTTGTTTTCACTGTGCCTAGCTTCATCTCCGAGAAGCTGTCCTGGATTAGTACTCGTCAACCTTTGCTTTGACTACCCCAGAGGAGTAATTAATCCAAGAACGTGGCACTGGTTAGCGCGGCGGAGCCTTTCTTTGACTTCTCTGCTCCTTCTTTCCTTGCATGCCAAGCATATAAAGTTGGAGAAGCCTGGACACACAAGCCTTGTTTACTTCCGAAAAGTTTTTGAATTTTGATATTACAGTACTTTCGTATTCAACTATAGATTAAGTAGGTTTAAAAGTTTTGTCTTATAAATTATAGATAAACTATTTAATTAATTTTTGTTTTCGTCTACTAGTGAAGCATATAGGCTCCACCCTTGATGCGCATTAGTGTTTCATGCGTTCCCTTCTCTACAACCTTGCCTTCCTTGAGGACTGCAATCATGTCAGCCCTTTGATCGTGGAGAGGCGGTGTGCTACCACCATGTGTTCCCATATGTTTTATGTTGGCAACTACAGCATGAGCCCTCAAATCAGGATCCTTTTAAAAAAAAATTTGAGGGCTTTCTTTATTATTGAGAGCATGGTACACAATTGGTTATTAGTTGAGCTAACGCTAGAAGTAGCCAAGGAACTGTTGTTTTAACATCACCATGCATGTATTCTTAAGGTTATAAATAGCGTTCGTACGTAATAACTACAATTGCTTAAAAAATCATTTAATTGGATATATATAAGCGACACCATTACAAGGTAATATTAAAATCTTAAAATTGTTAATAGCCACTAAAGAGTTTTTGGATGGATTTTTTTATCTCCAATCATTGGTGGTGCTATAGTTGACTCGTCGCAGCGTTCCACATGGAACGACGATGGACAAAGTTAAGTTGACAATAAAAGTTCAAAAACTGAAATGCATTTTGATAATTCATGAATGAAATTGAGCTCAAAATGTAAAAACAAAAAGTCAAAATTAGACTTTAGAGACCGTGTTATTGTCTTAAACGAATTTTTTACGGGTACCGAGGGAGTATTTGTTACAACATGAATATAGTACACTGTTGTTCTTTGCAGTCGATGGACACTGTTGGCCCGGTCCGCTAGGCTGGGCCCACGGGATTAGCGAGGTGGGCATGGCCCAGCCCAACAGGACGTAACCAAGCATCGCCATTCGCCAGAAGCCCAGGAGAAGCAAAGCAGGAACGCGGCTGATCCATGACACGAAGCGAACCCAACCCGACGACGGTCACGAGCCCGTGACACGATGCGACGGCGACGGCAACGGCAGGAACGCGGGTGATCCAACCCAGCGCAGCGCCATCTGATTGCCGCGGAATCCCTCCGTTTCCCGAAACGCAGCAGACCGCCGCGCCCAAGGAACGAACCACCCCAACGACCCTTGCCTCTCTGGGTTGCCGTCCCGCGTCGGCGTCGCGGTGCCGGTGCACGGCGCGCACGCTTCCTTCCTGGCTACGTGAGCGATCGAGCGGCTGTCTAAGCAGCCACCAGCCAGGCTCTCTCGGCTAGTACGTAGTAGGAGTAGCCACACGAGCAGGCAGACGCAGGAGGAGAAGGGATCCACTGATGACGCGGAAGCCGGCGGCGCAGCAGCGGGGCGTGGGCGGCGCGGGGGCGATGAGGACGACGCTGAAGCGGGGGGCGTGGACGCCGGAGGAGGACGAGCTGCTGTCGCGGGCCGTGGCGAAGGAGGGGGAAGGGCGGTGGCGCACGCTGCCGCGCCGCGCGGGGCTGCTGCGCTGCGGCAAGAGCTGCAGGCTCCGGTGGATGAACTACCTCAGGCCGGACATCAAGCGCGGGCCCATCGCCGCCGACGAGGAGGACCTCATCCTCCGCCTCCACCGCCTGCTCGGCAACCGGTACGTCTAGTGTACACTGTGTGCACTGCCGTAGCTCTCTCTCTCTCTCTTCTCCCCTGCAGCGCAGTGCAATGCTTTACATTGCATCCTACGTGTGCGTGCGTGCGTGCAGGTGGTCGCTGATCGCCGGGCGGCTGCCTGGGCGAACGGACAACGAGATCAAGAACTACTGGAACTCGCACCTCAGCAAGAAGCTCATCGCGCGGGGCATCGACCCGCGGGCGCACACGCCTCTGCCCGGAGCAGCCGCAAGCCTCCACTCCCACTCCCAGTCCCACGGCGCCGACGCAGCAGCAGCAGCGGCCGGTTCTGCCGACAAGACGCCGGCACTGCCGGAAGTCGAGCCACAGTTTGCGCCGCCGCCGCCACCGCCACCGCCACCGCCTGCGCACCCGACCTTGCCGTCCGGCGCCGGTGTTGGCGGCGACTTCGCCACCAGCATGATGGGTCTCGGCGCCGAGGGCTTCGATGGATTCGATGATCCGTTCTGTGCACCAGACGTTGCAGCTCGTGGCGACTTCGACTTGGGCTGTCCCATCGTGGACGACGCCGCCTTCTCCTCGTTCCTCGACTCGTTGATGGACGAGGAGCGCATCGCCGATTACTTTGGCGATCACAAGGATGCTGATGATGGTGAGAACGATCAGGGTGGACCTTATTAGCTTATTCACGATTCCCCCTCAAGGACACAATAGCTTCATCTGCATTTCAATCGTGAATGTACTCCTATTATTCAGTGCATCATTAGGCTAATCATGATTCATGAATGAACAGATATATAGCTAGGAGTAGTATATACATAGATGCACTGAATCTATTCTCTTTGTGTGGTTGGTGTTTATGTGTGATTGTGTGTGATAGTTTGTTTGATCAAGCATGGGGGAAACATGAGTAATGAGGATATTCATGGATTGATTGAAATAGAACTAGTACTGCATTGGTAATTTGGTATTGTGTAAGGTGGTGGCTTAATGTCTGCACCTACTAGCTGCTCATGCGTGCGCATTATGCCAAGCGAGCAGTTTGAGCACTAACGGGGCCACAAACCTGCAGGCCTGCCCATCTATATATGCAAACCCAGCTCATTCGAACAATTCCACCAATCGCAATGAACATTCATGCTGATATATACTGGATTGTCTGAAACCACACGCGCGCTTGTCGACTGAGCTGACTATAGACACCTATCACTTCATTTGAAACTGTATACAATCCTGCACGTTGACAAGAAAAAGGAAGAAGTCTGAGGAGAGGATTCTCTCATGTACAGCGCGCGAACAGAACATCTGAATGACTGAAAGTCTGAAACGTCAAATACTCAAAGCACAAGCGAGAACAGAGTAATCTACAGTAAGAAGCCAATGCGAAAGTATTATTTCAACAATAAGAGACGACGACCTGTAGCCTGAGTTGCATTGCAGCCAGCCAGCCTCCAGGCGTGCTCAACTGCTGATGCTGCCCTGCATTTTCCCCCACTCCGGCCTCCATCCACACAAAGGCAAGTCGCTGCAGCCTGCAGCTGCAGAGGTGTGCACTGGAGAAGAAGCACCGGGGGGGCCGGCGCGGTAGAGGACCCAAGTGCTTGCAGATATATAGACTGACGCTGATAGACTGTGCACCGTGCGAGATGGACTGTCAGGTTGGACTGATCCAGCAGGAAACAAAACGCGGTGAAACTCCTTTGCCAGTCAGTGTGCTCCAGCCCCAGGTGTGTGTACTCTGCCTAGCAAATTGACTGGTAGATGCAAATTTTTTTCTTGGGAGTTGAAAGTCAGAGGACTCGGTGAGTTTGTAAAATGTACAGTACGTAGCCCGTGTGGATGAGGCTAAGCGACCGAACGGTCCAACTCCAAACTGATCTAAAGCTAGCACGCGAGAGATACACTGTATATACTACGTATTGTACATGCACCGCATCCATCGTTCTGGTCTTGCAATTGCACCTACCGGCATGCGTACGTAAACTGTGTGACCCCAGCTAGAAATCCAGACATGCGTGCATAAACTGCAGGATTTGACGCGAACACGTGGTTTTACGTCTTCAACAGAACATTACGTAATCAGTGGTTTCTGCGTCCAGACCGTGCCCATGGACTTGGGGATTCGCACACCCTGCGGCCCACCACCGCGGTGGGAGAGGCCTCTGCCGCAACGAGGGTGCGCTCCGCTGCTTAGCTGGGAGTGTGCAGGAGGAGATGGCCTTCGCCGTCACGCCGCTTCGGGTGCCTGCTGGCCTGGGCCTGGGCGGATGGAGGCGGAGCCCGGGGGCAGCTCCTCCGCGGGTTCCCGTCGTCCTGGCGACGTCTAGCGCAGTCAGCGGCGAACGGACCCCGCCGACGTTCGGGCGCCTAAGGGAGGAGCTCCTCCAGCTCCACGCCGAAGCCGACCTCACCCAATCCAAAGGTAACATGTCTATCACTGGTCACTGCAATGCTTAATGTTGTGTTCATGGGACCGGATTATGCTCCTGTTTCGGTGTCCAAATTTTCTGGTACTTCCCATTATGGCAAGTGTGGCTCCCAAAAAGGTTGTAGTTTGATTTATCTGCAGTAACTTGTGTTTCTACCTAGCCATTTCAGATTCACCTGATGTAGATGTAGTGATGTGTAATCATAGGACATTAGGATGAGACTTAGTTCACATGTGGGTATGAGTACAATAATGTGCAGGCTGGAGCATCTGCTCAACTGCACACCATCCTTGTAACAATTTCTTTTCTTTTCTTTTCTTTTTTCCCAGCAAATAGCGCGAGGGTAAGGCTTGTGCGGTTGACTGAGGCTGCTGAGAATCTTAAGAAACGAGCCGCAACCAGTGTCCGAATGGGCAAAGAGAACGAGGCTGTGGATTTACTTGTGCAGAAGAAGAAATTGACCAAAGCCCTGGAGAACATTAAAGAGCGCATTGAGGTGCTTGACAGGCTTTCGTCAAAGATTAGTGAGGTGATGACATGGTTTTTTTAGTATCTTGTAAAATATGACTAATTTCTTTTTCTAGAAGGTTGTGTATTCTTTAACTTCATTCCAGTTACTCAAAAATACTGCACAAGCCATTGTTTGCATTTGTACGTCACACTGTTCATGCAGTGATTCTGCTGATTACGTCTGATATTGACAAGTATTTGCTTCAACTATCACATACAAGTGCAGTGCTGAGGAACTGATCGATTGTTGTAAATTTCTGTTCATAATTATGGTATATACAACCCTGAATGAGCAATTTTGTTGGATTCAGGTAATTTCGCTGAAGCAAAACATGTTAATTGAGTACGCGTTGCGTCCAGGGACATCTAATGGTGATAACTCTGACGAGAAGATAAGGGTTTTCTCCAGTACAGTCAATGATGGAACCAATGGGGCTGAGAGTAGCGATTCGTATCCAAAATCAGTTGCAAAGGAATCTTTTGAATTGAGAAAGGAGGCACGTGCAATTGCAAGCATGGATGGCCACCCTGAGCAAAATGCACTTCAGATGTCCGATAGCTTCTCATTTATAAACAATCCTGACCCAGCAAACAACATAAAGAATCATTCTGCATTTGATGGCCTTATAGAGCATATTAATTTACAGATGAAATCATTGGAATATGAAATAGAACAGTTCATCAGTTCACAGTCAGTCGAAGAGGTGGGCAGTGAGAAGCAGAGGAGTGACAAGTGGCAAAGGTTATCTGACATACAGATGCTTGTAAAGGAAACTAGAGAAAAGTGAGTCTTTGATGCCAAGCCAGATAAATTCATACCGTCTAAACTTTTCCATTCTAATGACAGTCATTTCATCATTGCACAAGATATCCTTGATCTTCATTACAGTAACTAACTGTTTCAGGATTGCAACGATTTTGGGTATGGCAGTAGAAGAGACTGAATCTGGGGACTTAAGATGATAGCAAACCACAAAACAGTGAATTGGCGGCATCCATCCCCCATCAGTTTCGTGGGTAAGTTCGCCTCTCCATTGCTTAAGGAAACCTCAGGAATTCAATACCTGTATGAATGCATTGAATATTGTCTGTTGGTTCATTGTGTTTCTTCCTGTATACCTATACATCTTACAATTTGTTTTTCCCTATATGTTTAAGTCATTCTGGAGATTAATGCAGTCTTTAGTTCAACCACAATACGCAACTTTCAGATTTGAGTAAAACTGCAACGGATAATGTATTTGAACACTCATGACATGCAAGGGTATTAAATATGTCACACATACATGTGCATGCTACTTAACAAAGCATGAGGGTCTAAGAGGACATCTATCATCGTGATATGGATATTCCTAAGTTACAGATACCAGATTCATAATTTTCCAATTATATCTGCGAGAGGGATCCTTTCACATTTTCCAAACTCTATCTGATCGAACTGGTCAGAGATCAATTTGATGTCTTTCTCATCAATCTTCCCCATCTCCTTGAGCTTGTAGATCACAAAATCTGATTTGCTGTTGCATAGGAGCAAGCATATTATTAACGAATGGCCATTGACAACTATATACATTGAATATGACTTGCTTTCAAATTTACATAATAAGAAATATACAAGATGTGAGCAAAGAAAGTAAATTTAATTTGCAGTGACAAGGGATCGATGTTCATGTCATGTTCATCATAATCTTGTAACCTTGCCCTGTCTTTCTATTTATAGAATGTTGGTGTCTCTACTGTGAACATTTATATATGGCCTAGTTTCGTCGGAAACTCCAAAAGAAAAGTTAGTTTGTACAGGTGGCTATGAGGACGTATAGTTTTCTATCAAGATTCTTTTGTTTACTAGTGCATTCGGGATTTTAAACCTATATTTCCAGCACATAAATTACCTTTACAGTAATTTATTTTTTATTTAAAAAAAAGAATAAATTCAGTGCCTTGTTGTTAAAAGAAATAACATTTTTTTGTCTCTTTGTCATGTAAGGAATAATAAAGTACATGTCTTCAAAAAGATCATGATGTAAACATTGAATTAAACATAAGCAACATATTATAAGTATAGTTTCTCTGTAAAGTTGCCTCCCTTTCGGGTATTAATTTTTTTTTTAGAACTTCCGGGTATTAATTATTAAAAAGGCAACTTCAAATCATAAATTTTCATGAAATAATCTTTCATTGAAAACTGTACTGTACCTTACAGCAGGGTCGTTGTCTAGGTCTCCAACAAGGGGCTCGTTGTCCATTTTCTTCTTGAGGATCCATTTTGTAGTCCGCCGGTTTCTTTTGTCCATCCTTAAGTCTGTTAGGAACAAGAAGGCCTTTGCAACTGCTAAAGTGCTTACCAACAGGCACACAGTGGCAGTGAGCCTTCCTGCTGTTGTTGAGAAGCTTTTGTCTCCATATCCAACTGTTGTAACAGAAATGACTGATAAATAGAAACTATCGATCCAGTTTAGGCCCTCAACTTCATGTACTATGATTGTGCAAATTGAGATAGTGCCTGCTACAACCAATAATGCAAATATTACTTTCATCCTCCCTCTTGACCTTTTCTTTCTAGCATCAATCATGTAGGTGTCAAACACCTTGTTAAGCTTGTTATCATCCATTGTGCTAAGTAGAACTGTTCTCTGCTTGTCCAGTACATTTGTCAACAGCCCATTTAGCACAAGGTCGATGAAACGAACACCGACTAGTAGGAACAAGCATGTGAACACCTTTGTGAAGGTAGTACAGGGGACTATGTCGCCGTATCCTATTGTGCACAAACTAATGATGGTGAAGTAAAGGGCATCCACTAACTTGAATGTGGATTTCCCCTTGAAGCCTTCAACATTTGTCATGTACACAAGTACCCCTATTGAGATGTATAAGATGACACTGACAATAGCCTGCCTTGCGATTGATGGTGTATATTGTGCATCAGCAGCATGGCTTTGGCCATCAAGCTCATCCACACAGTGTGCTTCTTTGCTTGATGTGAATATAGAAGGTGAAGAGTGCACCCGCTGGATATTTGGTGAGGACACCATGTTGGTACTTTCATCAGTGGGTGGCAGATGATTGGGAGTGCTGAAGTTAGCTTTGACATAGCTGTTTGGGGAAAAGGAGGTTGCACACCTGCTTGGAACATCACAGGATCTTCTTCTGTCTTTCTTGGAAATGTACTTCTGGTCGCGCTGGACCAAAGGTAGCAGAGGCTCTTTCATGGAGGACATATTGGAGCTTGGATTGCTTGTTGCAGCTTGTAGTTCTCAGGCTGGATCATCTCTTTATATCCATGGTGGTTCTGCCGAGACCTTGATGATGGAAGTGGCCACTAGGCATTCAAGCAGGGATGTACACTTCCCTGGCGTTTCTGGGATGAATGGACTGGTTTACATCATATCTTGAAACATATCTTTCTTATTTATTGCAATATCTATATCGTGTAGTTTCTAGTATCCTGCATCGTAGCTGATGCAAGAGGCAACTGATGAAAGAGAAAGAATGATGGGCATATTCTTTTGTCTAATGTCTGAAACAAAACCATAGTTTTATACTTTTATCTTCGCAATCCCTATGTTGTGGCAGGAATATCACGCACTGAATCACTCTTTGTTCACTGCACGTGCACTAATTGTGTGTTTCTGAATTACACTTTGATGCAGGTACCCAAGACCCAAGCTAAGAATGGCTTATGAGTAGTTGGATCTTGCAAGTTGTTTCCGTGCTTTGGGATGGTCCATTGGCTTTTAGGTAGTGCCATATTCTGCAGGACTCTGCCGCCTAACAACTAGAGGGAATGTGGAGTTACCTTCTTCTCTGGATGGAAACATATCGATTTGTTACTGTGCTGAGATCTCACTGTCGGCGATGGATATACTGATATACAGTACAGATAGCACCTACTGAAAGCTTCTCAAGATGTAAAATCTTGACCGGAGGAGCTTGGTTGCTGATCACATCAGTATCTATGGGTGCTCGTTATCTCATGTGGACCTTGGTTGAAGGGAGCCTGTTCCAGGTCATCCTCTCTTGCGTGCATTTGCATGTAGAGAAGACTGCAGTCAAGTTGTACACGACCTGTCTAGATATTTCCCGAAGACTTGAGAATTCCAATTCCAAGCGATGCTTCAAGCTTTCTGACATTAGTGCAGTTGATGATAAATTTCATTATTTCAAGATGGGTATCTATACCTAGTATATATAAAAAGGACAATCCATGGAGTACTAAATGAGAATGTGAGATTGTTATTGTTTCGTTTGTGGGGCTGAAATTTAGCTTATTATTATGCTGATATTTATGCTAATTTATTGTGAAAGAAAAACATTGTTCATTTGATAAGAAGTAATGCTGAAGTAGTGCTGAAGACTGTCGCCTAATCATCGGACAAGGGAAGCACATCGCCACTGTCCACCTTCAAACAAGGCTTGCAATGTTCAGCGAAATTACCATTCGATTCTTATGTCAGGGCTGTTACTTATTTACGCTGTTTCTGTGATGCGCTAAAAAAAACTAGCAACTTTTTTGTTATGGTTGGTTTAATAAAGGAACTCCGTTTTAATAATAATAATGGGATCTTGTGAGCGTGCCCGGGCCCTGGCGTGCGCTTTTTTTTCTCTCCGGTCCTCGTCACTCGTCAGCCCACCCCATCCGATCAGTTCTTGGCTCCCACTCCTAGTCGGCACCAGCGACAGGCGACAGCGAGCTGCTGCTACTCAATCAACAACCAGGCCGAGCAGGAATATGATCTGCTAAGGTTACTAGATGGGCTTTGATCTGCTAAAAAATATTAGATGGGCTTTGAGCCACCCACAGATTGTTGGATCCTTGGATGTTCTTTCATCGTGTGGGCTGTTGTGGCGTGCTCTAGGAGCAAGAAATGAGAGCGCTTCAAGGGACTCTTCACATATTTTTTTTTGGTAAAGTTCATGAGCGGTACTTTAGGCCTTATTTAATTCCACTCCAAAATCTAATTTTTTTTAAGATTCTCCGTCACATCGAATCTTTAAACGTATGTATGGAGTATTAAATATAAACAAAAATAAAAACTAATTGCACAGTTTAGACAAAATTTACGAGACGAATCTTTTGAGCCTAGTTTGTCTATGGTTGGACAATAATTACCACAAACAAACGAAAGTGCTACAGTGTCGTGAAATTTTTTCCTACACCAACTAAACACGGCCTTAGCGGTGTGTTATTCGGGTCCGCCAACTCAAAAAGTATGTCATTTGAGTTCCTAAACTTTGTTTGCGTCTTGTATTCATCCAAACTTGTATGGATCCATGCTCTACTTTTTTTCCCCCCATTCTCCAAAACTATCCTTCTTGCTCTCTACTTTCGGAGAGGTGACATGACTCTCTAAAATGCAACATATAGTAGTTTTCTTATGAATTTTTCACACAAGGAAAATTATGATAAGGTTTTGAAGTGTAGAGAACAAAAAAAAATGGAGAGTATGTTGGAAATATGAGAGTGTACTAAGAGAATATTCATTAAAATATGAGAGTATACAAAGAGAATATTCATTAAAATATGAGAGTATACAAAGATAATATTCATTAAAATTCATTAAATGACTCTTCAGAAAAGATAGAAATTGAAATCTAAAGAGACCCTTCGAGTTGCTTTAGAGCAAGTATTATAGCAGGCTGTAAGCCAGCTAAATGCTGAGATGGATGAGAAAGAAAATGAGAGAGAGAGTAAAAGCGGGCTGTAGATACAAAAACCAAGAAAATCTGTGAAACAGACAAGTGGGCCATATATTAATAGTGATGAGCTAACTATTTTATGAGTGAGCTGCAAGAAGGCTTACAGCCAGCAGCTGGCTATATTATAATACTTGCTCTTAAAAGGTTCCGTACTGTCATATCATGTTGAGGTGAAGAACGAAGGAGGGATGAAAGAAGAGAAACAAGGTGTGTGGAAAAAAAATGTGCGAGGAGACTGAGATGAGTCATCTACTAATGGTTTTAGCAGTACTATATATATACAACGTGTATGAAACCGGTTGCTAATTAAGGACGATCCGAGGCGACGACGAGGGCGACACAAGAGACAAGACCGTCGGTGTGGAGAGAGAATTTTCAAACGTACTAACATCTCATAAAGCCACGAATCAACGCTTTTCTTATGCTTCTGCCGTCAAGATCGACGGATGGCCCCCATTGATGGATCTCTTTCCAGTTCGTGGGTCCGATGAACCGCTGGATCCACAAGTGCGCGCACAAATTCCATGTGTTCCTGTGGTCGTGCGCTCTTGGCGCATCTACTTAGCCAAATTTTGCAAAATAGACATTTAACAAATATTGTCTAATTATAGATTAACTAGGTTCAAAAGATTCATCTCACAAATTATAAATAAACTGTACAATTAATTATTTTTATCTATATTTAATGCTCCATACATGTGCTGTAAAATTTGATGTGAAAGAGAATTTAAAAAAATTTAGGCTCTGTTTAGATTGGAGATGAAAATTTTTTGTATGTCACATCGGATGTGTCGGAAGGATGTCGGGATGAGTTTTTAGAAACTAATAAAAAAAACAAATTGCATAGCTCGTCAGGAAACTGCAAGACAAATCTATTAAGCATAATTAATTTATCATTAGCACATGTAGATTACTGTAGCACTAAAGGCTAATTATGGAGTAACTAGGCTTAAAAGATTCGTCTCACAATTTTTAACCAAACTGTGTAATTAGTTTATTTTTTATCTACATTTAATGTTCCATGCATGTGTCCAAAGATTTGATATGATGAATAAAAAAATTTTGATGGAAAACTAAACGGGGCCTTACAAAATGTTTTGGAAACTAAACAAGGCCATAGTACCAGCGATTTTTCCCTTTTGAGAATAGTGGTACCAGCGGCTTGTGACGTGCGCACGTTTCGTTTCCCAGGCAGCTTTTAAAAAGGGATTTGACTTCGTTCCCAACAACCATGATAGCGCCAGGCGCGTAGCTAGAGCCTTCTTTTAGTTCTAAAAAGTTTTATAAAATTAATATTGTAGTATTATTTTTGTTTATATTAATAAATATTATCTAATTATAGACTAACTAGATTTAAAAGATTTATTCTACAAACTATAGATAAATTATATAATTAGTTATTTTTAATCTATATTAATATTTTATGTATGTACTATAAGATTCAATGTGATAAGAAATTTGAAAAATTTTATAAAATTTCTCAAAAACTAAATAAGGCCTAGCTACGTGCACGAACCCAGACAGCTACGCGACCTTCTAGAGGATGGTGGTGTCTACTGTACAGTACACTGTACTTGACGAAAAACGACGACCCTCAATCAGCGCGATCGTTAGCCGCCAAAATTATGAAAAGATAAATGCAAGTGCCTGGTCACAGCATACTACTCTACTCTATACGGTATGTCGGGATCTGTTTGATTCCCGCGCGGTGCTTAATTTGATGCCAGACGGGAATCGGAGGGGCATGCAGTCGTAGCAGTATGTGCGTGGCAATTCGTACGTACCCTGCTTGCTGGATGCAGCAGGAGATATTCTAGGACAGGAAGGCACGGCGGGGCTCAAGAAATTCTAATTCTAATGCTCTCCATTCATGGTATTTTGGAGCTGTGTCTGGATCCAACAATCCGTGAACTTTGGTTGAATGTTACGTGTATGTGTGTTGTTCTTTTTTTTTTGGATATTTCAAAATTGTATGAGTAAACTCGTATTGAAAAGTAGCTTTAGAAATAATAGTAATCTTTTACATTGTATTATTATATTATAGACATAGTATCATAAGTATTTGGTTGTTAAATCTTAATCGATTGAATATGGTACGTTTTATGACTTTGCCATCCTAGTTTATCAAGTTTGGTTCTATGATTCTATTAGTAAGGTATATATATGATTCTTCAAATTTGAATAATCATGATTCTATGATTTGTGATCTAGCATTCGAGGTTGCGATTTGATTTAAGATCATGATTTTTTAGACAACCTTGGTCAAAATGTGTTTAGCGTACTATATTGATGTCCATAAATATATAACCACTTGTTCCTGATGAGGGAATCAAACCCACTAGTTAGAAGCACTGCTAGACTCCTGGTTAGTTGAAAGTTTTAAAGGGTCTATTATTTCTAGTTGGAAGTTTTATTGTTCAATTAACCAGTGCACTAAACAATGGGGAATGGATGCTGAATGGTAGTATAATGGAGTGTTTGGTTCCCACCTCCTAAATTTTTAGTCCCTGTCACATTGACTACAGTAAACATGTTTGAACACTATTTGGAGTAAACATGTGCTAATTAGTCCATGATTTGATAACAAAATGTGCTAATGATAAATTAATTAGATTTAATAGATTGATCTCGCAAATTAGTCATGACTTTTTATAATTAATTTTATTATTCCAAATAGATGTGATACCCAATGTTATAGTCGAGTTGACCTGATAATGCTGGCCACTTGCCGGCTTCGCCTTGGGAGCGAAGCATATGAGCCTGACGACCAAGCTCAGATGCCCAGCCCGGGGCCCCGGATTGGTCAACAACGAAAGCGGACAAAATCAATCAGCTGATCTTCGTTTTCCTCAAGAAAACGGTTTGCCGGCTACCTTGACACGTACTTCCTCCGTCTCAAAAGGACCGTTGTTGTGACTTTCAGACATCTTGTTTGACCATTCGTCTTATTAGAAATTTTTGTATAAATATCATCTATTTTGATATGACTTATTTGATCATTAGAGATACTTTAATAATAATTTATCTATTTTCGATTTTGCATAAAAAATTTGAATAAGACGAGCGGTCAAACATGATTGGTCAAAGTCAACAACAACGATCTTTTTGTGACGGAGGGAGTAATGCATGCACTTGAGTGTTTGACCAGCATATAAAGCAGCATGAACATGGAGAACCTTCGATGCCCAGGAGAGATTTTTGCAATATAATAACAACAACAAATAAAATACGAGGTTCTGCCTGCCGCCGGACGTCGTCTCTCTATCTGCGTATCTATGCACATGGCATAACCATGCATTTTTTTTTGCGGCGCATAAAATCTATATACTCCCCTAATATATTTGTGTTTTGGGATAACTTACTTTTATGATACAAAATAAGTGCTATTAGATATTTATTGAAATTAAAAGTACTTTTGTATGATTAAAAGAATGATTTTAAATATATTAATAAACCAATAGTTGGTCAGAATCTTATCCTCCTAAAAAAATGAAATTAGGAGAGGAAGTACGAAGCATAAATATATAGGGATGTCACCTGACGCTGACGGCATCCATGGATATCTATCGCAACGATGAATTGTGACTCTGTGAGGCACTCTTGTGGGTATCCATTTATTTATGGAAAAAAAGTACTACTGCCCATTCGGAAAAAAAAAATACTTCCTCAATTCTGAAAGAAATACAATTCCAAATGATATGGAGTAATGTGATGCATATTGAGTATCATAATACTTTCTTTGTTCCTGAATAAACAGGTTTTTAGATTTTGACCGAACTTCTAAAAAAAGTCAAGATTTATCATTACATATACTATAGAATAATATTTTCATAATATATTTATTTTATATTATAGATGCTTGTACTCTTTTCTATAGATTTAATTAAATTTAAAAAAAGACTAACACGTATTCTAAGGATTGATTTATTTGGAGACACTAGGAGTATTATAATATTAAATATCGTTTATTTTATCAAAAAATTCTAGATGGTGTGGCTAAAATAAAGTTAGATTTGCATCGTTTTCAATATAGAGTTAATAACAACTACTATTGGGTCAACCGTTGTGCCTGTGCATGCTAGCGAAGTAGCTAGCCAGCGTCCCAGCGACTTTTGATCGTTGAGTGGTCTTAGTCGTCATTAGTGGAGAAGATCTATGGAAAACGATAAAGCTGTTCCGTATATAATAGTCTAACCGGTACTACTAGTAGTATGTTACTATGATTTGGCCCGTAAGCGAATTGAAATCACGTCGAACGTTCGTCTGACATGCCATACAGTAAGCGCAGCGTGCAGTTTTGACGTTACAAACCCTGTCTCATCGAATGTCTGAAAACATATATAAAATATTAAATATAAAAATAATATTAATTATACAGTTTACATAAAAACCACGAGAGAAATCTTTTAAGTCTAATTAGTCTATGATTAACCATAGTTATTATAGTAATACACATGCGTTAATAACAGATTGATTACGCTTAAAAAATTTGTTTCGCGGTTTCCAGACGAGTTATGTAATTAATAGAACTAAACAAGGCCTAGGTGGAACACATTATTTCACATCACACATGCGGCCAGGTTATTATATTCCACCAACATTTTTTTCATTTAGGCCGTGTTTAGTTCACCTCAAAAATCAAAAAAATTTCAAGATTCCTCGTCACATCGAATCTTGCGGCACATACATGAAGCATTAAATATAAACGAAAACAAAAACTAATTACACCTGTAAATCACGAGACGAATCTTCTGACCCTAGTTAGTCTATGATTGGACAATATTTATCACAAACAAATGAAAGTGCTTCAATAGCGAAATTCAAAAAGTTTTTCACATCTAAACAAGGCCGTATTTAGTTTCCGAAGGGAAAAATTTCGCGACACTGTAGCACTTTCGTTTGTTTGTGGTAATTATTGTCTAATTATGGACATTCGTCTCGTCAATTCCGACCAAACTGTGCAATTAGTTTTTATTTTCGTCTACATTTAATATTCCATGCATGTATTTGATGTGACGGGGAATCTTGAAAAAAATTAAGTTTTAGGGTGGAAGTAACAAGGCCTTATTGAACTGTACTGTGTTAGTTTCCCTCGTTCCCTTTTAAGTACGTGTCTATTGCTTGCAGCTTCTTGGTGGTTTTTGCTACCGTGCTACGCAAGTATAGGCCCCCTTTGGTAGAGACGTGAGCGCAGTAAGAAAAAGCACGCTTTTCTCTAAGAAGCGTCCACCAACAGAAGCGTGTCTGGACGCCTAGATATCTGCTTCCTAGTACTTTCGAAAAAAATGCTCTCACCTAGCTTATGTGTTTTAGTACGGATAGATTTATAGAGAGAAACATGGTCTGAAAAACCTACCAAAAATTATACCTTTGGCTTCTTGTTTTATCTTATTATTATTATTATTTTAGCCATAAGGAACTTAAGATATATCTTTGGCTGGGATAGCACTGTTTCTCTTCTGGAAGTTGCTTGATACGAGAAATTAAGCATCTTTATTAATATATTTTTCTTCCTTTTTGTTCCCCGTCGACTGACATAAAGTCAAACCCATAGCCCACAAACAAATTAGCCTACCTATTAGGAACGTTGCTATAGAAAAGTAGCCGAAGAACGTTATAATATAACCAGGGGTGCTCGTATATACTACTATCGAATTTGACATGTCAACTTATAGTAGCTAGCAATTCAAATTTGACCTTCGCGCGCGGTCAAGTGGCCTTGTTCTACGGATATTCCATATGCAGCGATCGTCGTGTGTGCCTGTCAGCTGTTGGACTACATGCTTGTTTGCTCCTGATTAATTATATAATCGCATTCCTTTTTCTTCTGCTTTTGCGCAACGTGCTCGGTGGTCGCTTTTCCTTGCGTCCCAAGCACCTCGAGCGCCCTGATGCTGTATTAATTGTAGTATTGTTTATCAAATTTAAAATTGTTGGACGGTAAGTAGTGTAAAGCAAATTATAGAGATGATTGTTTAGGCCATCCTACGGTCTCACATCATCATATTTAATATGCATTAAACTCTGATAAAACTCTCATTGAGACTGGCCTTATTAACATGTTCGAATATACTCCTGTTGTCTCTAATTATTGTTGACATTGGTTTCTTTGCTGAAAGTTTGACTTATTTTGTAGAAAATATGTACAACATTTATATCTCTAATAAATTTATTAGAAAACTATATTTAAATATTAATTTAATATCATTAATTATGTACCATAAAGATTAATATTATATATATATAGTCAAAGTTTTTTTCTCAGGAAGCAATATTTTAGTCAAAGTTCTTTCTCAGGAAGCGATATTTAGTCAAAGTTTTTCTCGTGAAGCAAAAATGACACATATTTAGGAACAGAGGGAGTGACTGTGAATTTTGGAAATTTTTGGTAACTAAGGCCTTGATTAGTTACATCTAAAATCCAAAAACTTTTAAGATTTTCCGTTACATTGAATCTTACGGCATATGTATGAAACATTAAATATAGATAAAAAATAACTAATTTTATATTTTATTTATAATTTACAATACAAATTTTTTATATTTAATTAATTTATTATTGAATAATAATTGTTAAATATAAATAAAAGTAGGACGGTCAAAACGTTTTTGATCCGAGGAAGGCCTAGGTCGACATCCATCGTGAGCCCGCACCCAGCATCCCGTGTGAGTCGTCGCGGACAGGTCGCAGCGTAGCACGGGCCCCAAACAGAAAACACCCTCGCTTCTCTCACCTTTGACCTGATAACGTCGGCGATGACGTCAAGCGCACCATTTTTTAACTGCGGCCTTGTTTACTTTCCAAAAAATTTTACAAAATTTTTCACATTCCCTGTCACATCGAATCTTTAGACGTATGTATGGAATATTAAATATAGACGAAAATAAAAACTAATTGTACAGTTTGGTCGAAATTGACGGGACGAATCTTTTGAACCTAGTTAGTGCATGATTGGATAATATTTGTCAAATACAAACGAAAGTGCTACAGTATCTGTTTTGCAAAATTTTTTAGAACGAATAGTAACACTTTTGTTTGTATTTAACAAATATTATTCAATTATAGATTAATTAGGTTTAAAAGATTCATCTCGTCAATTTCGAACAAACTGTGCAATTAGTTTTTATTTTCATTTATATTTAATACTCCATGCACACGTCTAAAGATTCGATATGACGAAGAATCTGAAAAATTTTACAAAATTTTTGAGGAACTAAACAAGGCCTAATACTCCAGAGGGCAATGGCCAGCTCGTGGCTACTCGAGAGCGCCAGGAAGGGCCACCGACGTGCGGGCCCGCGGAGTTGCTGCTGGTTCCACTTCTACTGGTGGCGGTGCCCCTTGTTCGGGAACCGCTTTGTGCGCGCACAGCGTTTGGCCGTAGGACACACGTGCTTACTTCAAGCGTAAGTAGGTGCCCCTGTGGGTCTGCAAGCGGGCCATGCGTGTCAGCCTCGTTGAGCACACCGTGGACGTGAAGGTCAAATAACGCGGTGCTAATGTGTGGCTTTGTGGCTTCTTGAAATACTCTTCTTTAAATTTTGTTGTATACTTTGACACTTTTTGAGTCAACAAAACTCCATTGCAAAAAAGAAATGTTTGGAGGCCTAAATTTTTAAGCTTGTGATAATGCATAGTTAAGCAAACAGGAGCAGCCAAGTCTTACAATAATGTTGTCAGCTTAGGCCATGTTTGTATCTCTTGTATTTTTGCCGGTGTTTAAGAATTTGGCTTTTAAAACCTACTCCCTACATTAAAAATTATAAGTCGTTTTGAGTTTTTTATTTATCTATTTCGCATGTATCTAGACATATATATCTTGTGCATAACAAAATAAATGTACCTAAAAAAAGTCAAAAGCGACTTATAATTTAAAATGAAGCGAGTAGGTGGGATCTAAATATGTCAGTTCTTCTTCTATTTTTTTTTGTCAGATTCTTAAAAATCAAGAAGCTATTGATATCTAACTTTTGTCGGTTTCCTTTGACTCAGTAGTAATAAATGAAGCTAGTGAGGAATAAATGAAGTTAGATTCTTAAAAACTGGGGGACCAAACACCCCATCATTTTTGTCAGAATCTAGATTTCAGAATCCAACCTGTTCGCTTGAGATTATTAGTCGAATTTGTCAGCTATTCAGTAATATTTTTCTCGTCCAATAAATCAGTCAACAATATTTTATGTCATGCCTTATGAAGCTCGGTTATGGAGAAGAGTGAAAACTTATAGTCACAATATCAAATAACGAAATGAAAAGGAGTGAAAACTAATGCACAAATCTTTTATATACGCGCGTACATGCATAGGTGGCACATTCATTTCTTTTTTAAAAAAGGATTTGCTTAAGAAGGAATAATTCATTGCGTCATTTCATTATTATTATATATACTTGCGTAAAACGTTTTGCAACACGAGCTGGACAGTGAATGGCTCCTTTCCCCACTACCACCTTGTGTGACCAACGAACCCCCATAAATACCGTTGCTAGCTAGGCGGAGCCGCGAGAATCAGGCGCTCCTCCCCAAGAGGCAGGCAGGCGTGTACGCAGTAGACACACACACAAAGTCGCGAGCAATGGAAGCAGCGGGAGGTGCGAAAGGGAGGGATGGCGTGGAGAAGAAGGAAGAGGAGAACGGCAACGGCCACGGCGGCGGCGACGCCGTGAAGAAGGTGCCGTTCACGGGGCTGTTCCGGTACGCCGACGGCACGGACGTGCTGCTCATGCTCCTCGGCACGGTGGGGTCGGTGGCCAACGGCGTGTCGCAGCCCGTCATGACGCTCATCTTCGGCCAGGTCATCAACGCCTTCGGCGACGCCACCACCGACGACGTCCTCCGCCGCGTCAACCAGGTGAGCCGCCGCCGGCGACGACGCTTGTTTAGTTTGCGTGCGTGCCATTCTCCATGACGAGTATTATGCCCGCGGCCGGACGGAGATGGCCGTCGCTGGATCGAGGACAAAAATTCCGTCTCGTCTCATGGCAGTCTCGTCTGATCGTGATACAAAGCTCTGTTAAAATCTTGGCGGCGGGCGTTTGCGCTTTCGTTGCCCAGGGAGGGACAACGATGGAGGGCGTATCTTGACTTTTGGCGCCATTATTAGTCCTCCCGTTGTGTTCTCTCTGTTCGTCTTTTTTTTGAACGGATTGTTTCTGTTTTTTCTCCTTTTTATGTTCTTTGTTCAATCAATCTTGAGATATAAGTTACCCGTAGAAACCTACCAGCAACGTCCAGTATCAACGCGACGCCTCTTACAATTCAACTAGTGTTTTATTTTGGTCCAAAAAAAAAACTAGTGTCTTTTTTCCCCAGTTTCAGAGTTCAAATATTGCACCATTCCTTCTGTCTTCTTGGAGCGTTTTTGCTTTCATTAGTTCAGTCATCGGGTAGCAATAATTGTACAGTTTCAATATTTTTAAGAGCAAACAGCGAAGGGCGAGTCTTGGCCAAGTTTGTATGGCAACTTGATCCTTTTTTCTATTGAGGGAATAAACAGGGTCTTCAGGGTCACAAGTTCACTGCAAAAAAAAGACAAGCCCGGAAATACGTTTCGCTGCTGGACAATTAATGCCTCCTCAACAACTCAAGTCAACTTTTTAACGACCAACAAACCAGAATATTTTTTTCGCATTTAGTTTTTTTTCATGCAAGTAGGATTTTTTGTCCTTTTTTCACATGGGAGCTGAGTTTATATGAAGATAAACTGCATCGTCGCTTACAATGTGCTTTTCTGAAAGCTACGTTTCCGAATTAGAAACAGGAATATATTAGCTCAACGCTCAAACCAGTATCTTGTAATAGGTTATACCAGTAGATTGCATTATTGCAACTTGTAATATAATAATAAGAGACCATGTGGAACAATTTTAATATAATGGATAACTAACCAAATCTGGTAAAGGCTGGAATCTTTTCTTGATCAAAGATCCGAAACTCAGTCCAAGAATAAGCTGTCAAGTTTGTCGTTGCAGTAGTGTATTTTTGCTGACAGATTTCTATCCGAATCATGAACAAAATCATAAAAAGGTGGTCAAACTTTTATCACTGTTCTCCATGAATTACATGTAGCTTGAAGTTTACTTCAACTTGTTAGCGAGACATTATTGCATCTCTCAATTCTCACTTTGTTTCTACCTACCTTTGCTTTTTTCACAGGCAGTTCTGAACTTTGTCTACCTAGGCATTGCAACAGCGGTTGTTTCCTTTCTTCGTAAGTACTCTAAGTAGACTATGTCAACTTTTCAATCTTCACATCCGCTTGCACTTTGCACCACAACCTGAAATTGCTGCTGCTAACGATGACCATCGTTAGTATAAAAATAATCTTGCGGTCAATGGTGAGATAAGCTAAGCTTAAGAAAAAGAAGCTCGCCTCATATACCAGTTAGCGCCAATACTAGTGTTTCAACTTTTCAAACTTGCAAGCTGTTGTCATAGAGCAGAGTTCAAGTTTGACTTTTGTTATGTACTTTCAATGAAGGGTACAAAAAGCTTGTGTTATGATAGTGGTTAGGACAGTCCCAACATGTTTGAACTTCCATGGAAAGTAATACATGAAGAAACGTACCATAAAGACATTGCTTCGTTAACAAACTGACCTAGAAAACTTGAAACAAGATTCTACATGCATAAGCCACGTAACAACTATATCAGTGTAAATAAGTGAAGCCACTTTTTTTTTGTGCAGAGGTGTCATGTTGGACAATGACAGGAGAAAGGCAGGCAACACGCATCCGATCTCTATACCTAAAATCTGTCTTGAGACAAGAAATAGCATTCTTCGATGTAGAAATGACAACTGGGCAGATAGTTTCAAGGATGTCTGGTGATACCGTGTTAGTTCAGGATGCCATTGGTGAGAAGGTAATAACTCCTATCTTTGAAAGTGACGAGTGCTGAAGCAAACCTGCTATTGATCATTACCAAAATGTGCACAATTTGACTTTTACAAACTCTTCAGGTCGGCAAGTTTCAACAGCTTGTGGCAACCTTCGTTGGTGGTTTCGTGATAGCATTCGTAAAAGGATGGCTTCTATCTCTTGTCATGTTGGCATGCATACCTCCCGTTGTCATTGCTGGTGGAATTGTCTCAAAAATGCTTGCTAAAATATCAACCAAGGGGCAAGCATCATACAGTGATGCAGGCAACATTGTTGAACAGACACTTGGGTCTATAAAAACAGTGAGTTCCAAAGCGCTCGTGTCAGATGAATCTCTACATTTTTCAATTTGGCATGTTCTCACTGGTTTTCTTGTGCCTACATCTGTAAAACAGGTTGTCTCTTTCAATGGGGAGAAACAGGCTATTGCATTGTATAATAAACTCATACACAAGTCATACAAGGCTGCTGTTGAAGAAGGAATCACCAATGGTTTTGGCATGGGTTCTGTTTTCTTCATATTTTTCTCAAGCTATGGTTTAGCCATATGGTATGGCGGAAAGTTGATTCTTAGCAAAGGTTACTCAGGAGGAGACATCATCAATATCTTGTTTGCTATAATGACTGGGGCAATGTGGGTTTCTTTGAATCTAGAGAAATAAAGTCTTATGCTGATCCATGGTGCATGACTGGTGGTGCTAACTTCAATTTTTGGTGTGCAGGTCTTTAGGTAATGCAACACCCTGCATGGCAGCCTTTGCAGGAGGACAATCTGCGGCATACAGATTGTTCACAACGATCAAGAGGAAACCAGAGATTGACCCAGATGACCCAACTGGTAAGCAACTAGAAGACATCAAGGGTGATGTTGACCTAAATGACGTGTACTTCAGCTACCCAGCGAGACCAGAGCAACTAGTATTTGATGGGTTCTCGCTACATGTGTCTAGCGGCACTACAATGGCTATAGTTGGGGAGAGTGGAAGTGGCAAGTCAACTGTGATCAGTCTTGTAGAGAGATTCTATGATCCACAAGCCGGTGAGGTTTTGATTGATGGGATTAACATCAAGAGTTTGCAGCTTGATTGGATAAGAGGGAAGATTGGTCTTGTTAACCAAGAGCCATTGCTCTTTATGACATCTATCAAAGATAATATAACATATGGAAAAGAGGATGCAACAATTGAGGAGATCAAAAGAGCAGCTGAGCTTGCTAATGCAGCAAATTTCATCGATAAGTTACCCAATGTATGTCATAGATCCAATTATCAACTTATGTACATCCTAATCTTGCTGAGCGAGTGCTAATATTCCTCTTTTTGTCTGATACTAGGGTTATGACACGATGGTTGGCCAACGTGGTGCTCAGCTATCAGGGGGACAAAAGCAAAGGATCGCTATTGCAAGAGCAATCATCAAAAACCCCAGAATTCTTTTGTTAGACGAGGCTACTAGTGCATTGGATGTGGAGTCGGAGCGGATTGTTCAGGAGGCACTAAATAGGATCATGCTGGATAGGACAACACTTGTGGTTGCACATCGCCTAAGTACTGTGAGAAATGCTGATTGCATATCAGTTGTTCAACAAGGGAAAATAGTTGAACAAGGTCAGGATGTCTTTCCCATTTTGCATATTGAATTTTAATTTATCACATGCTCAAGATATTTTAACTAACCATATCAATTTCTTGCATCAATAAATATTCATAGGTCCCCACGATGAACTGATAATGAACCCTGATGGTGCTTATTCTCAACTTATTCGTCTCCAAGAAAGCAAAGAAGAAGAACAGAAATTAGATCATCACATGTCTGATTCAAGGTCTAAAAGTAGAAGCCTCTCACTGAAGCGATCAATAAGCAGAGGTTCAGCGGGAAACAGTAGTCGGCATTCTTTGACCCTCCCCTTTGGCATGCCTGGTTCAGTTGAATTGCTTGAAGGCAATGATGCAAATTGGGAGGATGAGAAAGACCAGGCTCGTGATGGTGAGGCCCCAAAGAAAGCTCCAATGGGACGGCTAGCTAGTCTAAACAAGCCAGAGGTGCCGATTCTTTTGTTAGGATCGCTAGCTGCTGGAGTCCATGGAGTGCTTTTCCCAATGTTTGGTCTAATGATCTCCAATGCCATCAAAACATTCTACGAGCCGCCACACCAACTAAAAAAGGATGCAAGCTTTTGGGGTTTGATGTGTGTTGTGTTGGGTATTGTATCAATACTATCAATACCAGTGGAGTATTTCTTATTTGGGATAGCCGGGGGGAAGCTTATCGAGCGTGTCCGTGCCATGTCGTTTCGGAGCATTGTGCACCAAGAAGTTGCTTGGTTTGATGATCCCAAAAATTCCAGGTTGGTTACCATCCCTTTGATCAATGTTTTGTTCTCTTTATTTCTACTTACAGGATTCCATATTTGAGGTACTAACAGTATGCTTATATCTTACAGTGGAGCACTTGGCGCAAGGTTGTCAGTTGATGCTTTGAATGTCCGACGTTTAGTGGGTGATAACTTGGCCTTGGCAGTTCAGGTCATCTCGACACTAATTGCAGGATTTGTCATTGCTTTTGTGGCAGATTGGAAGCTCACATTGATCATCCTTTGTGTGATGCCACTATCGGGTGTTCAAGGTTATGCACAAGTGAAGTTCTTGAAGGGTTTCAGTGAAGATGCCAAGGTAATCTATCAATTACTGAAACTAAGATTTATGCATATATTTTCAAGCAACCAAGCTTATACAATCTTATAAAATTTATGACATCTTATTGACTTATACGAATTACATACAAAATGATTTAAAGCAGGATTCACTATAGATATTTGTTTTCTCCCAAATTTGCTAACCGACAATGGATCGCTATTCTGCAGATACTGTATGAAGACGCAAGTCAAGTGGCCACCGATGCAGTCAGCAGTATCAGGACTGTAGCTTCTTTTTCTGCTGAAAAAAGAGTGACGACAATTTATGAAGATAAATGTGAAGCCTCAAAGAAACAAGGAGTCAGAACAGGAATGGTTGGAGGCCTTGGTTTTGGTTTCTCATTCTTGATGATGTACCTTACATATGGACTTTGTTTCTACGTTGGAGCACAGTTTGTTCGTCACAACAAATCTACTTTTGGAGATGTTTTCAAGGTTAGAAAAACGCATCGCTTCCCTTCAGCATTCCACTTCTTCCTAATGGACATTTGAGTTTGATGCATTAAGTAATGTCTTGCAGGTATTTTTTGCACTGATGTTGGCAACAATTGGAATATCTCAAACAAGTGCATTGGCTTCTGATTCTACAAAGGCCAAGGATTCAGCTGTCTCCATATTCGCATTATTGGACAGAAAGTCCAAAATCGACTCAAGCAATGATGAAGGTTCGACGCTACATGAGGTCAAGGGCGACATCGATTTCCGACATGTCAGCTTCAAGTATCCAAGCCGCCCAGATATTCAAATATTTAGCGATTTTACCTTGCACATTCCCGCTGGCAAGGTTAAGCCTACTATCCCTCTGCAATGTCCTGTCTTCTACAGTAATATAATCCACAACTTAATCTGACTTATTGCTTTATACAGACTGTTGCACTTGTGGGAGAGAGTGGCAGTGGCAAGTCAACGGTAATCTCTTTGTTGGAAAGATTCTACAACCCCGACTCTGGTACTATCTCATTGGATGGAGTAGAGATCAAAAGCCTAAAAGTCACTTGGTTAAGGGACCAAATGGGTCTGGTGAGCCAAGAGCCTATTCTCTTCAATGACACAATCCGTGCCAACATAGCTTATGGGAAACATGGGGAAGTCACTGAGGAGGAGCTCATCAAGGCCGCAAAGGCAGCCAATGCACATGAGTTCGTATCAAGCCTTCCCCAGGGGTATGACACCACTGTTGGAGAGAGGGGGGTTCAGCTATCTGGTGGCCAGAAACAGCGGGTAGCCATAGCAAGGGCCATACTAAAAGATCCTAGGATTCTACTTCTTGACGAGGCAACGAGTGCCTTGGATGCTGAGTCTGAGCGCATAGTGCAGGATGCCTTGGATCATGTAATGGTTGGCAGGACAACAGTTATTGTGGCACACCGCCTCTCCACGATCAAAAGTGCTGACATTATCGCAGTTCTTAAGGATGGTGTGATAGTGGAGAAAGGAAGACATGAGGCACTCATGAATATCAAAGATGGATTCTATGCTTCTCTAGTTGAACTTCGTTCAGCCTCATCATAGTACCTAGGTTAAGAATTTGTTCTGATTATTAGGCATTATACATACTTTACACCTTTTGTAGCTCTCCTTACTGTTTCTGTAGTTTGGGGGTAGTATGAAGTCATTGAGATTTGAAGAAGAATTCGAGAAGTTAACATTTCTTTGTAATTATCACTCACAGTATGACTGTAAGGCATGATTTTGTATTGTACCTATGTCATTGCTGTGTCAATATCACCATAGAGTCTCCACATAACTTATGATATCAAAATGATCATCCCTTTTTTTTTGTTAAGGAATAAACAAAGCTTAATAAAAAAAAATAGCCTAGTGATCCGCGAAATACAGGGGGCACCTGTTTGGTCGCTTGGAGCAGTGACTTAGTCCTTATGATGATCTAGTAGTATAGATCTATAAATGAAACCCTAAAATTTCATATAGCTATCCCAACAACCGAAAGGATTTCCGTGATCATATAGATAGTGCCCCTCACCCAAAAGACGATCAAATCATTTATTAATAAATTCTGAGCTACTTAAACAACCGGATTGAGAAGAGGACAAACATACCGCGTGCCCCCAACGACGTCATGCTTGGCATTGGAGGGTCAGTGACGCCGTGCGAGCGAACACACCAAGCCCTGAGCACCCGCCAGGCTCGCCACACGTCGCCCGCGGCGGCGAGCTCCTGCCACAGTCGCTGCTCGAGATTCGCAACAACGAAGTGAAGCGCGGCGCCAGTTGCAGCTGCCCTAAAATCGTGCGTCCAGTGCAGTTCCTGGGTGCGTCCATGGAGGAAGCCCGATGGCCGGCGGACACCACCGTGCGGCTCGTTGCGCCAATTTTCCTGTGCGCTAGTCAGCGCGTGGTACGGCTCCGAGCAGCAAGGCTTGGGATGGGATTTTGGGACAGTTCGCTAATGTTGGGCCGGTTGAAATACTGTATATGTTTGGTACTGTGGGCTTAAAAAAAGAAATAGATAAGGAAAGGAAAAAAAATCTACATCTCCCTCAACTTTCACAAAAAATCCCTTTTTACTTTCTGAACTTTAAAACTGGGTAACATATCCTCCTCAACTTTTAAAATCATTCATCTTATAAACAGTTTTGAAGACGGTCTTATATTTTTCTTTTTTATTTATTTTTTGTTAAATCTTTAAAAAATTATAGTAAATCACAGAAAAATTATAAAGTAAAAAATAGACTCCACATGAGTAGATCTACATACTGATATATAATATAGTATTCTTTAGTACAAAAATTTTTATTGTATTTTTAAATCTATATTTTTTGTAATTAAATGAAATAATTCGTAGTTGCAGTTTCTATAGTTAAATTGTGGTGAATTTTTTATGGTGGGATAAGTATTATATTCTTAAACTGTAGTAAAAAATTCATACTCATTGGATCACGCGTAGCTTAGTTGTAGATTTATTTATATTTAATAAGAATAAACCTAAATAAAATCTATAACTAATTATACATGATCCAATAAGTATAAATTTTTCACTACCATTTAATCATAAAACAATTAGCCCACCATAAAAATTTCATCACAATTGGAACATAGAAACTACAACTAGAAATTATTCCATTGAATTACAGAAAAGCATAGATCTAAAGCTACAGCAAAAAAATTATACTAAAACATATCATATTATATGTTCACTATGTAGACCTACTCATGTGAAGTCCAACAAAATTAAATTTTATATTTTATGATTTTATGTGATTTACTATGATTTTTTAAAGATTCGGCCAAAATAAATAAAGAAAGAAAAAGACAAACCCACTTAACAGGGTCAGTGAGTTAAGATAAATGGTTTTAAAAGTTGAGGGAGGTATTTTATCCAGTTTTAGAGTTTAGGAAGGAAAAGTAGACTTTCATGAAAGTTGAGCAAGACAACGTGGACTCTTCCCTTAAGGAAATAATAAAAAATGGTTGCTAGTGTTGGCCTAGTTAAGCCAAACACATAAAATAAGAACACACCAAAACAACTTTAATAGCCTTTTTATATTCTTCTTTGTCGATAAAAATAGAGATTTTGGTAAAAAAACCTTTCAATAATCTCCAAATGTTGTCATCCTCTTATTCAAGATTTCTTATACCTAAAGATGGAGAACAAAGTTGGCTCTCTAAAATGCATATAAGATATAGAGAAGTTGTTGGAGACTAAAAATACATGAAGAGTGATTTTTTATTAAAATAGTCCTCCAAACCATGATTTAGAATAAGTTTAAGAAAAGCTCTTGTTTAGCATATAGATGATGGCTGGACTAAAAAAAAAGCATGTTGCATAGGATCACGATTCACGAGGATGGTCAGAGCATGGTAGATGTACTTTTCAAATCACATCTAATCTAAGAATAACTTCAGTAAAGGACCAAAACCTTTACTTGGAGTTTGAGGACTCTCTTACTTTTGAAGCTTAAAATAATTGTTCTAACTCCAAAAAAAAGGCCTCAAATCTTAGCCTCTATTCCTGTATATCATTCAGCATCTGCTCATGAGTGTAACATTCACTCTCTTTTTTTCTTCTTTTCCTTCTCTATGCAATGTGATCCATTGGAGTGTCCCACCCCTTTCCATTCATCCATCCTTCCTAGTGCTGCCCGCCTCCACCATGGCAATGATGTCGTCCACATTTGATGTTGTCCACACCATCGGCGATATAGGTGAAAACCCAGTTGTGTCTATTGGGCTCCACACACTTCTCGCTCTAGGGCTATCCTAGAAAATTTTAGAGCTTGTGCAAAAACTCTAAAGTGAGCCGTTAATAGGGTAATATTAGAGATGTGTTTTTGGTCTGAGTCCTTGTCATATTTGGATTTATTGTGCTAATAAAATCCTTGCTAGAGTTGCTCTAACAAGTTCGCTCTTATTATGGATCTTTACGATCCGGTTCCAAGCTGGCCTATTCCATGTCAGGGCTTTTAGATCCACCTTTAATCCACATATATTAAGATCAAAATTAATTCTTATTTCAATCTAATCCAATACATATAGATTGAAATGGAAACGAATGTATCCAAAAAAGCCCTTAGTGGAATATAATAACCAGGACACCCATAATTGCATACATTTATTTATGACATAATAACTAGATAACACGTCACGCATAGCTTAACTGATAACCGATAGAACAAACATAACGGAGCACAAAACGAGCGAATAGATCTAACGAGTCTCATCTCCAGGATTCTAAGATTATGACTGTAATAATGAAAGTTCGACACGCTACCCACTGTTCCAAAAAACAGCACCAAGGAACCGTATGCAAACACAACTCAGGACATCCTGTCATGACACCACATTCTTTAAGAATTCCGCAATAACAGAACAGAAAGTATTTCTCAGCTCCTTCCTCGACACGTACAAAGGACGAGTAAGCGTGACCCGAGTGCAGCTTCAGACTTCTGCTGCATTTGGAGAGTTCTCGGGCGTCTTCAGCAGCACATCCGGTGCCTTGCTTGTCTTGCGAAACTCCACGGCATCCTTGAATTCCTCCCTGGTGGCTGTGTCCTTGAACTTCAGAGCAAATGTGGCAAGGCTGCTCGGTGACTCCCCAATGCTGTTCATACAAGCAAATGTAACGCCTTTCTTGTCCATGTCCTTGAGTGACATGTCGTTGTAGAGGCTTGCATTCAGGACCAGCCGGTAGTTGCCTTTTGTCCTCATGACAAGCCGGGCTCTCTCACTGCCAGATACAGGGACGTTCAGCTTCAGTTCACCTTTTCCTCTTTCTTTCCAGCCCCCATCTAGGTACTCATACAAAGCAGAATCAGCAGTAAATACAGCCTTCTCATTTTCTTCACCGGTTTCAACAGGACCCTCTGTCATAGCAAATTTCTTGGGTGCCTCTGCTGAAGTAGCAAGTGCTGTAGCAGAACTCCCGTTGTTGGCAGCACCAAGATTAAAAGAAGGGAACGAAGAACCATCAGCTTTCAGCCCAAATAGGGGGGCAGAACTTGAGCCATCTTTAGAGGCTGAGCCAAACGAGAATGATGTGCTTGAAAATCCAGTTCCGGTCAGACCTGTAAAAGCATTTTGACCACTTGACAGATTCTTAAATGAGAAAAGGGGTGTTGCTGATGATGTATGCCCTTTGTTATCAGCATCTTTCTGCTCTGACTCACCTCCATCTTTCTTATCATCCTTGATATTTTTATCAGCATCTCTCTGCTCATCAGAGAAGCCATCCTTGGTCTCTGATTCACCTCCATCTTTATTCTTAGTATCATCCTTGCTAATTTTATCGTTATTTCCAGCTTCATCTGCCCTTTCCTTTTCTTCAGCATCTCCCTCTTTTGTTTTGACCTCAACTTCAGATGGCATGAAGCTACCTTCGTTGGGTTCTCCAACTACCGCTTTGTCTCCACCAGATTCATCCTTTGTGTCTTCTGCCTTGTCACTGGTTTGAACAGGTTGAGGTGGTGCTTCAATTGTCGCACTGGAGTCAGTATTTACACCAGAGCCTGAATTCTTGTCTGGCACAGACAAAGTATGTTTCCCACTACCATTGCTTCCCTCGTCAGCTTGGACATCTGAAGGTTGGGCCTCTGGGACAGGGGCGCTTGTTTGAGCACTAGAATCAGTGGGGGCAAATCTGATTGCAGAGAAAGGATTAGAAGAAGGAGCTGATGACGTCTGCTGGCGCCGAACCTTTACAATTCTCCGGGTTGCCATAACTTCCTCAGTAGCTTTCTTAAATGTACCCATCTCTTCCTCTGGTCCGTCATCATCAGGCTCAGGATTATCCTTGTTGATTTGGGTACCTGCAACCCTCTTCCTAGAGCTTGGGGCTTGTTCCTCGTCTGCCATCTTCCAAGTTGATAGCACCTGAAATTCAAATAGTCCCATGAGCCACCAAAAAACAGTAACAGGTAGGGCACCACAATTCATCAGAAATGAAAATGTAGAGTTAAATCTAAAGATAAGGTTTATATTAGAGTAATAGCTCAGTCTGCTTCCTAGTGACACAAACAGCCAAAAAGTAGTCCAGGAATTTACAAACATGGTATCTTGGCAATCCATCAAACTATCAACAAAGAAGAAAATGAAACCTGACAAGACCTTCCTAGATGCAATAGAAACAAAGAAGTGCCAAGGGCGGACAAACAGCACAATCATGGTGCAAGTGCAATAGACTCCACCCAAGCCAAAATAGGATTTTTTTTTTCAACTTATCTGACATCAATAACCGCACAATTTGTAATCTAAAGAAAGAAATAATATGTTGCTTGACAGTGTATCAGATGTTAAGTTCTGTGCAAAGTGCAAAAAGGAAATATCATCTTGGCAGAACATTGCCAAAAGAAAACTTGAATGGTATCCATATAAACTATCTCACACAACAATGGCATTAAACTATCTCACCCAAATATTAAAACATGGCAATCATGCCATGTGTTTTGGACCAAGTGACATGGAACATGTATCTATACTAAGCTAAAATAAACACAATTTTTTAAATCTCCATCCGGTGTCAATAACCAAACAAAATTTTATGATGAATCGAGGAAAAAGATATTGCTTAATATAATACATCAGAAAATAAGTTTCATCTAGCTGAAAAAAGAATATCATGTTGGCAAAACACTGACAAACCCTGGGCATGGACAAAAACCTTCCCAAACGGCTCAATAAGTTTCAAATATGATGAAATGATGTGCAAGCTAACCTGACATCTGAAACACTAAATATACATATAGGCCCTGTTTTCGATGGATTAAACTTATAGAAAGCAGCTTATGGCTAGCTGCCCACAAAAGTTATGTTTTGGAGCTCTCATGTAAAAAGCAAAGCATTTTGTGTGTGGCTTTATTTCCAACTTCTTCCAATCTAGAAGAGAGGGCAAGCTGCGGGGCTCCTGCTGCTTAGTGGAACTGGCCGGCCAGTGACAAGGAGGCGAAGGCAAAGGGTGTGCGCAGATGTGGGGCGGCACATGCTGTGGCCGAGGGCAACAGCTCCAATCCGTGGGCAGCACGTTGATCCAGCAGCGCTCGTCGGTAGGATGGCGCTCATTGAGGAGAAAATCGACAAGCAGGCACTCACAGTGGGGAGGCAGCCAGCGGATGGGGTAGCACACATCGACGAATAGGACACTCAGTGGGAGGAACTCATCACAGCGGAGGCAGGCTACTAGGAGGCACTTGCAGTGGGGAGGCGCTCAAGGACGGCGAGAAAAAGACGAGATAAGCTCCTCACCGGCTGCTTAACAAAGAAAAATGGCTCATAGTTGTTTTGCGGGTAAGTTTTGTGTTTGGTTGCTCCACTGTTTGGTTCTCCATGTCCCTCCTTAAAGAGAAATTTGTTATTATAGGATCCCAAACGTGTGGGTTTCGCTATAATAGGATTCCAAACATCTGCTTCGCTATAACGACTCTCGAAATATTAACACTTTGTTATTATAACATCATGGCCTTCAAATAGACAAATTGAACTCAAATCTCTTCAAATTCAAATATTTTCATTTAGTCATGGTTGAATCTTGCTAGCAGCAGCAAGCAGCCGGCAAGGCTGAGCCAGCTGGCCAGGCAGCAGCAGCCATGCAGCAGCAGCAGCAGCAGCAGCAGCCCTAAAGGCAGTTCTATGATTAAATGAAAATATTTGAATTTGAAGAGATTTGAGTTTAATTTGTCTATTTGAAGGTCATGATATTATAATAGCAAAGTGTCAATGTTTCGAGAGTCGTTATAGCAAAACAGATGTTTGGAATCCTATTATAGCGAAACCTACACGTTTGGAATCCTATAATAGCAAATTTCTCCTTAAAAAGGTACTTTTAATGACGACAAATATGATGAGGTAAGTGATGGAAGGGGAAAAAAATCAATTGCTACTCTGTAGATAGTTTGATGGATTCCTTTTCTGTAGATAATTTGATGGATTGTCAAGATAGCATGTTAGCAAGTTCATCAAAGAATTTCTCCTAAATTCACATATGCATGATTCAATCTACCATAAACAACTATGTTCTGAACATAAAAAGGTCCACCGATCTTGTTTCAGGACATGGATCAAAATCTACACTGTTTAGAAGTTGCAGCAGTTCAAATTCGGCTAAAATCACTGCAATTTCGGTACCAAATTCAGAGTTGCGTTCAGCTAAAATATACTGTTGTTTAAGAGACAAAAGCTAATACCGCAGCAGGCAACAGGAGAGAGGAGCAGCAGAACTGCAGAAGGCCCTGCGGCGGCCTGGCGCGGGCAGCCTAGGCAGCTCGCCAGCTGGGCGTGGGCCGTGGGTGCCTGGGCGGCTGGCTGTGGCCTCCGAGCGCCGGCCAAGGGTTGAGGCGGCCAGGCGGGGGCGCGCCGGCGCGGGGGAGCTGGCCGTCGGCGAGGCACTCCGGCCTCCGGCTGGCGGGGCAGCTGGGCGGCGGAAGGCGGCGGACGGGGCGAGTCGACGGAGTCGCGACCCCTGCTCGCGAGGATGGGGCCGGCCGGACGGGGGCACGGGGCGACTCGCGGAGGGCGAGTGCGTGCGGCGCTCGGCTCGGGGACGGGACGTGGCAGCTGGCAGGGCTGGCGCTAGGTTAGTGGGAGTTTTGGGCTGGGCTTTGAAGACCCGTTCCCTGGTAATTCGGCCCAAGGGGCGGCAGGCCCCCGTGCGTCCGCCCATGACAGGTACCCTATCTTGTCCTTCTCTGTGTTCTACATTATTCTCCATTCTTTCTTCTTAAGTTCTTATGCAGATTTGTAATTACCTTCACAAATGTACCTTCATCAGATTAATTGCAGAACAATGTGTTATTATTAGCCTTACCTTTACTTTTTCTCACAATTTTCTCATTGCTTTGGTTGGTGCCTCTTTGTTTTTCGAAGCTAACAAACTAATCTAGGAACTGGTGCTGCTAATCTGTAGTCTAATATATAGATAACAATGTGCTGTACTAAATGGATGCATTGACGACCTAAGGCACTCTTGAATGGTAAGGGTTCTCAAATTATACCGTAGTGTTCGTGTGTCCTATTTTTTTTTCCATGCCGCTAATACACCACGAATTAGTTTCAGACACGATTGCTTCTGAGACTGTTCTTCACCTGCATCATCTTACATGTCGCCTAAAGCATGCACAATTGATTTGGAAGACATTAAAAAAAATTCCATATTTTGCATGCCTTAGCTTCAGATAAATGATTCAAGACATGAATGCTTTTGAGATTGTTCATTATCTGCATGATCAAACTTTCAGAAATCAATGCAGCGCAGAACTTTGCACTCACTGAATGACTCCTGTTTACGTTCATAACTCAGAATCCTTGAAATTCCCTACAAATAAATCTCTAGAAAATTTGGGGCTGTTCTGACACTATGAAAATTTTAAACATTAGTGTAAAATAAAAAAAGGCTCGCAGAGTATCCGACGGAGGTTGAAGACAACTTAGACGTCTTGGACTATCATGTGTGGTTCAGTCCATATAGAAAATCATAGCCCACAAAACGCAATAAGAATACAATCGGCCTTTCTCATGTTTCTCGCTATTCTCGACTTCTGACTTTCTGGTCGTCTCTCTCGCTAATTCACAAACTTGCGAAACCTAAGAACCTACGTCGGGCTGCAGGTATCTTCATTTTTTATTTACCCTTTTCACATAGTTAATTGTTTAAATTTCGATTAAGGATGAATCATCGAATGATTTGGTGAAGTCAGTTTAGAACGGTTAGTATTAGTATGTATGGCTTCTCTTAATTTAAGGAATAAACTTCTCTAATTTTAATGTGAAAAATATATGCTGAAAACTTTAATATTGGTCAAATTATTATGTTGCCAAAACAACTTATGGAATTTGTTAGTTTATATTGCCATTGGTTTTGCCAAAATTTTATAGTATAAATCCGCCCTAGGTCATTTTTCGAGCTGGATTCGCCACTGGTGCCACGTCGCCAGTTTTTTATCAACCGTCTAATTCACGTGCTGAGTTACATCGAGCGCGAGCGTTCTGTGCAAGCACCATGTCTTGCAGGCTTGCAGCCCATTCCAAGCTCAGAAACATAAGAATCGGGAGTGAAAGCAAAGGTATTTGCACCACAAGATACACCTGCATATACAAAGACAAAGGTATTGCACTGTCATTTATTATGAGTCTTGGCTTAAATGATTTAAGGTCAGACCCAGTTAAATACGTATTCAATTCAATAGAAAATAGCTAGCTTATTATTATTGGATTCACGGACGTCATGTAAAAATTGTATGTGCGCGGATATATTGGCCAGTACTCTTAAAAACAAAAATGCTGCTACAATATTTTACCCAATTTCCAAAACACACATGGGGAAAAAATAGGACACCCAGTCCCGCAGACCCATAGATAATGACCAATGGCGGCTGGCCCACTTTCTCCCAGTGGACAAGTGTGCGCCAACGTCCGCCGTCCCTTCCAACAACAACCAACCAGGACGTCAAGTGCGTTTTTTCCACTCGTCCACCAGCCCGGCCAGCGTGGTCTCCGACTCGCCGCCCTCGCGCAGCGCGTCCTTGGCCTGGCGCATGGCCTCCAGCGTGCGCTCCCGGAGCCTCCTCCCGCCCTCGGAGTCCATGAGCCATCGCACCTTGGCAGCAACCTCCTCGGCCGCCACGAGGCCCGTGTCGGTGTCGTACCCTTCCACGGCCACGGCCAGCCGCATCTCCTTCTCCAGGAACACCCGGTTGAGCCGCTGCTCCGCGTAGAGCGGCCACGCCAGCATCGGCACGCCCGCCATCACCGCCTCCAGGACCGAGTTCCAGCCGCAGTGCGTGACGAAGCCGCCCACGGACGCGTGCCCCAGCACGTCCCGCTGCGGCGCCCACGACCTGACGACGAGGCCCCTGCCCTTGGTCCGGGCCAGGAACCCCTCCGGGAGGAGCGCGTCCAGGTCCGGCTCCGGCGGCTTCGCGAACTTCTTCGCCGGGTCGTCGCTGGGCGGCGCCCGGACCACCCACAGGAACCGCTGCCCGCTGGCTTCCAGGCCGGCCGCCACCTCCCTGATCTGCTCCGCGCTGAACCGGCCGAGGCTGCCGAAGCAGAGGAACACCACGCTGCCACTGGGCTGCGCGTCCAGCCACGCCAGGCACTCCTCGCCGCGCTTGCCCACCACCTCCACCGACTTGATGAGCGGCCCGATGCAGTAGACGGGCGGCGTCGGGAGGCCGGGCGGCGTGCAGTGCCCCGCGGCCACGGTCTCGACGGCGCGCTGCTCCAGCAAGCGGAGCGTGTTGACGATGACGCCATGGGAGCGGCAGAGGTCCTTGAAGCTCTTTAGGAAGCCGTCGTAGGCCGCGTCGTCGCGCTCCATGATGGGCAGGATGGAGTGCGTCGCCGGGAACGGCGGGATGCCCGGCACGTGAACGGGCTCCTCCCCCATGTCCTGGAAGCTCGCCGTGGTCCGCTCGTGGAGCACCGGGAGGTACAGGAAGAAGGCCAGGACCCCGGCGCCCGAGGTGAAGAAGAAGTAGGCGGGCACACGGAGTTCCTCCGCCACGTCCAGCGCGATGCTGCAGAAGAAGTCGAGCACGAGCACGGCCGGGGACGCGGCGGCCAGGAACTCGCGGAAGTGCGGGTTGGAGATGCGGACGAGCTCGAAGGTGAGCGCCTCGTGGTGCTTGGACTTGATGGGAGGGAGGCGCTCGACCTTGGGCAGGCGGTGGAAGGAGATGGACGGGTTGGCCGCGGAGACGCCGGCGAGGAAAGGCCCCGTGGCGCCCGTGTTGTAGGGCGGCTCGACGACGACGATTGTGACGGGCAGCCCCCGCGCGCCGAGGATCTTGCCAAGCTCGATCATGGAGACCAGGTGGCCCATCCCTGGCGACGGGTACAGCACAACCGGTCTCTGGGCGAGCCCCGTCGCGGCGGCGGCGGCCTCCATTTCCCCCACCCCCACCGAAGGAGAATGCTTGCGATGGCTAGTAGTGGAGTGGGCGAGTGGCGGACACGTTTCTGCTGTGAGAAGTAATGGAGGCACAGCCGCACAGGCACTGTCGTGACGCTTTTATACACGCGCGAGGCTTTTTTTTTTTTAACCCACGCGCGAGGCTTTTTCTTCGGGGGATTCCACGGTTGGTTTCATGGTTTGACTGCCTACTGTTTTCTTTTTCAGGAGTGTCCTTGACATAATTCATGTGGTTATTAAATCTGTCATATTTTTAGTTACAAATGCCATTAAAATGATAGTTATAGCACAAATTTTAAAGCACAATCAAACGTATAGTAATCTAATAGATTTAATAAAAAATCTGTCAACAAATAAATAGCAAGCACCTGTTTTTTATATAAAATAACACACACATATTTTTTTTATATAAAAGAACACACACATACACTGATACACCACATATATTCATCTTCATAAATACATTTAGGCACATCTTATCTCTATCTATATGATAGAAGCCCAAAGAGGTGCATATGGTACCCAACAAATAAGGATAGGATAGATATGTCAAATGCAGATCTAATTATACCTATTACTAATTCTAAATAGAATGTAAGGACGTAGGGATTTCTATGTAAACAGAGTATCATATTCCTATAGGCTCGAATGACCCCTTTTCATAATAAGAATGTATATTTGAAAACTAAACTAGACCGAAAAAACATTGTTATTAATAGATACAGCATATACCACTAAAAGAATATAGGAAGTCAGGAACCCTTGTTATTAAATCAAAGAATTGTGCTCGCAAAAAAAAAATCAAAGAATTGGACCCAATGTTCCGTGCGGCCGTGCCCATGACTCCCGCCACGCCCGTCCGACGCCTCTGCCCGCTGAGAGCAACTCATCACAACTTCCAAAGTCCCTAAATTAAGCTCTTAAACTTTTATTTACAGGCTATGATAAAAAAGTAAGGGTTTAAATTAAGACCCAACTCCAATAGAAAAAACAGACCAAGTCCTTATCTCACATGGAACCCATCTGTCATTGACAAATCCTACATCAACTCCACCATTTGTAATTCTTGTCTTGATTTATGGGTGGGGAGAAGAAAGTGAGTGAGACCCGCTGGATAGGGGGGTTCTAGATGTGAGGGGCTGAAACTATAATTTGTGAGGACATGGAAAATGGAGGCCCAAGTAAGAGGTGGGTTGGAGTTGATTTTTTTGGATCAAGTCCATAGATTTAAAATAGGGACTTGTTTAGGAGGTGGGCTGGAGTTGCTCTGATGTCCCGCCCATGGGCTAGTTGGAAAAAAGCTCACGTGCCTAAATGGTAGAGAGAAGCAAAACTACTTTTTAATGAAAATGCCTTTTAGGCTTCCTCCAAGATTTATAGAACAATTCCCGTTGTAACTTACGGGTATTTACCTAGTAGAGAGAACAATTCATAAAAGGAGTAGACGCCTTTTACCCTATTTGGAGTCTGCTCTGCAAAATCATGGCTGAAAGTGTTATTCGCTGATCTATTACGAGAGAAAAATAATGCTGACTAGTAAAAAAAGTACAGCCAACAAGCAAAGGAAGCCGTGGTACATGGAGTCCTACATCTGCTCCTGGAGCGGCTCCACTAGCGCTAATTAACCATGTGTTGGGTTAGGGGTTGGGTGGGTTGGGTTGGATCCAACCCGGTTTTTGGGGATGGAGCCACCCAGTGTTTGGTTGCCACTACTATGTAAAATCTTTTCCGAGACGGGCACTTTGGATTAACCGAGGCGGGCAACGAAACACCTCGAATGAAAGGTCACTGTAAATGAGGTATTTTCTGAGACGTTTTGCTGCTCGCAACGGTTAATTTGGCAAAAAAAAAATCCATGGACATGCCCCGCGAGCCCATCCATGGGCCCGCTGAGCCCATCCATGATTCATCGCTCGCAGGTGCCTGCAACTGGCCGCCGGATCCACCGCGGATGACGCCACTGGATCCGCACCCCTCATCTCCTCCCCACCGGACACCATGAGTGCCCCTCCTCCCCATCCCACTGGATGCGCCGCCGGAGGGGTCCTGCTCACCGGATCCTGGCCAAACACGCCGCTAGGGCGCTCGAGGGCCATGGGGAGGGCGCCGTGCTCGAGCTCGCTAGGCTGCCGTGTCGCTGAGCCACCAGTCGTCGTGTCGCGTCGTGTCGCAGCCGAGCCGCCGTGTATTCGTGTCGTGTCGCGTCGCAGCTGGGCCACCGCGTCGCCAGGCCACCAGCTCGCCGCGCACCGCTGTTGTTGAGAGAGAGGGAGGCGCCGACGGGAGGGGAGAGGGGATGGGTGCTCTTCTTCGAAGGGGTTGCTGGTGGGAGGGGAGGGCAGGGGGAGGGGGTGCTCGGGTTGGAGAGACTCGGGTGGGGAGGGCAGGGGATAGGGGAGTGGGTGCTCGAGTGGGTGCTTGGGTGCTGCGAATGGGAGAGGCATGGCTCTGGGTCCTGAGGAGAGGAAGAGGATGTGAAATGAGAGACTGCAACCCTAAATTCATATATTTATATTGTAGATGGTTACCGGGCCTCGCATGGGCCAGTTGGACCTCATTCTTTTCCGAGACGGGCCTTATAAAAGATCGTCTTGTTTAATATATTAACGGAGGCGGTTGTGTTAGAAAAACCGCCTCGGTTAATAGACATTAACTGAGGCGGTTCTGTTATGTTGCCTGCTCGGTTAATAGATTTTACGAGGCGGTTATTTTTAACCGCTCCGGTTAATAAAAAATGACCGCCTCGTTTAATCCAGGCATTAACCGGGGCGGTTGAAAATGCTGCCCGCCTCGAAAGATGTTTTCAAAAGGTCGCAGTAAATATTTTCTGTAGTAGTGTGCAGTTCTGCTTTTGGGGACGGAGCCAACCCGTTTCAGTATTTGGTTGAAGGATTGGGGACAGAGTGGCTTCGTTTAGTGTTTGGTTGAAGAAATTCAGTGTTTGGTGGGAGTCAACCCGGCTGGAGCGGCTCCGTCCGCCAGATTTTGACGCACGAGTCCAACCCGCATGTGAGAAAAATATTCCACTCTGGAGCCAAACCAACCCTCCCATCCTCCAACCAAACAACTACGGAACGGATTCGCTTCGATCCGGCTCGCCCCGTTCTTCAACCAAACACACGGTAACAGGGCCTTCATATGATTTAGGTGGACAACCTGTACGCATTGCTTCAGCTGGGTGAAAAGGATTCGGGCTTCCTGTGGCAAGAGGGGAACCCACGTTACACACGTTTCGTGGGTCTACGTACTGTGGTCCTACAGTCCATGCATGGATATGTGGTAACACGACGGACCCAGATCGACTGGCCGCCCGCTGCATGTGGAAGTGAATGCCAATTTCGCAACGCCAGTCGGCTTTGAACGTTATACGATGAACAGACGCACACGCACATGCCGAAATAATGGCTACCAGCTGCGGGCCGGGGGACGGGTCGCGGTCGCGTTCAAACGTGTGTGGAGCCCCAGTGAGAGCTACTGTATGTGGCAACGTCATCGATGACAGAAGGATCCGGTTCTGAACAACAACTTTGGGTGGCCGGCCTTGTTTAGTTGCTCATCTACTCCATATCTCATTGGAGTGAGCGAGTGGTGGTTCAAAAGGCTCGCTCACTTTATATCCTAGATTTAAACAAGGCCGCCTCTCCTATAGTTTACTTTCTTTCTCATTAAATGTTTAGACACATATATGAGTATTAAATATAAATTAAAAATAACTAATTATACAGATTATTATAATGGAAGTCGTTTAGTATTAAATTCGTCTTATAGAGTACTAAGAACTTCTATAATAAAAATATCTCATATGACAGTTGATATGATACCTCAAAACTTTACAACTTATATTTAAACAAGGCCTGATGAATTATCATCTTTCCTCAATCCCTACTAATACTAGCTTGATCACGTACCGGGTAGGTGGCGATGCTATGTTGAACCGGGTAAAAAAAAAAGAGCGTCGTTGTTCGTGGGTGATGCATTATGTCATTGTTCTGCTCATCCGGTAATAAAGTCCCTTTAGTGGTCCGTGATGACGTGCATATGGTAATATAATAGTTTCTGCTCAGCCTTTCCACGCTGTTCGTGTGTAATACGTGGCCGTCGTCGTAGAGCAAATGTCATCTAAGGTCTTGGATGTTGTCGAATTCACCTCAATCCACATATATTGGAGTGGATTATGGTGGAATTTAGTTCAAATTCTACTCTAACCCACCCCAATACATGTGGATTGATGTGAATCCAACTACATCCAAACAAATCCTAACACCTTGTTTGAATATACATCTAAATTGAGGTAGATACTCCTCCGTACTGGTATTAGAGGTCGTTTTGGCGTCCACAGAAAATAAATGAAAGGAAGTCGTTCTGGCGTCCAGTGAAGAACGCGCCGCGCGTTAATGCAGCAGGCAGTCGAGCCGTCGGACCTGCTGCCGCGCCCAAGCGAAACAAACGAGCGAATAAAACAAATCCCTGCGGCCACGCGCCATCGGAAAAAAATCGTGCAGCATAGCGAAGTAGAGGTAAAAAAGAACATTGCAGCCAAAGTTTTCGAATGCTGGAACTCTAGCATCAGGCCATGGAGCACTTACCAATCAGGCAACAAAGTATTGTTGTATAGGAGACACCTGTAGGCTTATTTAATACACTACTACAGAACAGGCCTTTGGTCACTTGCCCAAAATGAACAATAATCTCGGCCAAAACAGAGTCCGGGACAAAAACATATTTAGTCCCGGTTG
>Ga0182004_10000038_pt1 | contig 44342 bp, 43 predicted proteins | sample Sormic07211540_1_FD_120479 | JGI IMG/M metagenome (GOLD analysis project Ga0182004, IMG submission 120479) | Endophyte microbial communities from Sorghum bicolor roots, Mead, Nebraska, USA - 072115-40_1 MetaG | ecosystem: Host-associated > Plants > Roots > Unclassified | place: USA: Nebraska...
TCAGCCACCCACTCCAGAATATGCTATAGCAAAAGTAAAGATGCCTGCTCCAAACTTGGATGCCAAGGCACCGCTACTACTAATGCAGAAATTAAGATACATAGCAATTAGGCTTAACTAACAGTAAAACTTTATGATATAGTCATATAGTTGACTTTTGATAGGCATACATATCACAGGTATAAGTACCTCCTTCCCTTGAAACTGCTTTTACTTTATTTAATTTATCCTCTGGCTTTAAAGAGAAGTGGACTTCTTCAATACAAACAGCTTTAGCAACTCTATGGGCACTTGATTCATGGTCTCCAGTAAGCATCATAATGTGAAGTTTAGCTTTCTCTCTTAAGGTAGATATAACTTCACAAACACCAGAGCGGGGTTCATCCTCAAAGTGAAAAAGAGTTACCTGGAAAAGTTTAAATCAGTTGATATATAATACACTGGAAACTAGTTCTTACAGAACACAAGATTCAAAAGACGATAACACATACAAATCTGTGTACTGTTTGCTCAGAGAGAGAGAGAGAGAGAAGGGGGGGTTAGCAAAATCATGAGCATAAGTATGCCTTGATACAGTCACTTGTACAGCCCTTCTTGCCAGTGAGGTAGGCTAGCCAAACAAGGTAAGGTCATGAATATGACTATGAAAAGCAAACTAAGGTCAGCTTCACTTAAACAAGAGCAAGTTCGAAGGTTCTAAGTAGAACTCAGAGAAGGCTAGTATCCAAACAAGCCCAAATCATCGGATTAAAATTATCAGGGCACCTGCTGAACAAGCTTCAGAATAGGCAGGCTATCGATGGACCAAACACTAGAATCTGGACCACCTACTGCTTATGGTTTTGACTGTGCAATGGATACATGGGGCCATGCTGGTTTGTCGCTTAGGTGGACTAGAATGAAAATACATGGCCAGATACATGAAAGAAGAAAGAGTTTGGTTCTCAAGTTAACTTACTTTTTTGTCAACAGATAGAGCAGCTTGGACAAATTCAGGCCCATATGCAGAACTTTTTGCTGCTGCTCTTATTTGTTCTGATTCACCATTGGATCTATATAGTGAAGAAATATAGTCCACAGAACCAATAGATGCCTCGGAAAGCTCATTTTCATTTTCTCTTACCTGTAATGCGTATGAGGTGCCAAGTTAGCATGTCAAAGGCTGGCTCTTCCAATTCCTTCATAGTGACCAAATAGTAAATAACAACCATGCTAATTTATCAAATCTAAAACACGCCCCTATTGAAGAATATGATAACTAATGAACTACAATTGCATCCATTGGATGAAACATATGCTGCCTACAGTATAAAGACCTTAGCCAGTGGGGAAAGACTGCCCCCACGGTATTGAACTGAAGCTCTCAGTCAAACCAACCAAGAAAACCCCTGAACCCTGGCTTCACCTTATAGGGCCTCACCTTAACCTGGGCTGGCGACCACTGCAACTAGTATGAGGGTCCAAACCAACTACAGACGCCACAGGCCAGCGGCCTACCACTATTTTTTGGCTGCCAACAGGGGACACTTTTGTCTCCCACAACTAGGGAGCTTACCACTACACTACAAGAGTGTTGCCGCCTACAGTATACATTAAATGCCAGTGATGTTTCCAGTAATACTCCTGAATTTTATCGAAAGCAAGGTCTGTGATATATCTGACAATTCCAGATGATTTTGATGATTGAAAAATATTATAGAAGTTAGATGTACCTTTACACCAGTCAAAGTAGCAACAACTCCCCTACCAGGTAGGCATTCAAAACTTTCTACAGCTACCACTGGAAGGTCCTTTCCAACAGAGTGGTCTACAACAGCCCTGTGATCATGCAAACTGTATGTCAATTGTTTGCCATAGATTATTCTACAAGTTTCAGTGCATAAAACAAAAATGAACAATAGAATGTATAGTAATATACACTGCAAGCCCCCAATGCCATGATTCAAAAATACAAGAAAGTCTACACTAAGGTTAAGGGCATGGGAACTTTTTAACGGTCAGTTCTCAATAGGCATAGATAAGATCACGGCAACATTCATGTTAACTAGAGCCCATGCTGGTCCAGTGCAAGACAGCCACTAGTGGCATGTGTGAATAGAAAATTAGAAATTCAAGCATTCACATGGAACCAGAATGAGCCTACTGACTTTGCTTCCAAATAAGCAACACAGAACTGTTGTGCCTGAGTTTGAACACCTTAACAACAACAGTGGTACAATATCTACACTGGGCCCAGGAAGTAGATTCTAGGCTTCTAGCAACACCTAGAAGCCCAATATTGCGGAGTTGTACTCATGAGAAATAAGAATGCATGTAATCAGAATAAAACGAACAAATCGGATCTTCGAAAGTTATATATTTTCTGTACCTTCCGATAGGATGCGTTGTTCCTTTCTCCATGGCTGCAGCAACAGCTAGTGCCTCACTTTCACAGTTTGGAGTGCAGCAAGAAGGATTACTGTGACCATTTTTCACACCCAAATGTCCATGGATAGGCTCAATTGCCTTGCACATAAGCTTCCCAGTTGTTAATGTGCCTGTCTTATCAAAGGCAATAGACTGACAAGACGAAAGAGCATCCAAGACATGACCACCTTTCAACAAAATTCCCTAGAGGAAAACAAAAGTATAGGTTCATCAATCCATTATCCACTATACCAGCCAGAAATCAAGCAGCTCGTAAGAGAAAAAGGTATATTCAGAAAGTGACAAGATTGCTATGGTGCTATCTCCAATTAATTACAGGAGGAACTTTGTGGATTGAGTAGTTACACCAATCATTTAAAGAGAGAGAGAGAATTCATATCGATATACTATGGGATTTACCCACACTTGTGAGCAATATGAAGCTATGAACTAAATGGTTGATGCTTTCATGAAGTTTAGAAGCCAAGAAAGTGTGAAAATAAAGAGCTCCAACAACTGAAGATTTCAAATAGTACCTTACTAGCAAGAGAACTGATTGCAGTTGCATATGCCAGTGGAGCTACAGCCAATGCACAGGGAGATGCAGCCACCATAAGTCCTAATCCACGGTAAATTGAACCCCTACAGACTAAAGAAAATGTCAGAACAGAGACAGTTCAAGCCTGGACCTAAGTGTATCAAATCGATAAAATTCGCAAATCAAAATCATCAGTATGAAATGTACCAAAGCGGCAAAGCATATTGGTTGTAGAACTATCAGAAGAACCTAATATGTTTTATATAAGTATATGACAGGACCAACACAGCAGTGAGACATTAGAGGATTACCTGAGTTACCAAAAAAAGGCCACTTAAAAAGTAATGGTCCCAAAAGTGCAACACCCAAAGAAAGGGCTACCACAACTCTGCTATAGTACTCTCCAAACTCATCAAGCCATCTTTGCAACTTTGGCTTGTTTAGCTGGCCCTCTTCAGTCAATTGGACAATTCTGTTGAGTGTTGAATCCTCCCATGACTTGGTCACCTAGAAAAGGTAGTAAACAGGCAAACAAATGACTCTCTTGCAAGGTGGCAAGGCGACACTCTAGAACAGATAGCAAACATAATGTACTAGAAAAGCAGAAATAGTGCTAGTAACAAATCCTCACAAAGGGTTAACTAGTTTCCATTTTCCACATCTTCATCAAAGAAAATTGAAAACATACTCTTCATTGAAGGAAGAAAAGGCAAACCTTTACAATCATCATTCCTTCCAAGTTCCTGGCACCACCTGGTATGGCATCTCCAACTGTCCTTTCTAAAGGTTTTGTTTCACCAGTTAGGTGCTCAATTGTGACAGTTGATGAACCTTGGTAGACTTCACCATCAACAGGCACAGCCTAAAGAATACAAGAACTGCACTAAAATGAGATAAATTTCTAACCATCTAGAATAAGAATACCATCAACATGTAGGGCAAAAAAATTGTAAGTCAAACCATTGTGCTCAGTTAGAAACAAATTGAAAAATGCATGAAGAAGCTATGAAATGAAAACAAAAATAGGAAAAGCGAGGATTTAACTTCTATACAAGATATAACACACCTCGCCAGCTCTAACCAAGATATGAGAACCCACTTCAAGATCGTGCACAGGAACCTTGGTGTAACTTAGATTTGAAAACTGTACAGATTCTTCTCCACTTGTTTCTAACAACAGCGCAAATTCCGGGTGATTTTCCTTCAGTTCCCTCACATCAAACATTGACTTACTTGTAAAGTACTCTTCAGCTGTAAGAAACAAGAACAGTGAACTTCTAATAAACACACAACAGGAGCTAACACAAGGAGCTTTCAGATGTTATCAAAAGAAATGTACCAATATGAGCCAAGTTAAACATTGCAAGAAGCAGGCCACCCTCCAATGCATTTCCCATAAATATAGAAGCAAATGCTGCAAGAGCCATGAGGACATGGATATTTATTCTACCATCGGCAATATTTACAAGAGCATCAAGCGCTGCAGACACCTGAAAGATAGGAAAGGAGTGTCAAACAAGTACGTTGTTGGCAAGACCTCAAAACAAAGACTTCTCCTCGGATCTCCGTTGTTAGGTAGCAAAGCAAAACACAGTTCCAGGTTCAATGAATTCCATTTTACACCAATGCAGTTGTCATATCAATTGCTGATAAGATTTTACTAAACCTTGGCTAATTCGAAGCCTGGACAAGTACTGGAGAGTTATGTGGTGGCATACAAACAGTGAGACACAATGGTTTCTAACTTTTATAGCGAAATCCCCAGGGAGACACAATGTCATAGATACAAGCCTAAGTGTTGCCAATGTATGAACTCCTTGGAGTGTGCTTAGTGTACCTGAAATCCCGATCCTATGCTCTAATTTTCTTACCAATCTTCAAGCATTTAAATACAGCATAGAATTGATGCAACCCAACTAATTATTTCCTCAGAAAGTGCAAATGTTGAAGCAGCTGTGATGTGAGCATAGAACAAATAGACTACCAAGTACAGTACTAGTTAGTAGTGATCCCTGGTAATGGTCTGGAGGGCCAAAAAGTAGCAAAGGAACAAAGTAGGGGCATTACCCCGACGAGAGGGAAGGCGACGGCGATGAGCGCGGCCTGCAGGCGGCCGACTGAGTTGAGCAGCGCGACGTGCGGGCAGGCAGCGGCGATAAGGAGGAGGCCGAGGGAGATGCAGCAGGCCTGGAGGTGTTCCCGCAGCGCGTCGGCGACGCTGGCCCAGCCGATCGCCCGCGCCACCCGCATGACCGCCGCGCCCCCGCCTCCCCCGTGCACGTCCACCTCGTGGTGACCGTGGCCGTGGCCGTGGTGGTGGTGGTGGTGGTCATGGCCGTGGTGATGGTGGTGGCCGTGACCGTGACCGTGGCCGCCGTGAGCGCGTGGGGTGAAGAGAAGGGACGGGCGCGAGGCGAGGAGGAGCGGCGGTCGGGGCGTCAGGGCGAGGGGTTTGGGCGGAGAGCAGCGGCGGCGGAGGTGCGGGAAGGGCGGGGGGCGCGAGAGGCGGAGGAGATGCGCCGACGGCGGCACCGGCGAGGAGACTGAGACTGAGGCGGAGGCGCTGAGGAATTGCATCGCGCCGGCGGGCGGGCGGGCGAGGGCGGGAGCGGGAGGAGATCGCGTCGGCGGGGCGGTTGACGGACGCTCGTGGTGGTGTGGTGAGCCGTGAGGAGCAGCAGCTGAGGAAGAGGGACTGGTCCACCACCGGGGTTGGACCTTTGTGGCGGGCGTGTGGTGGACGGGGGTGGTGGGCTGGTGGCGAGGCGAGGCGAGCCAAAGCGGATGGCGATGACGGGCGTGGGCCTGGGGTTGTTTTGGCTCGTGTCGTCACCGTGTCACTACCATGATCGTGTCGCGCACGCTTTCGCTACTCTTTGTGTCGTCTCCATTCTGCAATTTGTAACTTTGTACCGTATATATATATGTAGTGCACAAATGCACAATACACGTTTAAATGTCTTTGTCAGAAAAAAGGACCTCTATTATGCTATGCTATATTTCCTCCGTAATGGTAACAAGTTATTTTGGATAAACATTGAGAATATAAAATCACAAATAACTTTTAAAATTGTTGAGTTTATAATTATAAAAACTATATAAATAGAATTGTCTTGAAAAATATTTTCATAAAAATATACATATATCACTTTTCAACAAATATTTTTATAAAAAATAAGAAGTCAAAGTTATGCTTTGTATAACGTGGCATTGTCCAAAATGAATTGAATTACTAGTATAGAGGGAGTATGTGCCATGCTTCAGGTAGAGTGCATTTTCACATCCTGCCAAGAAATTCCAATGATAATTGATAATATATTCAGGCAAAAAGAACTTGCAAGCTCCAAAACCAAAAAAAATGTCATGACTTGACAAAACTGTTTTAGAGACATAATATTGTGCTCTTACGTTATAACTAATAGTTCACTTTAATTTTGTCCTAATAATAGAAATTTGTCTAGCTTCGATTTATTTTTTTTTAGAAAAAATATATTCAGATGAATATTCCCTCTGTCCTAAAAAGACCATTGTTTTAGAAATAAATCTCGACAAACACTTGTCTAGATTTATTCCTAAAACAACAGTCTCTCTAGGATTGTTGTAAAAAAAATAGTCACTTTGAGACATAGGGAAGTACACTGTAAAAATATATTTTATTATAATCTAATTAATTTTTTTAATATTATAGATGCTAATATACCTTTTTTCTATGAACCTTGTCATCAATGTTGAAAAAAAATAACTAACTTAAAATAAAGCTAAATAAAGTACTCTCTTCATTCTATATTATAAGACATTTTGGTATTTTAGATATATTACATTTGCTATGTATCTAGAAATAGTGTATATATATCTAAATATATAGCAACTACGAATCTAGAAAAGTCTTATAATTTGGAACGTACAGCAGAATTTAGAAAGGATTTAGTATCACTCTAATTTATTGTATAAGTTTTGTTACAGAAAATATTGGAATATTACAATGAGTACTCGAGCATTTTACAAATGCAAATGTTTTATTGGAGACTAGATGATCGTGTACAGTACACCACACATCTGAGTGATGATCATCTACTCCATCACGAATTCTAGGAAGCGACAGAAGCACGGTATATTTCTACATTGCTCAGTGTGTTTCTTTAACCCCGGTGTTTCTCATTTGTGCCGATTGTGATGGGTTGGTACTTTTATTTTTAGAGGTTCCAAAATAAAAACCAATTGTACAATTGAATTTGCGCCCTTGTTCTTTGTAAACTTATAACCTTTTCGATCCCAGACTATAGAAGCTTGTGTTAACGATCAGAATTTGCTTTGATTTCGACTCAATCTGCCTAGCTAACGATTGTTTTTTCGAGGCATTCCGCAACGGTCAAAATTCAAAACTCAAAGCTAACAAAGGAGCAGGGGGGGTGGGTGTGGGGTCAGCGTTACCCCGACGAGAGGGCAGGCGACGGCGACGAGCGCCGCCTGCACGAGCCTGCTGGCACCGGAACCGAGCATCACGACGTGAGGGCAGGCAGCGGCCACCAGGAGGAGCCCGAGCGCGACGACGCAGCAGACGTGGAGGTGCTCACGCAGCGCGTCGGCCACGCCGGCCAGCCCGACTGCCCTCGCCGCCCGCATGATCGCCGCGCCCCCGCCTCCTGCTCCACCGTGCGCGGCGTCTTCGTCGTCGTCCGCCCCGCCGCGGTGACCGTGGCAGTGGCCATGGCGATGGACGTGGCCGTGGTGGTGGTGGTGGTGGCAGCCGTGCGCGCGCGGGGTTATGAGCACGGAACGACGCGCGCGGAGAAGCCGCTGTCGGGGGCTCGGCTGATGGGCGGGCAGCACCAGCAGTAGCGGCCGCGGCGGCGGAGGTGCATGCGGGGACCTCGAGAGGCCGAGGAGCCGCGCGGGCGGCAGCGGCACCGGCGTCGTCGAGGCGCCGGAGGAGATGGAGGAGACTGAGGCGGGGCCCGTTAGGAACTGCATTACTGCCGCCCGGCAGCGGGTCAGGATCGCGCACGTACGTCGGCGATCGAGGTGACGACTTGAGCGGCAGCGGGGCTTCGAGGTAGCCGAGAGAGGGTGTCGTCACCGTGTCATGCCGTCGCGTCTGGTTTTGCGCCCTTGTTTGTTGTTTCGCCCGCCCCGGTGCCGTTCGTGTGTCGTCACCGTGTCGCGCGGTCGTGCCATCGTGTCGCACATATAAACGCGGTCTGGCTGCCATGCATGGTGCCTGTCCGTATCAAGGGCGTCAGGGTATGTGCCAGGCTGCCAGCGCCAGTTCTTTTTCACCGATTGGGACGAGTTTGGACCACTCCACATGTCCTGCCAAATTGGAAGTCTTGTTTAAATTTAGAGTGTCTGTTATATTGGAGGTGTCACGTAAAAGTATTCGGAGAGTAATAATAAAACAAGTTACATAATCCGTGAGATGAATTTATTAAGTTTAATTAATTTGTCATTACCATGTGTCTACTGTAACACCGTATTGTCAAACTATGGACTGATTACGTTTAAAAGATTCATCTCGCAAAATAGTCATAATATGTATAATTAGTTTTTTAGTCTATATTGAATACTTCATGCATGTGTCCAAATATTAAATGGGATATGAAGTAAATTTTAGGCAGAGGAACAAGGCTAGCATGTATATGTATAAATGATTGAGTCTCATAAGTTAATCATCTTCAAATTTGACCGGTTTTAAAGAAACATTTATCAATAGTTCTAGCCCCAAATAAACATACTAGAAAAATATACCCAAATGGGAAAAATATTAATAATGACAATAATTTGGTGTTGTGGATGTCGCTATGATTTTCTATGAAACTAGTTAAATTTGTAGAAGTTTAATTTAGAATAAAACTAAAGAACTTGCATTTTGAAATGAGGGATTATAAATTTCAACTAGTTGTAATGATTTTCTATTAAACTAGTTAAATTTGTAGAAGTTTAATTCAAAATAAAACTAAAGAACTTGCATTTTGAAATGAGGGATTATAAATTTCAACTAGTTGTAATGATTTTCTATGAAACTAGTTAAATTTGTAGAAGTTTAATTCAAAATAAAACTAAAGAACTTGCATTTTGAAATGAGGGATTATAAATTTGAACTAGTTGTAATGTAGACTATCCCCCGCATAATTTTTTATGTAGTGGAAAGAGATTATCGCTAGAGAGAAAACTTTGTTGTAGCTCCTCAAGAATTGATTGAGATCTCACAAGACACATAATCTATTTCTTTTATTTTCTCCCTTGTTCCTTCCAAACAATTTGTCGGCAGATAATCACGATTTCAATCGACCGAAGAGGACTAGATAAAATTCTTTGAAAATAAAAAGAAAAGATGAGAAACAAAAAAGGGAAATGAAAAAAGAGAGAGAGGAAACCTCTTAAATCAAAAGAAATCCACAAATTCAGGACTTGTTTAGATACAGAAGGTTTTTAGATTTTGACATTGTAGCATTTTCGTTTTTATTTGACATTGTCCAATCATAGAGTAAATAGGTTTAAAAGATTTATCTCACAATTTACATGCAAATTGTGCAATTAGTTTTTGTTTTCATCTATATTTATTAATGCTCCATGCATGTGACACGAGATTCGATGTGACGGAGAATCTTGAAAAGTTTTTGGTTTTAGGGTGAACTAAGGCCTTGTTTAGATCATTTTTTTTTGGATTTCGACACTGTAGCGTTTTCGTTTTTATTTAACAAACATTATCCAATCATGGAGTAACTAAACTTAAAAAAATTATTTCACAATTTACACACAAACTGTGTAATTAAATTTTATTTTTATCTATATTTAATGCTTTATATATATGCAGCAAAATTCGATGTGACAGGAAATCTTGAAAAGATTTGGTTTTTAGAGTGAGGCCTTGTTTAGATGTGAAAATTTTTTGGATTTCGCTATTGTAGCACTTTCGTTTGTTTGTGACAAATATTATCCAATTATAGACTAACTATGACCAAAAGATTAGTCTCGCGATTTACAGGCAAACTGTGTAATTAGTTTTTATTTTCGTCTATATTTAGTGCTTTATGTATGTGCCGTAAGATTTGATGTGATATGGAATCTTGAAAACTTTTTGAATTTTGGTGGGAACTAAACAAGGCCTGAATTAAACAAGGCCTCAGGGCTATGTTTCAAAGTACATGCAAATTGAGTGTTAAATAAGTGAGGCATGCACATCTCACAAGGATTAAATGTCAAAATTTTGTAAATAATAGCCTTTCAATGATGAAAACGAACAGCAACGCTTAAGCGGCAACGCCTTGGGGCTTCGGTGCAGCAAGCAAAACTGCTTCGCCGCGGCCGCCGCCTCCGTGCCGGCGCGCGGCTAAACCCCAACTAGTCCCACCGGCCACCGCTCCGCCGCAGAACCAATGCGGCCGCCACCATGCGCCACGTTCCGCCCCTCCCCCGCCGCCGCCGCCGCCGCCTCCACGTCCACCCCGGACATCGTCGCGGAGCTCGGCCGCGTCATCTCCACGCGCCGCTGGAACAAGGGCAGAGCCTACAAGCGCCTGGCCCCCTTCGTGACCGCCGCGCACGTGGCCGACCTCTTCCGCGCCCCGGTGGCCCCTCTCGACCCGGCCACCGCTCTCGCCTTCTTCGAGTGGGTCGCGCGCCGTCCCGGGTTCCGCCACACCGCCGCCTCCCACGCCGCGCTGCTCCAGCTCCTCGCCCGCCGCCGCGCGCCCGCCAACTACGACAAGCTCGTCGTCTCCATGATCAGCTGTTCCGGCACCGCGGAGGACATGCGCGAGGCCGTCGACGCCATTCAGGCAATCCGTCGAGCGGGTGGCAAGCGCCTCGCGCTGTCCCCAAAGTGCTACAACTTGGCGCTCAGGTCGCTGCTGCGATTCGACATGACGGAGCATATGGGGAAGCTGTACTCGCAACTCGTGCAGGAGGGGTTGCTGCCGGACACAGTGACTTACAACACAATGATCATGGCATACTGCAAGGAGGGTAGTCTCGCCATAGCACACCGGTATTTCCGGCTGTTGAGGGAGTCTGGGATGGAGATGGATACATACACATGCAATGCATTGTTGCTGGGGTACTGCCGAACAGGTGACTTGAGAAAGGCTTGCTGGCTACTCATGATGATGCCGCTGATGGGTTGCAGGAGGAACGAGTACTCCTACACCATTTTGATTCAGGGGCTCTGCGAAACACGTTGTGTAAGGGAGGCACTTGTGCTTCTGCTCATGATGTTACAAGATGGGTGCTCCCCGAATCTGCACACATATACACTCTTGATAAGAGGTCTTTGTAAGGAGGGAAGGATTCATGATGCCAGGGTGTTGCTTGATGAAATGCCGCGGAGAGGGGTGGTTCCAAGTGTTTGGACGTATAATGCAATGATTGATGGGTACTGTAAGTCGGGAAGGCTGAAGGATGCATTGGGGATTAAGACACTGATGGAAGGAAATGGGTGTAATCCAGATGACTGGACTTACAACAGTTTGATTCATGGCCTATGTGGTGGGAAGCCAGACGAAGCTGAAGAATTGCTAAATGGCGCTATTGCGAGAGGCTTCTCACCTACAGTTATCACATTCACTAACATAATTAATGGGTATTGCAAGGCTGAAAAGATTGATGATGCACTCAGGGTAAAGAGTATCATGATTTCAAGCAAGTGCAAACTTGATTTACAGGCATATGGAGTGTTGATCAGTGTCCTCATCAAGAAGCATAGATTAAAAGAGGCTAAAGATACATTAAACGAGATTTTTGCAAATGGTTTATCTCCTAATGTTGTCATCTACACCTCTATAATTGATGCCTATTGCAAGGTTGGAAAGGTTGGTGCTGCACTAGAGGTCTTCAAATTGACGGAACATGAAGGCTGCCGTCCAAATGCCTGGACTTACAGTTCTTTGATATATGGGTTAATTCAGGATCAAAAGCTTCATAAGGCAATGGCTTTAATAACTAAAATGCAAGAGGATGGGATAACTCCTGGTGTTATCACATATACTACTCTGATTCAAGGCCAGTGTAAAAAACATGAATTTGATAATGCTTTCAGGCTGTTTGAAATGATGGAGCAGAATGGCTTGACACCTGATGAGCAAGCATACAATGTTCTAACTGATGCACTATGCAAGTCTGGCAGAGCTGAAGAAGCTTATTCGTTTCTTGTCAAGAAGGGAGTTGTCCTCACAAAAGTAACATATACATCTTTAGTTGATGGTTTTAGCAAGGCTGGCAATACTGAATTTGCTGCTGCCCTTATAGAGAAGATGGTCAATGAGGGTTGTAAGGCAGATTCACACACATATAGTGTACTGCTGCAGGCTTTATGTAAACAAAAAAAGCTGAATGAAGCTTTGTCTATACTGGATCAGATGACCCTAAGGGGAGTCAAGGGTAACATTGTTGCTTATACAATAATTATCAGTGAAATGATAAAAGAAGGGAAGCATGACCATGCTAAGAGCATGTTCAATGAAATGATTTCATCAGGACATAAACCTAGCGCAATCACATATACTGTATTCATTAGCTCATACTGCAAGATAGGTCGAATAGAGGAGGCTGGGCATCTAATTGGGGAAATGGAAAGAAATGGTGTCGCACCTGATGTGGTAACCTATAATGTATTCATTAATGGTTGTGGGCATATGGGTTATATGGATTGTGCATTTTCTACCTTGAAGCGCATGATAGATGCATCATGTGAGCCAAATTACTGGACTTATTGGCTTTTGCTCAAGCATTTTCTAAAAATGAGTTTGGCTAATGCTCATTATGTAGACACATCTGGCATGTGGAACTGGATCAAGCTGGACACAGTTTGGCAGCTTCTTGAAAGGATGGTGAAGCATGGCTTAAATCCTACAGCAGTGACATACAGTTCTATCATTGCAGGATTCTGCAAAGCAACACGTCTAGAAGAAGCATGTGTGCTTCTTGATCACATGCTTGGAAAAGATATATCTCCCAATGAAGAGATATACACAATGCTTATCAAGTGCTGTTGTGATATCAAGCTCTTTGAAAAGGCCGCATCATTTGTTACCAACATGATAGAATGTGGGTTTCAGCCTCATCTCGAGTCCTACCACTATCTTATTACAGGCCTCTGCGATGAGGGGGACTATGACAAGGCTAAAGCATTGTTCTGTGACTTGCTAGAAATGGACTATAATCATAATGAAGTTGCATGGAAAATTTTGAATGATGGCTTGCTGAAAGCTGGCCATGTGGATATTTGTTCACAGTTGCTGTCTGCTATGGAGAATAGACATTGTCGGATTGACTCTGAGACATATTCAATGGTGACAAATAACATTCATGAGGCTTCTGGCAGTGTGGTTAGTGAACTCAGAGGAGAAGCTGCCTGACCGATGGTAAATTTCATTGTATTCTTTCCCATGGTGGACAATTGTTCTCTATGAGCCAGGCTCAACATTTTGAAAACAGCAATTTCATCTGGGTCATCGGATATAATGGTTAGTGTTCCCACAGATCATGTGGGAGTATGCTTATCACACCATATTTTATCAAAATGCTTTTTGCCTCAAAACTGGAACTGACATAGCTCTTTCTTCCTTTTTGTTCATGATGACAGCATTTTACCTTCTGTATCAAATGCAGTGTATGAGAGCTACATGTGTGCACCACTTGTAGGCCAGAACAGGATGCAGCACGCGCTGCTCGGCCTGGCTCATCTGACCTACTCTGCGTCACCGGTCCCGAGGCTGACGCAGCACGCCAGCACCACCAGACTGCTGAATTTGAAGGGCTACAGTGAGACGTTGCTCCGGACGGCATGAGAGGATTGCAGGACGGCCCTCGGCCCTGCGCCAAATAGGGAGACGATGATCATCTCGATCTGTCGCAGCGCTGCTGGGTTCGCCAAAGACGTGAGGATGCCCGGATCAATTAAACTACCATGACTGAACTAACCATGCTTATACAAACTAATGTTTTTCTGTGTTTCCTCAACGGTCCACGCATTTTAGCGCAGAGGAACCACAGTAAACCTCCTATGCCACTCTATATTTTATTACCTTCTGCTGCACAAGCTAAACCTCCTATGCCACTCTAGATTTTATTACCTTCTGCTGCACAAGCTAGATACTTCTTGCTTTGTTGTAGCCATATGCAGTGCGAGGGTAGTACTCCCTCCATTCTACATGTTTTAGCTTTTCTAGGTACATTATTTATTATGTATTTGGACATAATGTATATCTAAATATATAGCAAAAGCTCTATATCTAGAAAAAGCCAAAACGTCTTAAAAATTTGGAATGGAGAGTGTATTGGAGAGTGTGACTGAACTGTCATTTCTTCCTTTAACAAAAAGGAGAACGAGTGGGTATTACCTTGTACATCACAAACACGAGAAATTTTTTTTTCCTCATTTGCACCTACAAATATAATTGGAGAAATTGACCCATCCTTAGGAAGAATTTTTTTTAATTAAGGTTACCATTGCTACGGTATACTCATGGCAAATTAAGGGTTACCATTGCTACGGTATACTCATGGAGATAATGCATATAGAAACTCCTGCCAAGCTTCCAATAACTAGGATGCACGGATGGTACTTCAGATTAACATTGCGTTGAAAAGCCGCCACGATCATAGGAGGTGAAAAATTGATGCAACGAACTTCACATTAATAACCTTTTTGGTAGCAACACAAAGATAACATGAAATTCATCCGAGTTATGAAACAATATGAAAATCATCTGGGAACACCAAAGCACAGCAAAGGTCCCTTCAAACCATTGCTCCATGAATGAAACATGGCATCTATTGATCTATAGATGCAGTGAATATATCATTAGAACTTTCAGCATTAACATCGTTTAGTTACAAGAGAGTTATAAAGCCGTCCAAGGAATATGCCAACGCAAGACCTGAGTGGTTGCATGGGGGCGCAAGTTGTTCTCCGGCTAAGCCTTAACGTCTCTGCGCACATTCCACGGCATTGCTTCTTCGTTTCTAGCAAAACAAAATGGCTAGAACTTGAACAGCGAGCTAAAATTGCAGTGTTCCACCGTAATGCTGGCTGACAGAATCCTACAAAATGATTGCACAGTTAGATGCCATAATAAAGTCTTATGTATTCCGTCAATCAAATAATAAAGTATTGTATTCCATGATGAAAATAATAAGTCCTGCATACGTAGATCACTGTTTGCTTCTATCAGAGGAGAAAAAACAAGTATTCGGTAATCAAATAGTCAGATGAGGTGAAGGGCAAAAGCCTGTCCAAGTTGATCAACCGATAACAAGGCAGAGAAATGAAGTGGATAGGAACTCCAGAATGCATGGAACGACTGGAATTAGAGATATAAACATGAGATCGGCTCTCAACTATGACATCAGCATGTATTGGGAGGGGTAGAGGTGGAAAATAGTTGAATTTCCACTCCTATTAACATGTATTGAGAAGGAATGGGTTTATCCAAACAGGCCTTGAAGTTGGTGAAACAACATAGCAGGATGCAAAGGTATATGAATGCAACAAGTTATATCATACAGGTACGTCAAAGAATAACTAGATGTGTAGAATTTTACCTGTAGGAAAGGAAGGATGCTATCATGTAGTTCCAGAAAAAACTCTGATGCTGATGAGAATCTGGAAACGATAGAACAATAATTTTCATCATGACTCAAAACATATTTATTGGTTTGGTTAATGCAGCTATTGAGATTTTGGTCTGCAAGAAATAGCTTTCTATCTAGTGATTCTTACCTTTTCAGAAGGCAAAAACATTTGTAGAGCTCTTCAATATCATCTTCAACTTTCAGTTGTATGTAGTGTCTAAGAAGCTCGGAGAGGCATGCATGAGTTTCATTCCATTCTTCACTACCTGAGTTAGGACACAAAGGTAGGAACGAAGCTACAGGCTCTAGAACAGAAGACAATGGTCTTTGACAGCTGGAATCTGTGTGTTGCTCTGCAATTACATTCAAAATCAGGCAACTGCTAACTCTAAACTGTTCAATCCATTTTTGAGAACTTCCTGGTGGGAGAAAAGTCCTCGGGTTTTCTGGATCATCAGCTCCACCATCAATAGGAGATCTATTTTCAGCTCTAACAACATTAAGTGATTTACTTTCAGATACATTGGAAGTGCTGCATGCAGGATCTCCTGACCTATGTAATGGAAGCGCACTAAACAAATCAGCCTTCACATCTTCAGGTAATTCCTGCAGAACTGTTAGATCTGCCTGGCTTAGCGAATCAGGCATCAAATCAAGCTGTGTAACACTTTTTGTTGTTTTCTCAGCTAATGCGCTAGCTCTTGAGCATGAAGCATTATTGGCTGCTTTAGATTCTGATAGCTGTTCCTCAGATTTTCCCTATGGGGGTAACGGTAAAATTAGAATAGTGTGCAACAGGTTCAAAATATTAAGATAAAGAGGTAACATAACTAAATTGTGTGCTTGCGCTTTGTTTAAAAACTTCCAGCACTACTTTGTTTCCAGTGACAAAGCTCACCTTAGTATGTTCCTCCTCTGAATGCATGGAGTCTTCGTGGTCTCTGTATCCGTGAAGCTTTGCATCACCAGGTACAGAATCACAAGTAACTGCTGGCAGAGCAAGAGATTTTGAACTATTTCCCTTGCCCTTATCACTATTGAGGGTGTCCACAAGACCTTGTAATTCTCCCTTGTACATTTCATTCATTTCAGATATTATCTCTGGGGGAAGGTTCTTCAGGACCTCCAAATCAAGTTGGGATAATGGAGGCAGCTCGATATTGTGAACTACAGTAGACCTATCACTTCTAACGTTCACTTCTGCTGTATGTGATGGTCCAGATCTTCTCAAATCCTGCAGTCGACTAGTCCCTACAGAAGCTCCAAGCAGTCAATTCTCACTGAACAGAACACAGTGAACACTATGAAACATAGCTTTGCATGATAGCAGTAGTTGCCCAATACCTGCAACATCAACATTCCCCTGCATCTCACTGTGGTGTTTCTTGAGCTTGACAGCTGGTGAAGCAAGCCATGATTCAAGCATATTTCCTTGAGGTGCTTCATTGGAAAATAAGAACCAATAAGAACCATTAGGATCAAGGAGCTAAGTGCATACAAAATATGTCAAGTGCCAGAAACAGAAGCAGAGGCAGCTATGAAGATTTTTTCCTTTTCTTTTTTTTTTGGAAGGGGGGAGGGGGGATATCTACTGCTTTACCTTACTTAGGGAGGGCAGTGCTTGCTTATTGTCGAGATACTTCCTTATTAAATATTATTTTAGCATGGAAGCACTTGAGAACCAAAGGGCCAATATGTAAACTGTAAGAACTGTTGACTTTTGCATCAACGTACAGCATATGCGTCTTTTGATATTATTTTATTTCAGGCAATGAGGCAATATTAAACTAGTGTTTCCTTTATAAGAAAAGAAAGGGGATATGGCGGTGGACCGGTGGTTCTAGCATATGCATATCTAGGTTTCATCAATCAAATCCTTAAGTTGCTCTCAGCAATCAAGACACTGCTCTGTCTCTAAAAAGTAATAGTTCCTTCAGCTAGCATCAGTCTGAAAAGTAGTGCACCTTATACTTAGCATTCAGATTCAGCTGTTGTTACTGTTAAGTTTTAAGACATACTTTGCTCTGAAATGCCTATAATAAGATGAAAATGCACAAACAGCACACCTTTTATTATTTTATAGAAACAATGCTGCTTATTTATCACATCCACTAGACCACTATGGAAATCCGAAAAGTATTTTTACACCAAACCACATGGGGATAGAAATAATAAGGAAATAGAAAGAATCCAAATAGCAAAAGATACCTCCCCGACCCAAATCTGCATGCTCAAGCTTTGACAGTGACAGTCCAATTCCACGAACTTCCTTCACATCTGGGATGTGAGATTGCACAATTTAGTTATCAACACAGTATTGATGGAATGTTCATTAAAGGTCTGCAGCACATAAGGTGCATATAAGATATGGAAGAAAAATATATTGAATTTACCAAGACGGAGAGCTGAAAATAATTGTTTTGCAATTCGCTGAAGAGTGATAAAACTGTCAGTTGCACCTGCAATCTTTGAGACAGTACAGAGTAGTAAAGATTAGAATAGAAATCAAAAGAATGCACAATACACCTGGTAACATATCACATTTTTTGCATCATGGAAATTTAGAAGCAAATAATGCATATAAGAATGCGCACTTCATACTCATAATACAGGATAAACACTTAGCCTATGCATCATCACAATTACATACAATGATAACTTGATACACAACTACTAAAACGCTAAGGATATGTACTACTGTGCTCCCCTAAAAAAATTAAGTTCATATGCACCAGTGAACCCCATACCGTCATAGAACGACTCGTGGTTTCACAATCACCACATCCCATATACTTTATTGGTTCCCCAGCACCTTCCCTTCTTGTTTTCACCTTCAAGGCAAACATTCAGTTGATACCTAACTATTTTTTGTACAGATGAGTGAAAGAAAAGTATGTAGTCAATAGAAAGTAGAAACAACCTTAAGAGTAACAGTACGTCCCTGAACTCCACACCCCTGCAAGCGTAGAGAAACCTCCTTACAGAGATTGGTAAGAAAATGCTCAGCCTGCAACAAACATAGAAGTGATCAAATCACACATGAATTATGAAAAGGCTAGTGCTACAATGATACAGAACAGAGAAACAGAAAGGACCCACATCTTTGTTGTCATTAAATCTGACTCCCCAGTTGATTTCAGCACCCACAGATTTTGTTTCCTGCATTGTGTGCAGAGGACAATACTTTAGTAGAGCAACTAATTAGTATCACTAAACTTATTATCACCATATTGCCTTCCAAAGGGCTGGATGAGATGTTAGAACAAAAAAACAAAATATTATAACAACAAACAAATACCCTTCACACTGATGCTGGAGTCCCACATACCCAGAAGCATACTCTCCATCAATTTAAAATTTAATACCGATCATGAGGGGAAAAGGATATAATTCTATCAAGGTATGTTCAACTAATGAGCCAACAATACACAAAAGATGACATGCTTAATTCTGCAACCTGAACACAGAACTAACATGGAACTACAAGCTCCCAAATTATTATACATTGACAAAAGAGCAAATAGACCCACTAGCCCAACCTGCAGTTCCCAACAAACCACAGTCCACAGGTGTTCCTCTATACCATTATCATTCTATTTTAGTACATTCATCCTGCATACAGGATGTAGTCCACAACCATGCTGAGCTGAACAACTGATCCTGGTGCTATCCTCCTACCTAACATAGAAGCCAGGTGTTCAAATCTTCATTCCCGCACTTTTTCCTCAGCAATTACCAAAACTTTTCCACTTGGCAGCACTTTGTATGTGTATGCGTTAAGGCAACCGAAATGCCTTGATTAAAACTGGACGGTTCAAATTGTTATTTCTGAATCTATTTCTTCGATGTTCTTGGGAGCATGAGCAGATCAGTAGAGCTGCCTGCTCCAGGTATTTACATCCCATACACCAGTTGAGCGCAGTTTTCAGTAAAACAAAATAGGCACAGGCACTCACAACTGAAGCAATGGCTGAGATGCTCTTTTTTGTACCTGAACAGATCCAACAACTGAATGATCAATTCCTCTACAATAATTCCATAAAAGATCACCAGTCTTTTTTCCAAAGTCCTTGTGGAGGGCATCCTACAAAAGAAGCACTGGCATATAATAACCATATTTGGAGAGGCAGTTGAGAAAACATCAATATTCATCTAGACAAGAAATTATATATAATCCTAAAGAATGTGGTTGGCATTATGTGACCATCACACAGTATATGACCTAGACGATGTACTTATGACTTGTAAACAAAACAATTTTATTCTGCATTAGTAAATGCATTTAAAGTCAAGACTGGAACACAACTCTTTCCACGAGGAAAGGGGGCTGCTTTATGTTACACTACACAAATAGCGCCGACGAACCTTTGGAACATTGCGAAGTTGGCCACAATATTCAATTTCTTTGCTTTTCAGTTTAGATGAAACCGTATGACCAATACCAGGAAGTGCTTTGATAGAGAGACTACTCAAATAATCATCAGCCTGTAAGAGATACATGTTGCAGTCAGTAAATCGCATGTCCCTAACTCCTTATGAAGATTATGATATCAACTTATTAAGTAAGACAAGCTACAGCCATGTAGTACAAAGTACATCCTTTTAGAGGGAGTGGCACCACTAGTGATTTTCTTTAATCAGATAGGACTTCAAGGAATGACAAACAAAATTAGTAACTTAATTCAATACCCAACAAGCTCATAACCAACTCCCAGAAATAATATAACTAATTCAACAGTCAATATTTCATAGAGATATTTGAACAATATAGACATGATATCCAAACATCCCAGCTTATTTTTCAGGTCTCTTGGGAACAGAAGAATGTTGCAGGCAGTGTATTTTCTTCACCATTCCTGGGTCAGTACTCTTTTTTTCAGATGGGGCCTTAAGTAAGACTCAGCTAAATAGCCATTTAAGACCTTCTAGGCTCTAGGGTAGTTAAGCAGATTTAATATACCTAAGAAACTATTACAGATAAGATCTTACATATATCCTTGTTGCCTATATCAGGAGCTAACAGGACAATGATACCATAAGATTCAGTGTGTCCTAAGCTTGTTTAACTGTTCTAGAAAGCATTCATTAGCTGTGATGCTCTGTTTACATCAAAGGAATGAAAAAGTGACCAAATATTTGGTGCAATCATGAAAAAAAACCCTGAAACACATACCTAGAAATTTTCAAAATTTTGGAATGGTGCACATCCATAGTGCATTTATAGATGTACATTGTCACCCAAATGTAAAATCATTTTCTAAAAAACCATATGAAAATAACAAATTTCAGGTGCATATGTACTGTAAGACAATTTTGTCTTCTAGTGCACATGCACATGAATTTTGTTATATTCTTGTGAATTTTTGTAGACTGAGTTTGGAACTTTGAATCTCGACTTTTATGACAATGTACATCTATAGATGCGCTATGATGGGAATCATTTCAAAAAAAAAAAAGAATTTTGCAGGTATGTGTTTTCATGGTGATGCGGTTTGAGTTGAATATTTTCCTCAGAAAAATCCTATGGAAATCCTACATGCAATGAATATTCAGGTCCTCGTTCAAAATCACCTAGATGGAGCGGTTTGCATAAATATATAGAGATAACAGTGGGCACAGACATGCAGTTAGGACTTAGGAGCATGTCCATTAGCAACAGCATGCATATACCTTTTCAGAGGGAATAAAACATTGTCCATTCGGCTTTGCAGATCTGGTAGCTAACCGAGCTAGGAGCATGTTTTCAGCAATACCTGCACTAGCAGTACACTTTGTTGCATGAAAAATCTCACTTCTTATTCTCTGTGTTACTTCCTCAGGATTGTCATGTAAGCATTCAGTCATATCCAAAAAAGCTTCATCACAACTCAAAGCCTGAATTGTGGATAACATTGTCAGCACTGTAGGTGGAAATCAATAATAATCAAACTATGGGGATGTATCGCCAATGAAGATATGCTGTGTCAGCATGTATAGTCCTGGAGTGTACCTGAACCTTACTGCAATGTTTGTGCAAAGTACCATAGAACTGATCAGCAACCTACAAGAATTCGAGTCACTCAGATTCTCAAATTCAATTCAACAAAAGTAAAAGAGGAGTTAGCCATCAAATGGACTATCTTAAATTCTTAAAAAATATACCTCCTCATATGCATCAAAGTTATAAGGAACGATCATTAGGTGAGGGCACCGAGCTTTAGCATCTCTAACAAACATGCCAGCCTTTATCCCTGGAATGCACCAATGAGGATGCAACCTATGTTCAAATGTGTTCACATAAGAAAATTATGTCTCAATTAAAGGAAAGGAAAGTAACGGCACCATAATTTCGAGCCGGATAGTTTGCAGATGATATTTCTGCTGTTCCTTTAGGATTGTCCGAATGGCAAACTGCTACTGGTTTATCATGCAGCTCTGGCATATTTCTGATGACGACAGACACAAAAAAACAATCCTGGCAGAAACGTTATGTCAACAATCAAGAATTCAAGATAATTAAGTATAACACAAGCAACTCAAGCATATTCCTGAAGACAAACATTACCAAACTACGTCTTGGAATTGCAGAGTATGACAGCAGGAAAAAAAGGGCTTCCAATTAGTGATAAATTCAACTCGTAACTCACAATTTGAAACTACAATTTGGACTGAACCTTTCAAGCGTAAACCTCATTTCATGCACACCTGCTTGCATCTCTTTTTCACATAGAATCTGGCAACACATATCCTAGTTTATTGTTGAATGGATCAACAGTAGGTACTTGCATTCACAATTCAGCATTTGGTTAGCATTTTGTACAGTCATATTCCTCAGAAGGTCATTTGCTCTTTACAACTACATTATCAATCCATCACGATTACTGGATTCAATACTATATTTGAAATCCATACAGCAAACTAACCTCACTTCCTATTTTTTATGGCTGTTTAGCTTTCTGCAACTAAACAGGACGTGGCAGCAAAAGTAAATGTCCAAGAGCATAGAAGAAACTACATATCACACTCTTAGCTACAAAATAAAAGATTTCTTTGATAAGAATTCAACGTTCAAGATGCAGTTCTATATATCTATAGCTCACCATAGCACAAGATTACCATATCAATATGAATGATTGTTTTCTTCTTGCCTGAATGATCAGCACTTGACTTAATGACTTTAGCTTCCAGCAAATTAGAGAAGCGCTTTCGATACCGATTTCTCCATGTCCCAATGAAGTGCAGTCGAGAGTACTACAACACCAAACAAGAACATCAAATAAAACTACCAGTATAACCCAAAAATGCATGATACAGTCTACAGGAAGATATATGTGATGTCATCATGGAGTAGAAGCAGCAAAGCTTAGTAACAGAAGCTTTCAAAACATAAAATGGCAAATTTAAATAGAGCACCAAATGTGACTGACAAATCAGAATTTGCCATTTGTTCCAACTACATACCTTGAAATAGTTCTCAACAAAATTCGGATCTGTTAGGGTTGAATGTGGTCGGCCAGAAGGTTTAGCTGCACTTTTCTCCAATGGCAAGGACACATGACTGCCTGTAGAGCTTGTACTGCATAAATTTGAGCACCTTGACTTTGCATCAGGGGATTGAGGCACACCAAGGTTATCATCTGTGTCGTTACGGCTTTCTGAACAGGCAGTTTCACAATCATATTCACCCTCATCAACTGTGAAATCTCTGCTCTCTCTTTCTTCAGATGCTGATGCCTTCTGTTCATCCGAGGATAACGAGTCCTTTGATAACTCCACATTATCCATTGAAGCTTCACTTTCACAATCCCCACTTTGATACTGTGATCCCTCCTGAGCAGACGAAGATTGGAACTCAATATCCTTATTTTTGTTGTTTTGTCCCCCCTTGTGATGCATTTCATTTTGTTTCTCAGAAAAGAAAGAAGAAAGCTTCATCTGCTTTCGGCTTGAAGAACTATTCTGATTTATTTGATAAGGAGCACCTTAGTTAAAATAACAAAAACAAACGCATAAGAACATTTGAAGCCATGAGTGCATACAAGCTATGTGCTGTGTGCACTTATTTTAAGAGACTAATCTTGATATTCCTATCATAAATGAGGACATATGTTCACAAACTAAGCAAAATAGTGTAGGATAATGGTTTCACATAGAAGTTTACAAGTAGGCCTTCATAATAAAGCATAGTTATAAAGGATGGACAGAAATGTGGGGCAATCTATCTTAATCTAAGAAACAAATTATTAAGAATGTTGTGCTCATGGTTAGAATAAAACCTCTACCTCAGTTTCAGGTGAAGTTTGCAATCAGTGCGTATATATAATCATACAATGCCAGCTCAATAAACCTTGTTACCAACCAGTCTATTACAAGCAACATGTTCAATCTAGCTATAGCACTAGTGAAACAAAAGTTGCAATAAGGAAGCAGAAGATTTAGCACTGCACTGACTACAAAAGGTGAGAGAGGACAAGAGAAAATACAGTTGAGTAGCCGGTTCTCTGCCAGGGAATCCACCACCCATGCTGGCTTCACAACAGGAAGTCCCTTGCTGAATGCTCTGGATCAAACAGCAGCATGATCACCATAATCAAACTAGAAAGCAAAATAATGGCAACCCAGATGCCCTGTTCCGTTAAGTACCTCAGATTCTTCATTTTGCTATCAGGCAGGTTGCTGCAAACAATGTGTGTCACCGTGTGCCTGGAGAAGTAGTTGACAAACCGGCCTCCATTGTTCAGCATAATCTCTTTCAGCTCCTACCGAACCCCAAGCACAAAACAAACAGCCCAAAAAGTCAAACCGACATGATCCATACTGTTGCATCTACAGTAATTATTACATTGTTGGTGAGATAATTTGGTGCTGTATAAGAACCCTTGAGATGAGCATGAGCTGACGGCGCGCGACAGTCACCTGGCTAGAAGGGACTGTGAAGCCGTCGACGAAGATGGAGACCCCAGCGAATAGACAGCCGGCGGCCGCGCCAGAGATGGAGGCATCGGCGTCGAACTGCGCGGCGAGCTTGCTGTTCTTCGCGGCCATGTAGGAGCCAAAGTCTGCGAAGGGGGAGGAGGCGAAAGCGCGGCGAGGGTTTTTGGCGGGGTCGGGGTCGGATGGGGACCCGCTGCTGGCCTCATCCCTCGCCCGCTTCTGGCCTGGAGACGAGGCGGCCGCCGCCGAAGATGAGGGGGCGCGGCGGGCCGAGGAGGTGGAGCTCATGGCGGCCGGTAACGGCGGGGTGAGGCGGTGGCCAGTGGCCGGTGAGGCTGGGAGCGGAGGGGGCGGCGAGTCGGGAGCACGCGCGAGAGGAATGGTCCTTTTTTCCGGTCAAGTACTCAAGTGGTGGAAACGCAGCGGCGCGGGCTAGTGCGCAGTTGCTGAAACGGTCGCTGGCTCGCTGGACGGATGGGTTCGACGGCCCAGGCTTTTGGGCCGTATTATTTCTCGACAAATGTTGCCAGCAAAAAGAAAAGTCCAGATAGATGATTTCCAGCAAACAAAAGTCCGGATAGATGATTTCCGTTCGTACTACTGTGACCTACAATGAGCAAATATTGTCATTCTGGTTTTATTATAAACTAAATAATATTTAAATTTATTCCGCTCAAAAGTATTATTAAAATTAATTAGTTCTGTATAAACATATCAATATTTATAATACTAGGTAAATATCATTAAAGTTGTCATAATATATAGTTTCATAGCAATTCTATTTGATGTCATAAATGTTAATGATCTTGTTGATAATCTTTTTTATAAAATTAGTTAAGCATAAGATACTTGGACTTACAAGGTAAAACTAAAACATCATTATTTCTAGGATGAAGATAATATTAAATAATACTTTCACCATTCATTTATTTCCTTCATCTAAGCAAAAAAATTTATTCAAATATCTCCTTCATATTAGCTTGAGAGTTACCTCCATTTATTGCCTCTTTGTTGCTCATGGCTACCACTTATCTGTATTTATTGCCTCTTTGCTACTTATTAGTTGTTGGCTCAGCCCGAGATGATTAAATGCAAAGTGATTGTTTTTTGCTCTGTTCCTTGGTTATTGTGCCGAAGGCTAAAGCGATAGAGATAAGGGCCTGTTTAGATCCCAAATCTTTACATCCCAAAACTTTTGGTTGTAAACTTTACATTCAAATAGGTGTTTAAATGCTTCCCAAATTTTTTGGTCTGCAACACACAAGACACGGGTCCCTAAGCAAGTTTACACAGTTTTGGGGCTCCAAGGTCCCAAATTCTAAATCTTTACAGCCAAGTTTTACAAGCCCCTGTTTAGATCCATTCTTCCAAAAAGTGCTCATTTCTCCAAAAGTTTTGGTTGTTTGGCTGCATCTAAACAGAGCCTAAATTAATGGAGGGAGTATGATATGTAAGTGAAACCTGATGACATGAGAAGCGGTGTTGATTTCATCTAAACAAAACTAGTTACACAACCATTTTGAAAATTTGAGAACCATTAGATCAGTCTCAATGCATGTTTCATGGGAATGTCATGCACATTTAATAGGGTGTCACATAAGCAAAATTGCTGACTTGGCAGGGTCATTAAATGAAGGAGTTTCATTAGATGAGAGAGGAGTTTCATCCCTATAAAACTCATATGGCTCGGTTACCTAGTTTATAGTCTTGGTAACTGTGTCATAAAACTATGCATTGAGACTGCCCTTACACACATGTTGGAGGCGAACATTTTATTTCATCGAACGATCCTCCAATTTAGTTCACGCATTAAATGCTATGATTAGCTTATAAGACAAAAATTTACACCATGAATTAGAGAGGTGAAGGAGCTAGTTTGAAAGCCGACTTAAACAAATCTATATAAACATGTCACCTTTTAGAAACAACAAAATGGAACTTCATATTGAGGCTTGCCTTATGACTTTGAGATGTGGACGTATAAAAGTTTTTAAACAAACTTGTGAACCAGTTTCAATACGGTGTGTGCTAGGTGCACTAGCAACATAGAGGTAAAAGAGTATTTCAATAGTGATTAGTAGTAGTAGCACCAACAGCTAGTGGTCAGGTAAGAGTGTCAGTTTGCTCGTGATTTAGACTATCCAGCCATGGATTGACTTTGATTCAATCTCATTAGGTTGAAAAAAAAAAGAATCTCTAGTATGTGATTAGGTGATCTAGGGCGACTAAGAGCTTGAGCCAGAACATAGCTGGCACTTATATGTGTGATATATAGTCACAAAGATGTTTGCTACGACCAATTTCATCATGGTTACCATTTGATAGTTTCTTTAGTCATTTAGTGTCCATTTAGCACAACTCTAGCTTAAGCTCAGGTTAGATATGTAGTCTGAATACTAAATGAAAATAATTTAAATATCTATACACAAAAAAAAAATCAATGTTGCTAACATATCTCTAGCTTCAGATTCAAGGTTTCCTCGAGATAGGTAGCTTCAAGAATTTCACTTCTCCGAACAGGTATTTAAGCCTTAAACTAATTTGGCGTACAAGGTCACCGGAGTCATGAGAAAATACTGAGTTAATTTAAGGTTCCAAAAGCACGTTAAGAAAAATGTACTCCCTTCGTATAAGATTTAGAAGTTGTTTTGAACAAGGTTTGGATCAAACATTGATAATATAAATCATCAATAACTTTTAAATTATTGAGTTTGCAAATGTGAAAATTATATCAATAGATTTGTCTTGAAAAATACTTTCATAAAAATATACATATATTATTTTTTTCCTAAATATTTTTATAAAAATAAGAGGTCAAAATTGTGTTTTAGAGACCGTGTCAAACAACTTCTAAATCCTATATGGAGGGAGTACACCATGTATTTACAACCATCATTTGACTAATCCAGCCAGTACCATAAGTGCACTCACAATGTAGACTCTATCATAGAGTCTAAAGTTATTTATTACCTTGAACAATGTGGACTTAGAGTCTAAATAAGAGCAAGTATAATGAATGGCTGTAAGCCGGCGAAATATGACGTGGCAGGGAGTGTAAAGCAGAGAGAGTACAGAGCGGACGTTTCGCGAAACGGCGACCTGAAGTGGGCGGATATGCAGGAGCTCCACTTCCATTGGTTGCTCTATTGTTGTGCTAGCTCTGCACTGGGTGCATGTGCGGCAGCTGCCATTGCTACATTTAATTGGAATCCACGCTGAACTTTATTTCGCTCGCCGACGGACGGTATCATTATACTTGCTCTAAGACTTGAAGTCTTATTTTTTTCTACCTCTTTTTTCAATAAATATGTTGTCACATCAACAAAATACCATAAATAATATATAATTAATTGTCTTGGACTCTGTGATAAAGTCTTACATTGTGAGTGCCCTGGGTGGCTGGGTGTCTCTCTTTTTTTTGGTAATTGTTCTCCTTCCTCAAAATCGGTAGACTTGTCCGTTAGTTTTTTTTTTTTTTGACTTGTTGACTGTCTGCCAAATGTCATACGTATCTACGATTCTACGCTACAGCCTTTGTTTGATTGAGCGTGCAAGAAGCACTTCACTAAAAAGCTACACAAATAGAGAAAAAGTACATTCAGAAAACTATATCTGACCTAACTTATCTGTTTTTTTAACTTAAATGGGAGCGTCATCGTGGCCAGGAGAGAACACCGAAAACAAGTTACTAGTTGCAATTTCTTTGACTATATAAGCACCTTAGAAGTTATATCGCAGACAAGCCTTACAAGTTTATTTCTTCTATATGTATAAAAAAGTACACTTATACAGTTTAATCCAAAAAAATGCATTTCTTCTATATATATATACTAGATGTATAGATAAATTTATACACCCAAAAAAAGTTAAAATAACTGATAATTTAGAGCGACTTATAATTTATAACGATGAGAGTAAACATCATTAGATTCATTGTGAAGTGTATTTTATAATACGCTCCCCCTATTCTGACAAGGGATTGAAATGTTTAAAAAATTGTCTCAAATGACAAGGTATTCTAAATTGCTCAACTACATCCATGTGTGCCTGCCTTTTAACCCACATATATGCAATACCTTGTTGTAAAAAAAACTTACAACTGGCAGTCAAGCCAATTACATGTATGCATGCCTTTTGTAAACTATGCGTGACTAGAAAATTCAAGCAAATTGCTAACCAAACTAACTGATTAGTGAGAGTCAAGTTAGTGTTTTAACAAACTCCTTATTTAGTCATGAAAATGTTTGGGTATTTTTTAGAATGAAAGGCTACATTTATTTAGAATCATTAATCATTGATACTTTTTTTTGTAAATTTAGATTAAAGTATTTTGACTTTGATCATACATGTATTACATCCGTCCACAAAAGAATGTATCTATGTTATTCGTGTCCATTAAAGTAATTCAAGTTTGACCAAGTGTTAGTGTGAATAGTTCATATGTTATATCTCTCAATCAAATTACTACAAAAATATATTCCATAATTAATTAATATACTGATACTTATTTTATATCATAATTCTTACTGTTCTTTAGTATAACAAATTTAAAAGCATTTGAAAAAATAATCATTATATTTTTTTTTTGTAGACGGAGGAAGTAACGCTTTTATTGTTTTATTTATAAAAATGTGTATTTTTATTTGTTCTTAGTACGAAAGGGAGTAAACATTTGGGATTTTGACACTGTAGCATTTTCGTTTTTATTTGACAAATATTGTCTAATTATAGAGTAACTAGGCTTAAAAGATTCATCTCGTGATTTACAAGTAAACTGTGTAATTAGTTATTCTTTTTATATATATTTAATAATTCATGCATGTGTCGTAAGATTCGATGTGACGGAAAATCTGGTAAAGTTTTGAGGTTTTGGTGACAAGGTAAGCAGAGGCAAGTCGTATCGGCCAACTTTTATGCGGGCTCCAGTATGCCGGGCCGACTTCAGCTGGCGTAGTAGTAGCTAGTAGGCATATGCCCCGAGCAGAAAAGGCCACGGCCGGGTAGGCGTAGGCCGACACGACGACGCCCGACCCCGACCCCGACCCCGACCCCGACCCGCCGGGGAACGCTAGCGCGCCAACCAAATTGTGGCGGGGGCGCGCGGTGGGGCAACCGTCTCCAGCCAGAGAAACCGGAGCGACCCACCCCAACCACGGGGCACAACAGCTTACAGGAGCACGGCTGGCTGCAGCACGGCAGACGCGGCCGGAGGAGAAACCGAAGCGCAAAAAAGACCAAAAAAGCCAAGGAGAAACCAGGGTGCGGGGAGGGAGGGAGGGAGCCCAGCCCCAGAGAGAGAGCAGGGGAGGAAAAATAAACTAGTGGCCAAACCCTAGCCTGCCGAGCCCCCCCGCGTGCGCTCTCCGCCGCCCGCCCCGCCCCGCCCCTCCCCTCCGGTACGCGATGCGCCGGGCGAAGCCGCCGCAGCCGCAGCCCTCGCCGTCGCCGGAGATCCGGTACCGCGGCGTGCGGAGGCGGCCGTCGGGGCGCTACGCCGCCGAGATCCGGGACCCGGCCAAGAAGACCCCGATCTGGCTCGGCACCTTCGACTCCGCCGAGGCCGCCGCGCGCGCCTACGACGCCGCCGCCCGATCCCTACGCGGGCCCACCGCACGCACCAACTTTCCCAGCGCCGCGGCACCGGTCCCGCGGCACAGAGCCCCCTCCGCCTCCGCCGCCGCAGCCCCCGCGGCGGCGGCGGCGGCCACGTCCAGCCACAGCAGTACCGTCGAGTCGTGGAGCGGCGGCGCACCCCGCGCCCCCTCCGCCCTGCCGCGGAGCGCCGCCGCGCCCATGGAGGAGGACGACGACGAGGACTGCCACAGCTACTGCGGATCCTCGTCGTCCGTCCTCTGCGAAGACGCCTGCGGCGACGACGCGGCCGCGTCCCGCGCGCCCCTGCCTTTCGATCTGAACCTGCCGCCGCCTCTTGACGCGGCCGCTGAGGCCGATCAGATGGGTGCCCGCTACGACACGCTACTCCGCCTCTAGCTCGCGAGAACGGCCACGACGAATCAGAGGAAAGATCGACACCAGACCGCTTGTCCTTCTTCGGCTGCTGATCCGGTGGTGTTCTCTCGCTAGATGGATAATTCTTGCCTTTTTTCCCTTCTTTTTTTTCTTCTCTTTTTTGTTCTTTTCTTACCACCACGATGATGATGATGATGATTCGATATTATGTGAATAATTCAGTTATGTCCATGTAAGCTGTGAGGAAGGAAATCTGAGCTTTTCCTTATCTTTCTCTGGTGTGTTCGAGTCATATTGCTGCTGCTGCCCTTTCATTTGTTGGAAAGATAATGGAAGAAATCAAGAGAAATTATTTACACAGACCATTTGCTGCTGCCTTACCCTGTCTGAGCTCAGTTGAGCTGAACATGATTAGCTTATACTAATGTACTAACTGATTCATCTACTGATGTGCAAATCATATTCAATACATGCATTGCAAGTTACAAGGTTACAATTTGCAAGTGCAATTGGTAGTGCCATCTGAAAGTTCTATTCTAGTAAATACTTGGATTTGTTAAAATTATCTGAATATTCTAAGGCAATACTTGGATTATATTTTTGCAGTGCTTCTTCTTCCCTCAAGCCGGCTGATTCTATTGGTTTTGCTATTTCTTTAAGCATTGGATTAACAGTGACTGATCCCATTGATCATGTCATAAGCCAGCTGACTGATCCCATTGATCATATCCTGTGACCTTGAAGCCAATTCTTGAAGACTCGTGTTGTGACCCTGAAAAACAAATTCTTGAAGCCACTTCTTGGACAGCCAATGATGTAGATGAGTAGAGGTGTTTTGCGTAATTAATTGCCTGCTCGTCACAATGGTTATTATTTCTTCCAGAATGTCCCATTCTGATGTGTAAGGTGATGTGCAGCTCCTTCTCCTTGCATGATTGCCGCTCCTTCAGTGCAAGTGTAAAAAGGCCATGCTATATGTTTGTTTGATTAACTCACTTTCATCTCCAAACTTCAGTGCAAGTGTAAAAAGACCATGCTATCTGTTTGTTTGATTAACTGACTTTCATCTCCAAACTAGATGTCAAGTTGAACTGTACAATGCTGATATACATCATGTTTGATTTCCTGATGCTATCTAAGGTTGATGGATGATCTGGCTTTTGGCTTCTTACTTCTGATACCATTCCACTCTTCTTGATTGTTCTTGGTTGATTCAAAGGGAAGCGTTGGGTTGCACCCTTCTTGATTGTTCTTTGTTGAAAGGGAAGCGTTTGATCAAACCAACGGGAGGAAAAGTCTTGCTGTGTTGAATACTAGTACTATATTATGTCTATATATATTATGGAAATTCAGTAGACTGTTTTGTTTTGACTATGGAAATTTAGCAGATTATAATTATAATTTTGCTGTGACACTGGAAATTTAGTAAAGTACTGTATTTTGCTGTGACTGTCTATGGCACGGTGGTTGGTTCTGATTCGGAAGGTTTAGGATCTGCTTTTCATCCTGTGTCGTCACTACTGGCTTACTGCCATTTGGCAGAGAAGAAGAATCCGCTACGCTCTGTGCCGAATCTGTTAGGCAGGCAGAGGCAGGCGGGTGAACTTTTGGCGAGGAGAGACCTTTTTCATGGATCTTCTCTGCACCACCTGTTTCTGGATCCCTTTTGCCGCCTAGTACGTACAACTTGTGCGTGATAAATGTTCGTATCCGACGTGCGAAATAACCAGAGCAGCCTTTTCTTCGAGTAGAAAATTTTCATCGCGGACGAGAAAAGTTTCAGAGGAGCTGGGGATTGTTGAATTAGAAAGCTCCCAGCTGTTGTCGTGACAAGGGAACAAGCCTGGGCCTCGTCATGGGCCTCGGCTGGCCTGGGCTCTAAAGAAAGTCTTCTTAGATCCAGGTAGGCTAGGTGACCTCCCTCCACCGTTGCAACTGCAACGTGCCATCCCTTTTCAGTCTGAGTCGTGCTCCTGCGCTACAGAGCATGCATCTGGATTCTGATTTCTGAAAGGAGGAACTTGCTACTTGCATTGCACGAGGCCGTTTGGACTTTGGAGCCAGCCCCCCAAGGCAGATGGGAACATCAGTCTTTAACGGAGTATCTATATGAGAAACTCATTTTGGGTTACCTCACAATCCAAATATAGGTAATATCTCTTCTAAAAACTTATTTGTAGAAATGATTCTCTTTTGGGTCTTGTTGTTGGAGAAGATGTCGAATGAGTATTAAACCTTTTGCTTGTAGCACCACCTAAACATTGAATAAGTCTTGTATTTTGGGTGTTGTTATTGGAGATAGTCTAGCCGCTTGCCGGCTTGGGGAGTTGGGATCTGGCAAGGTGAGTGGTTGATGGTCACCAACACCGGCCACATATGTGCAGTGCAGATGCAGAGCCGGCATGCACTAGCTTTGCACCTTGCAACTTACCACCCCCGAAGCCGAATGTGACGGCCTCTCCCTCCCTCCCTCCCACGTTCCACCACCAAACGCGTGCGTGGGCTTGCCGCCTTGCCCGCCGCCGGTGGTGTCGGTGGACACCCACGCCGGGACTGGCTGGCCGCGCGATGGCAGGCAGATGGCCTGGTAGGTTTAGCTCACCTTCACCTAGCCGTTCCTGATCCTGCGTCCTTGGGGAGTCCAGCAGGTGAGCAGGTAACCACCCACCCTCATCCGATTGGCTATCCTTGCAGCCTAGTCGAGTTATTTATTCTTTTATAATCGAGTTTTTTTCCCTCTACGTTCTTTAGGTATTATCAGTGTGTATTAGCGGTTGCAAGTATATGGTTTATTGGACCCCGCCTACATAATATGCTGTTGGCCGTAAGTACCTGCATGCGTCTTCTTAAACTTCGAACTGACTTTTGGAAGAGAAAAATTCCTTTCAAATCGTCCTTTAATTTCATCTTTCAAAAAAAAAAAAGTTGTTTATGTTCAAAAAGAAAATTTTCCATTCATGCAGCATAAATGTTAATAACATGTATGTTTCAGATTTTTTTTTAAAAAAATGTATGTTTTAGGTAGCTGGAATTTGTGTTGTAGTGATCTTTCGAAAATTCGGCGTAGCAAGCTGCAATTCATGCAGTACACCGGTGCTTCACTTAGTTGATAAATTTGTGGGGCTGTTTCCTTTTTAATAAGGAAAAGAACATTGCTTTTAGGGACCGTTTTCAGATTCAGCTAAAGCAACTTTAAAAGGGCTTCTAAGATTCAGCTATAGTGCTTTTCAAATTGAAAGGGCTTCTAAGATCATTCTCGGACTCAAGTGGACTCATGTCTACTTGGAGAAGTCCTTTTAGTGCCCATCAACCTAACAGACCAGAGAGCTCTCCACCTAGCTAATACCTTTGGCTGCAAAGTTGGTGCTATGTCTTTTACGTACTTGGGACTCCCTCTTGTCACTACAAAGCCCACCCTGCAATGCAAAGACTTCACTCTGTCCAGGATAGAAGGCCGATTGGTTGGTATAAGCAAGTTCTTATCCTACCATGGAAGGCTAGTCCTTGTGAACTCTGTGTTCTCAGCCCTGCCAACCTTTTATATGTGCAGCCTATAATTGCCGCCCAAGAAAGAGACAAAAGTCCTACTAACTAATCCCGCTAAGTGGTGATTCAACATGGATTCTACATCTTCAAACCAGGCCAATTTAGGAGCGGCTTTGTGATGATGGAACCAACCGAGAGGAGAATGCCAAGCAAGCGCAGATTTTCAGAATACTTCTACGTGCCTTGAAGTGGACTCAAACCTCCACGCTCTTTAGCATGAGATTTTGAGTCTCAAATCATCAAGTAAATAGACGAATACCGCAAGCACTGCCTTTGTCGAGAAAAAACATACAAATGTTATGGGTGGAGATATGTAGATGAAGGCTAGAACTATGTGTTCCCGTCGAGGCTATCGAGAAGAACATCTAAATGTTTTGTATGAAGAAGAACATGTAAACTTAGGGTTAATCTACCATATAATCCAACCTGTTTGGATCACAATTAGATCTAGTTGATTATTATAATCACAATGGATGTAAACATGACCTTAGGCTCAAGTGGTTAGGCCTTTGCAGTTGAATTTATTGGTTGCTTTAGGCTTAGTGCATGTTTAGATCAGCTAAATCTAATAGGTAGCCTTAGTTCAAAATGGACTATTAGCTAAAACGTCTTATAACTTGGAACGGAAGGGGTAGATAGAACTATCAGCCCATGTGTGTTTACTTGGCTAATACTAGGTTCATACTTTTATAGCAAAATGGACTATTAGCTATTGCGCTAAGCTAGTGCGAGCTTAGCTAAATTTTTCTATGACTATTTTTTTATAACTATATACCAATTAATCTCTGGTATCAAACAGCCTCTTAGCTCTTTGCGTTTGCACAGGGGAGTAGTTCATGAGAACACACGAAAGAAGAAACTCAAACTGAAATTTAAAACCAACAGCCCGAATTTGCATTAATAGGTACATACACGACTCCTCCTCCTCTGCTCTCCAAAGTTCTCCATGGTACACTTTCCCAAGATCCGATCCATGACGGTTCCGACGCCTAGTAGCAGTTAGAACGAACGAATCACTCGAGCTGCGCGTACCAGATCCCCTGGATCTTGACATCCTTGGGCGCCTTGGCGCCGAGGTCGGTGTCCGACGGCTGCACGCTCTCGAAGACGCCGATGACCTCGCCGGTCTCCGGGTTGCTCTTGGTGACGCTCAACGTGATGTTGCCCGTGGACGCGGCGGCGTTCTTGATGTTCTCCTTCAGGAGCTCCTCCTCGTCGCCTCTGCCTCCGGCGGGGAGCGCGACGGCGTTGTCGTACCCAGTGGAGCCACCACGGCCCTTGGGGTCGAGGAAAGAGGAGCCACGGTAGCTGGGCACGAGGAATGGCCCGCCGAAGCTCTCGGGCTTGCCGGTGGCGACGAGCTGCTTGACGGTGAAGAGGAACGGCACGCGCTCGCCTCCCGGGAGCTGCACGGTGACGGCGGCGTAGTCGATGCCGTCCTTCTCCTCGAACTTGAGGGTGCCGTCGGAGCCGACCTCGAGCGGGCCCTCGATCTCGTCCAGCGTGTAGGTGAGGCGGGTCATGAGCTTGGTCTTCTGGAACTCGGGCGGCGCGTTCTTGGCGATGCCCTCCGCCTTGACCGTGAAGGACGTCGGCTCCAAGCACAGCTTCTTCATCTGGTACTTGCCGGCCTTGAACGGGAACGCCTCCACGCCGCCGTCGATGGTCGGGCACTGGTTCGCCGTGCCCGTGCCCTTCACCTCCATGTACGTCAAGCTCTGGATCTGGTCGTAGGTCAGCCTCCTGGGCGTGCCCTCCGCGCTCGCGCCCTGCACACACCACACACACGCACGCGTCACCATCAACCTCGATCGATCTTGAAGAGCAGGCAGGCAGGCAAAGGCAAGCAAGCTTGCTGATAATGCATGCATGCTTATGCTTATGCTTATGCTTACCGAGACGAGGAGCGCAGAGGTGGCGAGAGCGAAGCCGGCGAGCTTGGCGGCGTCGACGCACTTGCTGGCGACGTCCCTGATGTCAGACTGGAGGGAGCAAGTGATCCTGGCGGCGCCGGCGTCGACGCCGAACGCCCTGGCGAGGTGCGACGACGGCCGGGACGGCAGCGAGGCGGAGTGCGCCCGGCCGCCGATCTTGGCCGGCTGCATCAAGGTGGCCGCGGCTTGGAGCGAGGCTGCCATCGTCGTCGTCGCGGCGGTGTTGCTGTTGCCTTTTTTTTCCCCCTCTGGTGGGGCGTGTCGTGAAGGGCGTTTTGTGAGGGCGGGAGAGTTCGTTATCTACGCGCAGCTCAGCGGAGGCCACAGACGGAGGATAAGAGCAGCGGATAAGGGGTCTCCTCCCATTGGTGACTTTGGGCTATGGTGATGCCGGGTGCACACGTGGCATGTCCAGGTGCCACTCCTCGCTGGCACTTGTGGTCGTGCTGGCTGGTTTTGGTTTGTAGGGACCACTGGAGAAGGATCTCCTCTCTTCCTCAGCCTAATCCCCATGGTCAGACCATGGTATACAGTTTTTAGGGGAGCAATTAAAGTTTATTTAATCAGTTGGATAGTAATTACATCTTGGTGAACAATGCAATTGGGATGTCAAATGACAGAACCAGCTGCAGAACTTGTCAAGTATCTAGCAACAAGTTGTATATTTGTTGTATCATCAGCCAAGCTTATCATTTCTGAAGTTTCTGCCTCACACATTCTGGGCCCAAAATTTCTTGAAAAGCCATATTAAATCCCTCCTCTTTTTTGAACCTTTTCTTATCCTCTTTGCAACTGATTTTTTCCCTTTTCTTTGATAGTACCTCCTGTTGCAACACTATAACTTTGAAACAGTTAGGTTAGTACCCATCAGACAATGAGACACCTAAAAGTATATAGACAGATAAAGATTCCTAAAGGCTAAAGAAAGAAAGAAACCGCCCTTTCTATTATTTACTAAATCATACTGATTTCCCACAAAAGGGATGTAAGGAGACTTAGGTGTGGATATGAAAAAAACTAGCCTTTCTAACATATACACAACAGAAATTCAGTAAGTCAAAGAAATTGTGGAATTGGCAGTGTTGTGGACTAAAAAGAACAAACCAAGATTAACAAAAAAAAATGTGCATCATTGGCTCACCTTTGAATTTTGTGGTTCTGTTTCAATAGCATCCTCAACTTTTGGTTCTGAACTAGAACCTAAACCAAGCTTGTTATTCGTAATATGAGTCTACAGGCTCGAACTTTCCCTGCTCCACAAACAATTGAGGCTAGCGAGTACGCAATATTAAACAAACAGTACATAGCAGTTGCACGAATCTACACAGTATTGTGCCTTGGTCAAGTCTGAGATAATCATAATTCCTTGAAAAAGATTGCCAAAAAGAAACTCTTGATTAAAACTCAACATTGAGAAAGATATCTGCGTCAGTCACAACTAAACTACACTATTACTTACATAGCCTTTATGGACATTTGTAGTTACCAAAATAATAGGGGTGGGTAGAAAGCTTTTGGGTAACAAATTATTTTCTAATTTGTTTGCCCTTTATAGTGTATATATAGATAGATTTTTTCATATTACACACACACACACACATATGTGTTTTAAAAAAAAAAGCTAATGTGAATTCCCCATCAAGAATTCATCTCAAAACATACATTCTCCACCTTGCGGCCCAATAACGGCCCAACTTCTCCCCAACCAGGCGTCGAGGCACATGACTGTTTGGTTAGAGGTCTCCCAGGCAGCAATTTCAGCCCCAGGCCTCCAAATTTGGACGCTTGAGATTCATGCCTGGGCCAGGCAGCTTTGTCTGGGCTGAAACCAAACAACACATCGCCCCGCTCAGACGTTTCTTCCCTGCTCTCCTGCCGTTGTCCCCAAGCCCTAGCCGATCGGTGCCGCGGCTCGCCTGAGCTGGGCAGCTGCAGGCAGAGGGCGGCTCCGGCGTCGACGGGCGGCGAGCAGCGTGCGCAGGCCCTCTTTCAACGTAGATGTGTTAAAAGTTGAGAACTTATATGCTAGCAAAGATCTTCATCGCTGACAATTCCTCTTTCGACGTAGCATAATCTACACTTCCTCGGCCCACCATCTCCTTTACGTTCTCTGTGGTAGGCAAGAAACCATGTTGTAGTAAGACAAGTTATTAGTTCATTACTGGTCATTCGAAAATTTGTCCAAACACTGAAGATCAGATATATATATAGGTCTGAACTCTGAAAGCATCAAGGCCATTTCGTCTCTGAAGTTTAGACGATTTCAAACAGTGGACGGCGCTGTTGGATGAGAGAAGGCCCTGGGAGATGAGGTGCTGAGTATCTTAGAGCAACTACAGCCCACCTTCTAAACAAGTCCTTATTCTAAATCTAGAGATTTGATAAAAAAAATCAACTCCAACCACTTTCTATTTGTGCTCCTATTTTCTATGCCCTTACAAATTATAGTTTTAGCCCGTCACATCGATAACCTCCTATCTAGTGGGTCCCATCCACTTTCCTCTCCCCACCCATAAATCAAGATAAACATTACAAATGGTGGAGTTGATGTAAGATTTGTCAATGACAAGTGGGTCCCATGTGATATAAAGACTGGGTGTGTTTCTTTTCATTGGAGTTGTGTCTTAATTTGAGCTCCTACTTTTTTTATCATAGTCTGTAAATAAAAAAGTTTAAGAACTTAATTTAGAGACTTGGGTTGGAGTTGCTCTTATCAAAACACGGCTAACCGATTTGAAGAAATGTATGCCTGCTACTGCTTGATGCGGTAAGAAGGCAGGCAGGCACTGAAGCTGTGAGAGCCGTGTTGTTGCCCCTCAGCGTGGGGGATCATCCAGCAGAGGCAGAGGCACGGGCACCAACACTGGAGTCCAATTTCGCGATGGCACACTCAAGCCTCTGAAGCATTCAGTCGAACAGACAGTCTGCGTGCAACGTTATTGCATTGAGTTCAACAGAATTACGAAGACATGGATGCGTAGTAGTACTCTTACCATTGACGTGGTTATTATCGACGTATTTGTTGGTTATTACAAGGAGCCAACATCAACATGGAGCGGAGAGTACGAGGACCCGTTGGGCCGGGCCCGCCCACGCCATTTCTCCACGCTCTCCACCGCTGGGCTGTCAGTCTATTTGTGAGCTTATTAACCAAATTAGTTAGGCCTTGTTTAGATACACCAAAAAAAACCCAAAACTTTATAAGATTCTCCATCACATCGAATCTTGTGGCACATGCATTAAACATTAAATATAGACAAAAAATAACTAATTGTATAGTTTATCTGTAAATCACGAAACAAATATTTTAAGCTTAGTTGCTTTATGATTGAATAATATTTGTCAAATAAAAACGAAAATGCTATAACGTCAAAATCCAAAAAGTTTTTGGATCTAAACAAGGCCTTAGTCATTTAATTTTGCAAGCCTTTTTACTATATATAGTATTCTCTACAGTTTTGATCTTGCAGCCACAGCCGCATGTAGCTGAAGTGATCGGATATGTAATTTTAGCATTTTATTTAAAATTTCGCTGTGGGAAGGCTCTGGGACTGGGTTTCACTCGCGCTTCTGGACGGCCCGATCAAGATCTGATGGCGTGGTGAAAAGGGGGGGAAAAAAAAAGAGAGACTAGGACAGACATGCCATGCCGCAGGGAATCTCTCTGCAGCGCTGGGCAGTGGGCACTGCTGCCCTTTTGTTGTTTGCTGACCAGGGCGTTCAATTTTTAAAAAGAGCGCAACTTGTAGGGCCTCGCGCCGTTCCGTTCCGTACTGTTCTTTTAGACTTTTACCCCCGAAAATCACTGGGGGGGTGCTCGGATCCCCCGCAGTGCGTGCGCCGCCGTGCCGTGCCAAAGGCAAACATGGCGAGGCAGAGCACGAGATGATTACCTGACGATGGTCCCGTCTCTATAGTTGACTTTGCACCACAACATCCACATCGATCGCTGCTGCTGTGGCCCGTGGCTTTTCAGTACGAGTAGAGTAGAGTAGAACAGAGTAGAGCGCCCCCAACGACAACTACGAGCAAGCACGCCATTTTCTGCGCCAAATTATGTAGGAATATTTTTTTTCATCAATTGTTGAAGTGTATATTTGTTTTGTATCGAAGGGTGGGTTGACGCATGCTCCATCATCCAGCTTGCTAAGCGAATGAGGCCCTGTTTAGTTCACCCTAAAAATCAAAAAGTTTTCAAGATTCTCCGTCACATCGAATCTTGTAAAACATGCATGAAACATTAAATATATACAAAAATAAAAACTAATTATACAGTTTAGCTGTAAATCACGAGACGATTTTTTTGATCTTAGTTAGTCCATAATTAGATAATATTTGTCAAAAAAAACGAAAGTGCTACAGTACCGAAATCTTTTCACTTTTCCGAACTAAACAAGGCCTGATTGGGAGTTCGGACCTATCACTGTCGCATGTTTGACTCATTATTAATTAATCGACGCTTGTTCAGTTGTTGGGACCTTAAAAACTAAAAAGACGAGACCACCAAACCCCTTGAAGTATGGCCTTGTTTAGTTCATAAAAATTTTGGTTTTTGGCTACTGTAACATTTTGATTTTTATTTGATAAACATTGTCCAATTACGAAATAAATAAACTCAAAAGATTCATCTCATAAATTACAAATAAATTATGCAATTAGTTTTTATTTTTATTTATATTTAATACTCCATATATACGACAAAAGATTCGATTTGATATGGAATCTTCAAAATTTTTCCGAAACAAGGCCTATATCTTCTGTTCGGCGAGCATGACGTTGACGCTTTCAACATTACACTAACGACCGCGGGGCAGAGTCTTACCTTCAAAGACCTAAATCCAATTCCACGATCGTTCACCAGTAATGAATCCAACGAACCATCAGCTACTACTGCAACTTTTTTATATTTAGAAATGATAATTTTCGCAACTTTCCATTTTCAAAAGGTAACTAAGTTATACATATATGTTATAGAACATAACTTATTTCTATAAATTATGCTAACAACTTAGTATAACACTTTGCGAAACTTATCACCATATAACTTACAACGTATGCTAAAACTTTGAAACACAAAAGTTATAAACATTTTTTATTTTTCTTTTGTCTTTTTTTCTCTTTTTATTTTTTATATAAGTCTATCAATTTTTCCTTTTTTATATGCTGTCAACCCTTATTTTATTTGGGCGATCGTTCACTTAGATTTGATGTAACAAAGGTTCAAACTACCTCCCATTCTAGCGTGCTTTTCCATAACCACCGCTGATGTCATAAAAAAGTAAAACATTTATTTTAAAATACTAGATGTAAATTTTAACCATATAATTTGTAATTATTAACTTTTTGCACGTAACTTTATGTCTAACGTTCTGTACGCAACTTTTATATCTAACTTTCTACGTGTAACTAGTAGATATTAACTTATAATTATTATCTTTTATATCTAACTTTTTGCAAAGCTATTTGATTTATTATATTTTGTGCTTAACTTACGGTTATTACCTTATATGTTAAAATTGATTTAATTAAATTATATGCTTAAGTTTTAATTGTAACTTTTTTGAACGTTCGCTAAATTGTCTCGTCATAAATTATGTTGATAAACTTGTTCTATAAATTATTATAGATAAAAGTTATGCGTATAACTTTATCATGTAGTAGGTTATATGTATAAGTTATGTGTGTAACTTTGTCATAATGAAGGTATATGTTAAAGTCGCGTATATGAGTTATCCATAAAAGTTTGTTTCATAAGTTATATGTAAAAGTTGTGAGTACAATTTTTCAAAAAACAAAAGTAGCGATTTTTTTTGTCTAAAATAGAAAACTTTCCAAAAATAGAAAATTGCCGGATTTCTTGTTTTATTAAAAAAAGAAAAGTCGTGGGGGCTATTCGTTCATTCACTAGCCACTGTTCTTATGGCTAGTTCTACTAGTTTACAAAGTCTCAAGTGATTCAAACAAATACAGACTTGTACACTGAACTAATAATCAACAGCTACAAATAGTCCTAGTTCGTATCCAAGTCAGGCCTTGTTTAGTTTGCAAAAATTTTCAAGATTCTCCATCACATCGAATCTTTGGTCGCATGCATGGAGCATTAAATATAGATGAAAATAAAAACTAACTGCACAGTTTACCTGTAATCTGTGAGATGAATCTTTTGAGCCTAGTTACTCCGTGATTGGACAATGTTTGTCAAATAAAAAGAAAATGCTATAGTACCCAAAAACAAAAAAATTTGCGAACTAAACAAGGCCTCAGTATTGAAGATCTAATAGAACTATTTTTTTTCCTTTTCTTTTTGAATGGCCAACAACAAAACATACACAAGACACATAAGAAAGAGCTAATACCACTACTGGGTGTCCATGAAACTTTTAGACAAGGGATCCAAACCTCACCTACCTAAACATTACCGTAGTTCCCAAATTAGGCCTTGTTTAGATGCAAAATTTTTTTGGATTTCGCTACTGTAGCAATTTCGTTTGTTTGTGGTAAATATTGTCCAATCATAGACTAACTAGGGTCAAAAGATTCGTCTCATGATTTACAGACAAACTGTGTAATTAGTTTTTATTTTTGTTTATATTTAGTACTTCATGCATGTGCCGCAAGATTCGATGTTACAGAGAATCTTAAAAATTTTTAGATTTCGGTGGGAACTAAACAAGGCCTTAAACTAACAACTGTCAACTGTTGTTCAATAACACAGACCTTTACAGCGAGCATCACATTTTCATCCCGAGCCAAAATCCTTGAAACGCCCAAACAGTACAGCGGCCACCAACCTTTGCACACTCCACAGTCACTCATGTCTGTCTCCCCCACTCATTAAATACACCCGCACGAGCCCCACCACACTCTCACTCACGACACTCCACACTCCCAGCAAGCTAGCGAGCTCACTCTCACTCCCCTGCTCCGCGTGAGCGACGCCCCCAGTGCCTGCGACCGAGGCGGGGGTGGCCAGGCGACCGACCAACCATGGCAGCAACAGCAGCAGCAGCAGCAATGCGCGCCGTCGCCGTCTCCGCAGCCGCGCTGCTCGTCGTGGCGTCGTCCTTGGCCGGCGTCGCGTCGGCGGCGACGCTGGCGCTGTACAACCGGTGCGGGGAGACGGTGTGGCCAGGCATCCAGCCAAGCGCAGGGAAGGAGATCCTAGCGCGCGGCGGTCTGCAGCTCTCCCCGGGCCACTCCACATCGATCCGTCTCCCCGCGGGTTGGTCGGGGCGCGTGTGGGGCCGTCAGGGCTGCGCCTTCGACGCCTCAGGCCACGGCCGCTGCGCCACGGGCGACTGCGGCGGCGCGTTCTTCTGCAACGGCGCCGGCGGCGCTCCGCCCGCCACGCTGGCGGAGATCACCCTGGGCGCCACGGCCTCGGCGCAGGACTTCTACGACGTGAGCCTGGTGGACGGGTACAACATCCCCATCGCGATGACGCCCGTGCACGGCTCCGGCGCGCACTGCGTCCCCGCCGGCTGCGTCAGCGACCTCAACCGCGTGTGCCCCGCGGGGCTTGCCGTCCGTGGCGCCGGCGAAGGCGGGAGAGGCCGCGTCGTCGGTTGCCGCAGCGCCTGCGCCGCGTATGGTGCCCCGCAGTACTGCTGCACGGGGCAGTTTGGGAGCCCCCAGCAGTGCAAGCCCACGGCGTACTCGAGGCTGTTCAAGTCGGCGTGCCCCAAGGCCTACTCGTATGCCTACGATGATCCGACCTCCATCCTCACCTGCTCCGCCGGCGCATCCTACGTCGTCACCTTCTGCCCGCACCACCGCTGATGAGCTGCTGGTGGATCCAATCCCATTCCAATAATCCGTAGAAGATAGTATAGGGTAACATCAATGGCGGTGTTGGGTTTTGCGAGGTCGATGAGTTTAGCTGTGGCCTGACTGAAGGCTGCTGTTCTTGGTTTCGTTTTTATTCTCTTTTTTTTTTCCCAGCTGGTTGGTATCGTTTCGTCGGATCTTGTAGTATCGTATCGTGTCGTGTCGTATGGTCGTAGTGTGGTCTACCACTGGTAGTCCGAGATCAGATGGGGGGTATATCAGTGACTCAGTGTATCTCAGTATATGGGAGACGGGGGTATAAGTATGCTAGAAGCACTGCATTTTCCACTCTGAACTTCGACTTCAGCTGCTTATTATCATCCTATTCTGCATTTGATATCTTGGGAGGGTGTTTTCTGGCGTGCGTTCATTCATGTGCCTCCATCACGCGTTCCGTCTTCAGCTTCCCTCCCTATAGGATCCGTGGGGCAGGCGTGCAGCTGCTGCATTTTTCAGATCTGCAATCCTGAACAGTTGGCATTCTTCAGATCTGAAGAAATCGGTGTGCACACTGCACAGGCAAAAAAAAAAAAAAAAAAACAAGGGGGCCGGGGGGGGCGGGCGGGCCGGGCCCGGCCCCGCGCCCCACGCCCGAGGAGAGAGAGGGAGGGGGGGGGGGAGGCGGGCGCCCCGACACA
>Ga0182004_10000039_pt1 | contig 44160 bp, 34 predicted proteins | sample Sormic07211540_1_FD_120479 | JGI IMG/M metagenome (GOLD analysis project Ga0182004, IMG submission 120479) | Endophyte microbial communities from Sorghum bicolor roots, Mead, Nebraska, USA - 072115-40_1 MetaG | ecosystem: Host-associated > Plants > Roots > Unclassified | place: USA: Nebraska...
CCTTATAATAAATTTTAATTTAATAAAAAAAATATTATTTTTCCTATATTTTCATGAGCACAAAAATACAAAATTAAATAATTTTATCTATATTTCAAAAGGAGTAAATTTTAGAGTGTTACAGCAGCGGACCGGAGCCTACGTACACTACAACCGCGGCAATCTGCCACGCCCGGAGATGAGATCGATCTATCCCTGCGCCACCGCGCCAGGCATGGACGACGGAGGAGAGGACGACGCCGCATTCTCGCCTCACCGCCCCACTCACTCCCAGCAAAAAATTTAGAAGGCGCATAGAAAGCAAAATGATTTTCATCACGAATCAATTTCTACACCCTCAATAAATTCAACTTTCATATTAGAAGCTCTGTTGTACACTTACCCACAAAGCAAAGAGACTGACAAATTAGGACTTAAAAGTATACTAACTACCAAAGCTTCTTTCAATGCAAACAGCTGTACGGCTTTGAACATGACGAAGCCTAGATCTTAACACCACTTTCCCTTCATCATTCACAAACCTGCACACCAAATTTTTTTTATGTGTTAGTATAATTGTAGACATAATTGTAAAAAAAAAAAAAACTAGGCAAAAAATTGCAATTGTGGAGTACTAACCTTAGAAACACAGCATTTGATCCTTTATTGATACATCTTTAGACTCATCAATAAGCACTAATAATTTCTACCTCGAATCTCATCCATAATGTCAGTTGTGACTTTCTCTGCACAAGCTTGTGTAAGGTTCTTTTGTATATAATGAGATGACATCGGCAATTTTTTTAGAACCTTTGTCATATGTGTCGTTCACTATCTCAATCTTATCTTTATGCCAATCAAACATCTCTTTGAATGTACCCTAGTCAAGGGAAGTAGAACTCTCACAATCTCCAAATAAACCCGAATCATACAAATTCAAGCTCAAATTGACCATGCATGCCACTCAAAATCGTTCGCGCAACTATGAAATCGACCTCAAATGAACCATAGCGGCAAAAATAGATCTATGCTGTTTCCAAATGAGCTTCTGTGGCAGTGTTCCTCTACCCCTTCACTCATAGTCACCGACAAGCTCATCGTTGCAAATTAATTCAAATGGACTTCCCCGCTATCAAATCGAATTCACTATAGTATGCCATAATTGGGCTCATCTCCCCTAAATTGAGCAGTTGTCTCTAGCTTGGCTAACAAAGGGCGGTCAATGGATATTAGAATTATTATGTTTGGGAAGCAATGGATATTGTTGATTCCTCGTTCCTTTTGATGGATTCTCACTTCTAACTTGTTAGCCACAATCCACTGTCACAAATTATAGGTCATTTTACTTGCATATCATATATGCCTAAATACATGACAAAATATGATATGTCTTTAGATACTTAATTAAAATTGTGTATCTACAAACCTAAAATGACCAATAAATTAGAATACAATGAGGCCTTGTTTAGTTAAAAAAAATTGCAAAATGGATATTGTAGCACTTTCATTTGTATTTGACAAATATTGTCTAATTATTGACTAACTAAACTCAAAAGATTTGTCTCGCAAATTATATGCAAACTATACAATTAGTTATTATTTTTTATATTTAATGCTCCATATATGCGCCACAAGATTTGATGTGACGAGAAATCTGAAATTTTTTACAAATTTTTTTAAGAACTAAACAAGGCCTGAGTCAACTATATTTCCTCCTATAACATCTTGGCCTTATTTATTGCCAAGTTTACGTGATATGATAGTTGAATGCTCAGCAAGGAACAAATCTAGGGGTGAGGCAGGGAGGGGGCTCATGCCCCCTACCAGGCTACCACCACTTATCCATGGAGCCTCTAGAGTCTCTCTAAGAATTTTTTTTGCCACACTGATTTGAGAAGGAGAGGGCCATGGAGGTTGAAGATGAACTTTTAGAAACCATATGCACTTGACATGAATTGCAATCCTACCACGGAATATGACATATTGCATTGGTAGCAAAAGGTAGCCATAAGTTTTCACTCGACTAAATATTGGTCTCACTAGATTCGTTGATCCACGACATATAAATAATCTTAATTACCACAGTAAGGAGTGATAACTTTAAACGAGCTTATTTTTTTTCTTCCATAAAAGCAGTTCAAATACGGACACAATGCTGAACTGCTGGCAGGATGAATGACATATTGATGTCGGGGTAGAATAGTATATATGGCTAGCTTTCAAACGAAGCGAAAAGTACTATCTCTTAGCGATTGATACTACCTCCGTCCTAGAAAAGAATGCAACTATGAGATTCGTGCGAACCAACTTGTCCAAAGTTTGACAAAGTTCATAGTGATTAATATTAACATCTATGTCTCAAACAAGATTTATTATGAAAATATATTTCGTTACTAATCTGTTGATACTTATTTTGTATTACATGTTATTATATTTTTATAAAGTTAGAATCATCGGTAATGAGAATTTTCTTTTTCCCGCCCTCTTTGTGCCACATGTATCCTAGCAGGCCTGCTGACGTGCGATACGAGGTTGTTCGACCGGGGAAAACGCGCGCGGTGCTACCCTTCCCCACGGCTCACGCGTCGCTTGTGCCCGCTCACATCGTGTCTGCAACTGGATAACCAGAGACAAAACAAAACCCACCGGGGCACACCAAAGTGCTCGCTAGCGGCATGGATCATCCATTCCTTGTGCGTGCAGCGAGCAGCCAGCCAGCGGTCGGCCCGGGCGCCGCCGTACTGGCCCTATCTTCTATCCCCTTGCTGCTGGTTGCTGCTGCACGATTCGCTGCAGGATCCGTGGCAAGCAAGCGCCGGGCCACAAGCTTCCGCAACGGATTGGTTTGGTTTGGGCGCAGAGATGCACGACGAGGCCCCCGCCACCCGGCGCGGTTCCTGTGCGCGGCCAACATGCCTAGTAGGGCCTCGCCCCCAACCCGGCCGGCCACTTGCACGCGGACGAGAGACGGACGGGGCCGGCGGGGGACGGCCGTCGCGTCGAAGCTTGGACGCCAAGCATGGCCGCCGCGTCTCTCCGCGCTTGCCTCGCGGTTCCACGGTCCATAGTGGATGCCTGGATTGGATTGGATTGGATTGGTTTCAGAAGCAGCAAGTATTATTATTACGGGCAATGATTAACGCGGGACAGCAGCGCTTACTTTCTTCGCCTGCAACTGCCAAAGTGGGGAGTGACGAACTCGTGGGAGGTCTTTCTTTTCCTGCAAGTCGGACGAAGTCATCAAAAAATGAAAGCTCTTTCAGAATCGATGCAACCTTCGAATAATTTCGACGAGGAAATTACCATAGATGTTGAGGAGAAGGGCCACCGTTTCGTTTGGACAAATCGACTGATAAACCTTTATATTACTCTAATAAAAAAAGTTTCGTAGTTAATGATCGTGCATTTGAAATGTACTACTAGTAATAAGTAAAGTAAGGCGGTACAGAAACACATCAAGCTAATGACACCTTTCTTTCATCATTATCTCTAACAAGAGCAATAACTGGAGCACCACAATAGCCTTTAAAAAATATCTGTATTTTTTAATGAAAAAAAAGTACTATCAGTATTGATCACCCGCAGGAAACGCGGCAACCTCCTCCAATCCAAGGTCTTGTTTAGTTCCGAAAACCGAAAAGTTTTCCGAAGTGTAGCAATTTCGTTTTTATTTGACAAACATTATCTAAATATAGAGTAACTAGGCTTAAAAGATTCATCTCGTAATTTACAGGTAAACTGTGCAATTAGTTTTTATTTTCGTCTATATTTAATACTCCATGCATATGGCGTAAGATTTGATGTGACGGGAAATCTTGAAACGATTTTGATTTTTTTGGGTGAACTAAACAAGGCCCAAGTAGTCTGCAGTCTGCAAAAGATCTGCACAGCACAGGCATCAGGCATGCGAGATGGTCACGCCGGCCGCGGCCGCGGCCGCCGTCTCCCCTGTCACCTGCTAAATACCCAAACCACCCATACCGTCTTCAGTCATCAGCGGCTTTGCCACTGAACGCAGCACGCCACGCCACGGCACTACAGGCCACGAGAGGGTAGCACGGCCATTTCGCATTGGAGACCACACGGCGGTGGGACACGTAGGATAACGTTCGGCACAGACCGGCAGGCGCAGCCTCGTTTCCGTCCGCCATGTCATCGCCTCGCCCGCGGCTCCTTTAAAACCCGGTCCCCATCCTCGTGTTCTTCCGAAGAGATCAACCCCACCAGAAAATAAATCTGTCAAAAAAAAAAGAGAGAGAGGAGAAAACCCTAGGCGCACCGATCGAAGAGGAGTGCATCGCCGGCGACGGGTACGTGTATGCCTGCGGCGATCCCCAGAGAAGGCCAAGACCGACGCCTCCTCGAGTGACGCTGCCGCTGCCACTCCTACTGCCGCCGAGCCCGATCCGCTTCTGTACTGTGCTGACTGCTGATATGAGGGCCGCGCAGATCGATCCGTCCCTCGCCGCGCCGCCCAAGTCGCGGCTCAAGCGCCTCTTCGAGCGCCAGGTGCTGCGGGTCTCGCCGGCCGAGCGCCTCCCGTCGGCGCCTCCCGGTGGCGGGGAGAAGCAGGATGAGGTGTCGGAGCCCAGCTCGCTGTGCCTGGACGGCATGGTGCGGAGCTTCCTGGAGGACGGAGGCGGCGCCGCCGAGCGGGGAGCTGCTGCGCGGTGCTGCAACTGCTTCCACGCCGGCGACACGTCCGACGACGAGGACGGCCCCGCTGCAGCCGACGCCGCAGCCGCTGACATCGCGGAGACCATCAAGGTAGTGCAGTACAGTCTTGTAGTACTGGTGGCTGCTTCTGAATTGTTTGGAGTCGTCCTCCTGGATTGGCGGTTGCCGGCGACGAACTCACCATTTCTGAGCTGCGCGTGCAGGGGCTCGTCCACTGCGCCAGCCTCCGGGAGCGGAACCTCCTAGCCGACGTCTCCACCCTGGTGGAGCGCCACCGCGCGTCAGGAGCCCGCAAGCGCGACCTCCTCCGCCTGCTTGCCGAGTCCCTCCGCGCAGCCGGCCACGACGCCGCGGTGTGCCTCTCCCGCTGGGACAAGTCGGCGTCCCACCCCGCCGGGGAGCACGCGTACCTGGACGTGCTCCTCCCGGCCGCGTCGGAGCGCGGCGAGCGCGAGCGCGTGCTGGTGGACGTCGACTTCCGGTCCGCGTTCGAGGTGGCGCGGCCCACCAAGGCGTACCGCGCCGTGCTGCAGCGTCTGCCGTCGGTGTTCGTCGGGCGGGACGATCGCCTGCGCCTCCTGGTGGCGGCCGCCGCCGACGCGGCGCGCGCCAGCCTGAAGAAGCGCGGCCTCCACCTGCCGCCGTGGCGCAAGCTCGAGTACATGCGCGCCAAGTGGCTGTCCCCGTACGATCGCGAGGCTCCACCTCCGCCTGAGGCCACCACCGGTGAACTCGCCGGCAACGGCGAGGGAGGTGGGCCCAGTGCTTAATCATCACCGAGGTCGTTTTTGGAATAATTTTCTTTCTTTTTTGCTCTTTGTTCTTCGGGAATTTGCAGTGTGGTCCTTGCGTGTACAGGGACTGGACGCAAATGTCCTGCTTTGTTTTTTTTTCCACGCTTTCTTTTATTCTTTCTTTCCTTTTCACCCTTTTGATGGGTGTCTATTCCCCGCGGCGTAGTAGTTGTAGTAAGTAGTGCCGGTAATTATGGAGGAGAGAAAAGGCACAAAAAAATTGTAGCTTTAGTTTGATGATGAAGAGATAAAAGAAAAAGGAGATTCCGGACAGAGACCTGTCTGATTCTTTTGGTCTCAATCGTTGTTCCAGGCAGCGGAACCTGACAACGAACAAAGGAAACCATGATTTGTTGCTGTGAATCCTGTATAATTTGAGGCTCCATTTTGGCTTCATTTCGCAGAAGCGACGCGGGAAGTGTGCTCTCGCTTCCCATCCTTGATTTGGATTTTGGAGTGTTGCATCCTTTGATCCAGAACTTTTGTTTCGGATCTGCTGATGAGTCGAGTGGAGGCATCGGAATTGCAGCAGCTGGGCTTGCGGAATGGAAACGCCATTTTGGAGTTGTTTATGGTGAGTTTGCTGTACTCTACAAGCTAATCCAGGTGGGGATTTGGGAAGCAGGAAGCACAGACCAAGAGGATAGGATTGCAGGAGTAGGAGTACTATACCTGCATCGATCGACGCGTCGCCTCTTTGCAGTTGTTTATACCTGTCTGCGGCGCGTATAGTAAACAAATAAGCTAATCGGAATCTGGATCGTATGATTATCTGGTGCACCAGGTCGTATGGGCGAGTATAGATTAGATTAGATTAGATTAAATGTATTCAGCGCCTCTGGATTTCGTGCGATCTGTGCGTGCTATCATACGCTTTCCCATGGGCTTGATCGACGGGGATAAGCATTAGGCAAGGGCAATGCATGATTGGGGAGAGAACAAATCGATATCCTAGCTGGAGTACAGCAATAATCCCGGTAGGCCGGTACCCATTTTTAATGTTCTGATTATCTCCAACAGGAGACCCATTTGGAAACCCAAACTTAAAATGGGTCTCCAACACAATACCTATAGCCTCCAACAAGAGAGGCATAACCCAAATTTGGGTATCCTCTCTCCTCGAGAGCCATTTGCAGAGAGTGTTGTGTTTTAGGTCTTGTTGTTAGAGAAGACTAAAAATAGGTATGGAACCTTTTATATGTAGCGCTACCTAAAGGACAAATGGGTCTTGCATTTTGGGTGAGGATTGTTGGAGATAGTCTGAAACTTTGTCGTGATCTGCCATTCCCATTTTCTTATGTGGGTGTTAGGTTAACTGCTTGTGTTAACAAAACGTAGTAAACCGTCATTTTTTATGTGGCCTCTGACGTCACTCGAGCCTGATCGCCCCGACTGGTTTCGGGGGAGTAGGAGTACAGTAGGCTCTACTTTTACTCCGTACGCAGCGCAGGACCCGTTGCCGTGCTCACCTCTTTTTTTTTTTTTTTGCGAGATTTGACACTGTTTGGCTGCGGTGGCCAGGACAAAGGAATCATCATCCCGTGCCCGTGGCCCGTGCTCCGCGCCCGCGCGGGGTCGAAAGCAAGCAAGGCGTCTCGTGTGGTGTCGACCCCGCACCGGGCAACCCGGCACCCACCCGGCGGCTCTATCATCATCAAATCGTCACGAAGGCAAGGCGCTGATCCATGAGGATGAGGACATGACCCCATACCCGGCCGGCGCCATTCCCCGGTGCCGCCGAGCTGCTCCCCCGCGCCGGGCCAGCCGACCCACGGATCCTCTGCGCCTGTCTGCACCGCACTGAAGTGCCCTCTGCTCTCCAGTCCCCACCGGCCCCGGAACGGCGCGTCGCTGGTGTTGCCGTGGTGCCGTGCGTAGTAGTACGAGGCTACGAGCGGGGGGAGTTCACGCGCGCCGCGCCGCGCCGCGCCGAAGTCAATTATTGCCATGCCGTATCCTCTGTTACACGGGGCCGCGGCTTTTGAAACCGCAGAGCGGGTGCGCCTTCTCTCTCTCTCTTTCTCTGAGCCCGGAACTGGCTACGGACGGATTGGAGCGGCAGACTCCGCGAACGCCGCCCAGCCGACCCGATGATGGCTTTCCCTCGCCCATGCCTGCATACCGATCCGAGTGGCACACGGGGGTACATGCATCCATCGCTGCAATCACTCCATGCAAGGGCCGCAACGGCAGCGACGCCGGCCGGGACGGACACTTCACAGTCACACTCGCCCAGTAAATGCGTGCTGCCCCCCCTCCCTCTCCGGACCTCGACACCCGCGGTAACAGTAGGAGTAACTACGCCGCGCCGCGCAGGCGGGCCGTGCTGTGCCGTGCATATGCATCTATTGACGGAGGAGTGTCCTACTCCGTCCTGCCTGCCGCCCACACGTACGGGCCACTACTAGTACAGTCTACATACAGGGGTTGCGTCGCGTCATGAGCTGCAGGCCGCGTTTTTTTTCAGCAGCAGAAGTGTGATGTTGTGCGATGGTTGCTTGCTATTGTCAGCCAAATCTACCGGTTATTAAATATTATTTTTTATCGTAACTTATCAGCCAAACATAACAATGGGCGCCTTCTTAATGTGTGATCGGTGAGTGACGAGTGGAATCATGGAACGGGGTATGGCTGGATCTCCATCGGTACTTGCAGAGGCCGATCAGTAAGTACATCGAAACGCAGATGAAGGCTAGTCAGTCCAGTACAGTACGCTTGATGCTGTGATGCATGCATGCACGAGCAGTCGAGCACCATGGTCCGTGGCAAAAGCAAAGCAAAGCCCTTTTTGAGATGCCCCGGCCGGCCCCGGGGGATCGATGCTGCTTGTACAGGATGCGTCTGTACGTGCCACTGTGCGCGTCCGTCCAGGGCGACGAACAAGGGGTAAAAAAAAGTCGATGACCGGCCGCGGCCGGACGATGTGGACAGAAAAGTGCTTACCATACTACTGCTGTAGGAGTACTCCTGCGTCGAGTGAGTACGATCAGGACTCATCGCGAGCACGCGCCGTTAGCCTGTCTGGCTGTCTCACGCCCAAGTTCGTGATTAGTGTTTTTTTTTTCTTAAAAAAATAATAAAAATAAAATATAACCTCAACCTAGGTGTGGGACGAGGGTGGCCACGGGAGGGGCAACCAGGGTCGCTGCCACAGAGGATCCCCCGTTGTTCCTTACAGCTGAAAAAGAGGAAGAGAAGAGCCTATTCTCTGAACTCCCTCTCCAATACAAAATTACAAAACTACTTTTAATTTCTTTGTTCCAATAATAAAATAACTACTCTACTCTGCACTAGAAGTAGAAGTCGCCTCCGGGCTTCAATTGGCAGGGTTTAAATATTCGTTGCCTGTCCTTTTCCTTGGACGCAGTCACGCAGACCTGCCAGCTTTTGGTTGAACGATGCTGATGCTGATGGATCACAATGTGCGCGAAATGGGGACAGCAAGTGATGGTACGCTTATCCGAAGATTTTGCTTGAGGCCTTGTCAAAAATTTTTGGGCTATCCTACCACTTTGGTTTGGACATGGTAATTATTATCTAAAATTAACTAAACTTATAGGAGGAGTTTTCTATGGAGGGGTGACACCCCGGATAAAGTGTATGGTGGTCACTCCCTAGTAAATTGGTCAACGACATGTCGACCGAAAGAAAAAGGAGGGCTTGGGGTGCTGGACCTAGAACGTTTTTTCCGTGGGCTAAGACTACGATGGCTTTGGTTCAAGTGTAAACACAAGGAGCGTGCTTGGAATTGCCTAGATTTGCCATGCGATTGGCGTGATTGTGATCTCTTTGCGGCGTCCACAGTGGTAACAATAGGAGATCGTAAAACTGTGAACTTTTGGACGTCGTCCTGGATTGAGGGAACATCGCCAAAGAACATTGTGCCGAACCTATTCCGAAAAGCTAAGAGAAAAAATATTACGGTGTGGAAGGCGCTTCAAGATAACCGGTGGGTGGCACATATCCTACCGCTGCAAACAGTTCAAGAGCTGCATGAGTACGCCGCACTATGGGAACGAGTACAAGAAACTACACTTGAGGAAAATAGTGAGGACACAATTCGTTGGAGATGGATAGCAGACGGGGAATACACAACCAAAAGCGCATACAACATCCAATTTGAAGGATCTTTCAGCAAGCTAAAATTGACACCAATTTGGAAAGCACAAGCTGAACCTAAATGTCGATTCTTTGCATGCACACTTCTGCACAAGAAAATTCTAACTGCCAACAACTTGATAAAATGTAATTGGGCAAATGATCCCATTTGCAAACTATGTGGAATGCACCCAGCAATGCCAACTCATCTTTGCAAAGACTCCACCTACGCAAAGCAAGTCTGGTCTTATTTGAAACAATGTCTCAATCTATACGCGCTAAACTCGGTTGGAATGAATGGATCCTTACATGGTTACTGGCGCAAATGTCGAGCAAAGTTTGATAGAAGTGAACGTAGAAAGATAGGTGGTGTCATGATCTATTTTTGGCGGAACGTCTGGAAGGAACGCAATAGAAGAACTTTCCAACAAAAACATCTACAACCGATCCAAGTAGCCCAGCTGTGCAAGGATGAAATTCAACAATACCAAATGACAACAAGACCTAGCACTATTGTTGAGTAGGTGTTTATGCTAGTGCAATACAGTGGTTTGGAACCAGTTACTTTTTTCCTTTTGTCTCTTTTTTTCAGTAGTCTTTTGGTTTTTGGCATGTGTGCCATAGTAATTTAAAGTCGAGTTGCTATGTAAGTTATTGTAAATATTTTCTGTTTTTCTTTTTCCTCGTCTAATAAAAATACGGCAAAGCTCTTGCCGCCTTTCTAAAAAAAAGATTAACTAAATTTAAAAGATTCGTCTCCTAAATTATAAATAAATTATATAATTAATTATTTTTTATTTATATTTAATGTTTATCGCAAGATTTGATGTTACGAAATTCTTGATTTTTTTTGGCTTTTGGGAGGAACTAAACAAGCCTGAGCTGAGTAGTGTAGAAATTCATTTCAGAAGAGTGTACTGTGCACATGGCCACGCTGTAACCCAGTTTTTGCTTGTTACGGCCGTCGTTATATTGTTGTGGGGTAAATTAAAAAATCGACTCTGTGCAGTAGTTCTGCTGCTGCTCTCGGGCCTGGTTTAGATAAAAAGATTTTAAATTTTAAAACTGTAGCGCTTTCATTTTTATTTAATAAATATTATTTAATTATAAAGTAATTAGACTTAAAAGATTCGTTTCGCGATTTACAGACAAACTATACTATTAGTTTTTATTTTTATCTAAATTTAATGCTCTATATGTATGTGCCGCAAAATTCGATGTGATAAGGAATCTTGAAAATTTTTTGGTTTTAGTGTGAACTAAACAAGGCCTCGGTATCAAGCATTTGGAGCAGCTCTGTGCTGTACGCACACGGCGAGGACCAACATGGCATGGCATGCCATACCATGTGTCTACTACATATATCGTTTACTACTTATTTTTCTTTCGATTTCTATTTTTCTACTTATAGAAAAGGTCTCTAGATTATCAACACAATACAATACAAGGTCTAATCATGCATACGACGTAAAGCGTCTCTCTACCTCTAATTACAACCATCGGTATACTCCATGAATTGGTTCTTGATTAGGCCATGAGAATGCTTTGATTCGCCACACCTCAAGTTTAATCCATCCTCTGCTAGACAGCAGTAGTACTTGCATGGTGCCACCACCATGAATTGGTTCTTGATTAGGCAATGTGTATGAGCACCGGTGTGGTTATGGTCTAGGGTCAGTAAGAGCAAGTTTAATAATACATCTCATTTACTGGCTGTAAGGTTTCTTACAGCATTCTTCTAACCTATCTATACAATAGTTAGTTATTCAGTATTAACATATAACCCACTTATGTCTCTCACAAAGTTTCTTGGTTCCTGTGCCTAAGCTGGCTGTAAGCTACTCTCCTCCACCTCAACATTTAGCTGGCTAAGGCTTACAGCCCATTAGGCCAGTCTCAATGCATAGTTTCATAACACAGTTACTAAGACTATAAACTAGGTAACCGTGTCATATGAGTTTCATGGGGATGAAACTCTTCTCTCATCTGATTAAACTCCTTCATTTAATGACCCTGCCAAGTCAGCAATTTTGCTTATGTGGCACCCTATTTAATGTGCATGACACTCTCATGAAATATGCATTGAGACTGGCCTTATAAGACTTGCTCTAAAGCGAGTCTAGTGTCCTGAGTCCTGACGCGAATCTCGATTGAGCTCAGTCGACATGCACACAAAGCTATCAGCGAAACCCACTCTCATGCTTGTATAATTTGCTAGAATTCTGCTTTGTAAAACCATATAGTACTACTACTACTACTACCTTTGTCTAAAAGGACATTACGTATTCTATTTTTGTGTTTGTGTCAAATAGGCTAAAACTTGACCAAATTTAAAGAAAATGATACCAACAATTATAATAAAAGTAGTGCTCTTTTGCAGCAGAGGTAGCATCTATAAAAATTCAGCGTCTGTAATTTCTTTCTAAGAGCACCTTATGTTGCTATATTTGTAAATGTGTGAGCACAAAACTCGTTGCCAAGTCTGTTTGTTGAAATGCTCTTATTACGACACATGCCCACATATATAGGGCTATATTTAATTTAAATCTTCATTGGCAAGTGTAATCACAAACTCATACTCCCTCTGTATCCAAAATTGTTGACGTTTAAAATATGATTGTGCTTACCGAGAAGTGAGTACGCGAGAAGCGAGCGAAGAACAGTGAGACTGGCCGGTGACTTGCACAATGTATTTATAATAATGATTACAAAGTGAGATCATGATCAATGTGACACTGCAAAGACATCCTTGTGATAATAAAACAAAGAAACTAACAAAAAAGAAGTCGTCGCCATGAACAAAATAAAGGCAATAGGAAACTGCCCGAAATAAAGTCTGTTTTCAGCGAACTAATGAAATATGATCTAGGGCGATAAGGCTGCAGCACCTGCTTTATCTTCTTCTTGGAACCTTTTTGACTGTAATGAGAGCAGGTATAGCATGCATACCTGAGCATGTGACCCCGATGCTGATTACGTCAATAAACAGGTCTCGGATGAGCCATTTCCGGTCATTCATCAAGCTGTAAACGACAAAGCACGGACAGAGACGTTGTTTCTACGCTAAATCAAACTCTCTAAAATTTGACTACTTTTATATTCTATACAAAAGAATAGTAATATATTTACGCGCTAAAATGTTTCAAGTTGCATATCTCTAAGAGTTTTCAAAACCCACTTCCACTCTAGATTTTCTAGTAAGATTGAAAGAAAATTGCTCTCCAACAACTTCCTATAACTCTCCATCTCCGTGCAATTAAAAAAAAAATTGATCCAATAGTGTGAAAATATGTGCACACGTATGGAGGTGCTAACATGGAGGTGCAAGAATGAGGAAAGAATAAATAGTAATGCAGAGTTCATGATCCAAATGTATAAGAGAGAAATAAATTATAAATGTTGGTTGGGATAATTTTTAGAAATAGTTTACCAACTATAATATCTTGGGAATTATTGGAGATGCTGTGCACTTAAATTAAAGTAATTGTGTAGGTGGCAAAGAGAGCCCTATTATATACTACAAATAAATACTCGTACGTGTACTAAACTTATCTTGACGAATGACGATAGTGGTACATCCCATAGATCGGCGATAGAGGCACCTGCTGGTGACGAGCGGGGGCAGCGTCGGCGGCGGCTGCTATGCCGCCCAGTCGATGCCGCCACCGGTGAGCAAGGTCCGCCGGGAGCCGGCGGTGAGGGCTGCAGGAGGAGCAGAGGCAGCAGCATGCTGCTGGGGCGCGGGAGCCGCAGCTAGCAGCTAGCAGCTGTCGTAATCGTAACGCCGCCGCCATGTGGATGATCGTCTCAGTCGACTCACTGTCTCGATCTCTCGAGATACCGCCCTCTCGTGCGTACGTGCAGTGGTTCTTCTACTCAATCAGATCGATCGACCTGATGCGCTGCGCCGCCCCGGACCGCGAGAGAAAGTCGATCTGCAGACTTGTGCGGCCCCTAGGGGTGGGACTGGGTACGAACACGTTCCGTAACGACCTCTGGCCTCTGTGCCTCCTCGTCCTCGATCGTGAGAAGCATGCATCTTCCAGGTACGAGAGGGGATATGAGATAGGTTACGTACGGTGGCCGGTGGGTATGTAGTACTCTGCACAGATGAATGAATGAATGAAACGATTGATGGGTCGGCAGAGAGTAAAACAAGCATCAACGGCGTAGGAGTACTAGATAAGAAGGAATCACTTGCGAGCCCGGCCGGCAAGGTGTCCAAATAATTTAGGGTCCAGTGGGCTGTGGCATGCACACTTCCAATTGTTCGTCTCCAATGACCATTTGAGCCAACTTGCCTGACCAAACCAATCCGCTTGCGTAGGCGAGGTCACACTCACAGCAATGCAATGCAAGTGGAGGCGCGGGCACGCATCCGTTGCCTGCCTCGAGACTTGCAGCTACTACATCATCATCACAGTTCACACGCGCATATGCCTGCCTGCCTGCCTGCCTGCTAGCTAGCTAGCTAGAGTACGTGTACACTCCAGTAGTACCTTTGATTAGGTTTAGATTTTAGACCCAGCATGCAATTGTAAACTACTCCTAGTCCCATGCTCAACGCATGTGCTAATCATCTGTCAATTAATCTTCTTGTTTTTTTTTTTTGATGGGAGGGGGGAATCACATCTCATGTCAGCCAGAGGCAGGTGGTCCAGTCAGGACGATGATGTCTGCACTGCACCACAGAGGTTAACGACGTCCTTTCCCTTAATTCCCGGCCGCTTGATTTTGTTTGGCTCGTCCCTCCCTCCGGATCTGCATGTACAACTACTCCAGCTTCTATACTCCTACTATAGGTTGCTTGTAGCAGCAATGGATAGTAGGGTTTTCCGTGCCATATATATTGGCCAGAAGAGGGGACCGTACGTAGAGTTGTTCATGCTCACAGTTCCATCCTTGCGTGGCTCGAGAGAGACGGCATCATATCATGCCAAGCTTTGCTCCTTTTTCGCTTTCTACTACTAATCTACAGTACGTAGTTGTCATATGGACTATGTTAATGACGATTGGGTGGAGGCATGCGTTCAAGACGACACCCATTTCATTTGGCTGAAAAATCAAGTATTATTTGTTGATTTATTGTAAGAGAAAAACACAGCTAGATGGTTGCTAGATTCGCTAAGTAAGCTCAAGTGAACACATGAGAAGTTCCCCTGTGCTGCGCGCAACGGACTCTGTATCCAGGGGCGGAGCTATGTAGTTGGCATTGGGTGCGGCCGTATCCACGAAAATATGAAAAAACAGTGATTATGATCAAATTTTCACCATATATGCACCCCTGCAATAAAATCATATGCACCCACAGACATAATGCACCCTCTCAAATTTGTTCTAACTCCGCCACTGTCTGTATCCGTCGGATTCGCTTGCTCCCGTCATGTGTATCCTGTTCCTGTGGCATATTTTGTTTCTATCTATCTATCTATCTATCTATCTATCTATCTATCTATCTATCTATCTATCTATCTATCTATCTATCTATCTAAACCTTGGTGTGATTAAGTACTCCCTATGTCCTTGAAAGCTTTAATTCTTAGAATATGTGTCAGTCAATTTTTTTAAATTTGATCAACTTTAAGACAAGAGCATCAATATCTATAATATAAAATAAGTATTTTATAAAAATATATTATATAATAAATCTAATGTTATTATTTTAATACTATAAATTTTAGCATTTTTTTAAAAAAATGAGTAAAGTTTTAAAAGTTTGATTCAAAATAACTGTAGAAGTTGAAGCTTTTAAGGAGAGGGGGTATTTTCCATTCCATCCAATACGCTGGTTCAAATCCTTTCGAAGGTTCCTTCCTTCCTGTGGTCCTTTTATCCACCACCAAAAATATGACCCAGCGCCAGCGGCCAGCCCATCACCCATTAAAGAATGTGCCTGTTTGACCCATGGTTAGGTCGACTTGGGCCGAGCCCATCCTATCCGAGAATCGCACGATTGGGGCCGAATGCACCCGTGGCCGTCTTGCACGCGCGTTCTGGTCGTTCCCGGCCCGGGGCCGGCGCGGCGACCGTCCAGAGCTGGCAGCCGACACGAGAGAAACTTTATTATAAAGTTCATAATGATATATTTAGCATAACTGAATTATAGATTTATATCCTATCAAAATTAATTGATATATGAAACTTTATTATTGAGCTGGTATTTTTAGCATAGTCATGATTTGGTGATATACATATTCTATGAATTTTTCAAGATTTTTAGTGTCCTACAAATACATGAACAAATTAACCATGGTTAACTTTGTTTATTTAGGAAGAGAGACAAAAAAAATCATTTTCAGTGCAAAACAATATTTTACTATATGGTTCTTATCATGTAGAGTCCAAAAGATTTTATAGTATAATTTTGGGCACTTATATGATTTTATATCTATTTTATAAAACTATTTTGTTAGGCACGGTGTCTACCAACCAATTTATCAAGAACTAGAGTGTCTTTCAAAATCGCTCAAAAATAGGTGTCCGCCAGCAAAGAGCTATCACTTGGCATGTCCCGTGGCGGATCTAAGATTTCAATCATGGGGTTACGAACAAAAACGATATAGTTTATTAATATCCACATGATATAATTAGATCACTAAACGTTGATAAAATAGTAACGGATGTAGTGTGTTGGGGCTGTTATATAAGCTGAGCAGACAAATAATTGTATATATTGTACATGAGATATTAAAGAGTATATATACTTGGTGTTTTTCTAGATTTTTTGGGGAGATTGGTGTACCCCCGTGCACATACTCTAGATCCACCCCTGGGCATGTCTAATAGCAATTTTTGCCTTTTCTTAAATGTTACCCCTTTTGTCAAAAATGTGTAAAGCTCATGAAAAAAATGCTAACTCAAACTTTTGATGAAACGTCTAATTTAGAGTCTAGACGAGAACACTTGGAGTTTGGACAAACCAAAAGTGCGCCTGGCCCTACGAGGCCCCTCTTATGCGAGCGTTCACTTCCCTATCTTGACAAAACCACATCCTAGTTTCCTATCTTTTTTTTTGAAAGAAATAGTTCTTATTATCTTGTGTTTTGGTAATCAAGGTTCGTGACGGTTACAGATCAATGTCCGCTCTATGCTCACAAAATCCAACGCCAAGGGAATGCATGAATATAATAGCCAAATAAATATGCCTGTGTTGAAAGCAAACGGTATCTAAATCCAAATTGGGTCTTCGATATAATATCTATAACCTCAAACAAACTGTCTATATGGAAGACCTATTTTAAGTGTTAGGAGAGACAACTCAAATATGAGTATCCTCTCATTTGCAGAAAGGGTTGTCTTTTAGATCTTATTTTTGGACAAGACTAAAAATGGGTATTAAATCTTTTGTTTGTAGCACTACCAAAAATCAAGGTTCGTGACAATTAGACGTCAATCTCTGCTCCAGGCTCATAGACCATGAATGGCCATAGAAATCTGCGTGAGTTCAAAGCAAACAGTCCCTCAATCATTCACTCCTTGCTGCTACAAGGGTACTTATAGGATACTGCCCACTATTACTCATCACCAAATAAAATGGTGAGTGCACTTGTGAGCAAAGAGCATTCTTCCATGCTGATGCAGCTACAGCGGTGGGCATAGCTGCCTCCCAGGAATCACATGGGGTCACTCGATCTCTTCCCTGACGACATGGGCAGTTCGTGTGCATGTGCAGTAGTAGCATCTCCTATTTTCCTCACAAGTCACAACAATCGGTCTACGTACAGCCATGACTGCATGCGTGAAGAGGAAAGCAACATGACCTTGGTGAACGGAGACACTGAAAAGCTATGCACTAATGCACCCAGCTCCAAGCCTCTCGAACCCTGAAGATCAATCGCCCTCACTAGCTTACGGCAAATGGCTACACGCAGCTCTGAATGCTGCTACACAAAACGAGAGAGAGAAATGCGTCCAGCTCAGGACGCGTCTGCAAAGTGCAATGGACCATTCATTTTCATTCCATTCGCTCGCGAGCAATAGACATGCAAGGCGTAAGGGCATTCATTTTCATTCCAAATTCTCTAGCCAGCAAGAGACAAGCTCTCAGCAATTTATTTTCATTCCAAATTCTCTCGCCAGCAAGAGACAAGCTCTCAGGACCCTGCCCCATGCATCTAAGCATGTGACGTGAGCTCAGGAAATAAATGGCGCAGCTCAATGTCAAACGATCGAGGATCGACTAGCTAGTCAGTGCATGGAGAGCAGCTAGTGTACCTCGACGTCAAACGCAGCATGTGGAGCTAGGAGATGGCGGGGCGCCGGCGCGGTGCTGATTGCCGAATACCATGTGCTTTCAGTTTCGGCTGCTGCAGGTTTGCGTTCCCTGTTGCATTTATACGTTTGCACCACCGATCGATCAGCAGTCAGAAACCGGCGGCGGCGGCGGCGGCGGCTCGAGCAGTGTGGCGTGTGCGATTTGCAAGTGTTTCACGGCACCAATGCAAGCGCTTTGGGTTTGGGTCGTGGATCGAACGCCCACGGCTCACTACTGTTCCTGTTGCGAGAGGTCAGTATTCAGTATAATGGCGCGGTTCCAACGGACGGACGGCAACCTAATCTTGTCCTGTGATGCCGCCTGATCGATGGATCCAATACGTGCGTGCGCGTGGTCTCATCATAATAAGCTTACTATTGTGTGGTTCAGGAGCTATTCCATCTGCAGACAAGCAAGATCGGACTTGTTATGGCACTGGCGTTCTCAACGGGGTTAAAGTCGCTAGCTTCGAAACAAAGAGTGCCTGTTCAATCGGAAGGAGAGATAATAAGCAAAATTATCACGCTAGCGAGCACTCAAGAACCTAGCTCGGACATGTCTCAAAAATTTCTTGGTTGCATCTAGGAACACCCTCATAAGCAGCTATATAGCTTATTGCATCTAGGAACACTGTTCATATATTGCCACTGATCTCCTGGTGATTAATTCTCGAAGAAGGTTAGATGCATAGGGCAATGCACATTTATCCTGAGGACCTTGCAGCAGCACATTTCATGTGCATACTAATTTGTTGCTAATTAACAAGTTGGAGTAAGGCCGCTGGAGATTTTAAAAAAATGCTGAAACTGAAACCCTTTTGCAAAATCCGTGTGCTACCTGTCGGTGTCCACACATCAAGCTAGACTTACTCTGCATCCAAAGAAAAAATCGACCACAGCTGTTTAGTTGGTGAAATTTTTTGGTTTTAGCTATTGTAATACTTTCGTTTATATTTGACAATTATTATTCAATCATAGACTAACCAAAGTTAAAAGATTCGTCTTGTAAATTATAGAAAAACTATGCAATTAGTTATTTTTATTTATATTTAATGATTATATGTCACAAAATTCGATGTGACGAAGAATCTTAAAAACTTTGCAAAATTTTTAGAGAACTAAACAACCCCAAATAAATCAACGGCAAATTGCTAGGAGTTAATGCGTGGACAGCTCGGAGTATGCAGATCGTGTCAAAATCAGAGCAATAAAGTTTTTGGTCATAAATAATTCTGAATCAACAATAACGGCTGCAGACGACCCCACTGATGTAATGCCATGCTCGATCTAGGGAAAAGATTATACTATGAAAGCTAGATCTCAGTTTTTTAAAACATAGAGAGATTTTTCTAATTAGATGAATGACGGCCTTGTTTGACATTGCTTTGGCTGAGGTTGCAGCTAGTGAAGAACAAACAGACAGGGATTGGATTCTCTGTCAGTGTTCGTTTAAGAAAACAAAACAAATGCTTTTTTTTCCTCTTAGAAAGAATCCATGCGTATATTTCAAGGAACTCGAGACATTAGGTTGGCGTCCGACAAACATTTAGTACAAGATGACAATGGCATTGTGTTTCTGAGGTGGTATAGCTTAACAAACCCAATCAATGTAAACGGGGTGTCACATTACCAGCAGCACCCAGCTCGTCAGGATCTGATGAAGAACGAGCTAGGGCCGCATGCATCGATTAGCTAGTCGATCTGTCTGCTCACACATTCTTCTGAACTGACAGCTGCATGTAATATCATTAAAGGGCAACATACTCGTACTATCTAGACAGATCATCTATTTAATTGCACCACGGATGATGCCAAATTATCACCATGACAATGGACAAAGCTACTTAAGGCCTTGTTTGGTTCACCCAAAAAACCAAAAAAATTTCAAGATTTCCCGTCACATCGAATCTTGCGGCACATGCATGAAGCACTAAATATAGACAAAAACAAAAAACTAATTGAACAGTTTGGCTGTAAATCGTGAGACGAATCTTTTGATCTTAATTAGTTCATGATTAGACAATATTTGCCAGAAACAAACGAAAATGCTACAGTGTCAAAATTCAAAAGTTTCACAACTAAACAAAGACCTTACTATTGTGACCTGAAAGCAACACAGATGTCCCAGTGCAAGGACTGTGCAGTTAAGCCCCTAGGCCCAACATGGCAGTGGCACGATTGGACAACATTCTCTCAGCATTGTCCAAACAACGCAACGGGTTAGGGTTTCGGTAATGATACTACTAGAGCGTCCGTCCGCGTCGGACGGACCAGAGACTCGACCGAGCACACACGTGCGCGCAATGCTTTGCTTTCTTCGCTCATTGCCATCTGCATCACTCCATCCGCCGAGCGCTCCCTTCAATCGCTCTACTCGCATCCCTTGTTGCACTCGCTTTCTTCTCTATGTCGCCCTCCTGCTCGTTAGTCGCGTCGTCGCTGAGACTAAGGGGCATCGTGGCCACACGTCCGCGGGCTCGCACCCCTGCACCACCTGTCATCCCTCCTCCTTCCCTTGCACCACCGTGCCCTCCACGCACCCCCATTGTCCCTGCGACCCGGCTCCAACGAGGTAGGTTACGAAGGAATCTAGATCTGAGGTTTCCTCTTTCTCCTCTGAATCTAGATTTGAGTTCTCCCCCCTCATTCTCCTCTAGATCTGGCCCTTCTCCTCCTACTACTCGTCCTCCTTCTCCTCTCTCCATCTGGATCTAAGGTATATGACGGTGGCTAGGGTTCCGGTGAGATCTTGGGGTTCGGATCTCGCCGTATTGCTGTGGTTTCCACTGAATGTTGCAAAAGTGTTTCACTTGATGTTGCAGTAGTACTGCTTTTCAGATTGCAGCATGTTTTCAGTTGATTCAATCTGGATGTTTGCAGTAATTGTTGCAGCAGTTGTTCGGTGTTGTTATAACAATATATTCATGGTGTTTCAGCATGATGTGTTAGCTATTTTTCTTTTGTTGTTGTAATAATATATTCAAGGTGTTTCAACATCTCCATCCCAATGTTGCAGCTGTTGTCCTTTTTTGTTTTGTTGCAAGACATATGTTCGTGGTGTTTCAACTACTTCAACCTATTGTTGTAGTAGTTTTTTTGGTGTTGCTGCAATAACATGTTCATGGTGTTTCAGAGCTGCTTCATCTTCTGTTGAAGCGACAATAGGGGAGGGGCGATCTAGGGGACAGGTTGTGGGGGCGAGCTGGCGGTGGGAGGAGGTGATGGGGGGCGGCGAGGTTGGGGATGGGCGGATCCCGTGCACATGGGTGGTCGCCGGCGGGTTTCGTGCGCGGGGAGCGGAGGAAGGGTCGTTCCAATCTCTACTTTTTTCTTCGTGCGAGCGAGTGGTAATCTCTACTTTCTTCTCTGTGCGGGGCAAGCAGGGTCACGATTCAGTTCGGAAAGGCAAGGATGGTTTTTAATCTCTGTTTTATTTTCTTCTATGCTTGGTAGGTGAGAAGACCGTGATTCGGCGCTCGCTCGACGTCCAGATGCTAGCACCCGAATTGGACGTCCGGAGTTAAGGTTTTGGTATTTTCAGGCCAAACAACAGTCCGTAGACAAAATATGCAGACTAAAGATTCTCTGGAGAACAGAGCGAGACACACCCGTCAGCAACCTCCTCCTCGTCATGCCTGTGTGTGTGTGTGTTTTTCTCTCAGATCATCAGCAACGCACCATGCTTCGACAGTCCATTTTCAGAGCGCCGGCCGGGTGCCCATGAGCGCCCATCCGGTCAAGAGTGGCAAAAAAACCATGCTCCCGTTATATATCCACACGGTCGGCGCACCGGCCAGGCCAGCGGCATGCCGGCATGGCACCACACCCACGCTGACGACCATGTACTCCAGGGAACTCGCCATTTACCGTGCATGCACCCGGAAACAGTCAGCGCGCGGACACGCCGCGTGCGGCCGGGCGGGCGCCTGGCGCGTCGCGGCAGCAGACACCGAACATGCTCGGCAAGTCGGCATGGCGTCTCCGTGTGGGGTACCAGCAAAGCTACCGCCCGCCCGGCCGGCATAACTCCGGAGGGACCTGCCTGCAGGAGACTGGCCAGTGCGTGCTTGGAGGCTGAGCTCGGGAGCGATCGACGCGGGGGGCGCGCGCCGGGGGCCGGGGGCACGCGTCGTGCGGCGGCGTGCCCGCGCGCGCATTATATGGGCCGGCACCGATCGATCGGAGCTGAGGCGCGCGTAATTCCTTTGTTTCTTTCGTTCCATGATGGCATGATGATCGGAGGAAGAGGCTCAGAGAAGAGGTAGCTGTCGGTTGCATTTATGTACGTGGCTGTGGCTGTGGCGAGATCGATGCGTGTGCATGCACCTGCCGGCGCCGTCCGTCGTCGTCCCAAGTGTAATCCAGCTCCAGCATGGCGGGTCTGCCCATCGATCGCTGCGCGTACTACGTGCTGAAGAGGAAATACTACCAGCATGGGCTCTGGAATGGACGGTGACGGTTGTGGCAGATTGCAGCTAGAATACAACCCTGGGCATCGTCAACGCTAGCTCTTACTCCTATAATCAAGCTACTGAGGTACAATAGCCATGCTGAAAGGACAGACGAGATTACGGCGATCTTGCAAGAACATGGAGTGAGAATCGGCGTGTGATCATCTCCACTCCAGCATGGGGGCATGGCCGCCAATCTGCTGCATGAGCAGGACGACAGATGCTTCGGCTTCTGCAGATTTCTCGATAGTTGACATCTGGGTCTTCATCCAAAAATCAAAAAAATTTCAAGATTCATCGTCACATCGAATCTTTTGACACATACACGAAGCATTAAATATAAACGAAAAAAAATTAACTGTATAGTTTATCTGTAAATCGTGAGACGAATCTTTTGATCCTAGTTAGTCTATAATTGACCAATATTTACCACAAATAAACGAAAGTGATACAATAGCGAAATCTAAAATCTTTTCGGATCTTGCCTCGAACACAACCCACGCGGGAAAGGAAAAAAAAATCGCGGAAAGCATGGGGTGCGCACGAGCAGCCTCCGCATCTGGTCACCACCGCCATCGCGCGCGCCTGTGAAACGTGATGTACGGCCAAAATTTTGCAAAATTTTTTACATTCCCCGTCACATCGAATCTTTAGACACATGCATGGAGTATTAAATATAGACGAAAATAAAAACTAATTGCACAGTTTAGTCGAAATTGACTAGACGAATCTTTTGAGTCTAGTTAATCCATAATTGGACAATATTTGTCAAATGCTACGGTGTCCATTTTCCAAAATTTTTCGGAACTAAACAAAGCCGACGTCAAAGAGTCGCTACACAGCCGCCGATTAGACCGACAGCAGGATTCACACACTTGCCGCTGTCAAAAGCACGCGCCCGCACTAGCTCCTCGTTGACGATTCGCACACTTGTTTGAGTCGCTACGCTGACTTTTCACTCGTAGCTATGGAGCTGCATATATATGTGTTTCTTGGGATTTATTATCCTTGCAATGAACTTTAACATTTTTAATATAATTGTGTACTTGTAAAAAATATGCTAACTTGTGTACTTTAGTTAACAAAAATTCTATTAAACCTTAAAATATTGTTATTTTAAATGATAAACACATTTTGACTCATCTCTAGAAACACCAAAAATCACGAACTACGGCAAAAAAAAAAAAAACTGAACGCTGAGAAGAACTACGTTTAGGCCTCGTTTGTTTTTCTCCGATAAAGTTTAATTCATGTCGTATCGAATAATTGACACATGCATGAAGTATTAAATATAAACTATTTATAAAACTAAAAACACAGCTACAGAGTAATTTGCGGGACGAAACTTTTAAGCCTGGTTAGTTTATGATTGGACACTAATTGCCAAATAAAACAAAAATGCTACAGTGTCTGTTAACCTTTAACACCCCCAATTAAACACCCACTTATTTTGGGACTGAGGTAAAAGTAGATGTTGAAAACTTATGGATGGACATGGATTTACAGTCCACAACTAACAAAAAATTCTTTTTATATTGAAAACTTGTGTAGATGCTTTCTTTTCTTTATCGTAGCATTAAGTTTCGAGAAACAATTAATTTAAATATTCTCATTCTAATTCGTAGTTTTTCTCATTTACATAATATCTCATGTGTGTTTAATATATGTTTAGTTAAAATTATATTGCATTGGTTCATATTCTAACATAATAGTCTTATATATACTTTCTTATCTTTATGAATTTATTTGATTATGATAAACTTTTGTTATGGTTACTTTTATATTCTTTATCCTATTTATATGTTTTTATTTAAATCATGCTCCCATGTGCTTTACATATGTTTAGTTGAAACTCTAGTAGCTTGCTGCTCGCTTTTTGCATGCATATGACATGATTTGCACACATATCGCGATTATTCTTTGGATTAGTCTTTTCTATATCAACAATCGCAGAAGTGGATGGGTAGGATCACTGTATCCGAGTACTTTGAGCCACTCTGTCTCTGAAAGTTTCAACTTTTAGAATTTGTGTCAGTCAAACTTTTTTAATTTTAACCAACTTTATAGAAAAGAGCTCAATATCTATAACATAAAATGAGTATTTTATGAAAATATATCCTATGATAAATTTAATACTCCCTCTGTCCGTGAAAGCTGCAACTTCTAGAGTTGTCTTAAGTCAAACTTTTAAAACTTTGACCAAATTTATAGAAAAAACACTAAGATTTATAGTACCAAATTAATACTATTAGATTTACCATTGAATATATTTTCATAAGATACTCATTTTATGTCATAGATATTGATGCTCTTTTCTATAAATTTGGTCAAAGTTAAACAAGTTTGACTGCCACAGATTCTAGGAGTTGAAGCTTTCAGGGACAGAGGGAGTAGTATTAATTGGTACTACAAATCTTAGTGTTTTTTTCTATAGATTTGCTCAAAGTTTTAAAAGTTTGACTTAAGGCAACCCTAAAAGTTTAAGCTTTCAGGGATAGAGGAAGTATTTCTCTATATGTTAGTGGGAAAGTAAAATCTTCCTTTAAGGGCATATGCTCTTAGCACATGGACCGTTGAATTCACATTGAGATATGTGCGTACACATTTCTCATGTACACTTTTCAATGCAAATCCAACGGTTCATGTGCATATCCTTAAGCGCAAAAAAAAAAAAAAAACTGTCTATTGTGGATCCACGGTAGTTGTAGGAAATTGAGATGCATATTGTGGCTATTTCTAATAATAGGGGAGTTGGATAATTTGATGGAAATTCAGTGAGTTTTTTATTAGATAATTTTTTTCATAAGGGCACAGGTAATTCAGAGATGAAGATTAGGAAATTTAGTGAGGTCAAAGCTATAAGCTAGGTTGACCTCGGGCGAGCCCTCCTCTTGGTCCCGCTGAGGTCCACCCTATGGCACTGGGCACCACTGGCGCAAGCGAGCTCTCACCACAGGCACAAGGTGGGGGCCTTGTTTAGTTTAAAAAAAAAATTTACAAATTTTTTCAGATTCTACATCACATCAAATCTTTAGACATATGCATAAAGTATTAAATATAGACGAAAATAAAAACTAATTGTACAATTTGATCGAAATTGACGAGATAGATCTTTTGAGCCTAGTTAGTCTATAATTGGACAATCTTTATCAAATACAAAAAAAAAGTTCTACAGTGCCGACTTTCCAAAAAATTTAGAACTAAAGAAGGCCCAGGGCTCAGGGCCAGGGGATCAAGGAGTGTGGCTGATCTGCGATCATCACTTGAGGAGGTGCGGGGGCCACATGTTGGAAGGCACGACTCTGACGAGCTGCGATGCTTCCCTTGTGTGTGAAGATGATAATAACGCAAGAAATAAAAAGAGAAATAAAATAGTCAGGGAGGAGATGGCATTGTATGACAGGTCAAACCCATTTCCATTTGGTAAATAAATACAACTAATACATTCCAAATTATAAGACGTTTGACTTTTTTGACACCAACTTTGATCATTCGTCTTATTCAAAAATTTATACAAACTATTATTTCTTTTTGTCGTGGCTTGATTTATTAATAAAAGTTATATAAGAATGACTTAAATTTTACTATGTTGGCACAAATTTTTTTGAATAAGACGAGTGGTCAAACTTGAGATCAAAAAAGTCAAACGTCTTATAATTTAGGATGGATGAAGTACTAAATAGTCAAAAGATGGCATTGTATGACAGATCAAACCCATTTGGTAAATAAATACTACTAAACAATCAAGGACACAAAAGAACAGCTAGTGCTCATGGTCACGACAGTGGTCTTATTTTCAGTATAAATGTCTATGTAGCCTGAGGCACGACAACTCGCCACGAAGCACGATATTTTGGCCTGGCCTAAGCACGACACGACCCGATAGTCAGCGGGCCTAGGCTAGCCTAGCCCGATATAGCAGATCGTGCTTGGGCCACTACTCAGGCGCATGGGCTGACATGACATGGCCCGGTCCACAGAGCGTGGTCCGGTAGCGGCCCGACTAGCCGGCCGGCTAAGAGCCCCAGCCGCAAGCCCCCACCCCAACTCCCCCGACCCTAGTACCTCATGCCCTTACGGGACCACCCCCTGAGCCGAATTCTAACTCCCTTTTCCTTTCCCTCCCACCACGACACCACGCTTTGTTGCTCCTCCTCCTCTCATGTCTGCGCTGGCGCTGCGGATGTCCCTCATGTTGGGCGGGCAAGCGCAGACACGGGATCGAAACGCCTCCTTCCTCTCCCTAGCGTCCTTGGCTCCTCGCGTGTCCTTTCTTCTCGCTGTGCCGACGACCCCTGCCCTTCCCTCTCAAGCGACGCCGCTGCGGAACCAACCAAGGCCTCCGCAGGAGCGAGTGCGCCCGCCTTCAGCTCCACCCCGACGCCAAACTAGTGCAAGGGCAAGCTCGCGCGAGCAGCGGCGCAAGGGCAAGCTCACACGGGCAACGACAACTGCTCTGGCTGCTCGTGCTCTCCTTCCCCATTTTCCTTCTCTCCTGTTCCCCCTCTCCTTACTTGCGCTTCCTTGTGGGCTTCAGGCTGGCCCGACACACTGGATTGGTCGTGCTTCTCAGCCTGGCCCGGCCCGGCCCAAAAAATGGCCCAGCAGGCCGTGCCTAGACCATAGGTCAGGCATAGTGCCCGACTTAGCACGGCCTGACGTGCCGTGCCGACCCAATCCTCATCGGGCCGTGCCTGGCTCGGGCCCGTGCCGTGCCGAACCGGGTCGGCCGTTGGACATCTGTAGTTTCCAGTCATATGAACCAATGATGTGTCAGGCGGTAAATACTAAATAGTCGGTAGCTACCATTTGAAGTAAACAGTCAAAAACGCATAGGTTAAATGGCTGTTTAATTAAAAGAGATGAATTAAATGGTTGGTGGATAAAAAAGTGTTTCGCCGAGTAGCGTTTGAACAATGTTTGAATGGACGGAATGATGGTTTAGTTTTTAAGAGTGCTTAGTTCAGTTGTGAGTTGTGGAAGAAACTGCGTCAACTGTATGAGACCAAACGATCGAATTTGTTAGCTGTTGCTGTTAGCAAACGTCTTAATTAGATTCTCCTAGTATCAGGATGATGATGGTTGGGTGGTTGCATAGCTAGACGCTCTATTCGGTCTGCGACTGTAACTCTGCACTTGCACAAGACCTACGCACACAGTCCGAACCAGTTTCCTCTCTGCCTGAAATAGATGGTTTTGGTACTTTTGCCGATCTCCAATTCGGTGATATGCCACCGTGCACTGCACATGCAACGTATGGTACCAGTACTTGCCAGAGATACACCTTGGCTACTAGCAGCTGGCTGCACAGTGCACTTCCGTCTTCACAAAAGGTACAATTTTATTACAAAACTAATAAAGTTTATTAGTGATCAACAAACTTTGTTCAAATTATCATTCTAGTATCTAAACATGAAAATCACATATTTAGATCCACTAGTTTAGAGACCGAAATAATACAAGTGAATAAGTTTGAGAACCGCCAGTACGTTACTTATTTTAGAACAACACAAAGTTAAATGATATAAATAAGTTAACTATATAAAATTATAAAAAAATATACTAATATATATCGCACTATATAAATTACTAGGTTTGTCATCAAATACAATTTTCATAATATGTCTATTTGATTGGAGTATTGAATATTAATACTATTTTCATAAAGTCAATCAATTTTAAATTTAAATTTAAGATAGTTGATGAAGTCGCCGGTAAACGGTTGATCTGACCGATGAAACCAAACCATGCAGCGTCAGGCGGCCTCACATGCACAGCATGTAGTGCACCAACCATCAACTGCAAGGAGCGCGTACAATAATTCCTTCAGTCCTTCACCCACCCGTAAGACTATAGACTAGCTCTGGTAGTCTACTCTAGGCTCTAGCTGCACCTGCACGCCTGCACGGTCCGCCGCAGAGGTCCGGCCGTCCGGCCCGCCTGGCGCCTGCCAATTCGGTGAACCCGCCGGCCCGACCACAGGTCAGGTCGTCAACAAGAAGAACGACATGCCATGGGGCGCCATTAACCGCTACCTCCGCAACAGCTAGCTGTGTAGCAGCAGCAGCAGCTTCTTCTTCGCGCCATTACTCTCCTCGGCCCCGGCCCTCCCCCTCCCTCACGTCTTCTCCATCCCGCGCCTATAAATCCGCCGTGCTGCGCGCCGCGACTCCCCACACCCTTAAAGCTTGGTCAGTGTTCAGCTCATGCTTACTAGCACGAGCACGTCTCAAGTCTCAAGGTAAACAGCTCGAGCACGGACGTTGTGGTCTCCCATCCATCAGCGAGACGAGAGCACCCTAAGCAGCAACACGTACACATCTGAGCTTCAGAGCTACTCCTAGCTAGCTAGCTAGCTAGCTACGCTAGCATTGATTCTCCCATGGCGAACCAGCAGCATCGGTCCTCCATCGCCGGCATGGACCGGGAGCTGTTCCGGACGGTACGTCAGGCGGCGCTGAACCACGCGAGGCTGCTGTACCACCGCCTCGTCAGCCGCCTTCCGCACCTCCTGGCCGTCACGCTCGTCGTGGCCGCGGCCCAGCTCGTGCCGCCACCGTCGTCCGCGCACGCCGCCCGGACGCTCCTGCGCGAGGCGGCGGCGCGCGCCAACGCGGGGCTCGTGGCCGCGGCGCTGGCGGCGTGCGCGTGCGCGTGCGCGTACGCCGCGCTGCGCCCGCGGCCCGTGTACCTGGTGGACCTGGCGGCGTACCGTCCCGGCCCCGCGCACCGGGCCACCCGCGCCGAGTCCGTCCGCCACTTCGCGCTGGCGGGGCGGTTCACGGACGAGAGCGTCGCGTTCCAGACGCGGATGCTGGAGCGCGCGGGCGTCGGGGACGCCACCCACTTCCCGGCATCCATCCTCGCCAACCCCGTCGACATGAGCCTCCGCGCCGCCAGGGAGGAGTCCGAGGCCGTCGTCTTCGGCGTCGTCGACGACCTGCTGCGCACCACGGCCGTGCGCGCGGCGGACGTCGGCGTCGTCATCGTCAACTCCAGCCTCTTCAGCCCCACGCCGTCCTTCACGTCGCTGCTCGTCAACCGCTACGGCCTCCGGCACGACGTCGTCACACACAACCTCAGTGGCATGGGGTGCAGCGCAGGCATCATCGCCATTGACCTCGCCAAACACCTGCTTCAGGTACCAACTAACCTAGTAGTGGCTACAGACTGACTGACCTGCTGACCTCTAGCTCTAGTACGTGTCGCTTAGCATGGGGATTACTAAATGCATGATGAGAGGAATGCCATTGGTCGAGCACTTGGCATGCTTGCCGCCAATTAAGATGAACACCACCATCAGTCCATCACCATGCATGACAGTGTTATATATATCGCAATAGAATAGATCCTCAATTAGGTAGGATTACATGCATGCATCATGTCCCAGCCGCCAGTACACCATCAAGGTCCCTTTCTTCTTCTTGGTCTTTTAAATTTCTGCCAAAACTATTTAGCTACACGGATTGAGCATGTTTAGTGACCGAGCTGTGTCGCACACAACGAATCATTATTTGGGGTGACATATATATAGTTCATATATAGCTAGTGATCGGACAGCTCGACTGAAGGCGGATCGTGGCATTTACACTGTAGCAGGCCGGTGACAGATTTGGTTTTATTGTGATAGTTTATTTACATATATACACTAGGACTATATTGGAGTAACAAGTAACAGGCTAATCCTAGTGTCAAGTTATGAGCACATGTGAGCAATTTAATATAAAAGCTAGCTAGCGCCGACGCCATGCATATATGGGCCATTCTTTGGGGAGGGTCTACAGTGTTTGGCAACCTCTGGCCTCAACCAGCACTTATCATTTGCATCATGCTCTTAAAACCTTCAATATACAGTACTTTCAAGACAACCTTTGATTTCGATCTCACTAGACGATTACCTGTACATACCCACATTCTAGAAGGCAGAGACGCTTTGTATCAAGTCAGTCGATCTTTCTCTAACTTAATTTAGCTAAGTTTATAGTAAGTAGAAATATGTTTCTCTAACTTTAACGAAGCTCGTAGTAATTAGGAAGATGCCCCCAACGTCTCTAGCCCTTCATACGGTGCATAAAAGAACCAAGATCGATGAAGCTAAAAATAGGCCTTGTTTACTTCCTTCCAAAAACAATTTTTTTTTTCAAAATTTCCCATCACATCGAATTTTTAGACGTATACATGGAGCATTAAATATAAATAAAAATAAAAACTAATTGCACTGTAATTTACGACACTAAATCTTTTTAGTGTAGTTAATCTATGATTGAACAATATTTGTCAAATACAAACAAAATGCTACAGTATTCCGAAATTTTTTCAGGCAGCAACTAAATAAGGCCATAGTATCTACATCAAATTCTGGTTTATTTTAAGAGAAAAGATTAAAAAAAGCTCCTTAGCACAGTACACGCCGAAGCTAGAGTTGGCTAGAGCTCCACCCAACTGGGGGCCTTAGTTTAATTAGACCCACCATAAAATTTGTCTTCGTAGCACGTCCATTTGTTTACATATTTCTCGGTGGACACAATGAAAGCAGGCCGGAGAAGTTTGACACAAATTAAAGACAAAATGTTACTAGAGCTGAGATAGATCGACCGAGGTATATATAGCCGGCCGGAGTTGTATTTTACTACATCCATTGTGCCAACAACCAACCCTCATATATATAGACACTGACAACAACCAACAACAAAAGGGATATATAGAAGCAAGCTTATTGATTCATCATTAATTTTGTTATTATATGTACTGAGGCCGGTCGTGTTAAGGTAGATACGTGCATTCATGGGCGTTACCATATGCATGCCAAGAAGGCCCAAGGACATATACTCCTACTACATTATACCTGTCCGGAACCGTCCGTAGACATACTCCTCCCTCCGTCACAAAAAGAGTGTCGTTTTAGGTTTTCGTGCCACAAGTTTGACTCGATTTGTAGAAAATATGTACAATATTTGTATCTCTAAATAAATTTGTTAAAAAACTAGACTTAAAGATCTTTTCAATGATACTAATTATATACTATAAATATTAATATTTTTTACTATATATTTAGTTAAATTTATTTCTTGGAAGCGCAAACGATACTTATTTTGGGACGGAGAGAGTACGTCCTGACGCGTCTGACATAAAAAGCAAGCCAATCATCCAAAGCGAGATGCATCTACCGCCGAACACACAGGAGGACCATGCGTGTTCGACTCCATACACAGGCCTTGTTTAGTTCGCAAAACTTTTTGTTTTTGGATACTGTAGCATTTCGTTTTTATTTGACAAACATTGTCCAATCACGGAGTAACTAGGCTCAAAAGATTCATCTCACAAATTACAGGTAAACTGTGTAGTTAGTTTTTATTTTCGTCTATATGTAATGCTCCAACCAAAAATTTGATGTGACGGAAAATCTTAAAAATTTTTGCGAACTAAACAAGACACAGATGATAAAGCTACTAGGAGGACCATGCATGGCCATGGCCTGGCCCCATAGGAAACAAACGCATGCTCCACTGCGCTGTCCATTCCAATTGTCAGCCGGCCGTCCCAGTGCACTGTTTGTGTTGCGTTTGCGTCCAGCAGGGACCAAACCAGGGTCACCGCCGGGCAAAGGCACCTGATCGCGACGCGGCTAACCCCAGTCCTCCTCCAGTGCCCACTCTTAATCTAACCCCAGCCGTAGTAATTGTGCGTGTTTCATTTTTGGAAAATGTAGTAATAATTGTGGTTGGTTGGCAGTTAGTTAGGGTAGGCACGTGGTGTCGCCGGCCGTGCGCCTGTGTGCTCCGTCCTCCCTTGCATGGGGCTCTGGGCTGACAAGATAATAACGATGTCGTCGTTGTTGCCTTTCAGGTGCACCCGAACACGTACGCGCTGGTGGTGAGCACGGAGAACATCACGCTGAACGCCTACCTGGGCAACCACCGCCCGATGCTGGTGACCAACACGCTGTTCCGGATGGGCGGCGCCGCCGTGCTGCTCTCCAACCGCCGGTCCGACCGCGGCCGCGCCAAGTACCGTCTGGTGCACACGGTGCGGACGCACCGGGGCGGCGCCGCCAGCGACGACAGCTACGCGTGCGTGACGCAGGAGGAGGACGGCGAGGGCAACGTCGGCGTCTCGCTCTCCAAGAACCTCATGTCCGTGGCCGGGGACGCGCTGCGGTGCAACATCACGACGCTGGGCCCGCTCGTGCTCCCGCTGTCGGAGCAGCTCCGGTTCCTGCGCGCCGCGCTGCTCCGCCGCGCCGCCGTCAAGGTGAAGCCCTACGTGCCGGACTTCAAGCTGGCGCTGGAGCACTTCTGCATCCACGCCGGCGGCCGCGGCGTGCTGGACGAGCTGGAGCGCAGCCTCGGGCTCAGCGCCTGGCACATGGAGCCGTCCCGGATGACGCTCTACCGCTTCGGCAACACCTCCAGCAGCTCGCTCTGGTACGAGCTCGCCTACTGCGAGGCCAAGGGACGGATCAAGAAGGGCGACCGCGTCTGGCAGATCGCGTTCGGGTCAGGGTTCAAGTGCAACAGCGCCGTCTGGAAGGCGCTCCGGACGGTGGACGACGCCGCCCGGGAGACCAATAACCCATGGGCCGACGAAATCGACGACCTGCCGGTGCACGTGCCCAAGGTGTCGCCCTTCGATTCTTCCGACCAGCAGCCAGCGTCCACCAACGGGCAGCATGCCTAGCTAGCCAACGTTGCTCGTTGTTACGTACTACCTGCTACGCCAATTAATCTTGCTTCTGTATTTTTATGTATACTACACATTTACCTGGGCGCGTGCACTTGTACTAGCTAGTGCGGTCTGCCCCGGCTTATTGGCCGCCTTATTATACACAGGGCATTGTACTCCTACGAATTACAATTATTAGTAGTGTGTAAATCGTCATGGGACATGGGTAAATGGACTTGAGAGCATTGTTGTGTGTGTTGGCGGATGGAAATCAGGTATGGGCATCAAGGAGATCTAGTTATATGGCATAGGTTAAGTTAAGCAAGGTGCCAAGGTACCATCAGGCATTCCGCATTTAATAGTCAGGCTCTCGAGCTGGACTCCTAGTCGGTAGCTTAATGGGCCGCATCGCTGGGTTTCTAGTGGGCTGTCATTATGGGATTAGTTGCCAAGAAGTGACCACGAGCCCAGCCCGTTTATCAAGCCTTTACCATTGTTAGCCCACGAGCAACATGCTTGGATTGTTTATCTTCCTCCTCACCCGGTACTGCCTTCTCTCCCCGACCCCAGCAATGGCGGGCTGGCCGCTGCCGCCGCCCTTGGCGTACGCATTCTAGCCTACGAGCGCGGGGGCTCTCCTTTGGTGGCTTCAGCCGACGCGTGGTGTTTGCTCCGCGCCTGCTCCTGCTCCAGCTCCAGCCGGGCCTGCCCACCTTCCCTCATTCAACCCGGCTCCTACCATTGCCCTTGCCCGCACGCCCCTTGGCCCACCGCCTGGACTCGTCTCGTCCGCGGCCGATCTCCTGCATCCGCTCGCCGCGCCGCAACCCGGAGGCCGGAGGAGACTGCGCTCAGTCGAGCACTACCTGGAGCCCAGCATCCTCGAGACCATCTCCGGCACGGCGTCCGCCCTCTGCAGCCCCGGTGTCCCTGCGACCGTCGCTGCTGTCCTACTTCGCCACTGGCCACTTTGCCAGGCGACGAGCACCACCACAACACTAGGTATTCCCTCCCCTTCCCTTACTGCTATGCGAAACCGTGCGCCCAAACCTTAACGTAATTCATAGGTAAAAAAAATCGTGCGCCCAAACCCTGACATACTATCTGTAATCCGATCTGAATCTAATTACAGGTGTATAGCCTACTAACTTCGATTGCTCTGCAAAAATTATTGGGTGTACATGTGTACACCCATGTCCTTTACTGGGTCCGCCCCTGCGTGGCGCCGACCACGCTGAGTTTTTCAAAGTTTAGAATAAGAATCGATTTTCTTGAGCCAAAATTTTAGGTTCGGTGTAGGAGATTTCACGCCCGTAGATTTCCATTTCGAATGGAATTTACTGTATTTGTTCCCAAATGCTTGACGACGCGACACTGTGACTATACTCTTTTTTTTCAGGGTGAATAACAGCAGGGCGAGATGCTGACCCCGTGCGATTGCTTTCTCCATGTTCCCGCTCAGCCACGGACTCCGTTGCCAGATCTTACAGCTCCGGCGCCCTGGAGAGAGAATGTTCTCAACTTCCAGATTAAAGCAGTCTCTGCACCAGCTAGGACTGCTGAAATTTGCCCGGAGTTGGTAGTTCCATGCATGGTTCCCAAACATACTGTCAGAGGGAAGAAGAAAGGCAGCTGGGTCCATTACGGTGGGTCACTTCCGGCAATGCTGGAGGCACTTGAGCATGTCCGGGATGTTGGGGAAGCGCTCTGGGCATGGAAGGACACCCTGAGCAACAGGGAGAGGACGATCATCCTCAAGGAGCAGAAAGACTGGCGACGGGCAGTCGAGATCTTTGACTGGTTTCGCTGGGAGCAGGGCCATGAGCTCAATGTGATTCACTACAATGTCATGCTCTATACAGTTGGGAAGGCAAGGAGGTGGGACCTCGTTCTGAGGTTGTGGCATGAGATGCATTCCTTTGGTGTGGCGCCGGACAACTCAACATATGGTACGCTGATTAATGTCTGTTGTCAAGGGGGAAGAGAATCGGTGGCTTTGCTTTGGCTTGGGGACATGTGCAAGCGTGGTTTGATGCCTGATGAGGTCACTATGAATATTGTGATGCAGGCGCACAAGAAGGCTGGAGAGTATGAAACGGCTGGGCTTTTCTTCGAAAGGTGGTCCTCGGATTCAATCAGAAGGATGGAGGGAAGTTCTCACTACAGCTTGTATACTTACAACACCTTGATTGATACTTATGGAAAGGCTGGTCATCTTGAGAAAGTATCAGATACATTCAACCAAATGCTGAGAGAAGGTGTTGCACCAAGCGTTGTTACATTTAACTCAATGATTCACGTTTGGGGCAAGCACCACAGAATGGAGCAAGTTGCTTCTTTGGTTCGAATGATGGAGGAATTCCAGTGCTTTCCTGACACCAGGACTTACAATATACTGATCGCATTGTATAGAGAAAGCAATGATATTGATATTGCAGAGTACTACTACTGTAAGATGAAAGGAGAAAACTTGGTACCAGATGTTGTGAGCTGCCGCACACTCTTATACGGATACTCTATCAGGGGTATGGTCACTAAAGCGGAAGCCCTTCTAAAGGAAATGGATGAGAGGGGCTTTGTGGTAGATGAATACACACAATCAGCTTTGACAAGGATGTATGTAAATGTTGGGATGCTTGAGCAAGCTTGGCGTTGGTTTGACAGGTTCCATCACCATATGAATTCTGAATGCTTTTCTGCAAATATTGATGCATTTGGAGAGAAAGGATACATAGTTCTTGCAGAGAAGGCTTTTATATATTGCATAAAGAAGAAGATGCTCAGTGTTTCTGCGTGCAATGTTATGATCAAAGCATATGGGTTGGTAGAGAAGCTTGATGAGGCATGTGAGATAGCTGATGGCATGGAGAGGTATGGCATTTTGCCTGATTATGTTACATATGCTTCTCTCATTCAACTTCTGTCAACTGCTAAACTGCCAAAGAAGGCTATTTACTACTTGGAAAAAATGAAAGTTGTGAAATTGCTGTCAGACTGTATCCCGTACTCTGTGGTAATTAGTAGCTTTGCTAAGATTGGTGATCTACGAATGGCTGAATACCTATTTAGAGAAATGGTCATGTCAGGGGTCCGCCCTGATGTTTTTGTCTACTCTATCTTAATTGATGCATACGCTGAAGTTGGAAATGTCCAACAAGCTTCAGCATATTTTGGTTTAATGAAAAAGGATGGTTTATGTGAGAACGTTACGATCTACAATTCTTTGATAAAGCTCTACACAAAAGTAGGGTATGTGGCAGAGGCCCGAGAAACATATAAGTTACTCAAATCATTGGATGCCAATGCCATCCTTTATGCATCTAATTGCATGATTGATCTCTATAGTGATCATTGTATGGTGAAGGAAGCATGTGAGGTTTTTGAAGGTTTGAAGGTTAGGGGAATTGCCAATGAATTCTCACATGCAATGATGGTGTGTATGTACAAGAAAGTTGGTCGCTATGATGTGGCTCACAGGATTTGCAAGGAAATGCAAGCTTTAGGACTTCTAACTCAGTTACTAAGCTACAATTCTGTAATCCAAATGTATGCATCTGGTGGAAGAATGGAGGAGGCTCTTAAAATATTCAAGAAGATGTTGGCATCGAACACAGCACCAAATGATGCAACATTCCAGGCACTAAAGGTTATTCTAGTAAGAAGTGGAGTCACGAAAAATGAGACAAGAAAGTTAGAATTGTTAAGAAGAAATAACACTCATGATTGCTTGCGTCAGTGGTACAGGGCGCTATCTTCAGCTGTAAGATCAAGTGCAAATTCTTTTCAAACATAGTATTATTGGTCAATCTGCTACAAGATACATCCTTTTGAAATTAACAATTGTAGGAGTAGAAAAGGGAGTACAAGAAAGCAAGTAACTTCCGAACTGATTTCAAATGGTTGAAATCTTAGATGTAGATAATCCATCTACTGAACTGTACACAGAATGGGGTGAACCATCTTTGAGAAAAAGAATGTTGATAGTTGATTGGCTGATGCACGGTGAATTCATAGGAATCATTTTCACATGGGTGTGGACCCTGCTGAAATTTCTGCAGGTGAGTTTTGTTACTTTTTTGGTTCTCTGGGTCTCATACCAGAATATAAGGTATATGCTTTCGCAACCCATACTTTTACTAAAAATTGAACTGCCTTATCTGAGCTCAACAAAAGATTCAGTACTGATGATAATGCCCAACTTTGCAGTGTCTTTATAAGTTGTGCCTGTAGTGACTTCATTTAATTTTTGCATTACATCTTACTTGGCAACATAAATTTTCTATGATGGCACCCACCTTTCTGCAGTGTCTTATTCTGTTATTTATGATTTCGTCCTAAAAAATATGCTGTGCGGAATTGCTAAACATTAGTTGGCTTATTAACTTTGTCATTTCAGTTGATTTTATGTCCTAACGATCTATTCCATGATTTTCACTATTGTTGCTCCCATGCACTCATTTCTCCCCCCAGTCTTTATTTTTTGTTGTTGGGATGATTCTTCCATGGCTTTGTTGTTTGTGGGTCTTTTGTTCTTTTTCTTTCAGTTCAGGTCGTTGTCTTTTTCCTCTTTTTTCAGCAGTATTCTGGCTTTTCTGCCATGGCCCGTGGGTGATCTGGTTTAGGAAGGCCAGCAAGCACCCAAACTCTCTTTTGAGCAGTGCCCTCAGTGTCTTTTTTCCTCTTGCGATATTTGTCTGTCTTTTCAGGAAATATGTTTTTGTATATTTGCTTTTCAAGCACAGTGGTAATGTGGTATTCTTAGAGATACCATGGTTATTTGGTTTCAGATGTGGTATTTTCATTTCATGGTGTGTTGAGTTTGTATTGGAGTACTTTGTCAAGTTCCACGCCTTTGTAAATAGTGCTCTAATATCATGGCTAACCAGTAGGAGAATCATGCTGGTTGTAAGTGTGTTTCTATTCTTCAGGATTCTATATAGTTATTAGTTAAATTGTAGGATTCACTATTGCTTTCTCTTTGAGCCATTTTAGACGACATGCTTTTGAATTGATGTCTTATTCAGTCGGGTTCTTGCAAATAGTTACCAAAACAAATAACCGCAGAATTCGATAGTACTCCCTCCTGTTTTGTCATATATTTGAAAACGGATGTAGTATGTTGAAGACAAGACTTGTGTCTTTTCTCTAATTGGTAAAAGTAATCGATGGACATAGAAAATATAATTTCTTTTTTTTTTGCTACAATTTTGCATGCTATGTAAGATTTACTGTGCCCATACCATTTTTGTTTCTCTCCAATATGCAGGAGAACTGTAAGTTATTATATTAATAGGTATAATGGTCAGATTGCATGCTGATTCACGGCCTGGGTTAATTTTTTAGTAGCATCTGTGCTCTAGGACCAAATTGCAGTCACTTTTGAGATTGTTGGTGGGATCTGAAAACCTGACTGAAATGCATTTAGGAAGTAGTCATTTTTTATGTACATAATGACATGTCAGTTATCTATTGGCCCAAAATCTGAGTGAAATCCAAAACAAAATTAGCTGACTATGAGGTTGTAATCCGTCCCTTTTTATGGCTTACTTATATTCAATAAATTGTAAAGTCAGAAGTTAATGAAGTAAAATGAAAATGACATCTGCATTCTATCTTTCAGAAAAACACACTTTCACTTGTCATATTTAAGGAGTTACTGAGTTAGTATTATCAATCTGATCAATCAGAGGTTGAGCATTGTTTTCAAGTCTTTAAATCACCAATGATTTTAGCATGTCGTTCTACTCTAAGTGGCAAGGTACCATGACCATATACTTAATTTTTCTGGTTGGCCAATGTGGCGAAAGCTGATATCTGATGTAGGTGAGCAATCTGGAGAGTTGGTGGGCTTTGATGCTTTTCTGTTTTTGGTTGCTAGCAGTAATTCATACGCCCTGCCTTATTTATCTAATATTTTTCTGCTTTACACTGTAAATCTTCTTTCCTGTGGAATTATCTTATTTGGTTCAGAGTTCTGCTGCTAAATATCCTATTGTCAGTTGCTATACATAACAGCATCCATTGTGTATTGGTGTTGACTGTTGCGCACGGTGTGAAGATTCACTTTTGTATGTTTTGTTCCTGGAAACACGCAGGAGAGCTTAAGAAGAAACAATTTTGTATTCAATTACCACCTGCTTTTTATTTAAATTAAAACTCTTGTTATTGGAACCAGGAATTTTTTTTCTGATATTTTGTTCTGCATTTAGGGCATTTACTTCCCATATGGTGATGTTTCCCTACATATATGAGCATGATTCATAGTTCAAATTCTGTACCACCTGTGGCTTCCAGTGATCGGAACAATCAAGATTAGCTCCTCAAGTTTACTCTCTGCAGCTCACAACCTGATGGATGCAAAATCTATATAGGCTAGGCAGCACCAACAGATTTCTAACTAGTGGCATGTTTCTTGTTTTTTTGCAGTTTTGGCACACATTGGCCACCATTCAGATTCAGCAACAACCTGATTTATGGTGCAATGGAATGGAAGTGGGCGCAACAACACCTTGGGGAATGTAAATACAAATACTGGATGAGCTTGGTGCCAAGCAATTTTGGACCACTCGGGGACTGACAAAGTGGAAGTTGTTTGCACGAGTGGCAATTTAGAGAGATCAGCAGTATATATTATGGCCAAGAAATGCATGTAGGCAAATGATACATCTGATCAGCTGCCGATGAACTGGCGAGAGAGATTTCCATAAGGTATCAAGTTCTGTCGTGTGCTTCGCCATAAGATATCAAAATCCTTGCCGTAAAGGAGCCTCATTATGGTGAGGGCTGGTGATGGATAAAGGAACTGTATTTTTTTTTTGTGTCACATGCTTTGATCTTAGCAGCATTTTATAGAGTGTAATTTGAGTTTTTTCTCTTGTGAAAAGAGATGACACATGCAATGGATGGGAACTGGACTAAGGAGCGGGTCCAGACTAGCTGCAGATCATTTGGTTGCGCCTTTTACAGAGACCACGGATTGTGATAGGGCGCCAAACCCCCAATGCAGCATGGGCCCTGCTGATGCTGAACGCTGAGATCCTGAAATTGTAATCATGGCCGCCTGCGCTGCTGCACCTTACCGTGTTGCGGCCTTTTCTTGCAATCTTGCAGACAGAGAGAGTATCTGTAAAAAAAAAAAAATCTCTATACACGTTCCTCTGCTCAAGAGAAAAGGACGGACGCATGTCCTGTGCTGTCATTGAGCCAATGGCCAGTTGGCCTGTTCTTGTTTCCTCTAATTAGTGCCAGCCACACCATGGAACTAACGGCCGCTAGAGTACTCCTTTTTCTTCTATACAACTGCCATTGCTGGTTCGATGGATCATCATCTCCTGCCTTGATGATTTGCTAATGACTCTTCACTGAACTGGGCAACTGGACACACGTTTCTGGAGGGGGCCCAGAAGGCAGAAGCTGCATCCTCTGATAGCTTGATGACTGATGTTGTACGCGCCGAGCCTACCAGCGAGGCTCCACTTGCTGCTGCTTCAGAAAAAGCAGCCGGGATGCAGATGAGAGATCGAAAGCGCATCATGGCTAGTCCTGGGCCTCGCGATCCCGTCAGGCGCATGCACTGGCTCACCATCCATCCCCCTCCCCCACAATCCGGCTGCCGCATGCTCGCTACTACGCCTTCTCTGCTGCCCCGCCTGCCGGCTGTCGCTGGCATGGCAGCGCCAGCTTGCTCTTCTAGCCCACGTCAACCTGCTGAGCCCAGAGCTCCTCCTCCACGGTCCACGCAAACAAACCATCGCAGGCCGCGGCACGGACAGCACAGGCACAGCCTCACCCGGGGACGCCCACGAGTCTCCAGTCGCTGACAAGACACCCCGCCGCCTCGATCCCAGCGCTTCCTCCGCATCCGTGTCGGTGTCGCTCACCCACCCGGACACCCGCGCCCCTCGCCGGCGCCCTCTCGCCGTCTCCGGCTCTCCGGCTCGCGCCCGTTGCCGTGTCCTGCTCTGCCCAATCCCCTCCTCTGGCCACTGGGCCAGCACTAGCAGTAGCAGCAGCCCAGCCCAGCCCAGCAGAGCAGAGCGCCCCTCGGGCTCGGGGCCCCATCGGTTTCTGGCGCGGGGGGCACAAGTGTAAAACAGAAGCAAGGTCACCGGCTGCCGCCTGCCGAGACGGCGCCTGGAAGTTACCTTCCTGCCCTCCCCCGCCCGGGGCGCCCTTGTCGCCTTGCGCCGGGGCAGGGAGGTAAAACCATCGCGCCGCGCTCGCGCGGGAAATCCGGAGGGGAGGGTGGTACCTGTGGAGGGGTAGTAGTATCACCCAGCTCTCTGTTTCGTCTCGACACTGCTCTGCCTCTGCCCTTTCCCCCCTTCTCCCCCGCGGGCACGGGGCGGGCCTGTGGCCACCCCTGCGGGGTTAGGGTTTGGGTTCGTGCTCGCCTCGCCTAGCTTCGGGGACGCCATCGCTTACCGCGGCGTCGTCCGGGATCGATCGGACCACGCCCCTGCCGCGGCTCCGCCGAGCCTCGTCGTCGCCGGCCTGCTCGGCTCGATCGTGCTCTCACCGGACTCCATCGATTTGAAGGTGCGCGCATCCGTCACTCCTCATTCACTCTAGCACGTCTCGTGGTCGCCTCGTGATCGAATGCTTCTGTATTATTCTTGCATTTTTTTTTGTTTGGGGAGGGGGTTCCTATCTACTGTCTAGTGTTGCTGCTGCTGCAGCCAAGTTGATCTGAGTTTGGTGGTTTGGGTTGCGTAGATCGGAATGTGCTGCGGGCTGTCATTGTAGGGGTATCGGCTACTTGGCTCGGTAGCCAGTGTTTCTGTGTCGATGTTTCCCCTCCCTGTCACCTTGTTCTAAGGGATTTTTTCCCCTTGTGTTGTTTGATGCGAAGATGGTGTGGCGGGTTGGGGTATTGGATTATTGTTACATTTTTTTAGGGTGTGGAGCGAGGCCACCAAACTTGATAGAATGCTGGCGCCCTCAGATTTTGCTGCTCAGATTGAGTTTTCTGGTTTGTGGGTGTTGTTTTCCGGATACTGGCTAATGAATGTGGAAAAAATGTGATAAGCTTTGAGTAGCCTGTGTTATTACCACAAAATATATATATTCTTTTATGAAAAGCCACCTGGTGATTCAAGTGGCTATTGGATTTTATACTTCTTTGAGAGCACATTGTGGTCATTAACAGTTTTGGTCTCTCGAAAGGATGTCTGAATAAACAGCTCTCAGGATGGTTTGGTAGATGCTTTCTAGTCAATTTACTGATGGTCATAATCTAGTAAGAAGTCCACATCTTTGAATTGTAGGAGATACAGTAATTGCCTATCAAAATCAGATCAGGGTGCATTGTGGGTACAAGCCTGGTGTCCAGTGATTATTTAGCTGATGGGTAAGCTGAGTGGCTGTTTTACCAACAGATGAGTCGTTGTAGTCTTGTAGATGTCAATTTACACTAGGAGGCTCTGGAGAATTGATGTTGAAATGTCACCTTTTGTGGGCCTGCTTTTCAGCTAGCTTCATTAGTCAACATCAGAATAGATGCGAATTTAGTGTTATAGCATGGATGTTTATAAAGTCCAGCATGACACGTAGACGATTCTAGGCTATTTCTATGTCACGGTGATTTTAGGTGCTCACTGTTGTCTCTTAAATTAAATGAAACAATATCTCAAGGGTTTATATTGGATATGCCAATCTTGTTTTAGTCATGTAGTTGAACGTATGCCATTTTATAACTGCTGCTTTTCTATTACACTGATTTCTACTAATGTCCAGTTTAACTTTTATCAAGTTCGTGAATCTTGGACTCCTGAAAATAGATTGTATCTAACTTATGCATTCAGAGCGGGTTAGGATGTTTGTGGTGTTCGATTTATTCCCACTCTTGGTGTACTGTGCTACATTCGATTTAATATTATGAATTTCATCTCTTGTATGTTCTTAGAATTAGGGCCATACATTTTTTTTTGCCGCATCCTGGACCTTTTACAGTGTCCCTCTTGGACTGCTGAAGGTATCTCAAAACATATTATCACCTGCTGCCCCTTTAGGCAACTGGTTTTACTTCTAAAAAAATTCTTCTCATGAACTTATATTTTGGCATTTTATTTGTTTGTGCCCTTCTGTGGTGCTCATCAATCATAATGATTCTGGTCGAGATTGTTTTGCATCAATACACCTATGAAAAGGTAGTGTTTGAGCAAACGATGGTGCTGCAGAGGTTTCTGGGCGGGGAGCAAACAGAAGCAAGGTTTCCCGCTGCTGAGACAGTGGCTGGAAGTTACCCTCCTGCCCTCCCCCCCTGGGTGGCACTTGTGTAGGAGTAGTATCACCCAGCTCTCTGTTTCATCTCGACACTGTTCTCCCTCTGCCCTTGCCCCCCACTCCACCCCCTTCCCCGTCTGCCTCTTTACTGAACATTTGGCAAATTAAATAAACAAACCTCACAAATAATGAATGCAGAAGGAAAAAAGGACAACTCAAGCGTGGGTAAGTAATTGTGCTTGAATTGCCTGGGACATGTTTCTTTACTTATGGGACTGCCAGATGAGTCAGCCGATGCCTATTGAGGTGTTACTGTTTTTTGTCAGCCAAAATGTTTGGATCAATTCCCTTTGATTATATTTATCATAGGAGTATCTCATATCTGTATTTTTATGTGATTTCGATAGTAAAGTCAGATAGTGATACATCAACATTTTAAATTCATATAGGTATGAATATGAGTATTCTGCCCATTTAAACTGTGTGATGAGTATTCTGCTAATTTTAAATTTGAGTGAGGAAAGGGTTAAAATGTGATAAGTTATGAAGAACTGCATTGGTGGTCTACCTTCCAAAATGAGTTGTAATAGTGGTTGCCCTTCCAAAATGTAGATGAGATGCTTATATGTCCTAGGACAATGATTGCTAAGTTCCCGGTTGAAAGGACCAGCATGAAGTTATGTAGCCAGCCAGTATGTGCAGACTATCATAATATCATGGGCCCATTTTCTCAGGCCCTGTTTAGATTGCAGATGAAATTTTTTTGATGTGTCGGAAGGATGTCGGGAGGGGTTTTTAGAAACTAATAAAAAAATAAATTACATAGCTCGTCTGCAAACTGCAAGACAAATTTGTTAAGCATAATTAATCTGTCATTAGCACATGCGGGTTACTGTAGTACTTAAGGCTAATCATGGACTAACTAGGCTTAAAAGATTCGTCTCGCGATTTTCAACCAAACTGTGTAATTAGTTTATTTTTTTATCTACATTTAATGTTCCATGCATGTGTCCAAAGATTCG